>Ga0187894_10001458_pt1 | contig 30279 bp, 25 predicted proteins | sample GBC1701081metaG_FD_136650 | JGI IMG/M metagenome (GOLD analysis project Ga0187894, IMG submission 136650) | White microbial mat communities from a lava cave in the Kipuka Kanohina Cave System on the Island of Hawaii, USA - GBC170108-1 metaG ...
AGTCGAGCGCGCCGGGCCGCCCCAAGCGCGAAGCCCGAGCGGCTTTCGCGAGGGCCGTCCAGTCGAGCGCGCCGGGCCGCCCCAAGCGCGAAGCCCGAGCGGCTTTCGCGAGGGCCGTCCAGTGAGCGCGGTCCTTCGTCCCGATCCCTGGATCCAGCCGCTCACCGAGGACGACCTCGAGGCGGTGGTCGCGGTCGAGCGCGCGATCTACGAGTTTCCGTGGACGCTCGGCAATTTCCGCGACTCGCTCGCAGCCGGCTACAGCTGCTGGGGCGTTCATTCGGGCGACGGGCTGATCGGCTACGCGGTGATGATGCTCGGCGCGAACGAGGCGCATCTCCTCAACCTCAGCGTCGCGGCGCCCGTGCAGCGCCGCGGCCACGGCGGGCGGCTGCTCGAGCACGCGCTGCGCGTGGCGCGCGGCTACCACGCGCGCGTGATCTTCCTGGAGGTGCGGCCGTCGAACCCGGCGGCGCGCCGGCTCTATCTCCGCTACGGCTTTCAGCAGGTGGGCCTGCGCAAGGGCTACTACCCCGCGCGGCGGGGTCGCGAGGACGCGCTGCTCTTCAGCCTCGTGCTGTGAACGCGCGCCGGGACCGCGTCCTCGCCGAGATCGGCATCCGGCCGCGCTGGCGGCTGCGCCCCTCGCCGGCGACCAGCGTCCCGCCGTCCGTCGAGGAACCCGCTGTGGTCGAGCCGCCGTCGTCGCCCGGGGTCGACGGATCGGGCTCGTTCGAGCTCGACGACCGCGCCGCCCGCGTGGCGCGCATGGAGTGGCCGGCGCTGAAGTCGGCGGTGGCGGGCTGCGACGCCTGCGGGCTCTGCAAGACGCGCACCCACACCGTGTTCGGCGTCGGCGACGAGCGCGCCGACTGGATGTTCGTCGGCGAGGCGCCGGGCGCCGAGGAGGACGCGCGCGGTGAGCCGTTCGTCGGCCAGGCCGGAAGGCTCCTCGACAGCATGCTCGCGGCGGTGCGCCTGCATCGCGGCGAGAACGTCTACATCGCGAACGTCCTCAAGTGCCGCCCGCCCGGCAACCGCAACCCGGAGCCGTTCGAAGTGGCGCAGTGCAGCCCGCACCTCGTGCGGCAGATCGAGCTGATACGGCCGAAGCTCATCCTCGCCCTGGGCCGCGCCGCCGCGCAGCTCCTGCTCAGCACCGACGCGAGCATCGCGAGCCTGCGCGGGCGCCTCTTCCGCTACCAGGGCGTGACCACCATCGTCACGTACCATCCGGCCTACCTGCTGCGCAATCTGCCCGACAAGTCGAAGGCCTGGGAGGATCTGTGCTTCGCCCGCGCCACGATGACCGGCTTGAAAGCGGCCGCGCCGCCGCCATCTTGACGATGCTTCGCTCCGAAGGGGACCCGACCATGACAACGATGCGCACGCTCCTCGCCGTCCTCGCCGCGCTCGCGCTCGCGGGCTGCGGCTACAACCAGATCCAGCAGAAGGACGAGGGCGTGAAGGCCGCCTGGTCCGAGGTCACCAACCAGTACCAGCGCCGCGCCGACCTGATCCCGAACCTGGTCGCGACCGTGAAGGGCTACGCCCAGCAGGAGCAGGAGGTGCTGACGCGGGTGACCGAGGCGCGCTCGCGGGTGGGCCAGATGCAGGTGACGCCGGAGACGCTCAACGACCCGGCCGCCCTGCAGCGCTTCCAGCAGGCGCAGGGCGACCTCTCGAGCGCGCTCTCGCGGCTCCTCGTCGTGGTGGAGAAGTATCCCGAGCTCAAGTCCGACCAGAACTTCCGCGACCTGCAGGCGCAGCTCGAGGGCGCCGAGAACCGGATCGCGGTCGCGCGCAACCGCTACATCAAGACGGTCCAGGACTACAACACACTGGTACGCGAGTTCCCCGTGAACCTCACGGCGATGGTGTTCGGCTACGGCACCAAGCCGAACTTCACGGTCGAGAACGAGCGCGCGATCTCGACCGCGCCGAAGGTCGACTTCGGCAAGCCGGGCGAGAAGAAGTAGCGCTCGCGCCGCCGCCGCCCGCGCGCCGTCCGGCGCCGGCCGGCGCGCGCGGTCCGCCCATGCGCTCCCTCGAACGGCTCGCCCGCGCAGCCTTCGCCGGTCTCGCGCTCTGCTGCGCGCTCGCCGCCGCCGCGCAGGACCTCGTGCCGGTGCCGCCGCTCACGGGGCGGGTGACCGACCTCACCGGCACGCTGCGCCCCGACCAGGTCGCCGATCTCGAGCGGTCGCTCGCGGCGTTCGAGGCGCGCAAGGGCAGCCAGATCGCGATCCTCATGGTGCCGACGACGAAGCCGGAGGACATCGCGCAGTACGCGATCCGGGTCGCCGAGGAGTGGAAGGTCGGGCGGAAGAAGGTCGACGACGGCCTGATCGTCGTGGTCGCGAAGAACGACCACAAGCTGCGGATCGAGGTCGGCTACGGGCTCGAGGGTGCGATCCCCGACGTCGTCGCGCGGCGCGTGATCCGCGAGACGATGGCCCCGCACTTCGTCGACGGCGACTTCTACGGCGGGCTGAAGGCCGGAGCCGACCGGCTGATCCGGCTCGCCGACGGCGAGAAGCTGCCGCCGCCGCCCGCGCAGGGGACGCAGGGTCCCGAACGGGGCGCGGATCTCCAGGCGCTCTTCGTGATCCTCCTCGTCGTCATCGTGGTCGTCGGCGGCATTCTCACCAAGATCCTCGGCCGCTTCTTCGGCTCGGCGGCGACCGGCGGGGTCGCCGGGTTCATCGCGCTCGCGATCGCCGGGACGATGCTCGCCGCGATCGCGGCGGGCGTGCTCGCGTTCTTCCTGACCCTGGTATTCGGGGGCGTCGGCGGCGCGTTCGCCGGCGGCCGCCGTGGCGGCTACGGCGGCGGGCCGTGGATCGGCGGCGGCGGCTGGGGCGGCGGTCGCGGCGGGGGCTGGTCCGGGGGCGGGGGCTGGTCGGGCGGCGGCGGCGGGTTCGGGGGCGGCGGCGCCTCCGGGAGCTGGGGCGACTGAGAATGGGCGTCGGACGCGTCTTTCGCCACCTCCTCGCCGACCACTGGTCGATCCGGTACGCCTTCCCGCCGCGCGCGCTGAAGGCGATCGAGGACGAGATCGCGGCCGAGGAGCGGCGCCACGACGGGGAGCTCGTGTTCGCGGTGGAGGCGGCGCTGCCGTTCACCGACCTCGTGCGCGGGATTTCGGCGCGCGACCGGGCGGTCGAGCTCTTCAGCCGGCTGCGCGTCTGGGACACCGGGCAGAACGCCGGGGTCCTCGTCTACCTGCTGCTCGCGGACAAGCGGGTCGAGATCGTCGCCGACCGCGGCATCCATTCCCGGGTCGGCGCGGCGGCGTGGGAGACGATCTGCGGCGCGATGCAGCGCGAATTCGCGGCCGGCCGGTTCGAGGCCGGCGCGATCGCCGGCGTGCGCGCGATCAGCGATCTTCTCGCGACGCACTTCCCGCCGCGGGACGACAACCCGGACGAGCTCGCGAACCGCCCGGTCGTCCTCGGCTGACGAAGCCCGTTACCCGACGACGGGGCGCTCGGCCGCGACGACTGCCAGCTCGAGCTTGCGGGTGCGACGGAGCACCGTCACCGTCGCCGGCCGGCCGATCCGCTCGGCGGTGAGCAGACGATGCAGATCGTCGATGCCGGCGACCGGACTGCGGTCGTAGGCGACGATCAAGTCGCCCGCCTCGAGCCCGGCGCGTGCCGCCGGCCCGCCGCGCTCGAGCGACTCGACGCGGACTGCGCGCTCGACCGCGAGGTCGTGGTGGCGGACGACGCGCCGCGCCACCGGCACGTTCGCGCCGGCGAAGCCGAGGTAGCCGCGCCGCACCTTGCCCTCGCGCAGGAGCTGGGTGACCACCCACCGCACGGTGTCGATCGCGGTGGCGAAGCAGATGCCCTGCGCCATCGGGATGATCGCGGTGTTGACGCCGATCACCTCGCCGCGCGAGTCGACGAGCGGTCCGCCCGAGTTGCCGGGATTGAGCGCGGCGTCGGTCTGGACGACGTCGTCGATCAGTCGGCCGCTCGTCGCGCGGAGGCTCCGCCCGAGCGCGCTCACCACGCCCGCGGTGACGGTGTGCTGGAAGCCGTAGGGATTGCCGATCGCGATCGCGAGCTGGCCGACGCGCAGGTCCCGCGACGAGCCGAGCGCGGCGGCGGGCAGGCCGCTCGCCCCAACGCGGAGGACGGCGATGTCGGTGTCCGGGTCGTCGCCGATCACGTCCGCGTCGAAGCTCGTCCCGTCGGCGAAGCTCGCGCGCACCGCGCGGGCGTCGTGGACGACGTGGCTGTTGGTGAGCATCAGCCCGTCGGGGGTGAACGCGAACCCCGAACCGGTGCCGCGCCGCACCCGCCCACGTTGCGCCTGCTCGACCTCGAGATGCGCGACCGTGGGGCCGACGCGCTCGGCGGCGCCGGCGACCGACCGGGAATAGGCATCGAGCAGGCCGGCGTCGCCGTCGCCGGGCGGGCCGGCGGGCGAGGCGTTGCCGCTTTCGATGGAGCCGGCGGACGAAGGACCGCCTTCGGCGAGCAGGAATCGGGGGAACGCGCCCATGGGATCTCCGCGCAGGGTGGTTCGGGCGGAGGTGGGGGCGGCCGGGCGCGAAGTCAACCGTGCGGCCCGTGCTTGTCGATGCCGATCAGGTGCAGCGAGTCGCCCTCGCGCTGGTTGCGCAGGTGTCGCAGGCGCACGAGCACCATCGAGCCGCTGACGAAGAGGCCGAAGAGGACGATGATCGTGTAGATCGAGAGGTCGGTCTTGATCATCCCGGCGTAGAGCCCGAGCATGATCAGGATCGAGAGGTTCTCGTTGAAGTTCTGCACCGCGATCGAGTGCCCGGCGCCCATCAGGATGTGGCCGCGGTGCTGCAGCAGCGCGTTCATCGGCACGACGAAGAACCCGGCGAGCCCGCCGATCGCGATCATCAGCGGGATCGCGACCCAGAGGTCGCGCACGAAGATCATGAGGATCACGAGCAGCCCCATCGCGATGCCCATCGGCAGCACGTCCACCGCGCGCCGGAGCGAGACGAGCTTCGCGGCGGCGACCGCGCCGCCGGCGATCCCGAACGCGGTGATGCCCTGGAGCGCGGTCGCCTTCGAAAGCGGGTAGTCGAGCGCCGCGCGCCCCCACTCGAGCACGATGAACTGCAGGGTCGCGCCGGCGCCCCAGAAGAGCGTGGTCGTCGCGAGCGAGATCTGGCCGAGCTTGTCGCGCCAGAGGAGGCGGCAGCAGTGGTAGAAGTCGTGGATCAGGTAGACCGGGTTCTTGTGCGGGACGTGGTGATCGACCCCGGTGTCGGGGATGTAGAGGTTGAACGCCGCGGCGATCACGTAGCCGAAGAGGATGATCGTGATCGCCGCCTCGCCGGGCGTGTCGATGCCGGTGTCGATGCGCGGGATGTCGATGCCGAGCAGCGCGCGCGACACCGTCTCGCTCACCAGCGCGCCGCCGACCAGCGTGCCGAGGATGATCGAGCCGACGGTGAGCCCTTCGATCCAGCCGTTCGCGGCAACGAGCTTCTCCGGCGGCAGGAGCTCGGTGAGGATGCCGTATTTCGCCGGCGAGTAGGCCGCGGCACCCAGGCCGACGACGGCGTAGGCGACGAGGATGGTCACGAACTCCGGCGTGCCCGGCGGAGTGAGCGCGACGTAGAACAGCATCATCAGGCAGCCGGCGACCTTGATCGCGTTGGTGAAGAACATCACCCGGCCCTTCGGCATCGAGTCGGCGAAGGCGCCGACGAACGCGGCGAGCACGACGTACGAGATGGTGAAGAAGAATTTGAGCAGCGGCACCATCCACGCCGGCCCGTTCAGCTGCGAGAGGAGCTGGATCGCGGCGATGAGGAGCGCGTTGTCGGCGAGCGACGAGAAGAACTGCGCCGCCATGATGGTGTAGAAGCCGCGTTTCATGCCGGCGGCCGGGGGTGCGCGAACGCCGGGCCGGGCGGGTGCCGGCGCGGGTCGCGATCGTCGGGAAACTCAGCGGGCGGACTCACCGGGTGGACTCAGCGGGTGGACTCAGCGCCGCCATGTCCGGGCGGTGCCTGCCGCGGGGCCATAAGCTTGGTCCATGGCCGGATTTATGGTTGAATGGCGGCGCGCAGAATAACACGAGGCAAATCGCCCGCCATGGCGGATCGCAGGCTCCAGGTGTTCCACGCCGTCGCGAAGCAGATGAGCTTCACGAAGGCGGCCGAGACGCTGTTCATGACCCAGCCGGCGGTCACCTTCCAGATCAAGCAGCTCGAGGAGCACTTCAACGCGCGCCTCTTCGAGCGCGGCCACGGCAGGATCGCGCTCACCCCGGCGGGCGACGTCGTGCTCGAGTACGCCGAGCGCATCCTCGCGCTCTCGGCCGAGCTCGACACCCGCCTGCGCGAGATGACCGGGCGGCTGTCGGGGCCGCTCCTGATCGGCGCGAGCACGACGATCGCCGAGTTCCTGCTGCCGCGCGTGCTCGGCGAGTTCAAGTCGCGCCACCCCGACGTGCAGCCGAAGCTCACCGTCGCCAACTCCGAGACGATCGAGAACCGGGTCGCCGAGCACACGCTCGACCTCGGGCTGATCGAGGCGCCCTCGCACCTCGCCGCGCTCCTCACCGAGGTCTGCTGCGAGGACGAGCTGCAGGTGATCGTCGCGCCCGGCCATCCGCTCGCGAAGCAGAAGACGGTGACGCCGAAGCAGCTCGTCGCCTACCCGTACGTGAGCCGCGAGGCGGGCTCGGGCACGCGCGAGTTCACCGACCTCTACTTCCGCAAGGCGGGCATCGCCGCGCCGGATCTCAACGTCGTGATGGAGCTCGGCAGCCCCGAGGCGCTGAAGGGCGTGGTCGGCACCGGCCTCGGCTTCGCGATCCTGTCGAAAGCGACGGTCGCAAAGGAGCAGAAGCTCGCCGACCTCGTCGCGATCCCGCTCGCGCCGCGGCTGATGCGCGCGCTGTCGCTCGTCTATCCGAAGGAGAAGTTCCGCTCGCGCCTGGTGAACACCTTCGTCGATTTCGCCAAAGTGAAGCTCAAGGACGCGGCCGCCTGACGTAGGACGCGGTCGTCCGGGGAGGCACGCGGCCGCCCCGAGGCGGGTACCATAGCCGCCGGCCCGGGGGCGGCTGCCGCCGGCCGGGTACCACGTCCAAACTGTCATGGGGAGGCAACATGGACTTCTCTACGCTCGCCGGCTCGTTACAGGCCACCCTGGGGGCGCAGCTCCCCGGCATCCTCGGCGCGCTCGGCATCCTGATCATCGGCTGGCTGGTCGCGGTGTCGGCGCGCGCCGGCGTGCGGCGGCTGCTCGCGCTGCTGAAGGTGAACGCGCGGATCGAGGAGAGCACCGGCCAGAAGGTCGGCGTCGAATGGGGGATCGCGGTCGGCGTCTTCTGGGTAGTCATCCTGATCACCCTGGTCGCGGTGTTCGACTCGCTCCACCTCGACCTCATCTCCAACCCGTTCGCGCAGCTCGTCGCGCGGATCATCGGCTATCTGCCCTCGCTCGTCGCCGGCACGGTCCTCGCACTGGTCGCCTGGCTGCTCGCCACGCTGATCCGCTCGGTGGTGAACAAGGTGCTCGCGTCCACGACCATCGACGACAAGCTGTCGAAGGAAGCGGGGATGGAGCCGATGAGCGGGACGGTGGCGAACGTCCTTTTCTGGCTGGTGATCCTGCTCTTCCTCCCGAGCGTGCTCGCGGCCTACGAGCTGCGCGGCCTGCTCGAGCCCGTGCAGCTCATGCTCGCGAAGCTGCTCGCGATGGTGCCGAACATCGTCGGCGCGGCGATCATCGGCTTCGTCGGCTGGCTGGTGGCGAAGGTGCTGCGCGGCCTCGTCACGAACCTCCTCGCGGCGGCGGGCGCCGACAAGCTCGGCGGCACGATCGGCCTCGCCGACACCGTCAAGATCTCGCGCGTCGCCGGCACGATCATCTTCATCTTCGTGTTCGTACCCTCGCTGATCGCCGCGCTCGATGCGCTGCAGATCGACGCGATCTCGCGCCCGGCGAGCGACATGCTGCAGAAGTTCCTCGCCGCGGTGCCGAACATCGTGGCGGCGACGCTGATCCTGGTGGTCACCTGGTACGTGGCGAAGTTCGCCTCCGGCCTCCTCGGGCGCCTGCTCGCGAGCCTCGGCGCCGATACGCTGCCGGCGAAGCTCGGCTTCAAGGCGACGCTCGGCGGCAATCTCAAGCCATCCGCGCTCGTTGCCGGCATCGTGCTCTTCTTCGCCATGCTCTTCGCCACCGTCGAGGCGGCGAACCGGCTCGACTTCAACCAGGTGCGCGACGTGGTGACGATGTTCATCAAGTTCGGCGGCGACGTGCTGCTCGGCGGGGCGATCCTGGTGGTCGGGTTCTGGCTCGCGAACATCGTCTACGACGCGATCGACAAGGCGAGCGGCGAGCACACCACCGGTCTCGCGCGCGTGGCGCGCATCGCCATTCTCGGCCTGGTGATCGCCATGGGCCTGCGGGCGATGGGGATCGCCGACGACATCGTGAACCTCGCCTTCGGCCTGACGCTCGGCGCGATCGCGGTGGCGTTCGCGCTGTCGTTCGGGCTCGGCGGTCGCGAGGCGGCCGGCCGGCAGATGGAGCACTGGCTCGCCAGGTTCCGCAAGGGGAACTGAGCGGGGATCGAGCGGGATTGCCGCGCCCGATCCGCGCCACCTTCGACCTCGCGGCGTTCCGCGAGAACCTCGCGCTCGCCCGCGCGCGTTCGCCGCACGCGCGGACCTGGGCGGTGGTGAAGGCGAACGCCTACGGCCACGGGCTCGCGCGCGCCGTCCGTGCGCTCGAAGCGGCCGACGGCTATGCGCTCCTCGATCTGCACGAGGCGGTGGCGCTGCGCGAAGCGGGGGTCACGAAGCCGATCCTGCTGCTCGAGGGGGTGTTCGAGGCCGACGACCTCCAGGTCGTGGGCGAGCACGGGCTCGCGATCGTGGTGCACGACGAGGCGCAGATCACCGCGCTCGAGGCGGTGCGGCTGCCGGCGCGGGTGGCGGTGTACCTGAAGCTCAACTCCGGCATGAACCGGCTCGGCTTCGCGCCGGCGCGCTACCGGCAGGTCTTCGAGCGGCTCGCCCGTTCGCCGGCGGTCGCGGGGATCACGCTGATGACGCACTTCGCGGACGCCGACGGCCCCGCCGGGGTGGCCGAGCCGCTGCGCCGGTTCGAGGCCGCGACGGCGCGCATCGAGGCGCCGCGGAGCCTCGCCAACTCGGCCGCGCTGCTGCGCTACCCCGAGACCCACGGCGACTGGGTGCGGCCGGGGATCATGCTCTACGGCTGCTCGCCGTTTCCCGAGACCTCGGCGGCCGCGCTCGGCCTGAAGCCGGTGATGACGCTCACCGCCGGGCTGATCGCGGTGCGCGAGCTGCGTCCCGGGGACCGGGTGGGGTACGGCGGGACGTTCCTCGCCGACCGGCCGATGCGGATCGGCGTGGTCGCCTGCGGCTACGCCGACGGCTACCCGCGCCATGCGCCGACCGGCACGCCGGTGCTGGTGGAGGGCGTGCGCACGCGAACCGTCGGCCGGACCTCGATGGACATGCTGACCGTCGACCTCGAGCCGGTCCCCGCCGCAGGACCCGGCTCGCCGGTCACGCTCTGGGGCGAGGGGCTCTCGTGCGACGAGGTGGCCGCGGCGGCGGGCACCGTGAGCTACGAGCTGCTGTGCGCGCTCGCGGCGCGCGTGCCCCAGGCCGAGCGCGGGTAGGCGCGCGGCAGGGGAGCGGGCGCGACCGATGGCGACGCGAGCGAAGGCGGTCTACGCCTGCAACGAGTGCGGCGGCCAGTCGACCAAGTGGCAGGGCCAGTGCCCGCACTGCGGCGGGTGGAACACGCTCGTGGAAGCGGTCGCGGAGCGGCCCGGCCAGCATCGCTACGCCGGCGCCGCGGGGGCCGCCGGCGGCGCCAGGGCTGCGGTGCTGACGCCACTCGGCCGCATCCCGGCACAGGAGGCGGCGCGCATGCCGACCGGTGTCGCCGAGTTCGACCGCGCGCTCGGCGGCGGGCTGGTGGCCGGGCAGGTGGTGCTGATCGGCGGCGATCCGGGCATCGGCAAGTCGACCCTGCTGCTCCAGGCGCTCGCCTGGATGAGCGCCGCCCGCAAGGTGGTGTACGTGTCGGGGGAAGAGTCGCCCGAGCAGGTGGCGCTGCGCGCGCAGCGGCTCCAGGTCGATACCGCGGCGGTCGCGCTCCTCGCGGAGATCCAGCTCGAGCGGATCGCGGCGACGCTCGCGGCCGAGCGGCCCGAGGTCGCGGTCGTCGACTCGATCCAGACGATCTACTCGGAGGCGCTGCAGTCGGCGCCGGGGTCGGTGGCGCAGGTGCGCGAATGCGCCGCCCAGCTCACGCGCCTCGCGAAGGCGCAGGGGATCGCGCTCGTCTTCGTCGGCCACGTCACCAAGGAGGGGACGCTCGCGGGCCCGCGCGTGCTCGAGCACATCGTCGACACGGTGCTGTACTTCGAGGGCGACCCGCACTCGAGCTTCCGGCTCATCCGCGCGTTCAAGAACCGCTTCGGGCCGGTGAACGAGCTCGGCGTGTTCGCGATGACCGAGCGCGGCCTGCGCGGCGTGGCGAACCCGTCGGCGCTCTTCCTGTCGCAGCACCGCGAGGCGGTGCCGGGGTCGTGCATCCTGGTGACGAACGAGGGCACCCGGCCGCTGCTGGTCGAGGTGCAGGCGCTGGTCGACGGCGCGCACGGCCAGGCGCCGCGCCGCCTCGCCCAGGGCCTGGAGACGAACCGGCTCGCGCTGCTGCTCGCGGTGCTGCACCGGCACGCGGGCGTTGCCATGCACGATCAGGACGTGTTCGTGAACGCGGTGGGCGGGGTGCGCATCGGCGAGCCGGCCGCCGATCTCGCGGTGGCGCTGGCGGTCGTCTCGAGCTTCCGCAACCGGCCGTTGCGCGAGAAGCTGGTGGTGTTCGGGGAGGTCGGGCTCGCCGGCGAAGTGCGCCCGGCGCCGCGCGGGCAGGAGCGCCTGCGCGAAGCGGCGAAGCTCGGGTTCCGGCGCGCGCTCGTGCCGCGCGCGAACGCGCCGAAGCAGCCGATCGAGGGGCTCGAGGTCGTCGCGGTCGAGCGGCTCGCCGAGGCGCTCGCCGAGCTAGGCTGAGACCAGCGCCGCGCCGGCGACGCCGCTGCGGATCGCCGCTTCGAGGGTGGCCGGGTAGTCGCTCGCCGTGTAGTCGCCCGCAAGCACGAGACCCGGCAGGGGCGTGGCGTTCCCCGGGCGGGCGAGGGCGGGGCGGCAGCTGAACGTCGCCCGCTTCTCCGCGATCACCCGGTGCCAGCGCGGCTCGGGCAGCCCGGGCAGCGCCCGCGCGAGCTCGGCGTGGATGGCCGCGGCAAGCTCGGCGTGCGCGAGGGCCTCGTGCGCGCCGGAGGCGCTCAGCACGCCGGCGACGAGGCCGCGATGCCCCGACAGCGCGCCGCGGTCGAAGGCCCACTGCAGCACACCCCCGCTGAAGCCGAGCATCGGGAACCCGAGCGCGACCTCTTCCGGGTACTGGAGGTAGCAGGTGTAGATCGGCTCGTGCTCGAGGCCGGCGAGCGCAGCCGCGAGCCCCTGGAGTCCCGGAATTCCCGCGAGCAGGGGGGCGGCGTGCTGCGGCGCGCAGGCGATGATGACGCACGCGAACGTCCGGTCATCGGCGTCGAGTCGGAAGCCCCCGCGCTCGCCGGCGATGCCGCGCACCGCGGCGCCGAGGCGGACCTCGCCGCCGTGCGCGGCGACGAACGCCGCGGCCGGCGCGGGAAACAGCGCGCCGAGATCGGCCTGCGGGAGCAGGAGGTCGCTCGCCGTCCGGTCGCCGCGGAGCGTGTCGCGCAGCACGTTCGCGAACACGCGGGCCGAGGCGCGCTCGGGCGGCGTGTTCAGGGCCGAGACGCAGAGCGGCGCCCACAAGTGGTCGTGCAGGGCGCCCCGCTGGTGATGCCGCGCGAGAAGCCGCGCGACGCTCTCGTCCGCCGCGCCGGGTTTGCGGAGGTGCGCAACGAAACGCGCCGCGCTGAGCCGCTCGCCCGCGGTGAGGCCGGAGGCGAGCACGAGCCCCGCGACGAGGTGCAGCGGCGCGGGCAGCACCGGGGCGCGAAAGCGGAAGCCCGCGGCGTAGCGCAGCTCGAGCGGCAGCCGCAGGAGGAGCCGCTCCGGATCGGCGCCGACGAGCCGCATCAGCCGCAGCGTCTCGCCGTAGGCGCCGATCAGGATGTGCTGGCCGTTGTCGAGGTCGACGCCGTCGAGCCCGACGCGCCGGGCGCGGCCGCCGGGCGTGCGGGCGGCCTCGAACACCGTCACCGGCACGCCGCGCCCGGCGAGCGTGACCGCGGCGGCGAGACCGGCCCAGCCGGCGCCGACGACCGCTACGCGGCGATCCACGTCCGCCAGGCGATCCAGAGCTTGCGCACCGGCGTGAGCGCGACCCGGTGCGCGAGCACGCGCGCGCCGTCGCGCCGGATCTCCTCCAGCAGCGTCCGGTAGATCGCGGCCATCACGAGGCCGGGGCGCTGGGCCTTGCGGTCCTCGCGCGGCAGGAGCGCGAGCGCGCGCTCGTAGTAGCCGCGCGCGCGCTCGATCTGAAACGCCATCAGCCCGCCGAACGGCGCGCTCGCGCGGGCGCCCAGGATGTCGGCCGCCGGCACGCCGAACCGGGCGAGCTCGTCCTGCGGCAGGTAGATGCGGTTCTTGCGTGCGTCCTCGCCGACGTCGCGGATGATGTTGGTGAGCTGGAAGGCGGTGCCGAGCGTCTCGGCGTAGCGCAGGGTCTGCGGGTTCGAGTAGCCGAAGATCCCGGCGGCGAGGAGGCCGACCACCCCGGCGACGTGATAGCAGTAACGCTCGAGCGCGGCGAAATCGGGGTAGCGCGCGTGCCGGAGGTCCATCGCCATCCCCTCGACGATCTCGAGCAGGCGCGCCTCGGTGACGCCGAAGCGCTCGGCCGCCGGTGCGAGCGCGCGCGTCACCGGGTGGCGGGGGCTGCCCGCGTAGAGGGCGGCGATCTCTTCCCGCCACCAGAGGAGTTTCGCGGCCGCGACGCTCGCATCGGCGCACTCGTCGACCACGTCGTCCACCTCGCGGCAGAAGGCATAGAGCGCGGTGATCGCCCGGCGCCGCTCGGGCGGGAGGAAGAGGAACGAGTAGTAGAAGCTCGAGCCGCTCGCCGCCGCCTTCTGCTGGCAGTACTCGTCCGGGGTCATGGGGCCGGCAATCCAGGGGGACACCTCCCCCTGGGCCCGCGGATCGACCGGCCGCCGCGGCCGCCGGTCACGACGCCACCGCAGCGCGCCAGGCGAGGAGCGGCCAGTCGGGCGCGCGGAGCACCGGCCGGCGCCGGAACACGTCGCCGCCGGCGCGGTCGATCCGCTCGAGGATGCGCAAGCCCCCCTGCACGACGAGCCGCAGCTCCCACCCGATCCGGCCGGGCAGGGTGCGCGCGAGCGGGGCGCCGGAGGCGAGCAGCCCGCGCGTGCGCGCGACCTGGAACGCCATCATCCGGCGCCACGGTTCGTCGGCGCGGCCGGCGGCGATCTGGGCCTCGGTCACGCCGAAGCGGGCGAGGTCGTCCTGCGGCAGATACATCCGGCCCTTCGCCCAGTCGACCGCCACGTCCTGCCAGAAATTGGCGAGCTGGAGGCCGGTGCAGATCTCGTCCGACCGCTCGACCCGGGCGGCGTCGGCCGCGCCGAAGAGCTGGAGCAGCAGCCGGCCGATCGGGTTGGCCGAGCGGCGGGAGTAGTCGAGCACCTCGTCGAACGACGCGTAGCGCTCCTTGACGCAGTCCTGGCGGAACGCGTCCAGCAGGTCGTGGAAGGGCTGCAACGGCAGGGCGTGCGCGCGGAGGACCGGAGCGAGCCGGGCGAGGACCGGCGACTCGGGCGCGCGGCCGGCGCCGATCCGCGCGAGGTCGGCGCGGTAGCCGTCGAGGCGGGCGAGCCGCTCTGCGGGCGGTGCACTGCCCTCGTCGGCGAAGTCGTCGGCGGTCCGCGCGAACCAGTAGATCGCTGCCACCGCCGGCCGCAGCGCGCGCGGCAGGAGCCAGGAGGCGACGGGGAAGTTCTCGTAGTGGCCGACCGACATTTTGCGCGGGTTTTCAAGGGGATCGCGCGGTTTCCCGGCGCGCTTTTGGCTGACAGTATAGAGCCGGTCCGGTAAACTCCGACCCGGTTGCGCGCGCGAGATTCCACCCGCAGCCGCGAAGGTGGCGGAATTGGTAGACGCACTGGATTTAGGTTCCAGCGCCGAAAGGCTTCCGGGTTCGAGTCCCGGCCTTCGCACCAGCGCCGCCCGTGCCACGACATCGGAACCCATGACCGCCGCCCTCGAAAACATCGGACAACTCGAACGCCGCCTGGTGATGGCGGTCCCGGTCGCCGACATCGACCGCCAGGTCGGCGAGCGCCTGAAGCGCCTCGCGCGCACGATTCGCATGGCCGGTTTTCGGCCCGGCAAGGTGCCGCTGAAGCTGGTGGAACAGACCTACGGCCCGCAGGTCCGCTCCGAAGTGATCGGCGATGCGGTCCAGCAATCGTTCACCGACGCGGTGCGCGACCGGAACCTGCGCGTCGCCGGCTATCCGCGCATCGAGCGGAAGGAGGGCGCCCCGGAGGGCGAGCTGCAGTTCAGCGCTACCTTCGAGGTCTACCCGGAGATCTCACCGGGCGATCTCGCCGGGGTGACGATCGAGCGGCCGGTGCTCGCGGTGGGCGATCCCGAGGTCGACAAGACGATCGAGGTGCTGCGCAAGCAGCGGATCCGGCACGAGCCGGTCGAGCGCCCCGCGGCGAGCGGCGACCGGGTGACGGTCGATTTCACCGGCACGGTCGACGGGGCCGAGTTCGCCGGCGGCAAGGCCGCGGACCACGCGTTCGTCCTCGGCGAGGGCCGCATGCTCCCCGACTTCGAGGCCGGCGTGACCGGGTTGGCGGCCGGCGGGTCGAAGACGGTGCCGGTCGCGTTCCCGGCCGACTACCAGGCGAAGGAGCTGGCCGGCAGGCTGGCGAGCTTTGCGATCACGGTGAAGAAGGTCGAGGCGGCGAGGCTGCCGGAGGTCGACGCCGAGTTCGCGCGCTCGCTCGGGGTCGCCGACGGCGATCTCGCGCGGATGCGGACCGAGGTGAAGGCCAACGTCGAGCGCGAGGTGAAGCAGCGCCTCGGGGCCCAGCTCAAGAGCCGGGTGATGCAGGCGCTCCTCGACTCGACCAGGCCCGATCTCCCGAAGTCGCTCGTCGACACGGAGACCGAGCGCCTGGTGAGCGGCGCGCGCGCGGACCTGCAATCCCGCGGCCTCAAGATGGAGAACGTGCCGATCGATCCGCGGCTCTTCGAGGACCAGGCGAAGCGTCGCGTGGCGCTCGGGCTCATCGTCGCCGAGATGGTGAAGCGCTTCGACCTGGCGGCGAAGCCGGCAGAGGTGCGAAAGCTCGTCGAAGAGCACGCCGACAGCTATGAGAGCCCGGGCGAGGTGGTAAAATGGTTCTACACTCAGCCCGATCGGCTCGCCGAGTTCGAAGGCCTCGCGGTCGAGCAGAACGTGATCGACTGGGTGCTGAAGCAGGCGCGCCCCGTGGACAGGCCCGTGGCGTTCGACGAACTGATGGGGCGGGCATGATGGGGCGGTCGGCATGACGGGTCGGTCGATATGACGCTGGGGCGCGCGATGCCGTACGCCGGGATGCCGGAGCCGCAGGGGCTCGGGCTGATCCCGATGGTGATCGAGCAGAGCGGGCGCGGCGAGCGCGCCTACGACATCTACTCGCGGCTGCTCAAGGAGCGCGTCGTCTTTCTCGTCGGCCCGGTGAACGAGATCTCGGCGAACCTGATCGTCGCGCAGCTCCTCTTCCTCGAGTCCGAAAACCCCGACAAGGACATCTCGTTCTACGTCAACTCGCCCGGCGGGTCGGTGTCGGCGGGGCTCGCGATCTACGACACGATGCAGTTCATCAAGCCCGACGTGTCGACGCTCTGCATCGGTCAGGCGGCGAGCATGGGGGCGCTCCTCCTCTCGGCCGGGGCGAAGGGCAAGCGCTACTGCCTGCCGAACTCGCGGGTGATGATCCACCAGCCGATGGGCGGATTCCAGGGGCAGGCCTCCGACATCGAGATCCACGCCAAGGAGATCCTCTATCTCCGGGCGAAGCTGAACGAGATCATGGCGCAGCACACCGGCCAGTCGATCGAGCGCATCGGGCGGGACACCGATCGGGACAATTTCCTATCGGCCGACGAGGCGATGCAGTATGGTCTGGTGGATCGCATCCTGAGCTCGCGCAGCGAAGCCACGGTGAGTTAGCCAAGATGGCGGGGATGTCCGACAAGAGCGGGAGCGAGAAGCTCCTCTACTGCTCGTTCTGCGGCAAGAGCCAGCACGAGGTCCGCAAGCTGATCGCCGGGCCGTCGGTGTTCATCTGCGACGAGTGCATCGAGCTCTGCAACGACATCATCCGCGAGGAGAGCGCCACCGACAAGGGCGGCCGCCCGGCGCGCTCCGACCTCCCCACCCCGAAGGAGATCTGCCAGATCCTGGACGAGTACGTCATCGGCCAGGAGCAGGCGAAGAAGATCCTCTCGGTCGCGGTCTACAATCACTACAAGCGGCTCAAGCACCTGTCGAAGAACGACGAGGTGGAGCTCGCGAAATCGAACATCCTGCTCGTCGGCCCCACCGGTTCGGGCAAGACGCTGCTCGCGCAGACGCTTGCGCGGCTCCTGAACGTGCCGTTCGTCATCGCCGATGCGACCACCCTCACCGAGGCGGGCTACGTCGGCGAGGACGTCGAGAACATCATCCAGAAGCTGCTGCAGAACTGCGACTACGACGTCGACAAGGCGAAGCGCGGCATCGTGTACATCGACGAGATCGACAAGATCTCGAGGAAGAGCGACAACCCGTCGATCACCCGCGACGTGTCGGGCGAGGGCGTGCAGCAGGCGCTCCTCAAGCTGATCGAGGGCACCATCGCCTCGGTCCCGCCGCAGGGCGGGCGCAAGCACCCGAACCAGGACTTCGTGCAGGTCGACACGACCAACATCCTGTTCATCTGCGGCGGCGCGTTCGACGGGCTGGAGAAGATCATCCGCGGCCGCTCGGAGCGCGCCGGCATCGGCTTCGGCGCCGAGGTGCGCAGCCTGCGCAACAGCAAGGACATCGGCGAGATCCTGAAGGGCGTGGAGCCGGAGGATCTCATCAAGTACGGCCTGATTCCGGAGTTCGTCGGCCGCCTGCCGGTGGTCGCGACGCTCGAGGAGCTCGACGAGACCGCGCTCATCCGCATCCTCACCGAGCCGAAGAACGCGCTGATCAAGCAGTACCACCGTCTCTTCGGCATGGAGGGGGTAGATCTCGAGATCCGGCCGCAGGGGCTCACCGCGATCGCCCACAAGGCGCTCGCGCGCAAGACCGGGGCGCGGGGCCTGCGCTCCATCCTGGAGTACGTCCTCCTCGACATCATGTTCGAGTTGCCGACGCTCGAGAACGTGAGCAAGGTCGTCGTCGACGAGCCCACGATCCTCGGCGACGGCAAGCCGCTTCTCATCTACTCGGACCAGCCCAAGGTTGCCGGGTCCCACTGAGTGCTGTAGGCGCTGCAGTCGCGCTCGCGCCGGTCGCGGGACCGGAACGGGCCGCTTGAATCCCGGCGGCGCCGCCGCCACATTCCCGCAATGCCCTCTCCAGGGGTGAGCCCATGTCCTCGAACGAGTTCTCCAACCTCCCCGTGCAGTTCCCGCTCCTCCCCTTGCGGGACGTGGTGGTCTTCCCCCACATGGTGATCCCGCTCTTCGTCGGCCGGCCGAAGTCGATCAAGGCGATGGAGATCGCGATGGAGGCGGGCAAGAGCATCCTGCTCGTCGCGCAGAAGTCGGCGGCGAAGGACGAGCCGGCGCCGGAGGACATGTACGACATCGGCTGCATCTCCAATATCCTGCAGATGCTGAAGCTTCCCGACGGCACGGTGAAAGTGCTGGTCGAGGGCAGCCAGCGGGCGCGGATCCAGGACATCACCGACAACCGCACGCACTACTCGGCGCTCGCCGCGCCGGTGCCCCCGGACCCGGTGGAGACCACCGAGGTCGAGGCGATGCGCCGCGCGCTGATCGCGCAGTTCGACCAGTACGTCAAGCTCAACAAGAAGATCCCGCCCGAGATCCTCACCTCGCTCGCCGGGATCGAGGAACCGGGGCGCCTCGCCGACACGGTCGCCGCGCACCTGCCGCTCAAGCTCGAGCAGAAGCAGAAGGTGCTCGAGATGTTCGACGTGAAGCAGCGGCTCGAGAGCCTGCTCGCCCAGCTCGAAGGGGAAATCGACATCATGCAGGTGGAAAAGCGCATCCGCGGGCGCGTGAAGCGCCAGATGGAGAAGAGCCAGCGCGAGTACTACCTCAACGAGCAGGTGAAGGCGATCCAGAAGGAGCTCGGCGAAGGCGAGGAGGGCGCCGACCTCGAGGAGATGGAGAAGAAGATCAAGGCCGCGCGCATGCCCAAGGACGCGCGCACCAAGGCCGAGAACGAGCTGAAGAAGCTGAAGCTCATGTCGCCGATGTCGGCCGAGGCGACGGTGGTGCGCAACTATCTCGAGACGCTCGTCAACCTGCCGTGGAAGAAGAAGAGCAAGATCTCGAAAGACATCCCGGCCGCGGAGAAGGTGCTCAACACCGACCACTACGGGCTGGAGAAGGTGAAGGAGCGCATCCTCGAGTACCTCGCGGTGCAGAGCCGGGTCGACCGGATGAAGGCGCCGATCCTGTGCCTCGTGGGACCGCCCGGCGTGGGCAAGACCTCGCTCGGCCAGTCGATCGCGCGCTCGACCAACCGCAAGTTCATCCGCATGTCGCTCGGCGGCGTGCGCGACGAGGCGGAGATCCGCGGCCACCGGCGCACCTACATCGGCTCGATGCCCGGCAAGATCCTGCAGAACATGACCAAGGTCGGGGTGCGCAACCCGCTCTTCCTGCTCGACGAAGTGGACAAGATGGGCATGGACTTCCGCGGCGACCCGTCCTCCGCGCTGCTCGAGGTGCTGGACCCGGAGCAGAACCACACGTTCGTCGACCACTACGTCGAGGTCGAGTACGACCTGTCGGAGGTGATGTTCGTCGCGACCGCGAACACGCTGAACATCCCGCCCGCGCTCCTCGACCGGATGGAGGTCATCCGCCTCTCGGGCTACACCGAGGACGAGAAGGTCAACATCGCGACGCGCTACCTGCTGCCCAAGCAGCGCAAGAACAACGGCGTCAAGGAGCAGGAGCTCGCGGTCACCGAGAGCGCGATCCGCGACATCATCCGCTACTTCACGCGCGAGGCCGGGGTGCGCAACCTCGAGCGCGAGCTCTCCAAGATCTGCCGCAAGACGGTGAAGGGGCTGCTCAGCAAGGCCGGCGAACGCAAGGTCACCGTGAGCGCGCGCAACCTCGACAAGTACCTCGGCGTGCGCCGCTTCACCTACGGCATCGCCGAGAAGCAGAACCAGGTGGGCCAGGTGACCGGGCTCGCCTGGACCGAGGTCGGCGGTGAGCTCCTCACGATCGAGGTCGCGGTCATGCCGGGCAAGGCGAAGACGATCACCACCGGCAAGCTCGGCGAGGTCATGCAGGAGTCGATCCAGGCCGCGCTCTCGGTGGTGCGCAGCCGCGCACCCCGGTTCGGCGTGCCGGAGGACGTGTTCCAGAAGAGCGACATCCACATCCACCTGCCGGAGGGCGCGACGCCGAAGGACGGGCCGAGCGCCGGGATCGGCATCTGCACGGCGATGGTGTCGTCGCTGACCGGGGTGCCGGTGCGCGCCGACGTGGCGATGACTGGCGAGATCACGCTCCGCGGCGAGGTGCTGGTGATCGGCGGGCTCAAGGAGAAGCTGCTCGCGGCGCACCGCGGTCAGATCAAGACGGTGCTGATCCCCGAGGAGAACGTGAAGGACCTGGTGGAGATTCCGGACAACGTCAAGAACCGGCTCGAGATCATCCCGGTGAAGTGGATCGACCAGGCGCTCGAAGTCGCCCTCGAGCGGCAGCCCGCGCCGCTCGCGGCCGCCGAAACGCCGCCCGCAGTTCCGCCGGTGCCCGGGGAGCCGCCCGCGACCGGCCTCGTGACGCACTGAAGCACCGAGGACGAATCGGGGTACTGAAGCAGGACAGGGAAGGACTCGTGGTGAACAAGACCGACATGATCGATCACATCGCCCGATCGGCGGACATCTCGAAGGCCGCGGCGCAGCGCGCGCTCGATGCGACCGTGGCGAGCATCAAGATGGCGCTGAAGAAGGACAGCATGGTCACGCTGGTCGGGTTCGGCACCTTCTACGTCGGCAAGCGCCGCGCGCGCGCGGGCCGCGATCCGCGCACGCAGGCGCCGATCCGGATCCAGGCGGCGCGCGTGCCCAAGTTCCGCCCTGGAAAGGCGCTGAAGGATGCGATAAACTGACCGGCCTTGCTTGCGCACGCCGAATCGCGATGCGCGCGCGGGCGGGGGTGCTTAGCTCAGCTGGTAGAGCGTCGCCCTTACAAGGCGAATGTCGGCGGTTCGATCCCGTCAGCACCCACCAAGGTCACGCGCAAGGCAAACGCGCAGGGTTAACGCGCAAGGTTAACGCGGAGTGGTAGTTCAGCTGGTTAGAATACCGGCCTGTCACGCCGGGGGTCGCGGGTTCGAGTCCCGTCCACTCCGCCAAGTTCCTGCAACCAGGCGAACCCGCGGGTTCGCTTTTTCGTGCACGAGTTGCACGACTTGGGGCCGCGGTGCGGCCCGCCGGGCCCGGTAGACGACATGTTCGAGTTCGTCGGCAAGCACAAGCGCCTCCTGCAGGTCCTCCTCGCGCTGCTCCTCATCCCGCCGTTCGCGTTCTTCGGCATCCAGTCGTTCGACGGGTTCAGCGGCGGCAACAGCGTCGCGACCGTCGACGGCAGCGCGATCACCACCCCCGAGTTCGCCCGCGCGCTCGACCAGCAGCGCGACCAGCTGCGCCAGGCGCTCGGGCGGAACTTCGACCCGGCCCTGCTCGACACGCCCGAGGCGCGCCGCCAGCTCCTCGACGGGCTGATCGCGCGCCGCGCGCTGGCGCTCTACGTCGCGCGCAACCGCATGCTCGTCACCGACGAGCAGGTGCGCGAGCTGATCGCCGCCGAGCCGGCGTTCCAGGAGGACGGCAAGTTCGCGCGCGGGCGCTACCAGGCGCTGCTGCGCGGCCAGAACATGAGCGAGGACCAGTTCGAGCAGCAGCTGCGGAGCGACATCGTCCTGCGCCAGCTCGCGGCCGGGCTCGCCGACTCGGGTCTCGTCGCGCGAACCACCGCGCAGCGGATCTCCGCCCTGCGGAGCGAAAGCCGGGAGGTGTCCGAGTCGGTGCTGCGGGCGGCCGATTTCGTCGGCCAGGTGAAGCTCGTGCCGGACGCCGTAGAGAGCTACTACAAGGCGAACGCGAAGTCGTTCGAGTCGCCGGAGCAGATCCGCGCGGAGTTCGCCCAGCTCACGCTCGACGCAGTGGTCGCCGCCGAGGCGGTGCCGGCCGACGAGATCAAGGCGTGGTACGAGGCGAACCTCGCGCCGCGGCGGCGCGAGCGGCTGGAGGCGCGCAAGCGCATCGAAGCGCTCGCCGCCGAGCTCAGGAAGGACCCGGCCCGATTCGCCGAGCTGGCGAAGGCGAGCTCGCAGGATCCGGGCTCGGCCGGGCAGGGCGGCGATCTCGGCTGGTTCGGCCGCGGCGCGATGGTGAAGCCGTTCGAGGACGCGGTCTTCAAGCTGCGCGAGAACGAGCTGAGCGCGATCGTCGAGACCGAGTTCGGCTTCCACCTGATCCGGGCCACCGGTGTGCGCAAGGGCGAGGGCGGGAAGGGGGAGGAGCGCCGGGCGAGCCACATCCTGGTGAACGCCCCCGCCGAGGCGAAGGACTTCGAGACCGCGCGCGCCGACATCGAACGCGATCTCCGCCGCCAGCGCGCGCAGAAGAGCTTCTCCGAGCAGGCCGAGACCTTCGGCAACATGGCGTACGAGCAGCCCGAGAGCCTCCAGCCGCTCGCCGAGCGCTTCAAGGTCACCATCCAGTCGACGCCGTGGTTCGCGCGCGGGACGCCGCCGGCCGGGCTTGCCAGCCAGAAGCTCGTGGCGGCGCTCTTCGGCGACGACGCAATCCGCAACAAGCGCAATACCGAAGCGATCGAGATCGCGCCCGGGCGCATCGTGGTCGCGCGGGTGCTCGAGCACAGGCCGGCGACCCTGCGGCCGCTCGACGAGGTGCGGGCGGCGATCGTGAAGCAGCTCACCGACGACGAGGCGCTCCGGCTCGCGCGCGAGGCCGGGGCGGAGCGGCTGAAGCGCCTCCAGGCGGGCGAGGCCGCGCCGGTCACCTGGGGCCTCGCCCGCACGGTGAGCCGGGAGAATCCGGCCGGCGTCGATCCGCGCGCGGTCGCGCCGATCTTCCGCCTCGACCCGGCGAAGGTGCCGGCGTACGTGGGCGTCGACCTGCCGCCGACCGGCTTCGGGCTTTTCCGGGTGTCGAAGGTGAACGCCGCACCGGCGGCGGACGAGGCGCGGCTGCGCGCGATCGAGGCGGGACTTGCGCGCCAGGAGGCGCGCGACAGCTACCAGGCGTTCGCGGACGCCCTGCGCGCGCGGGCGAAGATCGAGGTCAACGAGAAGAACCTGAAGAAGGAGCGGTAGGCCCGCGCGCGAACGCCCGCGTCGCGGGCCGCGCTATTCGGCCTCGCCGGCCATCCCGCCCGCGACGACGTTGAACCCGCAGTCGACGTAGGTGATCTCGCCGGTGACGCCGGCGGCGAGATCGGACAGCAGGAACGCCGCCACGTTGCCGACGTCGTCCAGGGTCACGTTCCGCCGCAGCGGCGCCTGCGATTCGACGAACTTCAGGATCTTCCCGAACCCGGCGATGCCGCTCGCGGCGAGCGTCTTGATCGGACCGGCCGAGATCCCGTTGACCCGGATGCCCTTCGGCCCGAGGCTCGCGGCGAGATAGCGAACCGCCGCGTCGAGGCTCGCCTTGGCGAGCCCCATCGTGTTGTAGTTCGGGACCACCCGATGGGCGCCGAGGTAGGTGAGCGTGACGAGCGCGCCGCGCCGGCCGGCCATCAGGGGCGCCGCGCCGCGGGCGAGCGCCGGGAAGCTGTAGCTCGAGACGTCGTGCGCGATCCGGAACGCCTCGCGCGACAGGCCGTCGAGGAAGTCGCCGGCGATCGCCTCGCGCGGGGCGAACGCGATCGCGTGCACCAGGCCGTCGAGTGCGTCCCAGCGCCCGCGCAGGGACGCGAAGAGCCGGTCGATCTCGTCGTCGGCCGCGACGTCGCAGGGCAGGACGAAGTCGCTGCCGAGCTCGGCCGCCAGCTCGGTGACGCGGTCCTGGAAGCGCTCGTTCTGGTACGTGAACGCGAGCTCGGCGCCTTCCCGGCGGCAGGCGCGCGCGATGCCGTAGGCGATCGAGCGGTTGCTCAGGACGCCGGTGACGAGGACGCGCTTGCCGTCGAGGAAGCCCATTTCGATCGCGCAGTGCACGGGAATTATAGGGGAAGCACCGAGCGGTGACGGCGGCCGGTCCGCTCGGCTACACTCCGCCGCCATGCGAGCGCGTGCGAAGCTTCTCCCGGCCGCCGTCGCCGCGGCCGCCGTGCTCGGCGGCTGCGGCGCGGAGTGGAACGATCCCTATCCCGCGGCCGATCGCGGGCAGAACTTCCTCTACAGCTCGTTCATCGAGCGGCCGAAGACGCTCGATCCGGCGCGCTCCTACACCTCCGACGAGTGGGGCTTCATCCAGCAGGTGTACGAGCCGCCGCTCCAGTACCACTACCTCAAGCGGCCCTACGAGCTCGTCCCGCAGGCTGCGCTCGAGGTGCCGAAGGCGCGGCTCCTCGACGCCGCGGGCCGCGAGCTGCCGCCGGAGGCCCCGCCGTCCGACGTGGCGTTCAGCGAGTACGACGTCCGGATCCGCCCCGGCATCCGCTACCAGCCGCATCCCGCGCTCGCGGTCGACGAAGCGGGCAAGCCGCTCTACCTCGACCTGCCCGAGGAGGAGATCAGGCGGAAGTTCACGCTCGCCGATTTCCCGCAGACCGGCACCCGCGAGCTCGTCGCCGAGGACTACGTCTACCAGCTCAAGCGGCTCGCCCACCCGCGCGTGAACTCGCCGATCTTCGGCCACATGAGCGAGTACGTCGTGGGCCTGAAGGAGCTGTCGGAAGCGCTCAAGGCCGAGAACAAGCGGCTCGTCGCCGAGCACGAGGCGACCTACGGGCGTGGCGACAAGGGGCTGCCGTGGATCGACCTCCGGCGCTTCCCGCTGAGCGGGGTCGAGGTGCTGGACAAGCACACCTACCGCGTGCGGATCAGGGGCCAGTACCCGCAGTTCGCGTACTGGCTCGCGATGCCGTTCTTCGCGCCGCTGCCGGTCGAGGCCGACCGCTTCCACGCCCAGCGCGGGATGAACGACGGCCGCAATCTCACGCTCGACTGGTGGCCGATCGGCACCGGGCCCTACATGCTCACCGAGAACAACCCGAACGCCCGGATGGTGCTCGAGCGCAATCCGAACTTCCGCGGCGAAGCGTACCCGTCCACGGGGGAGCCGGACGACCGCGCGGCAGGGCTCCTCGCCGACGCGGGCAAGACCGCGCCCTTCGTCGACCGCATCGTCTTCACGCGCGAGAAGGAAGGCATCCCGTACTGGAACAAGTTCCTGCAGGGCTACTACGACCAGTCGGGGATCAGCTCCGACAACTTCGACCAGGCGGTGCGCATCGACCTCGACGGCGAGGCGAACCTCACCCCGGAGATGGCCGAGCGCGGCATCCACCTGCGCACTTCCGTCGGGACGAGCACTTTTTACCTCGCGTTCAACTTCCTCGATCCGGTGGTCGGCGGACTGTCGGACCGCGCGCGCAAGCTCCGCCAGGCGATCTCGATCGCGGTCGACTGGGAGGAGTTCATCTCGATCTTCCAGAACGGCCGCGGCATCCCGGGCATGGGGCCGATCCCGCCCGGAATCTTCGGGTACCGCGAGGGCGAGGCGGGCGTCAACCCGGTCGTCTACGACTGGGAGGACGGCCGTCCGGTGCGTAAATCCATCGACGCGGCGCGCAAGCTCCTTGCGGAGGCCGGCTACCCCGACGGGCGCGACGCCAGGACCGGCCAGCCGCTCGTCCTCCACCTCGATACCGTCCAGCGCGGCCCGGGCGACAAGCCGCGGCTCGACTGGTACCGGCGCCAGTTCGAGAAGCTCGGCATCCAGCTCGAGCTCCGCACCAGCGACTGGAACCGGTTCCAGGAGAAGGTGCGGGCCGGCAACACCCAGCTCTTCTTCCTCGGCTGGAACGCCGACTACCCGGACCCCGAGAATTTCATGTTCCTGCTGAACGGCCCGCAGGCGCGGGCGAAGACCGGCGGCGAGAACACCGCGAACTACCAGAACCCGGAGTACGACCGGCTGTTCGAGCAGATGAAGAACATGCCGAACGGGCCCGAGCGGCAGGCGATCATCGACCGGATGCTCGCGGTCGCCCGCACCGACGCGCCGTGGGTGTGGGGCTACCACCCGAAGGACTACGGCCTCGCGCACGCCTGGGTCGGCAACGTCAAGCCGAACCAGATGGCGCGCAACGGCCTCAAGTTCTACCGCGTCGACACCGCGGCGCGCGAGCAGCGGCGCGCCGAGTGGAACGGCCCGGTGCTCTGGCCGATCGGGCTCGCGCTCGCCGTGGTGCTCGCGAGCCTCGTCCCCGCGGTGGTGTCCTGGCGCCGGCGCGAGCGCTCGGCCGCGCGCCCCGCGTAAGGCCCGATCTCCGCGCGAGGGCGCGATGCTCGCGTACATCGTCCGCCGGATCCTCTACGCCATCCCGATCCTCGTCGGGGTAAACCTCGTCACCTTCGCGCTCTTCTTCGTCGTCAACACGCCCGACGACATGGCGCGGATGCAGCTCGGCGCGAAGCGCGTCACGCCGGACGCGATCGAGAAGTGGAAAGCCGAGCGCGGCTACGACCGGCCGCTGCTATGGAACGGCGACGCCGAAGGCGCCGCGCGGCTCACGAAGACGATCTTCTTCGAGAAGTCGGCGCGGCTCTTCGCGTTCGACTTCGGCAACGCCGACGACGGCCGCAGCATCGGCCACGAGATCCGCACCCGGATGTGGCCGAGCCTCGCGCTCGCGCTCCCGGCGTTCCTGGCCGGAATCGCGGTCTACGTCGCGGCCGCGCTGACGGTCGCGTTCTTCCGCGCGACCTATCTCGACTTCTGGGGCGTGGTGCTGTGCGTCGCGATGATGTCGATCTCGGCGCTCTTCTACATCATCGGCGGGCAGTATCTCGTGAGCAAGCTCTGGAGCCTCGTGCCGATCTCCGGCTTCCAGCCCGGCCCGGACGCGCTGAAGTTCCTCGCCCTGCCGGTGGCGATCGCGGTGGTGGGCGGGTTCGGGGAAGGCGTGCGGCTCTACCGCACGTTCTTCCTCGAGGAGATGGGCAAGGACTACGTCCGCACCGCGCGCGCGAAGGGGCTGGCAGAGCACGCGGTGCTCTTCGGGCACGTGCTGAAGAACGGTGCGATCCCGATCCTCACCGGCGTGGTCGCGGCGATCCCGAAGCTCTTCCTCGGGAGCCTCCTCGCCGAATCGTTCTTCGGCATCCCGGGGCTCGGCAGCTACACGATCGACGCCATCCAGGCGCAGGACTTCGCGGTGGTGCGCGCGATGGTGTTCCTCGGCTCGGCGCTGACGATCCTCGGCTATCTGCTCGCCGACCTCTCCTACACGCTGGTGGATCCGCGGGTGAGGTTCCAGTGATGCCGGTCGCACTTCCGACCGACTGGGCGGTCTGGCTGCTGGTCGTGGTCGCGACCGGCTACTTCGCCTACGTTCGCCGCCACGAGCACCTCGCCGCGCCCTGGCGCCGGGTGACCCGGAGCGGCGCCGGGATGGCTGCGCTCGTGGTGCTCGCCGCGTTCGTGACGGTCGGGCTCCTCGACTCGCTCCACTTCCGGCCGCGGCTCGACGGGCGCGATCAGGCGGGCCGGCCGGTCTACGGTACCGAGGTCCGGAGCGTGCTGGACGCTCTCGTCCTGCCGCTGCGGACGCGGAACGAGCGTACCTACTCGGCGCCGCTCGCCACCCGGTCGTTCTCGCGCGAGACGATCGAGCTGCCCGGCGGGGGCGTCGCGCGCGAGTTCCAGCGGCTGCGCTACGGCGGGGCGCACCTCGAGGACGAGACCGCCCGGGCAGCGGACATCGCCGTCACCGCGCTGCAGGGCGTCGCGGTCGCGTTCCTCGGCTGGTGGCTCGCCGCGATCCTCGCCGCCGCGGCGCTCGCCCGCCGCCACGGCATCGCGGTCGGCGCGATGTGGAGCGAGATCCAGCGCGGCCGGACCGAGGTGCAATGGCGCGCGATTCTCCTCACTGCGCTCGCGCTCGCGCTGGTAGCCGTCCCGGTCGCGGCGCTCGCGGCGAAGTACCACGTGCTCGGCACCGACAAGGTGGGCCAGGACGTCCTCTATCTCTCGCTGAAGAGCATCCGCACCGCGCTCGTCATCGGCACGCTGACCACGCTCGTGCTGCTGCCGATCGCGATCCTGCTCGGCATCATGGCCGGCTACTTCAAGGGCTGGATCGACGACGTCATCCAGTACGTCTACACGACGATCAACTCGATCCCGGGCGTGCTGCTGATCGCCGCGGCGGTGCTGATCATGCAGGTGTACATCGACCAGAACCCGGGTCTCTTCCCGACCGCCGCGCAGCGCGCCGACTTTCGCCTGCTGCTCCTGTGCGTGATCCTCGGGCTGACGAGCTGGACCGGACTCGCGCGGCTCCTGCGCGGGGAGACGCTGAAGCTCGGCGAGCTCGAGTACATCCAGGCGGCGCACGCGTTCGGCGTGCGCCACGGGCGCGTCATCACCCGGCACATCCTCCCCAACGTGATGCACATCGTGCTGATCGCGCTGGTCATGGACTTCTCCGGGCTCGTGCTCGCCGAGGCGGTGCTGTCCTACGTCGGGGTCGGCGTCGATCCGTCGACCACCAGCTTCGGGACGATGATCAACGCCGCGCGGCTCGAGATGGCGCGCGAGCCGATGGTGTGGTGGACGCTCGCGGCGGCGTTCGTCTTCATGTTCGTGCTGGTGCTGGCAGCGAACCTCTTCGCCGATGCGGTGCGCGACGGCTTCGATCCGCGGGTGGCGGTCGGGGCGCGACCGGTCGCTGCGGGGGCGGCACGGTGAGCGGGAATCTCCTCGCGGTGCGGGGCCTGCGCACGGAGCTCGATGCGAGCGAAGGCGTGGTGCGCGCGCTCGACGGCGTCGACCTCGACATCGCGCGCGGCGAGACCTTCGCGATCGTCGGCGAATCGGGCTGCGGCAAGAGCATGACCGCGCTCACTCTCATGCGCCTGCTGCCGGAGACCGGCCGGATCGCGGCCGGCAGCGTGCGGCTCGACGGCGTCGAGCTCCTCGCGCTGCCGGAGGCGCGGATGCGCGACGTGCGCGGGCGCCGCGCGGCGATGATCTTCCAGGAGCCGGCGACGAGCCTCAACCCGGTCCTCACCGTCGGCCGGCAGATCGGCGAGGCGCTCGCGCGCCACGGACGCGCCCGCGGCACCGACACGCGGGCGCAGGCGATCGAGCTGCTGGACGCGGTCGGCATCGCCGACGCCGCGCGCCGGATCGACGACTACCCGTTCCAGCTCTCCGGCGGCATGAAGCAGCGTGTCATGATCGCGATCGCGCTCGCCGGCGAGCCGGACCTCCTCGTCGCCGACGAGCCGACCACCGCGCTCGACGTCACGATCCAGGCGCAGGTGCTCGATCTCCTGCGCTCGCTCCAGGCGAAGCGCGGCATGTCGTTGCTGCTGATCACCCACGATCTCGGCGTGGTGGCGGGGATGGCGCACCGGGTGGCCGTGATGTACGCCGGCCAGCTGGTCGAGGTGGCCGACCGTGCGGCCTTCTTCCGCGCCCCGCAACATCCGTACTCGCGCAAGCTCTTCGCCGCCCTGCCCGGAACGGCGAAGCGCGGCGCCGAGCTCGAGGTCATTCCCGGCCACGTGCCGCCGCTCGCGGGCGAGTTCCGGGGCTGCCGGTTCGCCGACCGGTGCGAGCAGGCCTTCGACCGCTGCCGGGACGAGGCGCCGGATTGGACCCGCGTCGCGGACGGTCACCTCGTGCGCTGCCACCTGCGCGAATCCGCGCTGGCCGGCCCGGTCGCCGCCGCGCCGGCGCCGGCCGAGATGGTCGTGGCGGGCGGGGCCGGGGTGCGACCGCTGCTCGCGGTGCGCGACCTGAAAGTCCACTTTCCGATCCGCCGCGGGATCCTCAAGCGTACCGTCGGCCACGTGCGCGCGGTAGACGGGATCTCGCTCGCGATCCCGCCCGGACGCACGCTCGCGCTCGTCGGCGAGTCGGGCTGCGGCAAGACCACGGCGGGCAAGGGCATCCTCCAGCTCATCCGCCCGACCGCGGGCGAGGTCGAGTTCGAGGGCACGGCGCTCACCCGCCTGCGCGGCGAACGGCTCCGGCGCCGGCGGGCCGAGTTCCAGATCGTGTTCCAGGATCCGTACGCCTCGCTCAACCCGCGCCTGCGGGTGCACGACATCCTGATGGAAGGCATGAGCGCGCTCGGCATTCTCGCCACGCGCACCGAGCGCGAGCGCCGGATCCTCGAGCTGCTCGGCCAGGTGGGTCTCGCCGACGCGGCCGCGTGGCGCTACCCGCACGAGTTCTCCGGCGGGCAGCGGCAGCGGATCGCGATCGCGCGCGCGCTCAGCGTGAATCCGAAGCTCGTGGTGTGCGACGAGCCGACGAGCGCGCTCGACGTCTCGGTGCAGGCGCAGATCCTGAACCTGCTGAAGCGGCTGCAGCGGGAGCTCGGGCTCGCCTACCTCTTCATCACCCACAACCTCGCGGTGGTCGAGTACCTCGCCGACGAGATCGCGGTGATGTATCTCGGCCGGATCGTCGAGCGGGGCACCGTCGGCGAGGTGCTCGGCGCGCCGCGGCACCCGTACACCCAGGCGCTGCTCGCGGCGGTGCCGACGATCGACGGCGCGGTCGAGCGCCTGCACGTGACGGGCGAGCTGCCTTCGCCGGCGGCGCCGCCGCCGGGCTGTCACTTCCACCCGCGCTGTCCGCACGCGATGGCGCGCTGCAAGCGCGAGTATCCCGGGGCGGTCGCCGTGTCAGCGACGCGCGCGGTGAGCTGCTTCCTCGCCGAAGACGCGGCGCGGCCCCGCTAGGGGCCGTCAGGGAGCGGGGCGGGTGACCTGCGCCGGCGCCGAGGGCCGGCTGGGTGCCGCGGTCGCCGCCGCGCGGCCGGGGGCGGGCCGGGACTTCTTCGCCGGGGCTTTCGCGCGC
>Ga0187894_10001459_pt1 | contig 30268 bp, 31 predicted proteins | sample GBC1701081metaG_FD_136650 | JGI IMG/M metagenome (GOLD analysis project Ga0187894, IMG submission 136650) | White microbial mat communities from a lava cave in the Kipuka Kanohina Cave System on the Island of Hawaii, USA - GBC170108-1 metaG ...
AGATGTAAATTTCAAAGAGTTGACTTACGACCTCGCCGACGTGATGTACGATTATCCGTTTCGTCTGCCGTCGAATTTTACATACATAATGCGCGCGCTGATGACGCTCGAGGGCATCGGCATTATCACAGATCCGGAATTCAATTTTTTCAAAACTGCGAAGCCGTATGCGAAAGAATTCATGCTCCGCCGCGAAGGCGCCGATTTTCGCCGCCAGTTCGTCGGCAAACTGCTCGGCCGCGACGAAGGCGGCAAAATCGATTGGAACCGCACGTGGAAGCTCGCAAAGATGGCTTTTAAAACGGTGCTAAATAGCTCACAAACCCAACCTTGACGCTCAGCAAGGAGCAACTGCCAAAATTTACCTACTAATTTTGATACTTTAGGAGTAAGATTTTTTGCGGCGCACGTCTTTGTATGAGCAGGTGCATATATACTCAGGAGCAATGTTTGCAATGAGCTACCCAATTGCCTCTAGAATTGTTGTCACTTTATTATTCGTTCTGGTTTTGACGGCCTTGCCGCAAGATCAAAAACCGCCGACGCCAGTAAAACAAGAAACCTCAGAAGACGAAATCGTACGTGTCGAAACGACCTTGGTGACTGTTCCGGTTGTAGTCAGGAGCAAAAATGGCGGTTACATTCCAAATCTGCGTGCTGGCGATTTTCGTCTTTTTGAGAATGGTATCGAACAGGAGGTTTCACGTTTTGAGACCACGGACAAACCGTTTACGGTTGCCCTAGTTCTGGATGTGAGCGACTCTACGAAGATCGACTTGAGCAAGATACAGAATGCGGCAATTTCGTTTCTGGAACAACTGAGGCCTGCGGATCGCGCCTTTATTGTGACTTTCGATAAGCAAGTCGTGAAGCTTGCTGAAGCAACTCAAGATCGCATCGTGTTAGCAAAAACTATTCGCAGCGTGCGGGCGGGCGGCGGTACGGCACTTTATGACGCCGTCGCCTCGGTAATTTCTACACATAACAGAAGCATCGGCGGCCGGAAAGCAATTGTTATCTTAACTGATGGAATCGATACATCAAGTACTTTTGCAACTTTCGAAAGCACTACTCGCCTTGCGGCAGAGCAGTATTCTTCGATTTATCCGATTCAATTTAATCCGGACAATTTGCTGGGACAAAGAGCCGCATCTATGGACACCAATCTAGGACTGACTCTGGTTACGACGCCCAGCGGCGAGTCGATCGGTTCTGCTTTTCAGCGAGGGACTCGTTATCTGCGCCTTTTGGCACAATCGTCCGGCGGCCGGTTTTATCACGCGGACAATATCAAGAATCTTGAGCGGACATTTTCCCAAATAGCAGATGAATTGCGACAACAGTACACGGTAGGTTATTACCCGAAAGATCAGGATTCAACGAAAGAGAAGCGCCGAATAAAGGTACAGGTCAACGCGCCTGAGGCCGAGATCAAGACACGCGAAAATTATATCTTTAGGCCGGACCAGCAACGATAATTTCTAAACCCACTTGTCTGTTAACATGTCCCGCAAGATCGACTCAAGCGAAGCGATCTGGGAATTTTTCAAAAAGCATAAGAAATAATGTGCGTGTTAGAATAGCGAGTTTCGCAGTGCGATTTAATCCTCGCAAAAAGATGATGGCCATCCACTAACCGTGAAGACTGCCGTACGATCATCGCTAATTGTTATCCTCGGTTGCACCGGTGTTTTTGTAAACGCTCAACGAAAGATGAACTCAGAACTTTCGATCGTTCACATCGATAGAGACTTCCCGGTAACCCAACTCGAAAACGAGTTTTGGCGAATGGCCAGGGAAGTTTCGGTCAAAACATACTGGTCGGGCGAAGTCGCGCCAATCGGCCGCCAGTTTACGGCGCGTCTCTTGTGGTCGGATACTGCTCTTTATGTTCGTTTCGAGGCAAATCAAACCGAGCCGCTCGTCGTAAGCGAAAAAGCGGAAATTACAAAAAAGGTTCGTGGCCTATGGGATCGCGATGTGTGCGAGATCTTCATCGCGCCTGACAGAAGCAGGCCGCGGAAGTATTTTGAGTTCGAGATCGCCCCGAATGGTGAGTGGATTGATCTGGGGATCGACCTTACGTCGGGCGAGCGGGTGACGAATTGGGAATATCGTTCGGCGATGGCATCGGCGGCGAAGATCGAAACCGAGCGTATCGTGATGGCGATGAAGATTCCATGGGACGCGTTCGGTCGGAAACCAAAGCCGAGCGATGTTTGGCTTGGGAATATTTTTCGGTGTGTCGGCGCGAGCGAAACGCGCGGTTATCTTGCGTGGCAGCCGACGATGACCGAGCGGCCGAATTTTCACGTGCCTGAGAGATTTGGTGAATTCGTTTTCGTCCGCTAGTCACGTCAAGCAGAAGCCTGACCGTAAGGGAGGGCTAAACGGACAGTGATGAGTGGCGAGTGATAAGTGACAAGAAGATCGCGGAAACATCGAGACCTAAATGCATAGTACCGGAATTGCCTTGGCTCGCCACTCTTCACTTGTCACTCTTCACCCGAATGAAAGCCCTCCCTGACGGTCAGGCTTTTGCTTAGGCAGTCATTCCACCGTCGACCGCGATTGTTTGGCCAGTGATGTAGCTTGAGGCGTCAGAGGCGAGAAACACGGCGACGCCTTTGAGTTCGCCCGGTTCACCCACGCGCGGGATGACGTTGGTTTCCTGTATCGAGGTCTCGTAAATGTCGATCACCGCGTCAGCCATGCGCGAGTGAAAAAAACCCGGAGCAATCGCGTTGACGCGGATACCGCGGCGTCCCCAGCTTGCTGCCAGCTCGCGTGTCAGGCCGATCAATCCGGCTTTGCTCGCGACGTAGCCAGCATAAAAAGGTCCGTTTGCGGAGGATGTCAAACCGGCTATCGAGGCGATGTTGATGATTGAGCCCTTCCTTTTTTTCAGCATCTCGCGCCCAGCGGCCTGCGCCATCAGAAAGCAGCCGGTCAGGTTTACATCGATAACCTTCTGCCACTGCTCAAGCGTCATTTCCTCAGGCATCGCGCCCCACGAAACGCCGGCGTTGTTTACAAGGATGTCCACGCCGCCGAATTTTGAGACGGTTCTATCGACTAGTGTCTGAACATCGTCCGGATTCGAAACATCACACAATGTTCCGGCAACATTAAAACCACGCCCCGCAAATTCAGCGACGGTCTCGTCAAGCCATTCCTGCCGCCGGGCACAGAGCATCAGGTCAGCGCCGGCTTCGGCAAGTCCTTCCGCCATTTCCTTGCCCAACCCTCTCGAGCCGCCTGTGACGATCGCAGCCTTGCCGGTCAGATCAAAAAGATCGCGGACATTTTTCGACATACCTTTCGAATCAAACGATTCAGCTTAACACAGCGCCATCGTGATTGCGGTGACGGGCGCTGTTGCGATTAAATTGAGGCATGGACAAGACACAAAAGGAGCTTGCATTTATTCGCGATCTTTATTTGACGCCCGATTGGACTCGGCGTTTCGCGGAGATCGCCGACAAGCATCTTGAATTCAAAGATGTAGAAAACATTCTCTATATCAACGCGGGGACAGGCGACCATTGTTTTGCGATTCGCGAGAGAACAGACGAGAGTACCGCGATCTTTGCCGCCTGTGAAAACGAAGATGTGCTGTCGATCGCCCGCGATAAGGCAATAGCCGTGAGGTCGGATGTAGATTTCTCGGCACTTAGATTCGAAGACGATTCTTTCGATGCTGTAATTGCCGACGGCAGTTTGGTTTTGCCCGGCAATATAGAACGATTTTTGGCGGACGCCGTTCGCGTCGCCAGATCGGGCGCCCGCGTGACCATTTTTCTGCCGACCGCCGGCAGTTTCGGCGAGGTGTTTTCACTTCTGTGGGAAGTGCTTTTTACACAAGACCTTGGCGACCACGGGCACGATGCGGAAACGATGATCGCGGAACTGGTTTCGGTCACCGATCTCAAATCGACGGCCGAAAAGATCGGTCTGACAAATGTAAAAACCGAAACCGCGAACGAGATCTTTGAATTCGAGAACGGAGCAGCCTTCATTTCGTCGCCTCTCGTAGCAGATTTTCTGTTTCCACATTGGCTCGAAACTCTAGGCGAAAAAGAAAAAGAGCAAGTCACGGAAAAGCTTGCTCAGCTTATTGACGATGAAGACGGAACGCTTACGTTTCGGTTTTTGGTGAAGGCGACTGTTATAACAGGAAAGAAGGTTTGATCATAAATCTTCCTCACTGATCTCGGCCAATTTCATCAAGTGACTTTGAAGACCTCTTTTTAAATTTTGATTCTTATGTATCGGAATGGATAACCGCACCTGCGAGCCGGCCTTTCCGAAAATGTGATGACTGCCTTGAACGCGTAATCGCGTCCAGCCGCGTTGTTCGACAATCTTCGCGAACTGCTTGCCGGAAACCGTTTTCATACGGCGACTTCTACTAATCGGTCACTTGCACTCATTGGAAGATTTGAAACGTCAACGGACAGACATCCCTCGATTGCTTCCTTGAGGTTAGATATTAATTCCTCGTACGATTCTCCCTGAGTTGCGCAACCTGGAATCGACGGAACTTCAGCCCAGTATCCGCCTTCTTCCGCCTCATGGACTATGGCCTTTAACTTCATTTGATCTTATCCCTTCACCTCGGCCCGTCGCCGCATTTCGTCAGCCAAAGCTTCGTCGCTCATCTGCGAGATTTGCGGCTTTTCGGCTGATGAAATCTGTTTTTCGGCACGCTCTTCTTCCTCAGCCTCGCGCATTCCTTCTTTAAAGGCCTTGCGCGACTGGCCGAGCGATTTTGCTAGCTGCGGCAATCGCGAGGCTCCAAAAAGGAGAAACAAAAGAATGACAATGCCGATTATTTCTGGTGTGCCTAATCCAAACATAATTTTATTTCGGCTCTGAGATTTCTAATGTTCAAAGAAATCTCGAGCAGTCATGATTTTCAAACTGGGCATGACTTTCTGTATAAGCTGAAAATCGTCAATGTTGTGCGTAACAACGTAACCATCATTAATTACAGCCAGTCTTCCGATCAAAGCGTCATTTCGCAATTTCCTTAGTTTTGCGTGTTGCGAGCCTTTCATCAGGTAAAGCCGCCTGACCGCCTTCGATGTTTCCCACCAATCTTTTGCGGTAGGATTCAGCACGCGGTTGCGTTTATTTAATAAGATTTGCCACCGCTCATATTTTTGTAGCACCACTTCGTCTATTGATGTGGCGACAAGTTCATAAAAAACTATTGACGTGAAAAACGACGAGAACAACAAACTTTCAATTTGTAAAGCGTAATCCGGAAATACGGAGGTATCAAAGATAGGAGTAATCTTTTTTGCCATACTTGGCTTCTTCTTCCTTTAGTGCTTTCATCGCTTGCCGAAATGCCTCGATAAGCTCCCTTTGATCCTTGGTCAATCGCTTCGGCAGCTTAAAATCCTTCGCCCGTGGTAATTGGTTTCCGTTCTGTTTTTCTACTTTTTGTCTCATCATATTTTTGACGCAGTAAGTTAAGCAACAGTTTACATTAAAGCCAAGAACATAATAACTTCTTTACCTTAAACATTCTATAAAAATAATGAATTTAGGATTACCCCATTTCCCTAAATCGGTCCATTGCATCGACCAGCGCGGCAGTCGTGCCCTTTTCCGATACGGAATGGCCGGCGTCAGGGACGACGATGAATTCTGCTTCGGGCAACGCTCGGTGAAGCTCCCATGCAGAAGCGATCGGGCAGACGATGTCATAGCGGCCCTGCACGATCACGGTCGGAATTTTTCGAATCTTATCGACATTTTCTATCAGATAATTCTCGCTCGGGAAGAAAGAATTGTTCATAAAATAATCGCATTCGATCCTCGCCAGGCTCAACGCTTCGTGCTCGCCTTCCCAATGGTTCATCAGATCCTGGTCGGGATAGAGCTTCGACGTCGCACCTTCCCAAACGCTCCATGCACGCGCGGCCGAGAGCCTGATCTTTTCATCGTCGCTCGTCAATCGCTTATGGTAAGCGGCCATAAAGTTGCCGCGCTCGGCTTCCGGGATTTCGTCGCGGAAACGTTCCCAGTAGTCAGGAAAAATCTCCGAAGCGCCGTATTGGTAGAACCAATCAAGCTCCTTTTTCCGTGTCAGAAAAATACCGCGAAGCGCTAAACCAAGACATCGGTCGGAATGCGAGATCGCGTACGCAAGGCTCAACGTGCTGCCCCACGAGCCGCCGAAAACATGCCATTTATCGATGCCGAACTTTTCCCGCAACGCCTCTATATCATTTATTAAATCCCACGTCGTATTCTCGCGCAGCTCGGCGTGCGGCGTCGATTTTCCCGAACCGCGCTGGTCGAAAAGAACGACATGAAACGCTTTCGGGTCAAAAAACTGTCGATACATCGTAATCAGCCCGCCGCCCGGCCCGCCATGCAAAAACACCACCGGAATGCCTTCCGGATTCCCAACACGCTCGTAATAAATATCGTGAATATCCGACACCTTCAACATGCCCGTATCGAACGGCTCGATCTCTGGATAGAGTGATTTCATATGGAGAAATGATACGTGAATCCCGGAAAATGCAGAAGCCCGCACGAAGTAAGGGCATTTCTTCGACTTTGCAGTTTCGGTCGTACGCCAATTGCCTACGAATCTTCGCCCTTACTCCGTGCGGGCTTCTGCATGAAGTTGTCCCACCAGAGCTGAAAAACCAGCAGTGTCCAGATCTCCTTGTGGCACGAGTGCGTGCCGCTTTCGTGTTGCCGGATGATGTCCTGCACGAACGCGGCATTGAAAATGCCCTGCTCCGCAAGACGCTTTTCGGCGAGCATCTCGTGCATAAGCTCGTTGAGTCGGCCTTTGAGCCATTGCGCGGTCGGAATGCCGAAACCTTTTTTGGGGCGATGAAGAATGTTGTCCGGCAGCAGGCCCTCGACGGCTTTTTTCAGAATGTACTTGCCCTTGCTGCCGCGAAGCTTGTAGCTGAGCGGAAGCGCCGCGGCAAACTGCGCAACACGCGGATCGAGAAACGGAGCTCGCGTCTCCAGCGAGACGGCCATCGACGCCCGGTCGACCTTCGTCAAAATGTCTTCGGCGAGATAGAAATACATATCGACGAACTGCATTTTTTCGATTGGGTTTGTCGCGTCGCTCGACGCGACAAGCGCGCGGGCACCGGCGTAAATGTCGTCATTGGTTTGTTCGAGCACTTCGGGCGTGAAGAGCATCGCCTGCTGGTCGAACGCGAATGAGCCGAACCACGAATGATGCCGCGCCACCGCATCCGCATTCGCGGCTCGTATGAAACGCTTGGCCCTGTAGTCGAACGAAAGATTTTTAGGCGAAACCGGCAGGGCACGCACCGCCGGCTCGATCACGCCCGCGCGGATGAACTGCGGGATCACTGCGTAACGCGCCGCTACCTTGTGCGCGTAGTACATCGGGTAGCCCGCGAAAAGCTCGTCGCCGCCGTCGCCGCCGAGTGCGACCGTGACATGCTTTCTCACGAAACGCGCCAGCAGATATGTCGGGATCAGTGACCCGTCGGAAAACGGTTCATCCAGCCACGCTCCGATCTCCGAGATCAAGTCGCCGGTCTTTTCAGCGCTCAGGTATTCTTCGTAGTGATCCGTGCCGAGGTGATTTGCTACTTGACGCGCGTATTGCGATTCGTTGAACGATTGCTCCGTAAAGCCGATCGAAAACGTTTTGACCTGCTCTGTCGAGTGCCGAACTGCGAGCGCCGCGACCGTCGAAGAATCGATTCCGCCGGAAAGCAAGATGCCGAGCTGCACGTCCGAAACAAGGCGCATGCGGACGGCATCCGATAGCAGATCGCGAAGCTCTTTTGCTTTTGATTTCGGGCTTGTGCCGTTTGGCCCTCCCGGACGGTCAGGCTTTTGCCAGGACATGTTCCAATAGCGCCGCGTTTTCACTTCGCCGTTTTCAACCGTGAGAAAATGTGCGGCGGGCAGCTTGTGGATGCCTTTATAGATCGACATCGGCGCCGGAACGTAATCGAACGAGACGTAGTGACGAAGCGCGTTCAGGTCGAGATCGGCTGTTACCGAAGGATGTGCCAGCATTGCTTTCGGCTCCGACGCATAGATCAGCTTGTTGTCAAACACGCCGTAATAAAGCGGCTTTTCGCCGAAACGGTCACGGGCGAGAATCAGCTTTTTTTTCTTCGTGTCCCACAGCGAGACGGCGAACATCCCGTTGATGTGTTCGACAAAATCTTCGCCGTAAATTTGATAAAGATGCGGCACGATCTCGACGTCCGTCTGCGTCACGAATTTGTGCCCGCGTTTTTCCAGATCGGCGCGGACCTCGCGAAAATTGTAAAGCTCGCCGTTCACCATTGCGATAACAGTTTTGTCTTCGCTATACACCGGCTGGTCGCCCGTGTGCAGGTCGATGATCGAAAGCCGTCGCATTCCGAGCGCGGCTCGGTCATCCATCCACGCGCCTTCGCTGTCCGGCCCGCGATGCACGATCCGCTCACACATTCCAAGCAGAACGGTTTCGCTATGCTCTCTCGAATTTGTGTCCAGGTTTACCCAACCTGCAATTCCGCACATCGTACGCTAAAAATTCTTAAATTAAACATGGGAAAAAAAGCCGAGACTTATTGCCGGCTTCTTACGTAATTCAATAAATTCGTTTGAGTTCGGGTTTGAAAAAGTTTCGATCAGGCGGCGATTGCGGCTTTTTCAAGTCTGCGTTCGATCTTCATGACAGACGGCCCGTCCAAATAGATTTCACCGCATTTGTCGCAGATAAACGCGGGAATATTATCGACCTTCGTAGCGAACCCGCCGATTCGAAATGTTCGCGATGCAGTTCCCTTCCGCGCAGTGCCGCCGCATTCGCACTTGATCATCTTAGCCGAAATCTTCATAAGCCGTTTTCAAAATAACTGTTCCTTGATGAACGATTACGACGACCGTCAATACCCTTCCATCTCTTGCATTTCCCGAAAAGACGTAACGAATATGCGATTCGTCATCTGTTACTTTATCAAATTCAGATGCACTCAGTATAGCTGCAACTGCGTCGAGTTCAGCAAAGCCATCCTGCTCAAGCTGATCTAATGCATGACCCGAAACGAGAAAATTGCCGTCTCGCATTTTTCTCTTTATTCGAGTAAAAATCGTTGCCATTACGCTCCGATCCTTGCTTTCCCAACCCGACCAATTTCGTCGCGATTAAAGAACAGCTAGTCATCGAACCCGGTCTTCTCCCTTATCGCATATATCGCTTTGTCCTGCGACTCGTGATATGTGCGCACGAGCAATTCGGCGAGCAGGCCCATCAAAAAAAACTGAACCGAGATGGCAAACATTACGATGCTCAAAACGGGCAGCGGCGTTTCAACCAGATCGGCCTGGTATTGCGGCAGACCGAAAATGTCCGCGAATTTTAGAAACGCTGCATACGCGCCCGCAAAAATCGACGCAAGAAACGCGAGCATGCCGAACGTGCCGAAAACGTAAATCGGCTTTGTCTGGTACGACGCCATGAACTTTATCGTCATCAGGTCGAAGACGACCTTGATCGTCCGCGAGATGCCGTACTTTGATTTACCACGCGTCCGGGCGTGATGATCGACGGGAATTTCCGTGACGCGAGCGCCGGCCCAGCTTGCGTAAATGGGGATGAAGCGGTGCATCTCGCCATAGAGCCGCACGTCCTGAATCACTTCGCGGCGATACGCTTTCAAACTGCAGCCGTAGTCGTGCAGCGGCACGCCGCCGATCCATGAAATGACTCGATTCGCGATCTGCGATGGTATCTTTCTCGAAACGAGCTTGTCCTGCCTATCTTTTCGCCAGCCGGAAACCACGTCGTAGCCCTCGTCGAGTTTGTCGAGCAGACGTTTTATATCAGCCGGGTCATTTTGCAGGTCGGCGTCCATGGGTATCAATATCTCGCCCGTCGCGGCGTCGATGCCCGCGCTCATCGCAGCCGTCTGCCCGTAATTTCGGCGGAGCGAGATCACGCGAACTCGTTCGTCATTAGCAGCGATCTCTTTCAGAATTTCCAACGATTTATCCGTCGAGCCGTCGTCTATATAAATAACCTCAGCGGATCTGTCCAAAGCATCGAGCGCGGCCCGAATCTTCTCATGCATGGGCCGCAGGTTCTCCTGTTCATCCAAAACGGGCAGAAAAAGCGAAAGCTCGGGAGCGGTTTTTTTTGTTTCCTTCGAGTCCATCGATTCAAAAGCGGCAAACTAAATAATGTAGACTTTTCGGGCGGGAAAATACAGTTCACGAAGATTTTTCACCACAGGGGGAACAGAGGTTCAAGGCAAAAGGCAAGAGTAAAAAGGCAAAAGTGTTGATTTTGCCTTTTTACTTTTGCCTTTTTACTTTTATTGCTCTGTGGTAAAACTCAATTTATATGATCGACAGAAGAAAATTTTTGCAGCTTCCGCTGGGCGGCATTTCGGCCTTAGCTGCTGAAAAATATTTCGCGCAGACGCGAGAGACAACATCGGCGTTGAAGGTGAAAACGCCGGTCGTGGTTTCGACGTGGGACAGCGGCATGACGGCGAACAACGCGGCGTGGCCGATTCTTTCGAAGGGGGGACGGACGCTCGACGCGGTTGAGGCCGCGGGACGGGCGTCGGAGGACGAGCCGAGTTGCTGCGTCGGGTTGGCGGCGTGGCCGGACCGCGACGGGCGCGTAACGCTCGACGCTGCGATAATGGACGGAGACGGCGACTGCGGCGCCGTCTCGTATCTCGAACGCATCGAGCACCCCGTTTCGGTCGCCCGAAAAGTGATGGAAACAACGCCGCACGTTCTGCTCTCGGGCGAAGGCGCGCAGAAGTTTGCCATTGCTAATGGCCTTCCGCTCGAATCGGGAGCACTTTCGCCCGACGCCGAAAAGGAATGGAAAAAGTGGCTCGAAAAATCGAAATACAAGCCGGAGATAAATATCGAAAACCGAAAGAGCGTTTCGCGATTTGCTCCGCCGTATTTTTTCGACGACGGCACGCCGAATCACGACACGATGGCGACGGTGGCGCTCGATGCGGACGGCAAACTTTCCGGAATGGTCACGACGAGCGGCATGGCGTCCAAGATGCGCGGCCGCGTGGGCGATTCGCCGATAATCGGCGCCGGGCTTTTCGTCGATAACGACGCCGGAGCGGCAATCTCGTCCGGCGTCGGCGAAGAGGTCATCCGCATCTGCGGCACGCACACTGTCGTCGAGCAGATGCGCGCCGGCGGCACGCCCGAAGAAGCCTGCTGCGAAGCCGTCCGTCGCATCGTTAAACGCGATTCAGCGAAGGCGAAGGAAATGCAAGTCGGCTTCGTCGCACTGTCGAGCAAAGGCGAGATCGGCGCATACGCGATCGCGAAAGGCTTCACGTTTACAGTTACAAATGCAGATTTTCCGAAGGGAAAGATTCTTGAAGCAAAGCGTTATTTCTAAAAATACGGTTAAGCAGGTGGTCTTCGACCGCCGCAAACATTAAAGCGGTCAAAGACCGCTTGCTTAACGATGTGTTTTAGCAAACATGAGAGCTGTCAAAGACCGCTTGTTAAACGATGTGTTTATTTTTCATCATTGCGAACACGTTCACCAGAATAAACATGAAAATGCAGATGTTTTGAATCCTGATATTCGCCCAGGTTACTAAGCACGCGGACCGCGCGCATTTGTACCAAGACGCTCTCGGCGACGTTTTTTATCACGTCAAAAAGTTCAATCAGAAGTTCATTTTCGACCGTCAGCAGCGAATCGACGTGCGTTTTTGGAACGACTACGATGTGCGTTTTCCAAAACGGCCGCGTGTGGTAGTAGGCGAGAACATTGTCCGTTTCGAAAACTTTTTCGACAGGCGTCTTGCCGCTGAAAACTTCCTCACAGTAAAAATCTTCTATTTCCGGCATGCGCGCTTGATTCTAGCGTCTATTGAAGCGATAAAAAAGCCGCGTCCGAAGAACGCGGCTTATCCATCAAATCGCTGCGCTGGTTTTAGCGATAATACTCGCGGAAAAACCAGCCATTGCGGTAGCGATACTGCGAATACGGGCGATAATATCTACGGCCGTTGCTGTACCAATACCAGCCGTTTTGTCCGCGGCGGACATTGCGTCTGTAATCGCGCCGATCTTCTCTTACCTCACGCCGATAATCCCTGCGGGCATCGCGGACATTGCCGCGATATTCGCGTAGCGACTCGCGGCGACTGTCGCCGTCACGAATGTCGTCGCGGTATTCGCGACGCGCTTCGCGGACGTCTCTGCGATACTCGCGTCTGTTCTCCCTCGTCTCCCAGCGTGTTTGCGCATCTACCGAGTCAGCGCCAACAAACAGCAGTCCAAGGGCAAATGGTATAGATCCTAATTTCAATAACTTCTTCATGAGAGCCTCCCAAATTTGTTCGTTTTCGCACCTCCTTGGGTGCGTTTAATACACAATTGTTTTGTGTGTTAAATACACTTGCAAGGGCTGTGCCGTTGAGAGTATTTCACGGGTTAAGGCTTTAAAGAGCATCGTTATGGAATGGCCCTAAACGTCTTTAGATAAAGGTTTTGACGCGACTATGACGATAGATACTCCGAACGGAAAATCGAAGTTTTTCAACAACAATCTTTCTGCACCAAATAGGCGCCCGAAGACTCCATTTAATGCAGAAACGTTCACGTTATTCTCCGATTCGGGTTTGATGCCGGTGAGTTTCATTAAAGTGCGGCCGGCGAGGATGGGCGCGAAGAATATAAAATTTGCATACGTCGCACGCTCGATTTTAAAGCCCGCTTTTTCGATCCGCTCGACGATCTGTGCGCGCGTGTATCGAATGCGGTGATGCGAGACGTCGTCCTGCACGCCCCACAGCCACATAAATGCGGGCACGAAAATCAGCGAGTAGCCGCCTGTTTTTGTTACGCGATAAATCTCCTCCAATCCGGCAACATCGTCGTCCAGGTGTTCGATCACATCGAGCGCCGTTGTAACATCGAACGCCTCATTCGCGTAGGGCAGCGTCTCCGCCAATCCTTTCTGAACGGTCAAACCTTTTTTGCGGCAAAAATCCAACGCTTCGTCCGAAACATCGACGCCCTCAGCCGCACCGAACTGCGCCAACATTTCAAGATTCGCGCCCGTGCCGCAACCGACATCCAAAATCTTTAGTGGCGAGTGACGAGTGACGAGTGACGAATGAATTCTTTGCAGAAAACTTTCGAGAATTGCCCGCCGGCCGACGAACCACCAATGCTTGTCCTCGACGCGATCCATTATCGCGTATGTATGCTGCTGCATTTCCTGGGGAAGCACGGTGCTCATAAAAAGTAATCAACCCCAGATTCGCGAAGCGAGACAACGCTCTAACGTCCGCGCCAATTTACGGTCCAGACTTTTCAGCGCGCCGAGATACGCCATCGCGGCGTCGCGGTCTCCGAGCTTCATCGAAAGTAAGCCGGCCTGGAAAACAACGACGGCGTTATTCGGCGCAAGCGCGAGGGATCTCTTGTAAATTTCCAATGCCTCGCGGCGTTTGCCGTTCTTTCGCAAATGATTACCGTACATTGCCATTATGCCCGGTGCATTTGACTTCAGTTCGAGCACCCTTGCAAATTCGGCGGACGCGGCGTCAACATCGCCGCTTTCGGAAAGCAATGCCGCAAGGCCAAAATGCGCGTCGGGCGTTTCCTTTTTCGCCAGCGACCGACGAGATGCGTCGAGCGCCTTGTCCTTTCGTCCGGCTTCGGAATAGGCGACGCCGATTCTGTGATAAACAAGCGGATCGTCGGGATTCAGCCGATAAATTTCCCCGACATGGGCCTCGGCTTCATCGATCCGATTTGTAACGGCTAGAATAAATACAAGTTCCAGCCGCTTTTTCACGTTTTTCGGATTCGCCTCGACGTCGTTGATCATTGACGGTATTTGCGCACTGCCGGCCTGTCGGCCTCTTGCCACACCGAGAAACATTTTGATGATTTCGTCATCAGGTTTGAGCTTGAAAGCCTGTTCGAAATGCAGAATGGCCTTTTCGAAATCGGCCAACGCCATATAGCTCAAGCCGAGGCCCGCCAAAATTTCAATGTTGTTCGGCTGTAACGCATTAGCTTTCAAAAAGGCCTGAATCGCCTCACTGTGTCGGTGAACTTTGCTCAGATCATCCGCCAACTGCGAAAGAAAACCATAGTCGGTCGGATACTGTTCGGCCAGCGGCGTGAGTATGCGCACAGACTCCTCGTGCCGGCCTCTCCGTGATTGGCTGACCGCCAAATAGTAGTTCGCATACCGAAACCGTGGATCGTCCGAGCTTATTTTTGTGAAAGATTCCACGGCTTCCTCATGCTGGCCCAGTTCGAAAAAGATCAGGCCCATTGCATAGTTCGCATAAGGGTTTTGAGAATCAAGCTTGATCGCTGTTCGCGCTTCGGAAAGCGAGTCGGCATCGCGTGCGAGCCGAAGATAAACCTCGGCGAGCATTCCGTGATACCTAGCGGCGTCCGGCTTCATCGACACCAGCGATTCGAGCAACGTAGCAGCGTACGCGAAATTGCCGTTGAGGATATTCACATCGGCGGCGATCAGAAGAATAAGCTCGCTGTTTCGAAAATGCGCCATCGCCAGATCGGCCAGCCGCAGAACTTCGACACCGTGTCTGCCCGCATATTGCATGGCGTTGAGCCGCGCAATGTGGGTCCGCTCCGAGTCCGGTTCGAGGCTAACTCCGGTTTCACATGCCTCGATGGCGGCCGCGTGTTTTTTCTGCAAGCTTAGAGCAGCACAAAGCTCCGAATGAGCAGCGCCGCTCGTCGGGGCGAGCCTAATAGCTGTTCGAAAAGCCGACTCGGCCTTTTCATACCGTTTCAGGATCATCGAAATGCTGCCGATGTTCATAAAGGTTGCCGGCTGTTTGCCGTCCAGCGCCGCACTTTTCTCGAACGAGGAAAGAGCAGGCTCGAACGATTTTTCACGCAGAAGCCGGAGGCCCTCGGCAAAAAAGTCTTCGGCCGTTGTGGGCTGAGCATTTTGCCCCACAGCAAAGGCTGATAAAAGATGCGTAATTACGAAAAGGAAAAATACTTTTTTCATATCACAAGCTGCTATTTAATTTCGTAACGGGTGTTTGAGTCAATACTTTTTATTATAAAACATTCTGCAAGTTTGCTGCTTACTTGCCGGAAACTAGAGAAAACACATTTCCGACGGGTTATCTTTCGGTCCGCTATTTCACTCTAAGTCTCAGCAGCTCGCTCGCTCGCGGACCCTGACTGCCGTCGGGCGACAGGCCGTAGCTATCGAAAAGGCGGCGGTGAATCCCGGCACTGTCCAGAAAGCAGCCGCTGCCGAGTTCGTTTCGGCTCAGGATCATTAGGCCGACGCCTTCGTCCAGGTATTCCGGCATGTCGATGCAGAGCATATAGTCGCCGGAGATTTTGTGAGCTTCGAGCTCAAGCTCGTAAAGCGTTGGGTCGAAGACGCTCAGCGGATTCACATCGGCCATCGAAAAGCTTTCGATTGTCCGTGCGAAATCATACGCATGGCGGCCCTCGTGCACGAATGTCCCCTCGCAGCCGCGCGGCCCGCCGGTGTCGATCGTTTCTTCGGCGATGGCGATGTAAACCTCGCCAAGCCCTTCGCGCAAACTCAGGCGTTCCTCCGCAATTCTTTCATTCGTCGCGCCCGGATCGATCAAACCCGTCACGCCCGACGCATTCAGCTCGCTCACCGGCCTTACGCGCACAAGCATCTTCGATCTCAAAATATGGGTCGCGATCTCTCTCTGCAGATCGTTGCCTTTTTCAACGATCGTATCGAACGCATCCTCGACCGATTTGCGATATTTTTTTGCAATGCCGGTGTCAAATTTCATACAAAGTGTTTTTGCCCGCGAACTACGCTAATGAAGGAGAAAATTTTTTCATTCGCGATTGTTCGCGCCATTCGCGGGCAAATTTTTCAGGCTACGTTTCCGAATCCGCACCAACTGTTCCGATTATGCCAAATGATCGCTACATCTTCGGCGCCGATCTCCGTCCACCACTCCTCGAACTCTTTCTTCGAAATATAAAACGCCGTCGGGGCGACGAGGTGGTCGAAGACTATGTTATGCTGCTCGCGCCAGCCGAAGGTGCCGAGGTGGTTTAGGTATTCGTTGTAAAAAAGTTTTGTGGCGACGGGTTTGGCGATGATATTGGCCGGTCGATATATGAGCTTTGTAGTTAGAAAAACACTCAGAGTCGGCAGCTTGGAAAGCTGGTAAAGCGCTGGCTGGCTGATCTTTGACGTAAAGCCCTCGCGGATCGGGTTGACGTACTTCGTGATCCATTCGTTATTCTCCGCACCGTAAACCCACGCCGAAATGTGCCCGCCCTTTTTCACTTTTCCCGCGAGCGAAACGAACGCACGTTTCGGGTCGGGCGTGTGGTGCAGCACGCCGATCGAGAACGCGTAGTCAAACGCGCGTTTCAGCGGTAGCTTGAAAATATCGCATTGCACGATGTGCGCGTTCGGCAGATGGCGCGTCAATGCAAATGCCGATTCGACACCGTCACCCAGGTCGATGCCGACGACGTCCTTCGCTCCCCATTCGGCGGCCAGCTTCGTGTGCCGTCCTTTACCGCAGCCGCCTTCGAGTACGATCTTGTTTTTGAAGAATTCTTTTTCGACCGGCTGAAGCCAGCCGAGAAATTGCTCGTTGTACTTCGGGTCTTCTTGCGTGAAATTTGTCCACTGCCAACCGAAATTTTCGGCCGTCGCAGCTTTATCTTGATCGACTTTTGCAAGATCGGCAAATCGCGGCACGCCGCGCACGACTTTGTATTCACGAGCGCATTTTTTGCACGTCAGCACGCCTTCGATAATCTCCCTGCCGTCAAATTGCGAAGCATACGCCGGCAAGATATCACCGCCGCATTTTGGGCAAGCCAGCAAATCTAAAAGTCTCTCCTTCATAAAAAATTAGCCACGAATTGCACGAATTACACAAATATCAAGAAACCAAATTAGTGTTATTCGTGCAATTCGTGTCTAACAAATCCTCTTTCTAAACTCTTCATGCTCAGAATAAGGGAACGGTTGACGCCAATTGAATTCAAACTCGTCAGTGTCGCGGTCTGCGTAAAGCTGCTCGAAAGTTTCGGCAAACGCCGCGCAAACGTCATGCACTTTGCCGGTGTGCGAGAACACAAGCTCTTTTTCGCTTGAATCGCGTTCGTCGGTTGGATACTGACAAATCTCGAGCGTCAAACTCTCACCATCGCGCACAAAGCGAAAATCAAACTCCTCAGGATCGCGGTTCCATTTGAGTATAAAGTCGGTTTGGTCACTCTGCGTGTCTGCGAGCGTTGTCAGAATCTTCATCAAATCTGCAAGTGCCGTCTCATGCGGCGCGTGGGCTGTCGTGGTGTGAAACTCGTTCATGCCGTCGTCAAAACCTATCGACATCCAGCCGCATTGCGGCGAGTTGAAACTAACTTCGAGTTTATTGCCCATAACGAATTGTCAATTGTAAATTGTTTCATTATAAATTGTTAATCAGGCAACCTGTCTCAACCAATTAACAATCACCAATTAACAATTTACAATTAACCTGGCATGAACGAATATCACGGCCTGCTAAGGCATATTTTAGACAACGGCGTGCGACACGAAGATCGCACGGGGACCGGCACGATCTCGACGTTTGGGTATCAGACGAGATTCGATCTGCGTGAAGGCTTTCCGATTGTGACGACAAAACGTGTGCCGTTTCGATGGGTTGCTGAAGAATTGTTTTGGTTCCTTAGCGGCTCGACGGACGAAGCCGATCTGCGGAAACGCGGCGTCGATATTTGGCAGGAATGGGCGACCGCGGAGCAGACAAAGCGTTTCGGTCGCGAGACCGGCGATCTCGGTCCGGTTTACGGCTATTTGTGGCGCTCGTTCGGTGGTGATTATCCGAAGATGAACGGCGTCGATCAGATCGGGCGTCTAATAAATGAAATCGAAATCAATCTTAATTCACGTCGCCTGATAGTGACCGGCTGGGATCCAGAGACCTGCGACGAAGTCGCCCTACCGCCGTGCCATACGCTTTTTCAATTCAAGGTCCAAGGCGGAAACGCGAGCGTAAACGAGCGTGCAGTACTTCACTGCCAACTTTACCAACGCTCGGCCGATGCCTTCCTCGGCGTGCCGTTCAATATCAGCAGCTACGCGCTGCTCACCCATCTCATCGCTCACGTCTGCAACCTGCAAGTCGGCGAATTTATACATACGTTCGGCGACCTGCACATCTACTCAAATCACCTCGAACAAGTCAACGAACTTCTTTCCCGCCAACCGTTCGATCTGCCACGGCTGGAATTGGTCAACGCCACGAACCTCAAAGGTCTCAACGGCTTGCTGAATTTCAAATATGAAAATTTGAAATTGGAAAATTACCGATCCTGGGACAAGATCGCTGCACCTGTCGCCGTATAAATTCTGATCTCTTGAATTCAAGTTTTCTTAACGATCGAATACTCGATACGGCGGTTGTAAAATTTGCCGAGGTCGGTTGTGTTATCGGCCTTGGGTTTATCGGCGCCGTAGCCGCGTGTCTGTAAAGTTTCCGGCCGCACGCCGTACCCGACAAGCACTTTTTTAACGGACTCGGCGCGGTTTTCCGAGAGCGTTTTGTTCGAGGCAGCGTTGCCGACATTATCGGTGTGCCCGCCGACCTCGAGCACGGTGTCGGGTGGCGTGACCTTTTTGATATATTCGGCGCCTTTCTGCAAAGCGGCCAGACGTTTCGGCGGAACGTCGAACCTGCCACTCTCAAAGTTAATGATCAGAATGCTCAACGCCCTTACCAGCTGTTCCGGCGTGAATGGATCGGGCAGATCCGAAAGAGCCTGGTAATAGCAGCGTTCCGCCTTGTCTTCCTCTCCTGGTTTAATATTTTCGCAGTCGTCCGTCGCTTGTTTTGCTACCTGCTGACAGCGGGCGACGATCGATTCTTTCCCGACCCAAACCTCCTGCGGTTCGCAGACATAATTCGGGTGAACTATCTTCACCGTTCGCCGTCCGGCTTTCAAATTAGGCAGGCGTATCGAACCGTCTTCGCTCGTCAGACCTGATGGAACATCATCGACTAAAACATCGCTTCCCGGCGGGGCGCTTCTTACCGACGCGTCGAAAGTCGTGTCGCGCCACAAAAAGAAAAAAGCCACAACGCCCAAAACGGCGAGAAAAAACAGGAAGACCGCGGTTCCGCCTGCCGCGATCCAAACCCAGCCGGGAATGCCGCCTCTCGCCCTTTTTTCCTCTGCTTCCTTTGCGGCCTGTTCGGCGGCAGTTGGCGGCAGTTTTTGATATTTAGCGCGTTCGGCTTCCGGCAGTTGAAAATACGGCGTGGTTTTCTCGTAACCGCCGGACGGATCCGCTGCCCCGAAATCAGTGTCGGGAACATTATTGAGACCCGCCTTGGTCGCTGCCCAATCGGAATTCGGCTGCTTTGCGGCGCCCGGATACATCGTCTTGCCGTAATCGCGGCCGGTCTCGATCGGCTTGATGTTCATCACCGTCTTGCCCCATTCGTCCGCTTCGGGCTGTTTCGGAAAATTGTAATTGGTCTTGTCCCAATCGGGTCTGTCTGCCTCTTCCGTCTCGGGCAGGTTGATATTAGGGCGCGTTTTTTCCCAATCGTTGGGCGGCGGATTGTTGCGGGAATCGCTCACTTTTCTGGAAAGGCTCCTCTTCTAACGGGTGTGCAGGCGCACATTTTTCACGAGTTTATCACAAAGAGCGGACAATCACTTCACGTTCGGCGGCTGCGCGGTCTTGGTGCGGAAAACGATACCTTCGCTGCCGATCAGGAAAACGCGGCGTGCCTGATAGGTCGATGTATTCTGCGGCAGGTAGGAAAGCAGATAGCGGTTGCGGCGAAGCTCGTCGCAAATGACTTTGGCGGCCGTTTGTGCTTCGGCGAACGGAAATGCCTGCCCGCCGGTTCCTTCCGTTAAAGCCTTTATCGTCGCGGCGGCTTTTGGTTGGTCACGGCGATACGCCCCTCCTGTTCTGTCGGGCGCCTGCAGGGCATAGACAGTGACGTTGTTGTTCTGAAGCTCGCTGAGCACCGCGTCGAATTTCGCCGTGCTGCCGCGGTCAAGCCCGTCGCCGATCACGACGATCACGGTTTTTCGAGTGCCGGGCATCAACGGAATTAGTACTTCGGTCATGGCTGCGCTCAAGGCATCGAAGAGATGCGGGCTTCCTTTTTTCCGAAAGTTGCCGATAGCGGCCTCGAACTTTTTCGCGTCGTCGGTCCATTCCTGCACGATCTCCGGTTTCTCGTCATAGCCGATGACGAAAAGCTGGTCGCCGTCGAAAATTTCATAGGCGAATTCCATCGCGGCTTTTTTCATCTTTTCAAGATCGATAGGAATCGTTTTCGAGTTATCGACGAGCAGTATGATCCTGGCGGGCGACGGGTCGAAGCTGAAATTCTTGATCCTGTGCTCGATTCCGTTTTCGTAAAGAAAGATGTTTTCGAGCTTGATCGGGTCGGTCTTGCTGTCGGTGCGCCACGCGGTTACGTTCAAAATCGTGCCTTCCGCGTCCCCGGCGCGATTGTTGTATCGCGATTGAGCGATCGCCGCATAGGAAAACAGTGCGATGCCGAGCAGCATGCACATTGTTTTCGCGGCGTGACGATTCATTTATTTCTTAGACGCTTCCTTTTTCGGCGCGGTGTCGCTTTTAGGTTTGGATGCAGTATCGGCGGATGCGGTTGATTCGCCTGCGGAAGTTTTTTCTTTAACGTCGCCCGAGCCCTTATCGTCTTTAGCGCCGGTTTTCTTCGCGGAATAGTCGGTCACGTACCAGCCCTGGCCCTTGAACTGAAAGCCGGAGAGTGACCACTGCTTTTCGAGCTTTCCCCCGCATTTCTCGCATTTGGCGAGCGGCGCGTCGGAAACCGATTGCCGCTTTTCAAAATGCCGGCCGCATTTCTGGCACTGATATTCGTAGATCGGCATAAATCTTACCAATTGGTCGCCGTGTTCTTCTCGACTTCGACCGTATGCTCGACGAGAAACCGCTCGGCGTCGATGGCGGCCATGCAGCCGGTGCCGGCAGCGGTGACAGCCTGGCGGTAGTAGGCATCCTGTGCGTCGCCGCAGGCAAAAACGCCGGGAATTGCGGTCTTCATCGTCCGGCCATCGGTCTTTAAATATCCGATGGCGTCCATTTCGAGGATGCCCCGAAATAGCTTTGTGTTCGGCTCGTGCCCGATGGCGACGAACACGCCCTGTGTCGGGAAGTTCAAGATTTCGTTCGTCTTGTTATTAAACAAAGTAACGCTTTCGACGCCGGTTTCTTTCGAGCCGTGAATCTCCTTAACTTCGGTGTTCCAAAGCACCTTGATCTTTTCGTGGGCGAGCACTCGCTCCTGCATTATCTTCGAGGCGCGAAACTCGTCGCGGCGGTGGACGAGTGTTACTTCGGTTGCGAACCGCGTGAGGAACAACGCTTCTTCCATCGCCGTGTCGCCGCCGCCGACCACGACCACCGGCTTGCCGCGAAAGAAGAATCCGTCGCAGGTCGCACATGCCGAAACGCCGTTGCCGCCCAAGCCATCGGGCACCGGAGCTTCACCCGGAATGCCGAGCCATTTCGCCGAAGCGCCGGTCGCGATGATCAGCGTGTCGGTCTTGATCTCGGTCGCGATCTCGTCCGCATCCCCGCTCGCTTTCGCAAAGAGCGTGAAAGGCCGCTGACTGAGATCGACGCTGTCGATCCAAACGTTGATAATTTCAGTACCGAATCTCTCGGCTTGACCGCGAAACTCCTCCATCAACGCCGGCCCCATTATCCCGTCCTTAAAGCCCGGATAATTTTCCACGTCCGTCGTTATCGTCAACTGTCCGCCCGGCTGCGGCCCGTCGATCACAAGCGGCTCAAGCTGTGCCCGCCCCGCATAAACCGCTGCCGTCAACCCCGCCGGCCCAGAACCCAATATCACAACCTTCTTTCTAATCTGCGTCACTGCCATAAATGTTGAGCATACAGTATATCTATTTTTTTGTAGAAATCCGCACGAAGTAAGGGCCAGAAGGTGCAACGCAAAATTGAAAGCGGAGAATGGAAAGTAAAACTGAGTATTTCCGATTCACTTTGCACAAACAAAAAAGACAGAGTGTTTCACTATCGCATCTATGCTTCACCGAAACACTGCTCGCAAATCTATGAAACTTTCAGGTTTAAGAAACTTTCATGAAACTTTGTTGTCTAAAAAGGGGAGCGTTTTGGCTTCCCGTCTGTAGAGAGATATCCCAATGCTTTTTATCGAGGCGGCGTGGTGCTTGCCGTGCCTATTGGCAATTCAACCAAGCATCATTGCAATTTCAAAGATCGGTCGTGCATCGCACGGCGCAAGAAAAACGCAGACCCGACGACTGTTGCACAGATTGTCAAGCGAAGTTTATACCAATCTGTCGCGCCGGACGGGGCCGGCACGTGCCGAGACGCCCGAATCGGAAATGTGGAGTTTCTCGTCCGAATATTGAAGCTGGTACAGCCGCCAGTAAAGACCGCGCAAGCGGAGCAGCTCGTTGTGCGTACCGTTCTCGCGCAGCTCGCCATGGTGCATGACGATGATCCGGTCGCATTTTTGTATTGTGGACAGCCGGTGGGCGACAACCATCGACGTGCGTCCTTCCATAACTCGTTCCACCGCGCGTTGAATGATCTGTTCGGTTTCGGTGTCGATGGAGCTTGTGGCTTCGTCGAGAACCAGGATCGCGGGGTCGAAAGCGAGAGCGCGGGCGAACGAGATAAGCTGTTTTTGTCCAACGGAAAGACCGGCACCGCGTTCGCGCACCTTGAACTCGTACTCGCCGTAGAGATTTTGAATAAAGCTGTCGGCGTAAACTTCGTTCGCCGCCCAGCGTATCCTTTCGTCGCCGATCTGTTTGTTGCCGAGTCGAATGTTGTCTTCGACCGTGCCGCTGAAAAGGAAAACGTCCTGCAGCACGACGGCAAAATTCGAGCGCAGGTCGTGCAGGTTCCATTCGCGGACGTCCACGCCATCGAGCAAAATTTTTCCTTGCTGCACATCGTAAAAACGCATCAGCAGATTCGTGATCGTAGTCTTGCCCGAACCTGTGTGCCCGACGAGCGCGATGCTCTCGCCCGTGTTCACTTTGAACGACACGTCCTTCAGCACCCATTCGTTTTCTTTGTATGCGAACCAGACGTTTTGAAATTCGATCTCGCCGCGCGCTCGGCCCGTGCGTTTTGGGTTTTCCGGGGTTGTTATCTCGACATCCAGATCGAGCAAAATAAAAATCCGGTGCGAGGCAACGATGGCTGCCTGCAGCACGTTGAACTTATCCGAGAGATCGCGTATCGGTTGAAAAAGCTGGAGCGAATATTGAATAAACGCCGCAAGGACGCCGACGCTCAATGCCGCGCCGCTCGCCGATAGTCCGGAGAGCGTTTCGTAACCGAACGCAAAGATAACGACCGCGATGCCGATCGCGCCGATGAAATCGACGAGCGGGTAAAAGACGGCATAGTAATAGATCGTCTCGATGTTGGCGTTGCGGTAATCGTCGTTGATCGCGCGAAAGCGCGTTCGGGCTTTCTCCTCGGCGTTCATCAACTGCACGGTCTGTGCACCCGACAGGTATTCCTGCAGGAACGCGTTGAGCCGCGCGTTGCGTGTGCGCACTTTGTCGAAACCAGTTCGAGCGTGTTTGCGAAACCAGTTTGTCGCGACGAAAAGCAGCGGAACCGCGACAAGCGAAACGATCGCAAGCTGCCAATCGAGCGCGAACATCCACGCGATGATCGCGACGATGATAACCAGATCGCCCAGCACGTCGATCACGCCGGAGGTGAAAAGCTCGTTCAGCGCATCGACGTCCGACGTAAGCCGCGTAATGATCCGCCCGACCGGATAGCGGTCGTAATAGGCAACTTCCTGCCGCTGCAGCTTGCTGAAGATCTCGCTCCGAATATCGAGCATCACGCGCTGTCCGACGACGTTTACAAGAACTTCCTGCAGATACGAAAACACGAACCGCAACAGAAAGACGCCGAAGAACGCGAACGCAAACAACCAGATGCCATCTGTTTGCTGCGGAACGATAAAGTCGTCAACCGCAACCTTGGTAAAATACGGCTGCGTGCTGATTAGCACGTTCGTCAGCAACGTAAGCAGCAGCGCGACCGCCGCGATGTGCCAATACGGGCGCAGATAACGCAGCAAACGGCCCGCAATTCGCAAATCGCGCGTCTTGCCGATGGCTTCTTCCTCATGAAATTTTGCAGCTTCGTCCGACACGTGAGAATTAGATTTTAAGAATTGCCGAACGCGTTGGCAAAGATGACAAACGCCGGACATTTTCGAGCATACAAACTATGCGAATAAAGGAACACGAATTAATCCGGAATGAAGCCGGAAACCTGGCTGTTCCATAGGCTGGCGTAAACGCCGCCAAGGGCGATCAGCTTCGAGTGGCTTCCATCCTCGACGATCTCGCCGTCCTCGACTACGACCAATCGATCCATCGCACGCAAGGTCGAGAGCCGGTGCGCGATGGCGATGACGGTCTTGTCGTGCATTAGACCGACGAGCGCTTCTTGAATAGCCGATTCGCTCACGCTGTCGAGCGCGCTTGTGGCTTCGTCGAGCAGCAGGATCGGAGCATTGCGAAGCAAAGCGCGTGCAACGGAGATTCGCTGCCGCTGTCCGCCGGAGAGCATGACGCCGCGCTCGCCGACCTTTGTGTCGTAGCCTTCGGGCAGCTCGCGTATGAAGCAGTCGGCTTGCGCCAGCTCAGCCGCGCGGACAACTTCATTATCCGTCGCGTCAAGACGTCCGTAACGAATGTTTTCGATGATCGAGCGGTGGAAAAGCGACGTCGATTGCGGCACGAACGCCACGGCCTTGCGGAGCGAATCGAGCGTGATGTCCGAAACGCTTTGCCCATCGATGGTGATCGAGCCGCCTCCTAACTCGAACCGCCGCAGCAGCAATGAAACGAGCGTAGATTTGCCGGCACCGCTGTGGCCGACGAGCCCGATCTTCTCGCCGCCCCGCACGCACAGATCGAACGTGCCGCGGAAAACGCGCTTGCCGCGATATGCGAATTGCAGCGAGCAAAATTCTATCGCCGCGTCGCGTACGATAAGCGGTCTCGCATCCGGCTTATCGACTATCTCGTGCGGCTCGAGCAGCTCCTTCAGGCCCTCGTTGACCTGCCCGTAAAAACTCACGGCCTGCGTCATGTTTTGCCCGAGAAAGAACATCCGCTGCTCCAACGCGAGCACGATCATTATCACCATCACCAGGGAACCGACACTGATCTCGCCGGTGGTGATCAGCCACATCCCGAATGCAAACATCGAAAGAATGAACACGGTCAGCAGGACGCCGTTCGAAACCAGCACCCATTCCGACCACCACCATTCGCGCAGGTGTGTCCAACGCTGCTTGCCGACGTGCGTGCCGATATGCTGCTTTTCGTATTCGACGGAGCCGGTGTACTGCACCGTATCGACGTTCGATGTGCTGTCCACCATCTTTCCCTTCAGCAGCGAAGACGATTCGGCGTAGGCGAAGCTCAGCTTGTGCAGCTTCGATACGAAATACACGTTTGCCGGAACGTAAACCACGACCCAGGCCAACAGGACGAGCGCAAAATACGGGTGGGCCGTGTAGCTCAGCCACAGATCGGCCGCTAAGCCGACGATTAGCGGAAAAAAGTTCCACAGCCACTGGCCGATCAGCCGCTCGATGCCGGCGGACGCGTTAGAAATTTTATTGACCAACGCGCCGGCGTGACGGTCGCTGAAATACGTCGCCGAATGCTCCGTCAGATAGCCGAACAGACGCCGATGTGATTCAGCCACCGCCCCTGTTATCCAACGCATCCCGCAGAAACCGCTGCTCCGCCAGATCACTTCGTTCGCCAGATAGATCGCCGGAAATATCAACACCCATTTCCGGATAGCGTCGGCGTTTGTTTGTCCATTGCCGAATGCGATCGCGTCGTCGGTCAATAGTTTCAAGACGTAAGTCATTGCACGCGAAGCTGCGGTCGCCACCAGCACAGCCGACGTCGCGCCGATCACCCACCGGCGATACGGAATGCTTGCCCAGCGTGCAAATGCAACGGGTTTTGCGGGAATCTGGTTTTTTCGTATCTGCTCGTTCATTCCCGAAGTTTTGCAGAAACCCGACCGTGAGGGAGGGCGTAACACGCAACTCCCTGATTACGCCCTTGCTTACGCGCGGGCTTCTGCATCATTCTCACACCCAAAAAAGAAAAGACGGCCGCAAACCGGCCGTCCGTTTCACGTATATAATTGCCCTATTTAGTTAGTTGTTTGTAGAAAAAATCGTCTTCATCGCACTGGTAAACGAGTAGGTCGAATTGAAAGTTTCAAGAAAATAACCGGAAAAGCCTAACATGTTATGCGCCGTAAAAAAAGACTATTGCAAAAAAATGGGCGTTGTGTTTCATTTATCGTGCGAATATGAGTCACGCGAAAGCCGAAAATCGACGCACGCCGACACGTCTCGAGGCTTTCGTATTCAGGTTTAAAACATTTTTGCTACAACTTAAGCGGTCTTTAATCGACACTTTCTTCGCACCGGTTTCGCGCTTCGATAAGAGTAATTCGCTTTCCGCACGAAAAGTCGTTGCCGAATCGCGCACGCCGCTGTGGACGGAAACCGAACCGGAAGAACGCTTTTTGGTTGCAGGGAAGATAAACAATCTTCGCATCGCCGCGCGCGAGCTTGACGGGGTGGAGATCCCTGCGGGTGAGGTTTTCAGTTTCTGGAAACATATTGGTCGGGCTTCGAGGTTACGCGGCTACGTCGCTGGCCGCGAGCTTCGCGAGGGCTGCATCATCCCGAACGTCGGCGGCGGCCTCTGCCAGATATCAAACGCGCTTTACGATGCAGCCCTCGACGCCGATCTCGAGATCATCGAACGCCACGCGCACACGCAGGTCATCGCCGGTTCACTTGCAGAAAGAGGCCGCGATGCGACCGTGTGCTGGAATTACGTCGATCTGCGTTTTCGCTCCGCACAGCCGCTTCGCATCGAGGCGAGCCTCGACGAAAAAGATCTCACCGTTCGCCTGCGCGGCGAGCGCAACGGCGGCGGAAAGCTGAATAAGCTGACACGCGCCGTTGTTCATTCCGATCACCCGCGATCGTGCGCGACGTGCGAGATGGATTGCCACCGCGGCGTCCCGAAACCGGTCGACACAAATTTCGACCGCACTGCATTTCTCGTCGATGAGGTCTGGCCGGAATTTGACGAATATATTCAGAACACCAAACGGAAGCGCGACCAGCTTTTTCTGCCGCTTGACGGTAAGCGGTTCCGAAAGGCGAACTACGCGTGGAGCACGGGCGGTTTCGGCGCGGTGCAGCAAAGTCTTTTAACAACCGCCGTTCGCTCGTATCGCTCGCATAGACTCGCTGCACAAGGCGCCGCACGGCAGAAAAATCTTTTGGCGATGTACGAGCGGCTTGCGGAAAGTTATGCTCGTCGGCTGAAGTTTGACGTGCTGCACGTCGTGGTGCAGCAAAACCTTTTGCCGTTTCTGTGGAAAGCTGGTCATCTTGGCGGGCGAACATTCGAAGTTCTGATGACCGCGTTGCCGATAAATGAACTTCAGCGGACGCTTGACGCCGCCGCAAAACTTCATCCCGAAAGCAAGACGCTCGGCGATTTCCGCGCTGAAGCGTGGCTTGCTGAAGCCGAAACCGACGCGCTCAGCCACGCACAAAAAATCATTACGCCCCATGCGCACATCGCGTCGCTGTTCCGTTCACGGTCGGAGCTCGTACCGTGGAAAATGCCTGAGCAAATGACGAGAGTTTCATCGAACAATCCGAAACCCGTCATTGTGTTTCCCGCATCGACCGTCGGCCGTAAAGGTTGCCACGAGCTGCGCGAAGCCATTCGTGGTCTCGACGTAAAGCTGCTTACGCTCGGCCCTTACATCGAATCAGCGGATTTTTGGAACGGTCTCGACGTGGAGCGTGGCGGAGACGACTGGCTTGAGCGCGCCGACATTGTGGTTTTGCCGGCACACGTCGAGCACAGGCCTCGCCGGTTATTTGCTGCCGCAGCACGCGGCGTTCCCGTGATCACCACGCCAAACTGCGGCGTCAGCGACATGAACGTTGCTCATTTAACTCCCGCCGGTGACGCTGTGGCCCTTCGTCGTAAGATCGAGGAAATGCTCTAATAGCCGCCCGCCGCATTGCGGGAGAACCTTTGAACAAAATAAATCTCCTCGCCGATGCAACGCATTTTGCGATTCCCGGTTCAAATATAACTGAGGAAATCGGTTCACAGATCAAGCGAGGTAATTCGAATGAGGACGCTGCTATTTCTCTCTCTGTTGCTGAGCTGTCTCGCATCATCAGCCGCGGCTCAGGAGGCTGACGACCCAACGGGCGCCGGCATCGCCGAGGTGTTTCTCGCCAAATCCGATGCTGAAGGCCGGGCCGGCGAGCCTGCGGCGAATTTTTCAGTGACCGACATCCCGATCTTTTGTGTCGTGCGTCTTCATGGGCCGGGCGTTGCAGTGGTCAAACTGGATTTTATTGCGGCGAAGGTTGCGGGCGTAAAACCGGAGTCGCGCGTCGTTTCGATCAGCTACACGACCAAAGAAACCGAAGACCGGGTAAATTTTTCCGGCAAGCCGCACGGGCTGTGGGTGCCGGGAAAATATCGAGTCGATATCTTTGTGGGAAACCGCAAAGTGAAGGATATTTCGTTCGAGATAAAAGGGACGGCCACCGAAGCCGTAAAACCCGGCAATGAAAAACCGCCACCCGCGAGACGCAAATTTGTGAAACGCCAGACCACTTCAGACCGCCTGGCGAGTCAAACGCTCGGCCTGGCGTTTTGGTGATCGTCCAGAAGTTTTTTTATTTCACCGATCTTTTCTTGTGCAGCGGCGCGGCCTAATTCAAACAACTCATTCACCTTGCTCATCTGGTCGGGGCGAATGTGCGCAATCCGCGGTTCGATCACCACGTCCGCCGCGTAGTGTTGATTGCGCGAAGCGCTGCGGAGCAGCATCATCGCCGACTGGAAAAGCGTGCCGAGCAGCGTTCTGGGTCTGCCCCAAAACGAAGCGCCGCACGCCATCAGATCGACCGCAATTACGATATCCGGATCGAATTTCCGAATCGCGTTGATCGGAACCGGCGAAACGACACCGCCGTCGATCAGCAGCTTTCCGCCGCCGTCCACTGGCATGAAAACGCCGGGAATCGCACAGCTTGCGCGAATGGCGGTCGAAAGCTCGCCGCCGCCGTTTAGAATCACTTCTTCGCCGGTTTCAAGATCGCACGCGACTGCCGCGAAAGGAATTTTCAGATCGTCGAATGTCGCGCAAGGGAAATGGCTGTCGATAAAAGTTTTCATCCGCGCGTTCGAAAGTAGCCCGCGGGGCGAATAAGAAAGGCCGGATATGCGAAACCAGTTAAAACCGTCACCGATCTTTATAATTTCGTCGGCCGACATGCCGGCGGCAAACGCGCCGCCGACGAACGCGCCGGCAGATGTTCCCGCGACGTAATTGATTTTGATTCCGTTATCGGCAAGCGCCTTCAGCACGCCGACGTGAGCAAACCCGCGTGCCCCGCCGCCCGAAAGAGCTAAACCTATCGTCTTCTTGCTCATAATTTTTTGCCCGCGAAATACGCGAAAATGCGCGAAATAGAAAATCGGAACATTTGACGTTCCGCGTAGCTTCAGAACACTCAAATAAAACTTTCGCGCATTTCCGCGTATTTTGCGGGCAAAAACTCCTAATTGATTTTAGCTTTCGGTTGTGGAAAACTTAAATCGCCGAAATGACCCCGCCGCAAACGCAGCTATCTCTGGAAAAAATACAGAACATTCCGACCAGTGAAATCATCTGCCCGGTGTGTTCGCGTGAGACGCGCAATGAATTTGTGCCGATGCTGGTGCTTGAGGATGAGCTGCGCAATTTGATCGCCGCGAATGCCCCGGACACCGCCGATTTCCAAGCCGTGTGCGCGCGGTGCGTACGGCTTTTCGAACGGGCGAAAGATCAGATAAAAAAAGACGCGGCGATGCAGAAAGACGGCTCGCACGTGCTCTCGACGCCGCTGCGGCTCGACGCCGACCAGCGTTTTACGGGCAAGGGCGTGACGATCGCGTTTCTTGACTCCGGGTTTTATCCGCACGTCGATCTAACTACGCCGCGCAACCGCATCGTCGCGTACCGCAATTTGCTCGACAGGGACGGCGAGCTGGGTTCGCTGTTTCAGCCCGACGTCGCAAGCTGGCACGG
>Ga0187894_10001460_pt1 | contig 30262 bp, 27 predicted proteins | sample GBC1701081metaG_FD_136650 | JGI IMG/M metagenome (GOLD analysis project Ga0187894, IMG submission 136650) | White microbial mat communities from a lava cave in the Kipuka Kanohina Cave System on the Island of Hawaii, USA - GBC170108-1 metaG ...
GCACATTCGGTCCGCGAGCACTGGCGGGAGCGCGACACGCCGGACGCGTGAGCGCGACGCGGCCCGGGCGCACAGCGCGCGTATTCGCGCTCACCTCGACCGATGCGTGGTCCGGGATGACGGAGGCCGCGGCCAGGGCTATGATCGGTCGGCGCCATGGACGACGCTCCGCGCGACGCTGCCTCACCGGCCCCGAGGGCCGCCGAACTCCATCCTTCTCCGTATCGCCTCTTCACGCGAGCCGAATGGGCGGCCCTGCACAATCACGCCCCCGTGACGCTCGCGCACACGGACGTCGCCCAGCTTCGATCGCTCAACGACCGCCTCGACATGCAGGAGATCGAGGAGATCTATGTGCCACTGGCGCGGTTGCTCTCGCTCCACGTCGACGCCACCCAGACGCTCTTCCGCGCCGAGCAGCGATTCCTCGGCACGGAGGACGGGAAGGTGCCCTACCTGATCGGCATCGCGGGCTCTGTCGCCGTCGGCAAGTCCACGACGGCCCGTGTCGTGGAGGCGCTTCTCTCCCGGCGGTCCGAGGCGCCGACCGTCCAGCTCGTGACGACCGACGGATTCCTCTACCCGAATGCCGTGCTGGAGCGCAACGGACTGATGGAACGAAAGGGCTTCCCCGAGAGCTATGACCGCCCCGCGCTCCTGCGCTTCCTGAACGACATCAAGGGCGGACGAGGACAGGTGTCCGCCCCGGTCTACTCGCACCTCGTCTACGACGTCGTGCCCGGTCAACGGATCGTGATCGATCGCCCCGACGTCCTGATCGTGGAGGGGCTCAACATGCTCCAGTCGGCGTCGCTGCCGCCGGACGGACGCGCCATCCCGTTCGTCTCCGACTTCCTCGATTTCTCGATCTTCGTGGACGCCGACGAGGCGCTCCTGCGGCAATGGTACGTCGATCGCTTCCTCGCGCTCCGCGACACGACGTTCCGCGATCCGCGCTCGCACTTCCACCGCTACGCGGCGCTGTCGGAGCGCGAGGCCGTGGAGACGGCCACGTCGATCTGGACCCGGATCAATCTCGTCAATCTGCGCGAGAACATCCTCCCGACGCGCCAGCGGGCCGATCTGATCCTGAAAAAGGGCGCGAGCCATCGCGTCGAGGAGGTGGCCCTCAGAAAGCTCTGAGCCCGTGCGGTCGCGATCGTGGTACAAGGGCGTGACGCGCGTGCAAGGCACTCTCACTCTTCTCCTCTGGAGGACCCTTCCATGGCACTGACGCTGGCGGACGCCAACAGGATCGTCGGAGCGGCACTCGACCGGGCCCGGGAGCTGAACATCAAGATCAGCGTCGCCGTCTGCGATGCCGGTGGCCGACTGGTCGCCTTCAACAGGATGGACGGCGCGATCTGGGCGAGCGCGTACGGCTCGCAGGGCAAGGCCATCGCCTCCGTGGCGTTCGGGCGGGCCAGCGGGGAACTGGCCGAGCGCGCGGGCAGCCCGATCGTTCAGGGCATCATCGCCGCCGAGGGCGGACACGCGATCGCGAGCCAGGGAGCCGTGCCGATCATGCGCGACGGCGTCGTCGAAGGCGCCTGCGGCGTCGGGGGCGGCACGGCCCAGCAGGACGAGGACTGCGCCCGAGCGGGCGTCGCGAAGTTCTAGCGACGCTTCTCGCGGCGCTCGTCCCCGGGGAGTTCCCGTTCGAGGGCAGGCGCCCCGGCCGAGGGATCGATCCGCTAGACATCCAGATGCGTGGACTATACACTTTGATGCATGCCTCGAACCACGTTGATGATCGACGACGCGATCCTGCGAGAGCTCAAGAAGCGAGCCGCCGCGGAGGGCCGGACCGTCCAGGCGGTGGCCAATGATCTGCTGAAGCAAGCGCTGGCCGGCCGGGGCAAAGCCCGCGAGCGCTTTGCCCTCACGCTCCAGGGCTGGGAGGGCACCGAGCAGCCGGGCGTGGACATTCTCGACCGCGACAAGCTGTTCGACCTCATGAACGGGCGATAGGCGTGCGCGCCGTCGACACCAACGTGCTGATCTACGCGGAGATGACCACGAGCCGGCACCACACGGCCGCGCGCCGGTTGCTCCAGCACCTGGCCGAAGATCCGCGCCCGTGGGCAATCCCCTGGCCGTGCATCTACGAGTTTCTCCGCGTCGTGACGCATCCCCGGGTCTATCACCCTCCCGCGCCGCTGCACGTCGCGCTGGCCGACCTTCGGAGCATCCTGGCCTCGCCATCACTGGTCCTGCTGGCGGAGACGGCCCGCCACGCGGACATCATGGCGGCCGTCGTGGAAGGCGCGAGCGCGACCGGCAACCTCGTCCACGACGCGCACATCGCCGCCCTCTGCCTCGAGCACGGCGTCTCCGAGTTGCTGACGGGCGACCGCGATTTCTCGCGTTTCCCCGGGCTTCGGATGGAGCACCCATTCTGAGCTCGCCCGGATCGAGGGCCTGATTCGGCGTCGGGGCGAGCAGGGATCTTCTGACCGATGAGCACCGGGCACGCAGCCAGGACACGCAGCACATCGTCCGTGCGCGTCTCGATCCTGCCGTCTGGCGCCCTGTTGTTCGACACCGCGACCGGCGAGGATGACGCGAGCGACGGCCTGTCCCCGTCCGCGCGCTCTCGCCTGGCTCGTGCCGTCGAGCGTGGCGCTGGCCACGCCCTGCTCGATCTCGGCGCGAGCGAGCTGGATACGCCGCTCGCCCCACCGCTCGCATTCCTGCGCGATCTGGGCCACGCGTTCGTCACGCGACTCTGCGCGGCGCCGGACCTCGAGGAACGGCGCGATCGCGTCGAGGTCGACTGCCCGCCGGACGAGCGCGCACGGTGGGCCCGTGCGGTCCCGCCCATGGACGGCGCCGAGTACGTCGACGACGCCTGGGTGGCCGCGCGATGGACCGAGATACACGCGGCGTTCGCCGACGAGATCCGTGCACATCGCGGACCGGTCGCCGGGTGGCTCTCCGCTCGCCATCCCTCGTGGCACGTCGTCGGCAAGGTCTGTCTGCACCTGGCCGAGAACCGCGGCGACGACGAGCATCCGTTCGCGTTCCTCTCCACCTACGCCGTCCGTGCGGGCGCCGGTGGCAAGGTGCAGCACCGCCCGCTCGCGAAAGCGCTCGAGGAGTCCTCCGCGCGCGACGACCGCCGCGCGCTCCTGCATCTCCTGGTGCCCCTGCAGCGCGCGGCCGAGCAGGTCCCATGGCTGGCCGAGCTGGTCGAATCCGGAGCGGTCTACAATGCCATGGCGTGGACGCCCGCGGAGGCGCACCGGTTCCTGCAGGCCATTCCGGCGTTCGAGACGGCCGGGCTCGTCGTCCGCGTGCCCGACTGGTGGCGCGCGCGGCGGCCCCCGCGGCCCGAGGTCGCCGTGCGAGTGGGCGAGAAGAAGCCGAGCGCCGTCGGCATGGATGCGCTGCTCGACTTCAAGGTGGCCGTCGCGCTCGGTGACGAGACGCTGTCGGCCGCGGAGCTGCGGCAGCTGATGGCGTCGTCGAGCGGGCTGGTGCGGCTGCGCGGACAGTGGGTGGAGCTGGACCGCGAGCGGCTCGGCGAAGTGCTCGCCCACTGGGAGCGCGTGCGTCGCGCGGCCGAGCATGGCGGGGTCTCGTTTCTCGAGGGCATGCGGCTCCTGGCCGGCGCCGCGCGCGCCGACGGCGATGGGAACGCGCTGGCAGCCGCCGAAGGCTGGTCGCGCGTCGAGGCCGGCGAGTGGCTCGCACGGACGCTCGAGGGGCTGCGGGGGTCGCCCGATCTCGCCGCGGCCGATCCGGGCGGCGACCTGCACGGGACGCTGCGCCCCTATCAGAAGACGGGCGTGGCATGGCTCGCGTTCGCGTCGTCGCTCCGACTCGGCGTCTGCCTGGCCGACGACATGGGGCTGGGCAAAACGATCCAGGTGCTCGCGCTCCTCCTGCTCCGCAAGCGGAGAGAAGCTCGGCCCGAGCCGCCGCATCTCCTGGTGGCGCCGGCGTCGCTGCTCGCCAACTGGCTGGCCGAGATCGAGCACTTTGCGCCGTCGTTGTCGGCGCTCGTGGCGCATCCCTCGGCGATGCCCTCGCGCGAGCTCGCCGACCTGGCCGGCGCCGATCTCCGAGGCACCGACATCGTCATCACGACCTACGGCACCGTCGCGCGGGTCGAGGCGCTGCGCGCGCGGGAGTGGTCGCTGGTCGTCCTCGACGAGGCGCAGGCGATCAAGAATCCGGGCGCGCGGCAGAGCCAGGCTGTGAAGGCCCTGAAGGCCCAGTCGCGCATCGCGCTGACCGGCACGCCCGTCGAGAACCGCCTCGGCGACCTGTGGTCGCTCTACGATTTTCTCGACCCGGGCCTCCTCGGATCGGCGCGGGAATTCTCGGCCTTCGTGAAGCAGCTTGCCAGTCGCCCCGCCGAGAGCTACGCGCCGCTCCGGCGCCTGATCCAGCCCTACCTGTTGCGCCGGCTCAAGACCGATCGCTCGATCGTGGCCGACCTGCCGGACAAGACCGAGGTGAAGGCGTTCTGCCTCCTCTCGGGCCGGCAGGCGGCGCTCTACCAGAAGACGGTCGACGAGCTGGAGCGGACGATCGCGGGCCTCGCGCAGGGCATCGAGCGACGCGGCCTCGTGCTCGCGTCGCTGATGCGGCTCAAGCAGATCTGCAACCACCCCGCGCACTGGCTCGGCGAAGGCGCGTGGGACGAAGCGGGCAGCGGCAAGCTCGCGCGACTCGGCGAGATCGTCGAGCCGGTGGCCGCCAAGCATGAGAAGCTGCTGGTGTTCACGCAGTTCCGCGAGGCGACCGAGCCGCTCGCGCTGTTCCTGGCCGATCGGTTCGGCCGGCCCGGGCTCGTGCTGCACGGGAGCACGCCGGTCCGGGCGCGCGGCGGCCTCGTGCGGCACTTCCAGGAAGATCCGTCGGTGCCGTTCTTCGTGCTCTCCGTGAAGGCCGGAGGCAGCGGCCTCAACCTCACGGCGGCCTCGCACGTGGTGCACTTCGACCGGTGGTGGAATCCCGCGGTCGAGGACCAGGCGACCGACCGCGCCTACCGCATCGGCCAGCACAGGAACGTGCTCGTCCACAAGCTCGTGTGCCGGGGCACGGTGGAGGAGCGCATCGACCGACTCATCGAAGACAAGCTCTCGATGACGCGCGAGGTGCTCGCGGGCGGCGCCGAGACGCTGCTGACGGAGATGAGCGATGCAGATCTCCTGGCCATGGTGTCGCTCGACCTCCGGCGAGCGACGGCCGACGCCTGACATGGGAGCAGACGATGGCCTGGTATAACTCCGGCGGGTGGAACGGCTACCCGCCGTACATGTCGGTGGCCGAGAAGAAGGCCAACGGCGCGCGCGCCCTCGCGAAGCTCTTGAAGAAGGCGAAGCGCGCGGCCGAGCCGGTCGTGCTCGCGCACCGGAAGCGCCAGCTCGCGGCGACGTTCTGGGGCCAGGCGTGGGCCGACAACCTCGAGCGCTACGCCGACCTCAGGAGCCGCCTGCCGCGCGGCCGCGCCTATCTGCGGAACGGCTCCGTGCTGGATCTCGCCATCGGGCGCGGACGCGTGGACGCCTACGTGGCCGGCACCGAGCTGTACCGGGTGACGATCGACATGGCTCCGCTTGCGAAGGCGCGCTGGCGGCAGGTCGTCACGCGGTGCACGGGCCGCATCGGCTCGCTCGTCGGCCTGCTGCGCGGCGAGCTGTCAGACGATGTGCTCGCCATCCTGACCCACGCGAAAGACGGCCTCTTCCCCGAGCCGCGCGAGCTCGGACTCGACTGCTCGTGCCCGGATGTCGCCCGGGTGTGCAAGCACGTCGCGGCCGTCCTCTACGGCGTGGCGATCCGGCTCGACAGCCGGCCAGAGCTGTTCTTCGAGCTGCGCCAGGTGAACCAGGCCGAGCTGATCGCCTCGGCCATGACCGGCGCGGTCGCCCGCGCGCGCCCGACCGCGGGAAAGCGCATCGCCAGCGATCGGCTCTCGGCCGTGTTTGGGATCGAGCTCGAGGACGACCGGCCGGCGCCCGAGCCCGACTCTTCGCGCGGGCGACCCGCGCGCCCGCCTGCCGCGTCCGGGCGCCGTCGCGCCGGCGCCGCGCCAGCGGCGAGCGAGGGCCGCGAGGCCCAGCGGTCAGCTCCTACTGCGCGGTCCAGCCGCCGTCGATCACCAGCTCGGCGCCGGTGACGAACGCCGCCTCGTCGGAGGCGAGGTAGAGCACGCCGAGCGCCACCTCCTCGGGCTCGCCATACCGCCCGAGCGGGATCCGCGACACCGTGAGCGCGTAGCTCTCGGGGTTCTTGCGCCGCGCCTCGGTCATCGGCGTCACGATCGGACCGGGATGCACCGAGTTGGCGCGGATGCGGTCCCTCGCGTACTGGATGGCGGTGGCCTTGGTCAGGAGCCGCACGGACCCCTTCGAGGCCTGGTACTGCGGGCTCGAGTTGTCGGTGCCGACCAGGCCGAGCTGGGAGGAGATGTTCACGATCGAGCCGCCGCCCGCCGCGCGCATGGCCGGAATGACCGCCCTGGTGCCGAGGAACACGCCGGTCGAGTTGACGTTCATCACCCGATTCCACTCGTCGAGCGTCACGTCCTCGATCCGGCCCCAGCCGCCGACGCCCGCGTTGTTCACCAGCACGTCGAGCTTGCCGTAGCGGCCGATCGCGGTCTCCACCGCGCCTTGCCAGTCGGCCTCGCGCGTGACGTCGAGCCGCACGGACACGGCGTGGCCGCCGGCCTTGCCGATCTCCGTCTCGACGGCGCGCCGCTCGTCGTCGAGCACGTCACCGAGGACGACCTTGCATCCTTCTCGCGCGAACAGCCGCGCCTCGACCGCGCCCATGCCTCTCGCCCCGCCGCTGATCAGCGCCACCTTGCCCGCGAGTCTCATCGACGCTCCTCCCCCCGCTCGACGTGTGGTGATCTCATTCCTCGCTCCCGCGATCGAGGACGAGGCGATCCAGCCAGTACCGCATGCGCATCGACTCGAGCATCGGCGCCGCGACATCGAAGTGATGCCGCGCCGTCTCGCCGTCGCCGAGGCGGCGGGCCAACCGGCCGAGGGCCAGATGGCATCGCGCGGCGAGCGGCCGCATCTCGAGCGATTGCGCGAGCCCGAGCGCCGTGTCGAGGTGGCGACGCGCCTCCTCCGCGCGCGTCGGATCGTCCTCGGTCGCGAGCACGCCCAGCAGACGCAGGGCGTAGACCTGGTTGCCGCGCTCGCCGTGCTCCTCGGCGAGGCGCATCGCGCGCTCCGCCTGGACCACGGCCTCCTTGCGGCGGCCCGCGAAGAAGCAGGCCTCGCCGAGATGCGTCACGATGAGCGACAGTCGGCCCAGCCGCCCCATCCGTTCCGCCTGTGTCACGCCGCTCGCGGCGAGCGCGACGCCGGCGTCGGTCCGTCCCGACCGCGTGTAGATCACCCCGAGATCCCCGGCCATCGGCGGATAGAGGAACGGCGCGTCCTCGGTGAGCGCGAGACCGCGCTCGAGCACCGGAATGGCGTCGGCCAGCCGGCCCTGTCTCAGGAGCGTGCCGCCGAGCGCGAGCTGCGCGTGCGCCTGGCTGAATGCGTCGGCGGCACGCTGGGCGAATCCGATCGCCTCGGTGGCGAGCTCGCGCGCCTCACGGAACTCGCCCAGCTCCGCGAGGCTCCACGCGAGATGGCCCCGCGTCAGCACGGAGGCCGCGCCGCCGAGGCCGAAGCTCTCGGCCGCCCGACCGCCCGCGGTGAGCGAGAGGTTCTGTCTGAGGCAGCGGATCGCCTGTCGATACTCGCCGATGCCGCGGAGGGCGCCGCCGAGGCTGTAGTTGGCCATGACCTGGAGGTCGGCCGAGCCGACGATCTCCGAGAGCGCCACCGCGCGCCGGCCGGTCTCGAACGCGGAGGGCGAGTCGCCGGTTTCCCAGTAGGCGGCACAGAGCAGCGCCAGCGTGCGCGCCAGGCGGCCCTGATCCTCGAGCCCGGCCGCGAGCGCCTCCGCCTCCCGGAGCATCGTCACCATCCGCGGGTGCTCGCCCGACGGCACGAGGACGCGAGCCAGCTCGTCGCGGAGGTCGACGCCGAGCGCCCGGTTCGCCGCGGTGTCGGGCAGGTGCGCGAGCGCGTCGAGCGCCTGCTCGAAGAACCGCACCGCCGTGCGGTCGCGGGCGCTCGCGCGCGTCTTGAGCCCCGCGCGTCGCGCGTGCTGCACAGCCACGTCCCACCGCTCGGCGTGCATCGCGTGATGCGCGAGCGACTCGGCGATCTCCTCGGGGTCGGCGGCGTGGACGTGCTCGAGCGCGCCCAGCACTCTCGCGTGGAGCGCCCGGCGCCGGTCGTGCAGGAGACTGCCGTAGGCCACGTCGTGCGTCAGCGAGTGCCGAAATCCGTAGGCGGGCTCCGGGAACAGGGCCTGCTCCTCGAGGAACTCGGCCTGGCAGAGGCGGCCGAGCGCTGCGCGCGTCCCCTCGGGGGACAGATCGGTCACCGCCTCGAGCAGACCGCCGGGCACCTGCTCGCCGATGGCCGCGGCGCACTGGAGCACCCGCTTGTCCTCCGCGGGCAGCCGATCGATGCGGGCTTCCAGGACGGCGCGCACGCTCGACGGGACGTGAATCGACGTCACGGGACGGACCAGCCGGTATCGCCCCGCCTCGCCGACGAGCGCGCGCTCCTGGACGAGATCGTGAACCGACTCCTCGAGGAAGAACGGGTTGCCGCCGGCGCGCTCGATCAGCAGTCGCTTGAGCGGCAGGAGATCGGCGTCCGGCCCGAGGAGCGCGTCGAGCACCTCGGCCGACTGACCGGCGCCAAGGGGGCCGAGGCGCAGGCGGATGGCGCCGGCAGCCTCGAGCCAGGCGTCGTCGTACCCGGGCCGATACGTCACGATGACGAGCGTGGAGGGCGTGAGGACCTTGGCAAACACCTTGAGCGAGTCCTCCGCGTCGGCGTCGACCCATTGCAGGTTGCCCACGATCAGGACGAATGGCGGCCGCCGGCGCGCCGCGGCGCCGATGACGCGGAAGTTCGCTTCGAATCCGCGCTGCCGGCGGCTCGCGGCATCGTTGCGGAAGAACGGGTGCGGCGCATCGAGCGCGCCGAGCTGCCACAGCATCGCCGGGATGTGCGCGACCAGGTCGGGGTCGAGCGCCCGCATGGTCGCGTCGACCTTGTCGCGCACGACCGCCGGCGGGTCGGCGCGATCGAGACCGAAGTAGTTCCGGATGACATCGAGACCGACGCTGCGCCCGATGGCGCGCGTGTACGGCTGCGCCTTGCCGCCGGCGAGGGTGGCGCCGCGCGCGCGACACGTCGAGATCATCTCCCAGCTCAGGCGCGACTTGCCGATCCCCGGCTCCCCGCTGATCGCGACGATCCCGCTCCCGCCGGCCCGCGCGGATTCGAGCGCCTCCGCAAGCTGCGCCAGCTCGCGCTCGCGCCCGACGAGCGGGGGCGGCACCCGGCGACCCGACTCGGCGCGTAGCGTCGAGCTGACGCCGCCCTGCACCTCGAAGACCTCGACGGGTTCGGCGAGGCCCTTGACGTTGACGGGACCGAGCGCGCGCGCGCGGACGCGGCCCGCCGCCATCGCGACCGTGTCGGCGCTCGCGAGCACGGTGCCCGGCTTCGCGAGCTGCTCGAGCCGCGACGCCAGGTGGACCGTCTGTCCGACCGCGGAGACGGCCCCGGGATCGGGGCCGAGTGCCCGCAGCACGACTTCCCCCGAGTGCAGGCCCACCCGGATCAGGACCGGGATGCCGCGCGTGCGCTGCACGACGTCGCCGTAGGCCGTCACGCGCTCCTGCATGCGAAGCGCCGCGTAGCACGCGCGGATCGCGTGATCCTCCTGGGCGACGGGCGCTCCGAACAGCGCCATGATCCCGTCGCCGAGGACCTGGACCACGGTTCCCTCCCATCGGTGCACCGCATCGACCATGTCCTCGACCACCTGATCGAAGACGACCGCCGCCTCCTCGGCGTCGTGGCTGGTCAGGACCGCCATCGAGGCGGTGACGTCTGCAAAGAGCACGCTCACGTGCTTGCGCTCGCCCGGCAGGTCCGGCCGCAGCGCGAGCGGGTCCGCCCCGGCCTCCGGCGCGCCGTCGACCGGGCGCGGCCGCCGGAGCGATCGCGTCGGATCGTGCGCGGCGGGCGGCAGATGCACGCCGCAGTACGGACAGAAGCGCGCCCCTGGCGGCGCCGTCTCCCGGCACTGCGCGCAGCGAATCACGAGGGCGGGTCCGCCTCGCTCACGAGCGTCCCGCGTCCCGGAACTCGGGCGCGACCTTCTGCATGAACAGGCGCAAGCTCTGCTCGGCGACCTCGGCGGGCATCGGGCCCAGGCGGAACACGAGGATGAGCCCGCCGACTCCGATCCGGTCGATCTCCGCGATCTGCTCGGCCACGGTGGCGGGCGAGCCGCAGAGCAGCGCGTGGCGCGGGTCGTTCCGGGCCGCCGGCGCCACCTCGGGCTTGAGCAGCACGCCCTCCTCCTCGTACACGCGCCGGCGCATCGCCTGCCGGAACTGGGCCTGCGTCTCGAACGCCGGCCGCGCGAGGCGCTCGGCCTCGCCGTCGCTCTCGGCGACGAAGACGTTGCGCCACACCCACGTCTCGGCGACGTTGCGGGCGATCGCGGCCTCGTCGAACCCGGCCGCGCGCATGGTCGCCCGGTAGAGGTCCATGCGGCGGCGCGTGACGTCGTTGCTTTGCACGTTCATCAGAAACGGGCGGCCGGCGCGCGCCATGTCGAGCGTCGCCTCTTCTCCCGAGCAGGCGCGGATGATGCGTGGGTGCGGCCGCGTGTACGGGCGCGGCCGCAACAGCGGTAGGCGCAGGTTCCAGAACTTCCCCCGGTGCTGGAAATTCTCGGTCGTCCACGCCTTGATCATGATTGCCTCGGCCTCGATCAACCGCTCCTGGGCCTCGGCGGGGTCGAGGCCGTACCCCTGATAGTCGTAGATGTTGTACGCGGTGCCGCGCCCCAGACCGACGACGAGACGGCCCCGGCTGATGTTGTCGATCAGCGCCATCTGCTCGGCCATGCGGATCGGGTGGTGCAGCGACATCTGGGCGACGGCGAAGCCGATGTGGATGCGCGCCGTGCTCGCTGCGAGCGCCGCGGCGAACGTGACCGGGTCCACGTAGGCGCAGATGCCGTCGAAGTGATGCTCGGCCAGCCAGAGCATGTCCATGCCCAGCTCGTCGCAGAGCCGGGCCTCGTGGAGCGTCTCGTGGATGACCTGCTCGTCCTGGGCGGGATCCATCGAGGCCGGGAACAGGAAGTCGCTGAACCTCATCGGCCGGCGCGCTCCCCCCTCAGCCGATCAGCTCGTGCTCGTCGGTGATGAGCACGAGGCGGTCGCTGTGGCCTTCGCGCGAGTGCTCGAGCGCGATTCGGCCGATGTCAGACGACCACGCCTCCTCGAGCGCGGCGCGGCTGTCGAACCACAGCTCGGCCATGCCGTCCCAGGGCTCCCGGCCCTCGTGCGTGGTCGAGCCCGTGACCAGCGACACGCGATACTTCCGGAGGCCGGGCAGCTTCCTCGCGAACGGGACGTGCTCGTCGAGCCACCAGCGGTGAAATCGCTCGCGATTCCAGTCCGGGGGGCGCCGCAGCAACACCGCAACCTTGATCATGCCCTCCTCCTTGTGGCCGTCCAGCCGAGCGTGTCGCGGCCCGCCGCCGCGGGCGCACGCCAAGACGTTACCCCGTGCCGTACCGGAGGTCTATCGAATCTGGACGGGGCGTCAGCGAAGGACGGACGGGGCGTGGGTGAGGCAGAGCCAGAGCGCGGCGACGAACAGGATCAGCTCGGACATGAACGCCATGAGAAGGGAGTCACCCAGCGCGCGTCGAACGGCTGCCTCGCGCGTGTCGGACACGAGGAAGACGTCGCGCCTCGCCAGCGCGGCGGAGAGGCAGCCGACCCATCCCGTTGCGCCCGGCCAGGATCGCTCGCCATCGGGCAACGCGCTCACGACCACGCGCTCGGCGACCGCCGCGAGCGGGGGCGCATCGCTCCTCGGACGAACGCGGCCCATGACGTACACGGGATCGCCGTCGAGCAACCGCTCCTTCGAGAGGGCCAGCCGGGCCGGCGGCTCGCCGAGCAGGTACAGCGTGTTGAAGCTGCGTGATCCGGATGTTGTAGATGGTGACGCTCTCGTTGAACAGCTCGCGCCGGTCCGCGATGCTCGACTCGAGTGCGCTGATCCGCGCCATGACTCGCGCGAACAAGGAGCTCGCCTCGAGGTCGGGGTGCGCCTCCCAGGTGACGCGCAGGCGCCCCAGCTCCCGGTTCAACGCGTTCTCCGCGAGGGCTTTCTGCTCGATCGAGGGGGCCTGGTCGTATCCGGTCCGCAGTCGAGCGAGGCGGTCCAGGCGGTCGTGCTCGTGCCGGACATAGCCCTTGACCGAGTCGACGAGGTTCGGCAGCTCGTCGTGCCGCTGCTGCAGGAGCACGTCGATGTCGCCCCACGCCTTGTCGATGTTGTTCCTCACCTCGACGAGGCTGTTGTACACCGCGACCACATAGGCGCCGAGCGCCACGGCGAGCACGGCGAGGAGGGCAACACCGATCACCTCGATGGTCGACACGGGCTCATCGTGGGAGCGGCGACGAGGGCGAGTCAAAAAACGGCTCGAGCGACGGTGGGGAAGGAGTCATGACAGAGGCCGAGTTTCAGTCTCGCAAGGCGAAGCTGCTGGAGTAGGGCTCAATATTCCCACGGTGATGTCAGCTGCGAGCAGATGCTCAATGAGCATCTGCGAGACGCGCGCCTTACGGTTCGCGTGTTGCCAGGCGTCCGTGACTGGGAACAGGTCAAGCCTTGAAGGCAGCGGGCTGCCGAACTTCGCAGTGCGCCCGACCGGCGCTCGCGTTGCGCGCGCCGGTCGGTGACCGCAAGCGTTGGGGATGCTGAAGCGATCGTCGATTGCGGTTCTATCGATCGTCGCGGGCACGTTGCTCACCGCATGGGCGGTTCTGCTGCTGTCTCCGGCTCACGGACTACGGGAGCATGCGTCGATGATCATCTGGTGTTCGATCGGCGCTGGCATGATCGGGGGCTGTAGGGTCTGAGGCTCGGTCGCCCTACGTCGTTCGGATGACGTCCATCTTCGGTTGATCGTCTATCCGACGCGTCCGGACCTCGAGAAGCTCGACAGGCAAGAAGGAGAGCGGGGGCATGGTTGGGCTTGCTCGTAGTCGTGTCCGCGGTCATAGCCGGCGCTATCGGCGTTGTCGTGTCCTCCCTTGCGTGACACTTGTGATCTGGTCGTTGCGCTCACGCACCCGAACACGCTCGTTCGAGACGGATGCTGGAGCGGTGCGGGTTCGAGCTGGAAGCCACAATAGGAGGCTAGGCGGCGGTCTTCGTCAGGTAGGATTCGATGGCCTGGACGTAGAGCGGGTAGCGCGCGAGCAGCACGGCGATCGACGCCAGCACCTTGGCATCGTCCAGCGATTCGTATTCGTGCACCAGGCGATTGCGCAACCCCGCCGAGGGCGCCAGCGACAGCGCCAGATCCCTTGGCACGACGCCGAGGTCGCCGAGCTTCACGAACCCGCCGTAGTAGTCGTCGGGGACATCGGCGCCGAGCTCCGCGATGAGGTGGGCGTTCACGTCGAGCGCGGCCTCGATGGCTTCCTGGAGGAAGCGCTCGGCCGCCTTGCGCTCATAGAGTCGCGCTCGGTACTCCGGCAGCGTGAGCTGAGCGAGCGGGCCGAGCGCCTCGATCGAGGCGGCGATGTGCGCGAGCTTTCTGCGAACGAGGGCGGCGTCGACCGGACTCATTCGAGGCCGCGGCGCTCCAGGAACGCGTGAATGGCCCGGCGTTGCGCTCGGCGGAGCTTATCGGTGTCGCAGTAGCGGCGTGAGGCGAGCGCCTGGAAGCTTCGGAAGGCGCCGGGATCTCGCTCGTAGAGTGGCCGCCCATGTCGGGCTACCTGGAACGCCAGCGTCGAGCCAGCGCGCCGCAGGTCTACCACATCGAGCGCGCTGGCGGCGAGGCGAGGGGCCAGCAGCAGATAGAGCGCGTCGAGGTCCGCAGCTCCATCAGAGAGCACCGCGACGTCCACGTCGCTCTCCCGACGTGGCCGGCCGCGCGCGACCGACCCGAAGAGCACGACGAGCGCCACGGAGGGCGCGACCGCTCGTAGATCTTCGAGGTTGGCAGCGAGGCGCTCGACGTCCGTGATCATCACGACGCGAGTCTAGCACGCGCCTCCACGGCAACCTGGCGCGCTCGAATGACGAACGGGGCATCGGTGCTCGGCGCCTCCCATCCGGGTGTCGCCCCGCCGGCGTGCGGTTCGCCTGCCTGCTATCATCCGGGCTGGCGCCGATCATCGGCGCCGAGATCTCGCCGGGAGGGTGCCATGCGCTATCGACCGTTCGGCCGGACTGGACTGCAGGTGTCGGTGGTGGGTTTCGGGTGCTGGCCGATGGCCGGCGATCGCTACGGCGCGATCGAGGACGACGAGGCCGTCAAGGCGATCCATCGGGCGCTCGATCGGGGCGTCAACTGCGTCGACACGGCGCCGGCCTATGGCGCCGGGCACTCGGAGGAGGTCGTGGCGCGCGCCCTCGAGGGGCGGCGCAAGGACGTCATCCTCGTCACCAAGTGCGGCGTGAAAGCGCCACCGCCGGGCCAGCTCGGTCCGCTGCGGGACGCGAGCCGGGCCAACATCCTGCGCGAAGTCGACCTGAGCTTGAAGCGCCTCCGCACCGACTGGGTCGACGTCCTGCTCGTCCACTGGCCCGACGCGGGCACGCCATTCGAGGAAACGATGCGCGGCCTCGAGGAGGTCGTGGCGTCCGGGCGGGTCCGTTTCGTCGGCGTCTCGAACTTCACGCAGGCCATGATGGCCGAGTGCCTCCGCACGCGGCGCATCGACGTCTCGCAGGTCGGCTATCACATGTTCGACCGGCGCCAGGAGCAGGAGACGTTCCCGCATTGCCTCGAGCACGGCATCGGCGTCATGGGCTACGGCTCGCTCGGCCACGGACTGCTCACCGGCGCCTTCACCGCCGACACCGCGTTCGACCCTGCACGCGACTGGCGGGGCAACGGCGTCGCGTTCGGTCAGCCCATCTTCCGCGGCGACAACTTCAAGAAGAACATCGACGTGGTCGAGCGGCTGCGCCGCGAGGTCGCCGAGCCGCGGGGCGTGCCGCTGAGCCAGATCGCGCTGGCCTGGGTGCTCGGGCACGCCGCGATCAGCACGGCGCTCGTCGGCGCCCGCACGCCGGCCGAGGTCGACGCCAACGACGCCGGCGCCGAGCTCGATCTCTCGGCAGCCGAGCGCCAGAAGATCGACGCGATCCTCGCCAGCGCGGCCGGCCGCGTCCGCGAGTTCACCCCGCTGCGCCCGGCGATGGAAGTGTGGGGCGAGGAGTTGCCGGCGGCCCGCTGATCGGAGGCTCACCGCGCCGGGAACTGTGGGTCGGCGTGACGGCACGGAGGCCGCCCCGGCACACTGGGCCGGACGGCGGCCTCCGGAACGACTCGCCGAACACTTCGTTCCGCGCGCTAGTTGGCGTCCTTCAGCGCCATGTCGGAGGCGCGGATCAGCTCGTCGCTGCGCGCCTTCCAGACGAGCCGCTTGTTGGCGCCGTAGAGATCGATCTGCTGGTAGAGCGGGACGGCCGGGACCTCCTCGATCCAGAGCTTGTTGATCCGGTGATACTGGGCGAGGCGCTTCTTCTCGTCCATCTGCGACTGCGCCTCCTCCACCATCCCGTTGAAGTCCTCGTTGTGCCAGTTGACGAAGATGTTCGGCGACTTGAACAGTGGCACGTAGATGGCCTCGGCATCCATCGTGGGATGCCCCCAGCCGATGAGCCATACCGGGCCCGCCTTGTGCACATACACCATGTTGTTCAGGTAGCTCACGAACTCGTGCGTGCGGAGCGTGGTCTTGATCCCGGCTCGGTTGAGCTGGCCCGCGACCGCCTCGGCCACCTCTTTGTCCCGCACGTAGCGGCCCTGCGGCCCGTTCAGCACGATGTCGATGCCGTTGGGGAACCCGGCGTCCGTCAGGAGCTTCTTCGTCTTCGCGAGATCCTGCTTGACCGGCTTGAGCGACGGGTCGTAGCCGAAGTGCAGGCTGGTCAGCATGGTCGGCACACGCACGGCCTTGCCGTCCATCACGCCCTTGATGATCGCGTCGGCGTCCACCGCGTACGCGAGCGCCTGGCGCACGCGCTTGTCCGTCGTTGGCCCGTTGTACGGCCCGGTCGGCTTGTGGTCCGCGCCCATCTGGTGCGTGTAGATCATGAGCTGGATCGTCCGGATCGACGGCGCGGTACTCAGGAATATCCGCGGGTGCTTGTCGATGATCCCCGCCAGGTGCGGCGGAATGTTCACCGCCACGTCGATCTCGCCGTTCTGGAGCGCGGCCACCCGCACCGCGTCGTCGGGGATCGGCTTGAACACGACCGTCTTGATCTTCGGTGCGCCGGCCCAGTAGCCGGTGAACGCCTCCATCACGATCTCGTCGTCCTTCGACCAGCGGACGAACTTGTACGGGCCCGTCCCGATCGGGCTCTTCGAGATCGCGGCGGGGTCCTTGCCGGCGTATTCCTTCGGCGGATACATGGCGGCCTGCCGGAGGGCGATGTGACTCAGGAAGACGGGCCACGGCTTCTTGGTGTGGATCTTCACCGTGTACGCGTCCACGACCTCGACGCGATCGATCGGCTGAAACGATGTCGAGCCGCGCAGCTTGTTGGCCGGGTTGACGAGACGCTCGATGCTGAACTTGACCGACTCGGCGGTGAAGTCCTCGCCGTTGTGGAACTTGACGCCCTTGCGCAGCTTGAACTCCCAGGTGGTGGGCGCCACCAGCTTCGGCATCTCCGCCGCGAGCGCCGGCACCAGCTTCAAGCTCTGATCGCGCTCGAGCAGCGACTCGAACATCTGCGCGCCGACGTTGGACGCCGGCTGCTCCTGCTGGTTCATCATGTCGAGCGTGGTCGGGTCGACGCCCTGCGCGATGACGACCTTGCCGGCCGGGGCCGCGCCGGCAACGAACGGAGCGAGGACGATCGAGAGGACGAAGACGAGAATCCGCCAGTGATGCATCGCTGCGCCTCCTCGGGACGAGGTGATGTTCGAGTCGAGCGCCGCTACTCTATGGGGTGCTGCGCGACGAGTCAAGGAATCGCCGGCTGACGCCTGGGTAGCCTCGCGTCGGCTAGACCGAAGTTCCCCCCGACGAGTCCAGGGCCGTCGACTTCGCGCTCCAAGCGGGCGAGATGGTGATGTTCGACAACTCCCTCGTCCATTCCTCGGGCGTCAACTTCGGGCCGGATCGCCGCGTCCTGCTCCTCGTCGAGATGGCGCCGACGTGGGTGACGCCGGTGCGCGTCCGTCAGCCGGCGATGCTGATTCGCGGGGTGGACACGTCGGGCAACCTCGAGAGAAGGACAACGGGCCGCCGTCCGGCCGGGACAGGGAGATCCGCCCACCAGATCTCGCCGCGACGCATCTACCAGTCTTCGGTCGATAGCAGGCGCACGGCCGCCGCTTCCGCCGCCTTGATCTCGCGTCTGCCCTCCGGCCTGAGCCGATACCCGGCCTCGTACTCGCGGACCAGCGCCGCGTGGGCCTGGGTGTCGAGCCAGTGCCGGAGCGCGTCGTGAACGACGGCGCTCCGGCTCTTGCCGCTTGTCTTGCGGGCCCGTTCGACAGCCCGGTACAGGTCGCTGGGGATGCTGACGGCCACCTTTGTTGCGAGCTTGCCCATGTCGATGCCTCACGAGAACGCGGTATGCGTCGAGTATGACCGAAGTCATACCCTACGGCAAAGGGCGCCCGCCGCCTCGACGTCATCGGGCGAACCCTGTCGGCTGAATCACTTCTGGCTGCTCGAAAAGATCCAGTATCGGCTGGCCGAGGCGTAGTTGGGCCGCCCTGGCGGATGTCGACTGCTTCCTGGACGAGGCGCTCAGGCCAGCGCGGAGAACGCGCGCGCGGGACGCGAGGCCGAGACCCTGGGGCGGTCGCCGCTGACCAGCGTGTCGCTGCAAGGGGGCATCGCCCTGCACGCCTGGTACCGCGTCGTGATGACCGTGGACCCGGCGACGCCAGCGGTGACGGGCAAGGTATTCAAGCACATCGAGCCGGCGAACGCGGAAAGCGCACTCGGCGCGCAGGTGGGCTCCACGCTGACAGATCAGCCGGACGCACTGCCGGACGGCGTGAGCAGTTCCGGGCAGAGCGGTATCGCGGCCCAAGCGGTCGGCACGTTCATGGAACTGAGCATCACGAACTTCAGCAACGACCCGGCCGTCTGCGTGCCCGAGCCAGGGTCCTCTGCCCTGGCGGGTCCGCCTGCTAGTCGATGACGCTCCGTCGCGAGGACCGACGCGAGGGTCGCCGACTCCACCAACGACCCGACGTCTGTGTGCCACCTCGAAAGTGACAGATGACAGCCGGCGACAGCGCCACGACCTCCTGCAACCCCGCCCTGGGGTTGCAGGAGCCGTACAGGAAGGCCGTCGCGTCCATGCCCGGTGGTCGGGCGATCAGCGCCGACGCCTGTCCTGGTCGCTCGTCCACGCCGTTCGGAACGTGGACGGAGACGCTGCCGTGACGCGGTCCGCGCCGGAGGCGCGCGCGGAATCGCGCCGCGGAGCGAGGGCACCGGCGATCCGATCGCAACGGGCACCGCGGCCTCGGCCCCGGGGGCGGCCATGAACGACGCCGACGCGCCCCACCTCGCCACCTACGTCGTGCGGATCTCGCGCGACGGCCAGTGCGCTCGGCGGACGGCCCCGGGTCCCGGGCCGTCCGCTGCGACGGCCGCACGGGTCCCGCGGCCTCACGCAAGACCGCCCTTCCGGAGCGCCGCCGCCGTATCATTCGGAGCGTGCCCATCGGATCGGCGGAATTGACGGAGCGGCTGGCGCGGGCCGACCAGGCACGGCTCGCCCTCCGGCACACGACGATCGCCGACGCGGACTTCACCGTGATGGGAAACGCGGACCCGGGCCCTCCGCCCGCGGCCGCTGCCGCACTACGTTGCAGTGCCGGCAGCTCACCGCAGCGCGAGACTCGGGTCGAGCAGAGTGGAGGGCGATGACACCGGAACGCTTCGCCACAGGGATGACGTTCGACGAGTACGTTCGGTTCACCGGCTCTGCGGAGAATCTCGCTCGCGAGGGCTTCGACCTCTGGCGGTTCGCGGCTGTGCGCCCCCGCGCCGACTGGAGCAGGTATCTGCGCGAGCGGTACGCCAGCGCGCGGCTCACCGACGATCAGACAGCTGCCATCCGATGGCTGGCCGCACAACCGCGCGGGCCCGCGAAGATGGCCGTCCTCTCCGAGGAATGGTCGTCGGATTGCCGGCGCGACGTGCCGTACCTGGCCCGACTCGCGGAGGCCGGCGACCTCGACCTGCGCATCTTCACCCGCGACGGCGACGCGCTGCCGAGAGGGCTGCCCGATCGGGCGGCGGGCGGAAACGCCGATCTGGTGCTCGAGTACGCGAACGAGAAGGATGGCCAGCGGTTCGCGTCCATTCCCGTTGCGGTCTTCTTCACGCGCGACTTCTCGGAGCTGTACCGCTACGTCGAGTACCCCGCGATCTACCGGAAAGACCGGCTCTATGGCCATCTGCGGGCGCCGCGCGCTGGTGAGACAACGGATGAAACGAGGGCCAGGATCGGCAGCGACCTCACGGCCCTGTTCGCCTCGCCATTCTTCGACGTGTGGGCGCGCGGGTGCATCGCGGAGATCCTGAGCGCGCTCTACGAGCACGTGGTCGCTCGCGGTGAACTCGCGCCCCGGTCGCGGTGATGAAGTCGGGGCCTCGATGGCCTCGCGGCCGCGCCGGCCTTGGCCGATCGCGCACGGAGCCTGGCCCACGACTTGGCGATCGACCTTCAGGCGTGACGATCAGCGTTGGCGCACGACCGGGTTTCTCAGCACGCCGATCCCCGGCACCTCCACCTCGACCACGTCGCCGTCCTTCATGTTCTCCGTGGCGCCGTCCGTGCCCATCCACAGCACGTCGCCCGGATGAAGCGTGAGGTACTGGCTCATGCGGCTGATGAACTGGCGCACGCCGAAGATCGCGTCCTTCACGGCGTAGGAGAACATCTCCTTGCCGTTGAGCCGGATCGTGACGCGGAGGTCGTCGGGATCGAGGCCCGTGACGATCCACGGCCCCATCGGCTTGAACGTGTCGGTGTTCTTTCCCCGCCAGAACGTCCGGTCGCCGCGCTGCCAGGTGCGCTCGCTCACGTCGTTGCCGATGGTGTAGCCGAACACGCAATCGAGGGCGTCGGCCTCGGACACACGCTTGCAGCGCTTGCCGATCACCACCACCAGCTCGCCTTCGTACTGCACCTGATCGGTCGCGTCCTTCGGGATGACGATGGGCTCATCGGTCGCGATCAGCGCGTTGTTCGCGCGGTAGCCGACGTCCGCGGCGGGCGGGAACTCCGGCTTGACGCCGCGCCGGTGCGCCATCTCCGTGACGTGCTCGCGGTAGTTGACGCCGGCCGCGTAGAACGTGGGCGGGATCACCGGCACCAGCAGCTTGACCTGGCTCTGCATGTGCGTGGTCGACGTCCGCGCGTGACTCCCGAAGGGATTTCCTGTCACCTCGGTCACGACGCCGTTCTCGATGACGCCATACGACACCTTCTGTCCCGATTGGAACCGGCACCAGTTCATCGCACTGATCCTCCTTTCGAGGGAGTTGTTGCGGTCATGGCGTGTCGGGATGGCTCCGGAGCCGGCGGCCCGACGCCTTGTCGAACACGTGATACCGCCTGAACGTCACCCAGACCTGATCGCCCGGACGATGGCGGCCGGTGCCCGGGACCCGCGCGTGGACGCCATGGTCACCGGCGTCGACGTCGAGGATGGTCGTGTTCATCATCGGCAGGCTCATCTCGCGCGCGATGGTCCCGCGGAGGCCATCCGCCCGCTCCTCGCCGGACACCTCCACGTCCTCGGGCCGCACGCCGATCTGGACGTTGCCGAGACGCAGCCGCGGCGGCATGTGTCGGGCCTCGACGAGGCTCAGCGGCGGGCTGTCGACGTGCACGTTCAGGAATCCCGCGACGAAGACGTTGTCGGGCTCCTCGTAGATTTCCCGGAACGTGCCGACCTGCTCGATCCGCCCCCGGTTCATGATGGCCAGCACGTCTGCCAGGATCAGCGCCTCGTGATGGTCGTGCGTCACGTACACCGTCGTGATGTCGAACTGCCGCAACAGCGCCTTCAGGTTGACGCGATACTTCTCCCGCAGCGCCTGATCGAGGTTGGCGAAGGGCTCGTCGACGAGGAAGAGCGCCGCGTCGCGGGTGATGCACCGGCCCAGGGCGACCCGCTGCTTCTCTCCGCCGGACAGCGTGGTCGGCTTTCGATCGAGCAGATACTCGAGCTCGACCCCCATCAGCTCGCTCGTGCGCTGGTACTTGGCCCGCGCCAGCGCATCCAGCTCGGGCGTCTTCCTCCGGAACACGAAGTACGACAGGATGTTCCGCTTGGCGGTGAAGTGAGGGTAGAGCGCGTAGTTCTGGAACACCATCCCGACACGCCGCTCGCCGGGGGCCAGATCCTTCACGTCCCGGCCGTCGTAGCGCACCTCCCCCGAGTCCGGCGCGATCAGCCCGGCGACGATCTTGAGCAACGTCGTCTTCCCGCATCCGCTGGGTCCGAGGACGACCATGGTGCGGCCGTCGGGAACGGTCAGCGTGAGATTCCGGATGGAGAAGGTCGATCCACGCGCGGCGTCCGGCGGGGCGTGATCGGGCGTCGCCGCCGTCGCAGCCGCTCGCGCGCGGGACGCGGTCCGGTCCGTGAGCGTCTTGCAGACGTTGATCAGATCGATGCGGGCCATGCGGGAATCACGGCCGCCGAGCGGATTTGCGCCGCAGAGGTGTCGTGCGCCGAGCCATCAGCGCCCCCGATTCTACTGTGTCCCGACAGCAACGTGTGCTCGACGACAAGGTGTGCTTGATGTGGTGTCGATCGGATATCGCCCTCCGGACGCCCTGTTCGTTCAGGACTACGGGGTTGGCTGGACGCGAACGGAGCGCCACTGTCGCAGCATGACCTCGCCGGCCGGCGCGCCACGGCGCTTCCGGACGTCGGCGACACGGCAGACGTGCACCTCCACGCGACCCGCGTGCCGGGCCTTCGAGTGCCATGCGGCCAGCTCGGCCGCTCGCCGCACGACCACGGTCGGCAGCGTCTCGAGCTTGTCGGGATTGCGCACGATCACGTGGCTGCCCGGCGTGCCGCCCGCCACGTGGAGCCAGCCGTCCTCCGGGTCCGCGATCTCGAACGTGAGGTAATCGTTCTCCGCGTCACCGCGGCCGATCAGCACCTCGAAGCCGTCGACGTCGACCACCCGGTACGGGCGCCCCTTGCTCGCCATGGGGCCCGAGTGTAGCGGCGCACGCCGCTCGGAGCGAACGGGCGCGCCGGCCACGGGCCCGTCGTGCACCGGGCGCGGGTCGTTCGCAGTCAGCCCTACGCGGTCGTCTCAGCGCGGCCGATGCGCGTCGAGGAACGCGCCCACCTCGTGGTTGAACACGTCGGGCCGCTCGAAGTACGTCGAGTGGCCGGCCCGCTCCACCCGCACGAACCGCGAGCCGGGAACGCGGCGATGCACGTTCTCCGACAGCTCGGGCCAGATCAGGCCGTCCTCGTCGCTGGTGAGGAACAGCGTCGGGATTCGCGTGGCGGCGTACCGATCCACCGGCGTGGTCTGCCGGGCCAGCCTCTCGCGAAAATCGGTGGGCAGCGGCTCGTTCAGGGCGGCGACCTGAGCGTAGAGGAAGGCCCGGACCGGCTCCTCCTTCCGGAACGTCTCGCCGAGCGCCGCATGCCACAGGACAGGCGGACGCGGCGGGCTGGATGCGGCGAGCCTCTGGCGGAGCTCGCCGATCTCCGGATCCGTCAAGTTGCCGACGGTGTTCGCCAGCGCGATCGCCCAGAAGCGTTCGGGCGCCCGCACCGCGGCGCCCACGGCCGCCCAGCCGCCCATCGACTGGGCGACGACGCCGGCCCGCTCGACTGCAAGGTGATCGAGCAGTGCGATCGCGTCGGTGGCGAGCGTCGCCGGGCCTGCCCCGCGCTCCGCGTCCGTCGACTGCCCGAAGCCGCGCTGGTCGACCGTGACGCACCGGTACTGCTCCGCGAACACCGGCACCTGCTGCCACCAGCTCAGATGATTGCCGCCCGCCCCGTGAAGGAACAGGATCGTGGGGCCGCTGCCGCCACTGTCCTCGTAGTAGAGCCGAGCCCCATCCGTCGACATGAACGCCATCGTGGTCTCCTCCGTTCTACGCGCCGGCCGCACTTCGCCGTCGCGTCACGTTTGCAGATCGCCCACCGCCGCGGCCAGGCCTTCCAGCTCGACGCGCCACGATCGCGGCGCCACGACCGGGCGCACGACGAACTTGGAGAAGCCCACGGCGATGAACTGCTCGATCTGCGCGCGCAAAGCGGGCAAGCCGACCGGCGTCAGCTCGAGCGACCGCGGCCGCCGTGCGGCCATCGTCCGCGCAGTGACCGGATCGATCGGCGCGGTCGCGTAGCCGATGCTGACGCCGAAGTGCTCGCCGCTGATCGACCGGCCGGCCTTCGCGGCGGCCTCCTCGATCACCACGCGTCCCGCTGCCGCCTCCTCCGGCGTGCACTGCGAGGGGAGCCAGCCGTCCGACAGGCGCCCGCACCGCTCGAGCGCCGCGGGCACGTTGCCGCCCAGCCACACCTCGAGCGGCTGCTGCACCGGCAGCGGCCAGAGCTTCACGTCGCGGAAGTGACCGGCGACGCCGTCGTGGCTCACCGTCTCACCCGCCCAGAGTCGCCGCAGGAGGGGCAGCGCCTCGTCGATGACGGCGCCCCTCTGCTTCGGCTCGACGCCGATTGCGTCGCGCTCGGGGGCGTACGTGAGGCCGGGCACGAGCGTGACGAGCAGCCGCCCCTGGCTCAGCAGATCGAGGCTCGCCAGCTGCTTGGCGAGTCGGACGACGTTGCGCCCCGGCAGCAGCATCGTCGTGCCGATCTTCAGGCGCGGATTGCTCGCGGCCGCCCATGCGAGCCCCACCATCGGGTCGAGCACGGGACCGGTCAGGACCTCGGAGAGCCACAGCGAGTCGAAGCCCAGGCTGTCGAGCCCGGACGCAAGGTCGCGCAGCATCTCCGGCGTGGAGCTCGTGCCGCCGGCACCGACTCCGATTCGGATCTTCATGCTCGAACCTCCCGACGCAGGATGATCACGGTTCTCGCCCGCCTGGTTCGGACCCGACTCCCGAGGAGCGCTCTGATTCTACTGTGCCCGGGGCCCGCGTGCCCGGCTTGACCGGTGCCGGCCGCCGGGCCAGCGTACGAGCCCGGCGTCAAGCTCGAGATGGAGGCCTTCGACGGCTACTTCCCCTTCAGCTTCACGTCTTCGTAGGGCGCCGAGTACGCGTGGCCCGGGATCAGGCCGAGGCCGGACTCCTGCACGCGCGGGCCCGAGCCGTTGATGAACGCCAGCTCCCAGATCGGGATGTGCATCGCCTTTTCGTGCATGAGCTGCTGGATCCTGTGCAGGATCGCCTCGCGCTTCTTCTTGTCCAGCTCGGCCGCCTGGTCCTTGAACAGCGCGTCGATGTCGGGATAGCTGCCGTACACGTACGCGCCGCCGGCCACGACGAAGCTCTCGAGGCGCGTCGCCGCGTTGCCGAACGCCCCGCTCGCGGTGTACGCGAGGTTCCGGTACTTCTTGTCCTGGTAGCTGCTCCAGTGGGCCGCGCGCTCGATGGGCTTGAGGCGCGTCCGAATGCCGACCTGCTGGAAGTAGTTCGCGATCGCCTCCTGCACGTTCGCGTACGAGATGTCGAGATAGTAGTCGCCCGCGTCGAAGCCGTTCGGGAAGCCGGCCTCGGTGAGGAGCTTCTTCGCCTGCGCGGGATCGAACGGGTAGGCCGGCGGCTGCCAGTAGAAGTCGAACGTGCTCGGGATGATGCTGTTCGTGAGCCGCGAGTGGCCCAGCGTGATGGCCTGGTTGATGGCCTTGCGCTCGATCGCCATGTTGGCGGCCAGGCGCACCCGCCGGTCGTGCCACGGCGACTTCGGATCCCACTGATCGAGCATGCTGACCCACTGCGGCGCCTGGATCACCGTCGGTTTCAGCGCGAGGCCGGGCGACCGCTGCAGCTCCTCGGCGAGCTCACCCCGGATCGAGTAGACGACGTCGACCTCGCCCCGCTTCAGCGCGGCCAGGCGCGTCGACTCGTCGGAGATCACCTTGAAGACGAGCCGCTTCACGCTCGGCGTCTTGCGCCAGTAGCCGTCGAAGGCCTCCATGACCAGCTCGACGCCCGGCGTGAACGAGACGAACTTGTAGGGGCCGGCGCCGACGGGCGCCTTCTTGTAGCCTTCCTCGCCCACCTTCTCCACGTACTTCTTCGGCACGATCCAGCCCGCGCCGCTGGCCGCCGTGTAGAACGTCATGAAGTCGGGCCACGGGTTCTTCAGGCGGAACCGCACCTGCAGCGGCCCGGGCGTCTCCACGACTGCGACCCGCTCCTTGAGGGTCTTGACGGAGGCGCCCTTGTAGCGCTCGAACGAGAACTTGACGTCCTCGGACGTGAGCAGGTCGCCGTTGTGGAACTTCACGCCCTTGCGGAGCGTGAAGTCGTACACGCGGCCGTCGGGCGACACCGTCCACGACTCCGCCAGGCTCGGCGCGGTCGGGTTGCCGGGCATGGCCTTGGCGAGCGCGTCGTGGATCGCGTACATGACCAGGAACGGCGTGATGATCCCCTGCGTCTCGGCCGGGTCGAACCACGTCGGCGCAAGCGAGATGTGCACGCCCCAGGTCATCTGGCCCTCGGGCGTCGCGGCGGCGGGTCGGACAACCGCGAGCAGGACCAGCAGGGCGGACACGGCGAATCGGATCGAGCGCATCGTCTCCCTCCGGAGCGGCGAATTTTTGCCCGCGTGACTCGCGGCCAAAGTGGGCGCCATTATCCGCGACCGGGTCGCTCTGTCAACGCGAGGACGCGTGACCGCGCCATCCGCCCACAGGCGCGGGCGGGCGACTCAGGCCGGGCCGACGAGGCTCGGCTCTGCCGCGCCGGTCGGCGCCCGGCGGCGCTGGCCACTTGACGGCGCGGCCAGCGCCGTCTCAGTATCGGGCCACCGTCGAGGCCATGTACCGCCATCTCGACCCCACGAAGATCGTCGAGACCGCGCGCGCCCTCCGGCAGCGCGTCATCGAGCGCTTCCCGGATGCGGGCCTCGGCCGGCTGTCGGGCGAGCTGCTCGCGGTCGCGGAGGAGGCCGCCGCCGTGTCCGAATGGCTGGCCCGACCACACCTCCTCCTGCGCACGGCGGGCTGGTTCGGGATCGTCCTGGTCGGCGCGATCCTGCTCACCGCCACGGTGACCGCGATCTCCAGCGTGCCGGCCAGCCCCGTGTTCTCGAGCGTGGCCGATCTGCTGCAGGGGCTCGAAGCCGTCATCAACGAGGTGGTGCTGACCGGGATCGCCGTGTTCTTCTTCTTCACGCTCGAGACGCGGCTCAAGCGCGCGCGGGCAATGCGGGAGCTCCACGTGCTGCGCTCGATGGCGCACATCATCGACATGCACCAGCTGACCAAGGATCCGGAACGCGTCGCGGGCGCCGGACCGGACACGCCCTCGTCGCCCCGGCGGACGCTCACACCGTTCGAGCTGATGCGCTACCTCGACTACTGTAGCGAGTCGCTGTCGATCATCAGCAAGATCGCCGCGCTGTACGTGCAGCAGTTCACCGACCCCGTCACGGTCTCGGCGGTCAACGACCTGGAGGATCTGACGAGCGGCCTCTCCCGCAAGATCTGGCAGAAGATCATGATCCTCGACCGGATGCCGGTGTCGACGGCCGCGCACGACGCGTGAGCGATGTGGACATGGAGGTTCGGTCATGAGCTACCCGCTGCGCATCGTCATCGGTTCGGGGAATCTGCAACGGGTCTACGTCCAGCGACCGGGCGAGCTGATCACCGAGATCGACACCGGGCGCGCGCCCTTCACGCGAGACGCGTTCGGTCGCCTCGGGCTTGTCCCCGTCGAGTATCCCGGGCTGAGCGCGGGGTCTGCCCTCGCGCCGACCATGCACTGGGTGCGCACCGCCGATTCCGCCGAGGACCTGTTGGACGTGGCCAGGCGGCTGCTCCATCGCGACGATCCCGCGGCGCGGATCACGATGGTGACGCCCGTGTACGTCGCCGAAGGTCGCGGGCCGGAGACCGCGATCGCGCCGGTCCCCGGCCGTGTCCTCGTCAGATTTCGCGACGACCGGGTCCCGGCCGACTTCGGCTCCCGCAACGCGCTTCGCGAGGACCGCACGCTGTCGACATCGCTTCATCCATTTCAGATGTTCTTCGTCGAAGGCGACGACGCCGCGGGGCTCGGTCGGAGGGACGCCGGGAGCCGGGCGCCGACCGCGACGCCGTCCGGGGAGCCCGCCTCGGCGTTCGACGCCCAGGCGCGCCTCTCGGCGCTTCCGGAGGTGGCGGCGGTCGAGCTGGACTGGCTGATCGTCCGCCCGCTCATGCTCACCCCGAGCGACACCTTCTGGTCGAATCAGTGGGGCCTGGTGAGAATCGGGATGCCCGCGGCATGGGACGTCCAGACCGGCACCGCCGGCGTGATCATCGGGCTGCCCGACACCGGCGTGGATCTGACCCACTCCGATCTCCTGCTGACGGATCCGGCGACTCACTTCAATGCCGCCGAGGCCGAAACGGGCCCGCCCCCCTACCATGCCGAGCCCGACACGAGCATCTTCCCGAGCGCGCACGGCACGATGGTCGCTGGCCTGGCGGCGGCAGCACTCGACAACGCCAAGGGCGTGGCCGGCGTCGCCGGCGGCTGCCCGATCTTGCCGGCGCGCGTGCTGCCGCCCCCGATGGCGAGTCGCCTCGCCGCCGGGATCAACTGGTGCGTGGCGCATGGCGCGCGCGTCGTGAACATCAGCTGGTTCGCGCCGGAGTCCCCTCTGATCGCCGCCGCGATCGACAACGCGTGGGCAGCCGGGGTCGTGCTCTGCGCAGCGGCCGGAAACGGCGGCACGGTTGCGACCGCCGACTCGATCGTCTTCCCCGCCACGCACCCGAGATGCATCGCCGTCGGCGCCATCGATCAGCGCGATCAGCGGAAGACCCGGGCCAGCCCCGACGGCGAGCAGTGGGCCAGCGCCTGCGGGCCCGCCCTCGCCGTGTGCGCGCCCGGTGTCGGGCTCTGGTCCACGGACATCCAGGGGCGGGCCGGGTGGAACAACAACGGCGGTGGCCCGATGACGTGGATGGGCGTGAACTACACCAGCTCCGGTGACGCCAGCGGCGATTACTTCGCCCTGATGGGTGGGACGTCGGGCGCCACGGCACAGGTGACCGGACTTGCGGCGCTGCTGGCCGCACGGCAGCCGGCGCTGTCGAATCAAGAGATCCGCGACGTGATCGAGCGAACGTGCATCAAGATCAGCCCTGACGTGTATGCCTTCGCCGACGACCCCGCTCACCCGAACGGGACGTGGCACCGGGAAGTCGGCTACGGCCTCGTCAATGCCCCTGCGGCACTGACCGATGCCGCCACCAGGGCCCAGAGCTACGTAACCGGCGCCGAGCGAGGTCGCCCGTCCGTCTGACCGCGGGGCCCGGACCGCCCGGGCCCGAGCCCGGCACCGGTCATCTCCTCCCCTGTTGCGGTCGTCGGCGAAATTGCCGATACTACCCCCCTCTCGAGGACGGATGCGTTCGCAGTGCTCGATCGGAGGAGGCCAATCATGCCGCAGTCACGCAGGTCCTCGCTGTCAAGCCAACCCGACCTGACGAGCAGCATCCTCGTGCGGACGAGCGAGCGGTACCAGGCGGCCGAGCGCGTGAGACGCGACCGCGGCGCCGCGTGGATGGCGAGGCAGCCCGTGGATTCCCCGGCGCACGGCGCGGTGCGGCTGCTCATCGGCACCTGGGACGCCCTCGCGCGGAGCTACGTGGTCGAGGGCAGCGCCCACGATCAGTTCTTCGCGATCAACCCGTTCGATCTCGCCTGGGCCGCGCTCGGACCCGCCATCGACATCCTGCGGAAGACGGACGGAGCGATGTTTGCCGGCGAGTTCGAAAAGCTCTCGAAGCGGTCCAAGGTGTGGCTCGGGACGCCCGCGGGCCGCCGCTACCGTTCCAAGGGCAACGGCGGCCAGGGCGGCGGCCTGTTCCTGTAGCCGTCGGCGCGGCGATGGCCGGCCAGTCCTCGCTGGTCGGATTCCTGAATGCGCCGCTCATCGGCCTCGAGCCGTTCGTCCGGGGCCCGCTGTACTCGCAGGCGATCGATCACTACTGGCATGCGTTCGAGCACGCCGATCGCGTCGCCCCGTTCTGGATCCAGCGCACGCTCCCCCAGGACTTCCGCAACACGCTGGCGCGCGAGGGGGGAGCGACCGCTCACGTCGTCGATGATCCGCGCGAGGTCCCGGAGGCGCTCCGGTCGGAGCGCTGGGCCGCCCTGTGCCGGGCCATCGACACGTGGAACGAGCTGTCCGCGCGCCGCCAGGCCCGGCTCGCCGCCCTCCTGCACGCGCTGTGCTTCCACGGCCTCACGCAGAAGCTCACGAGCCAGCGCGCCGCGCGGCTCGACGACGCGGACGACGTCCTGCTCGCGTACTGGAGCGCCTCCGCCGGCTACATGGTCAACCTGCCCCAGTCCGTGAACGACTACTCGTTCGCGGACATGACGGCCTTCGAGCGAATCGCGAGGGACGGCCGAGGGCACGCGGCGATGCGATTCCTGGCGAGCGTGAAGCTGCTGGTGCACGAGGCGAAGACAGCGGGCCGCCTCGACGCGCTCCGAGCCGCAGCGACACGGGCCGAGGGCCTGCTGGCGGCAGCGGTGCAGACGCGGGCGCTGTTGCGTCACCTCTACACGAGCCACTTCCATCGCGCCGTCGCCATGGTGTCGCAGGCGGGCGGGCGATCGCCCGACGTGACGCGACACATGGACGAGGCCGAGCGCCACGCGCGAGCCATCAGGCCTCGCACGACCCCGGACCGGATCCTGTGCCGGGAGAACTTGCACCCGGTGCTCGAGAGCCGCACGAAGGAGGCAATCTGGCGTCGCGAGCCCGAGCGCGCGGTGCAGCTGGCGCGAGCGGTCGTCTCCGTCGACCCGTACGACCCGAAGTCGTGGCTGGAGCTGGGCGAGGCGCTCGCGCTGACCGATCGTCTCGACGACGCGGCGTGCGCCTACCTGTCCGCGTCCGTGCTCGGCCCGCCGGGTTCGGTGATCGGGGTGCACATGGCGGGCGTGTGCCTGGAGCGCGCGGGCAAGCC
>Ga0187894_10001461_pt1 | contig 30258 bp, 32 predicted proteins | sample GBC1701081metaG_FD_136650 | JGI IMG/M metagenome (GOLD analysis project Ga0187894, IMG submission 136650) | White microbial mat communities from a lava cave in the Kipuka Kanohina Cave System on the Island of Hawaii, USA - GBC170108-1 metaG ...
GGCGCGTCGAGCAGATCGCGCAGCGTGTTTTCGTATTCGTAACGGTTCATCCGCCGCCACACGGCGCGGCCTTCGCGGCGAATGCGCGCCGCGTCCGCCGCGATCATCGGTGGCGCGAGGTTTTTGAGAAAAGCGGCGCGCTCCGCGGCGTCGGGTTGCGGCGTATTCTTCGGCGGCATCTCGCCGTCGCGCACGCGGTCATGAACTTTCACCCAAACAGCGAACGCTTTAGCATCTGCCGGATCAAACTTGAGCGAGGTCAGATCGAGATCGCCTTTCTTCGTCCGGCTGTCGTGGCAACCGAAGCAATTCGCTTCCAGAAAATCGCGCACATTCGTTGAGTTGCGCGACTGCCGCGCGTCGGCATCCACGTTCAGGGGGTTCGGCTGCGCTGCCCACCAGGCGACGAGGGCGAGCGTGAGAACAGCAATGATTTTGCATCGTCGAGTCATAGCTGTGGAATAGTACGAGAAAAAACCTGGCAGAGGAATGGCGGCAAGGGAATATTCTTCATTCTCTCGCCCTCATTCCTCCGCCTTTATTCCTTTACCATTGAAGTTACCACTCGATCCGCGTTGTTCTTGTCCATTTCGAGCAGGTTGTCGGCGTAACCGGCCTGGCCGGCTTCGACGACTTTGATATAGCCGGTCGGCAACAGCTTGCTGACCAGGTTGAGCGAGCCGTCGGGCACGACGATGCTCGAGGTGGCCGGATCGAAGAGCGCCGCGCGCCCGTTCTTGTCGCGCGGAACCGCATAAAGTAGATAACGCAGGCCCGCCGTCACCGTCAGCCTCGGCGTCACCTTCCATTCGTCGCTGGCCCCGGTCGAGTAGGTGCGGATCAACCGCTCTAACGGCACGGTCGGAAAGTTGCGAGCCGCTGAATTGGGAATGCCGAGCAGGAAGTCGGCGTACGGGTGATTGGAATAACGATTGGTAAAGGTCGCGCTGCCAAACAGATTGGCCGCTTGCCGCAAATCGTCCGTATGTCCCCAGCGCAATTCGCCGCCGATCTTGGTCGTGTGGGCGCCATCGGCAGGTGATCAGACGACAGTCCCCAACGGGCTTCGTTGATGAGATTGGGAGTGATCGTCTGCGTATAAGAGACCAGCCACGATCGCAGGTTGCGCGTGCGGCGGAACTGCTCAGTGACCAGCGGGCTGGACTCGAAGCCGGGGATGTCCCAGTAAACGCCGATGAAGCGCCCGTAGACGAACGATTTCTCGCTGAAGCGATGATCAACGCGCGCCATCAATTGAGGCTGATGCGAGAAGATGGGGTTTTGCCTGTTCTCTCGATAATTCAGGTTGGGGCGCACGCCGTCACCACCATCCGTGATGTCGGCGTTGTCGGTGGTCGAGATGTCCACGCCAAACGGCGTGCCGCTCACGAACGCCCAAACCCGCCTGGCCTTCGGCAAATCCCAGGTATAGTTGAAGACGAACACAGGCGTTTGGTCGAACGATGCCTCGCCATAAGACCACACTCGGTAGGGCCGGTACCTTGGCAGTCCGGAACGATCCGTGTTGCCGTAATCCATCGTCTTCGACCAAGTGTAGACCACACCGAACTGGAAGCCGCGCGAGAAGCGGCGGTTCACCGGCGTTTGTAGCGAGTTGTATTTCGACGTGCCCCGAATGCTCGACATAGGTGATGTCGCCGTAGTATCTCTAAGCTCTGCTCTCGATCCTGCCTTGCAAGAGCGCGCGCGCCATCAGTTGATCGCGCCGGATCGCTGGCTGGCTGATTTCGAGAAGATCGCCATCCGCGATGAAGTGCGGCCACTGATTCTGAAAGAAAATGCGCTGCGGTTGTTTGGGCTATCATAATTGCTCCTATGGAAAATCAACCTCGCAACGCAGTGCAGGTCGGTTTGATCGGCGCAGGCATCCAGGCTTCGCGCTCGCCGCATCTGCACGAATGCGAAGCGCGCGCGTTGGGCTTCACCTGTTCCTATCAATTGATTGATCTTGCGCAACTCGGCGTCGGCGTCGAAGCCCTGCCGCAGTTGCTCGCGCCGGCGCAGGAACAGGGCTTCGCTGGAGTGAACATCACGCATCCTTGCAAGCAAGCGGTCATTCCGCTGCTCGATGAATTGTCAGCCGAAGCCGCCGCTATAGGAGCAGTCAACACCATTGTTTTCACCGCGGGCAGGCGCACAGGTCACAACACCGACTGCTTTTGGCTTCGCCGAAAGCTTCCGGCGCGCGCTGGCTGATGTAGCGCTCGACAACGTAGTCCTGCTCGGCGCGGGCGGCGCTGGTTCCACCGTCGCCAATGCCGCGCTGCAAATCGGCGTAACAAAATTGCTGATTCACGACGTAGACAGCGCGCGCGCAACTTCGCTGGCCGAACGATTGCGGCTGCGCTATTGCTGAAGTCTGCGCGGGCGCTGGGCTGCCGCACATTGGATGGCGGCGGAATGGCGGTTTTTCAAGCGGCAGAAGCCTTTCGTCTGTTCACAGGTGTGACGCCCAATGGCGAACGAATGCTGCGTTGTTTTGCCGAAATGAAGTGAGTGGGAATCTGCGGCTAAGGCGCAACCAGGACTCGATCGCCTTCCCAATAATTGGGGTTAGACTCAAAGCCGAACAATTCGCGCGTCTGATTCTGGCCGTGGCGGGCTGCAAACCCGAAAACATCATCAAGATGACCGTCTGGGTCAAACCAGACCGTCAAGCAGTGGATACGCGAGCTTGAAGAGCAGGGAAGCGACTACATCCACGCCGACCGGATTACGTTCAAGCATCTGGCGAAGGAGTACGAAAAAGAGCGACTCATTGAGCCGGTCTACAAAGACGGCGTGAAGGTGCTGGGCTTGCGCGATTGGAAAGGGCAGCGCAACCGCCTTGCCGTGCTGGTCGAATACTTCGGAGCGAAACGAATCCGTAGCATCACGGCGGCTGACCTGGAACGCTACCGCAAAGATCGGCTGCAAACTCCGACCAAGATGCGCCAGGAAGAGCGAAGCGTGGCGGATGTGAATCGTTCGCTAGCGTTGCTCCGAACTGCCTTGACCTTCGCGGTCAAATCCGGCTGGCTGATTCGCAATCCCTTCACGATGACGACCGGCATCATCTCGACCGCGCAAGAAAACACACGGGAGCGCGTGCTCTCGACCGACGAACAGCGCCGACTTTTGCAAGCCTGCCAAAACATCGTTCGACGCCACATCTATCCGCTGGTCCTGACCGCGCTCGATTCTGGCGCTCGCAAGAATGAGCTTCTGACCCTGCTATGGCGCGATATGGACGCCGACAAAGGTCTGATGCGCATCACGGCGGAAAACGCGAAAACGAACAAGGCCCGGACGATTGACCTTGAACCGATCACAGTTGCGGAGATTCGCAAGCTCAGGGAGCTGAGCGGCGGCGATCCCGATGAGCGCGTCTTCGGCATCAAGAAGACGTTTCGGAGAGCCTGGGAATCGGCGATGCGCGAGGCCGAAATCGAAAACGCCCGCTTCCACGATCTGCGGGCGACGGCGATAACGACCTGGCTGCTTCGAGGGATGCAGACGGAATTTGCAATGCGACGATCCGGCCACACCGAGCCGAAGACGTTTCAGCGGTACGTCAGAATGTGCGATGAGATTCGACAGAAGCAGCGCGAGCAGTTGCGCGAATGGGACCTGGCAGCAAGCCTTACATCGCTGGCGACGCCGGAGTTGACTGGCTTCGTTGAACCGTCGCGCCCAGAGTTGATCAACTAACGAGTTCGGTTCGCTCACTCACGCCAGCCAGCGTGAGGACGGATGGGCGGCTGAAGCGATGGACACCTTTCATGCCAACGGCGAAGAGGTTTCGACTTCCTTGCTGGTCCATTGAGAAAAAAATTTGATGGCCTTTTTTTGGCTATAAATTGCACTGAATAAAGAACTTTGAATTTCTCTATAGAGAAAACCCCTGTATAATCAACGGTTTCCGGCGCTCGACCTTATTGAATTTAAAATCAAATTGAGTACTCTGGAAGTACTTTGGATAAGAGGTAAAGCAGGCGATCACAGGCCCGTCTCGAAAACTAACCCGTGATCACCTGAACTACCAACCTGACTCAACAGGCGGTTTTGCCCCTAGCAGAACTGCCAGGAGGTTTTTTGATTATGGCCGAAGCCCGATCTAAAGGGAAGAAAGCGACGAAAAAGAGGCGTGTCCGCCCGTTGATTGAGCCGTTGCGCAACTATGACCGCGCTGAAGGCGCAGCCGCTGTAGGCTGTTCAGTCATCACTTTGATTCGCGCCTATGACGGCGGCCATCTGAAGGCGTATCGCGTGGGGCGGCGTTTATTTCACTCTGGCCAGCACCTAATTGACTGGATGGAGGCTGGTGGAAAAACGAGCAGTGCAGCATCGCGCGCACCATCTGTGAGCGCACCAAGCGGCCTGTAATTTGCCGCAATGAAGAATCCTCGCAACCTCACAGACATTAACCCTAAAAATTTTTTTTGGGCAGAGTTTCGACCAAGAACCCTCTGCCCAAAAAAAAAGAAATCAAAACTATGAGTAGCCTACCAGATTCGCAGATTTTTTCAAATGAAGAATTGTCGATGAATCGCAACCTCACTCGTGACGATTTATCGAAACTGATCAGCGGCTACCTGACGCCGGAGATTGCATCAGCGGCGGGGATTGGTCGCGTTGATTCGACAGAAGGCGCGCAGATTGTCGGACGGCAGCCACGCAACGGCTATAACTATGCTGGCTTAATCTTCCCGTACTTCTGGCCAGGCGAGGACAGGCCGCGCGAGTTCCGGCTCAGACGTGATGAGCCGGACCTTGAAGCCCAGCCGGATGGCAGCTTCAAAGAGAAAGGCAAATACCTTTCGCCGCCTGGCAAAGGCAATCTACTCTATTTTTCGCCAAATACTCCCGCTGACTGGCTGAGCAATCCAGACATCCCGATCACGATCACCGAAGGCGAAAAGAAGACGCTGGCGCTGTCTCGGTTTTATTCTGAGCGCGGCGAACAGCGGCTTGTGATTGGCCTCTCCGGTGTCTGGAACTGGCGCGGCACGGTCGGAAAAACAGCGAACGCCAATGGGCGACGGCAAGACGTGAAAGGAGTCATAGCGGATTTTGATCGAATCAACTGGCAGCGACGTGAGGTCTTGATTGTCTTCGATGCGAATGCTGCGACGAATGACAGTGTAGCAGCGGCGCGGCGCGAGCTGGCGAAGGAACTACGGCGGCGCGGTGCCGTTGTCTGGACCGTGGACTTGCCAGGGATTGCAGGCGTGAACGGGGTAGACGATCTGCTTGCGTTGAAGGGCGCGGAGTTCGTTGCTGGCGTGATGCGTGGAGCGCGTTCAGTCGAGAGCGTCGCATCGGTCGAATCGGATGGCAGAGAGTGGTCTGAGCCTTTACCACTGCCCAACGATCTACTTGAGGTACCCTCACTACCTGAAACACTCATACCGGAGTCGTTGCGTGGCTGGCTGGCGGACATCGCCGAACGGCTGCAAGTGCCGCTTGAATTTCCGACTGCTGCGGCCATCGTCTGTCTCGCCAGCGTCATCGGCAACCAAGTCCGCATTCGTCCGAAGCGACGTGATGATTGGACGGTCACGCCCAATTTGTGGGGCGCGATAGTTGGGCGGCCTGGCGTGATGAAGTCGGCAGCTATTGCCGAAGCGATGAAGCCACTCTATCCGCTGGTCAAAGACGCCGCAGCTAAGCATACCGAAGCATTGAATAGATGGCAGTTTTTAAAGGAAGCTGCGAAAGCGAAAAGGGAAGCTCTGCGTGCTGCGATGAGGGATGCGGCCAAGAAAAAGATTGACAGCGACCTCGAAGAGTTCAGCGCCCTGCTCGCCGAAGAAGAGATCGCAGTGCCTGCCGAACGCCGGTACATCACCAATCAGACGACCGTTGAAAAATACGGGGAACTGCTCAGCCAAAATCCGAAGGGCTTATTGATTTTCCGTGATGAGCTGAGCGGCTGGCTGCGCTTGCTTGACGATGAAAGGCGCACGGGTGATCGCTCCTTCTATCTGGAAGCTTGGAATGGCGATGGTAGCTACACCTATGACTGCATTGGGCGCGGGACCATCAAAATCCCCAACACTACCACCAGCATTTTGGGCGGGATTCAGCCAGGCCCTCTTGAAAGCTACCTCCGCAACGCGCTCGGTTACGGAGAAGGCGATGACGGTTTGATGCAACGATTTCAGATGCTCGTATACCCAGACATCAAAGGTGATTGGAAGCTTGTGGATCGCCAGCCAGACAGCGAGGCCAAAAATCGCGCGTTCGATATTTTCAAGAAGCTGAGCGAGCTTAATGCACAATCATTGGCAGCCGAAGTTGAAGTTGGTGAAGCCGACAAGCCTTTTCTTCGTTTCTCCGACGAAGGCCAGGAATTTTTCAACGAGTGGTTCGTTGATTTGAATCGCTCACTACGGTCGGGCGAGTTTGAACATCCGGCGCTGGAAGCGCATTTCGCCAAATACAAGAGCCTGATGCCATCGCTCGCTTTGATCTTTCATCTTTGCGAAATGGCGACCGGCCAAGCGGTAGATCAGGTCAGTTTTCAAGCGGCAGAAATGGCCGCTGCTTGGTGCAGTTTTTTGATGGAGCATGCTAAACGGATTTACGGCCTGGGAATCGGTGCGGCGGCGATCCACGCACGCACGCTGGCCAAACACCTACAGGCGGGTGATCTGCCTGACCCCTTCACTGCGCGCGAACTTTACTTGAAGCACTGGGCAGGATTGGCTTCCTCGAAGGCCGTTGAAGAGCCGCTTGACCTGCTGGAAAGTCTGCACTGGTTGGGGTCAGTGCAGATTCAAACAGGTGGCAGACCGATGACGCACTATTTGATCAATCCCGAAATCCGAGGAGTTAAAGTGTGAGGAACTACTTTGCTTCTTTCCAGGCCGGTCAATCTGCCGCTGAAAAATCAGCGAAAGGCTTAGGGGAGCAAGTATCAAAAGTATCGAAAACGGTTTTCGATACTTTTGATACTTGCCCAAAGAGGCGCACTGCAACCTTTTGCCCGGTGTCTGATAACGGCCTGTCTGAGTTCGGCAATGGCCGTCAGATGATGGCCGCAGCGTTGGCGCGCCACGAATGCCCGGACGGTTGCGGCCCGCTGGTCTTACAAGATCGTGCGCGCGATGTTTGGTTCTGTCCCGCTTGTCGGCTGTGGGTTGTCGAAGGAACGGTTCGATGATTGATCAAAGAGATAAGCGGATCAGGTTGAATTGAGCCGAGCAGACAAATAGTTCGCGTCAACTATTCGCTGAGATGTTCGACACGGGCAGTCTCTCACATCGTCGGCGCATTGATCGCAAAGCTCGACGTGGCCGATCAACAACAAACTGTGGTAAGTAACCGAATGAAGAAAAGTCGAAGAGTCGGAGCCGCAAATTATTCGCGTCAACTATTTGCGTGCTCGTTTCCGGCGATGTCGGATGGCGTACAGCCAGCGACTCCGAGCGCCGACTACAAGGTGAGGGGCGATTAGGTGATTTGCCTCATTTGCCCAAGTCACAAAAAAGAACAGAGAGAAGGAAGAAATAATGGCCGACGATCTAACAACAGTTTTACGATTTCAAGGCGATCCCTCAAGCGCGCTCGCGGCATTGAACAGCCTCAGCGCGTCGTTGCAGCGCGTCGCGGCTCAGGCTCAGGCCAGCTTCGCGGCGCTCGCGGGAACAAGTACACAGGCCGCGAACGCGATCACCCAGGCTGCGACAGCAGCCAGGCAAGCCCAGACATCTACTCAATCGAGCGCCCAGAACGCCGTCCAACTGGCCCAGGCAACTGCCCGGCTTCAAGTCGCTCAGGGCAATCTCGCGGGCGCGCAGGTCACTCTTCAAAACGCCCTGGCGGGCGTGAATCAACAGACAGTCCAGGCGATTCGATTGCAAACCCAACTGGCCCAGGTCAACGCGAAGATCACCCAGCAATCGAATGTGTTGAGGTTCTCTTCGACGGTCAGAGAGGCCGGAGAGTCAATCCAGCAAGCCGGATTTGCCTTGCTCGGCTTCACGGGCGCGATTGTCGGCGTGGGGCGCAGCGCCATTCGTTCGGCCATTGATCTCGATAAACAGGTCAACGTTCTCAAAGCTTTCACCGGCAGCGCCCAGGCTGCCGAAAAGCGCCTGGCTGAGTTGATCGCCACCGCCCAGAAGACGCCGGGCTTGACGACCACGCTGGCCGCGACCCTCGACGCTCAGTTGCGCACGGCAAATGTCACCGAGCAGACCATCAACAAGATTTTGCCGGCAATTGGCAAGCTTAACGCCGTCTCGACGCTGGGCGATCCTCAGCAGTTCGCCCGCAACTTGATTCAACTGGTCACACAGAATTTCGAGCGGACAGACTTGAAAGAGTTGGTCGGTCAATCGCCGCTCGCTGGCCAACTCATCAAGCAGGTCTTCAACGTTGACAGCCCGATAAACTCCGAGGCCATCAGATCAGCCGCGCAACGCCTGGGCATTCGCACGGCTGATGAGTTGTTCACGGCGCTGGCTCAAGCCGCCGCGACAAATCCGAAACTCGCCAACGTCACCGAGAGCCTGGGAACCCAGATCGAAAAACTCCAGGATCGCATCGCCGTCGCGCTTCGGCCTCTGGGTCTTCAATTGCTCGAAACCATCGTCCCGGCAGTTGAAAGGTTGGTGCCAATAATTGAAGGGCTGTTCAGGGCGTTCGCGCAATTGCCCTCGGAGCTGCAGACAACGGTCATCGCATTCGGCGCATTGGCTGCCGCGCTGGGGCCGATTGTGATAGTCATCGGCGGGTTGATCCAGACAGTTGGCGCAATCGGCAACCTGATCACGGTCGTGAAAGGTCTATCTGCTGCCTTTGGAGGATTCGCCGCGATCCCGGCCTTGCTCAATCCCGTGACGCTGGCGATTGCCGGCATCGTCGCCGTGCTGGGCGTGGCTGCTCTGGCCTGGGCGAGCTACGAAACCGCGTCTGAACGCGCGGCGAAGGCGTCAATTGGGACGATCACGGCGGCGAAGACTTCGATTGATTCGTTGAAGAGCCTGCAAAGCCAAGCCCAGGCGCTGGCGACCACTCAGGGAGATTCAGCGACAGAGCATGAGCGATTGCGGGCGATCATCTCCCAGCTTGACCCCGACACCCGGACTTACATTGAGACGATCACCGATGAAAAGACTCAGGCTCAGGAACTCAATCGGGTTCTGAAAGAGCAGATCGCGCTGAAACAGGGCGATCTCAGTAAGACGTTTGGCGACATTGGCGATGCAGCCGGAGAGTTGCAGACCAGAATTGGCGGGCTGGCCACACAGTTAGAAACCCTGCAAAAACTCAGTGATCGTCTGGCTAACTCCGGTGATCGTGACTTGGGTCTGCGTGAACTGCGCGAGGTCTCGACGGGCTTCTTCGGCGCGCCCATTGAATCGGCTGAAGCGTTGGGCAAGCAGATCAACGAGACGAGGACGGCTGTTGACGGGGCGCGTAGCGCGCTGGCCAACTTCGGCGCGCAGGTGTCGGCTTACCTCAAGCTCAGCGGGCTGACCGTCGAAGAGTTCAAGGCCCAGCAGATCGCGCTGGGTCGCACGGAGTCCCAGGTCAACGGTGCGATCACTGCGTATCAGGCGTTCCAGCGCCAGCAGGAAGCATCGGCCAAGAGTGCTTCGAGTACAACCAGCTTCATTGATCAGCAGCGCGCGGCGGTTGACGCTCTGGTTGCCTCGATTGACCGTCTCAACCAAGCCGCCAACACCGAGGTTGATCGAAAGATCAAGGAGATCGCGCTGACCGCGAAGACTGCGGCTGAGGCGAAGGCTAAGCTGCAACAGGCTCTCGCCCTTGACGACGACTTTTTCTTTGCCGTCCAGGAACGCAATCGAGTCCGGGCAAATGTGGCCGCGTTGAACAATGATCCGCGCCTGAATCCGAGGCAGAGGTCAGGGTCTGCTGCCCGGCGCGTTGCCGCTGAGCAGAGGTCGGAAGCCTCAGCCGAATTGAAGCTCTTGCGGCAGATCGAACAGGAACGTGAACTTGACGCCCGGCGCGCAACTGAAGGGCTGAAGCGCGCCCTCGACGACCGGCTGATTGATGTTCGCACGTACACAGACCGGGCCATCGCCATTGATCAGGAGCTACTCAACGCTCGCCTGGCCAGGCTGAAAGAAGAGGAAGACGCGGCGGTTCGCTCAGCCAAAAACCAGGCCGACGCCGACGCCAAACGCCACGAGGTCAGACTCCGCGCTGAGCATGCGATTCTGGATTCCGAGCTTCGTCAGGAAGAGTTGCGACGGCAGCGACGCGACGCTGAATTACGCGCCGTCGAAGAGCATGAGCGCGCGTTGGCCGACATCCGCGAGATTAACCGGCAATCGCAGGAAGACGGTATCCGCGAAGCCGCGTCACAGGGGCGCGTGGGCGCTGTCGAAGTTGAAAATCGCCTGATCGAAATCGAGCGTGAACGCTTCGACGAACGCAAGCGCCGGCTGCAGGAAGAATTCGTGTTGGCGCGAGCAAATCTCCAGGAGCGCCAGCGGATCAACGACGAACTGGCCAAGCTCGCCGCTGAGCGGGCGGCTTTCGAGCTTGACGCTTCAGCCCGAATTCGAGCAGCTCAGCGCCAGGAAGCCGAAGCGTTCACCGATTTCATTCGCGCCCGGGTCCGCGCCCTGGTTGACCTTCGTAAAGCCGAACTCGACGCCCAGGCCGCGCAGACGGCGCTGGCCGTTCAGCGTGGACAACTCACCAGGCGTGACGCTGAGGTTCAGGAACTCGAACGACGGCGCGAGTTGATCCGAATCGAATCCCTCGAACGCCAGCGGGCGATTGAGCAGCAGGCCGCAGACCTCGAAAAACAGGCGCGCGCGGCCCAATTGGGCGCGGCGGCGCTGGTCGAAATCGAGCGCCAGAAAAACGCGGCGCTGAAAGCCGAGCGCGACCGGGCGAACGCTGAACAGCAGGCCCTCGACGAACAGCGGCGCGCAGTGGCGTTGACGCCAGGATTCGGCCAGGAGGTTGCCCAGGTCATCGCCGGTATCGAGCAGTTACTCGGACGGCAGCTTACCCAATGGGAGCAATTGCGCGTCGCCATCGCACAGACCGCGGCGACCGCCAAAGAAGAAGTCCCGAAATTCACTGCCGTACTGATGCAGATGCGCGAAGCCGTGACAACCGCGCTGGGCGCGTCCATCGCGGCGTTCGTCTCAGGCCAAGCGACGATCAGACAGGCAGCGGCGTCCTTCTTTGCTGCGGCGCTGGCTCCATTGAAAGACTTTCTGCTCAAGAAGGCCCGCGCGGAATTCGCGCTGGCGCTCGCGGACGCTGCGATTCTCAACTTCGTCGGCGCGGCGAAACACACGGCGGCTGGCATTGCCCTGTCAGCGGCGGCAGGACTGATCAGCGGCGGCGCGTCGGCGATTGCTGGCGGCGGTTCTGTCGCGGGGGCCGCTCTCTCGGCTGGCGGCGGTTCGGAGAGCCGTGGCCAATCCGGGACGCGCGAGATTAACCAATCAACCCCCCTCAATCGCCAGGAGTCGCAAATCATTATCCTCCGGCCCGAATTCAACGTGCGCGGCGATCTTCGTCGAGGCGTGCTTGAGTTGGTGGCCGAAGACTTCCACAACAACGGCCAAACGCGCCAGATGATCAGGCGCGACAGTGGCCTGGATTAGATCGAAAAGGAGATAGAAAAAATGAGACCTTTCGTAACTTCGCTGACCGCGATCCTCACACATACGAACGATGATGGACAGCTCAACTACATCGAAGTCGGCTCTATGTGTCGCATTTATATCGTTCCAAGCCTCGCAGACGCGGAGGAACGGGGCGCGGAACACGCGCGCGAACGTTGGCCAGCGTCGAGAGGCTGGCGCTACCATTCGGCCACGCCGTCAGAACTCACGCGCGAGCAGGCGCGGCAACTGCTCGACGCCTTTCCCGATCTGGACGATCTGGATCATCCACCGGAGATGGTGATGTGAGGGGGGCGCTGTATGGCAGCCGAGACGCTCATCACAGGCCCGCAAATCAAGCGGATTCGCAAGGAGCTTAAACTGACGCGAAAGGCGCTTGGCAAGCTGTTGGGCGTCACCAAAGGCGACATACGCCACTGGGAGACAGCGGGGCCTCCGGCTGATGTGAGGGGTTTGGTTCGGTTGGCTCTCGAATATCTGCGCGTCATCAAGCGTGATGAGGGAACCTCAAAACAGAACCACAGAAAACGCGCCACGATCCGATGGAGAGACACGACGAAACTTGTCACGGTCAGCGCGAAAGTGCCGGAGGATGCTGCGGCTTATTGGGCAGTCGAAGCCAAACTCCGAGGGATCAGCATGACTTACGTGATCGGCAAGGCCCTGATAGAAGCTTACGGCGTGCCAGATGGCGCGATCCTTGAAGACCAATGAACGATCTTTTTTTTGCGAAACTTCGAGTGACTCATCACGAAATAGTTTGCACTGACTATTCGTGAGCGGCGCTCGATTCTATCAACCAATTTATCAACCAACCCATAACCGGAGGTAGACCAATGCCAGATTATTTTGCAAGAGCAGCAATGTTGAGAGACAGATCGATGCGTGCGTCGCTCGAACGACAGAGACGCGAGCGGGAACAGCGCGAGGCACAGAGCTTGCCGCAGAGGAAAAAAGACGGCGCGAAGAGAACGACGCCCTTCGAGCGGAACGTCTCAGCAAGCTCAAAGCTGAACGCGAAGAAAAACTCCTGAAGGCAGAGCAAGAATTCGACGACGCCATTGCCGACGAAAAGCTTCGTCTCAAAGGCCAGTGGCTTGTTCAAAATCCCCTGTTGACCGAGCGGGACTTTGAAACAAAAGCCTGGCCGCATCTGCGCGCAGAACTGAGACAACAGGCGGTGGATGCGTCTCTTGAAGAGGCGTACAACCGGCTAAGTTCCACTCTTGAGTACGGGCTTTGACCGGCGCTACCGATAAACGCAGGGACAAGCTTACGGTCGCTGAACTGCTTGCTTGTTCCTGTGTGTGATCTTCTTCTGAGCGCACTATTGGTATCAACAATTTGCGCGAAACAAACGCTTCACACGTTTGCCGAATTTGCCGAATTTGCCACCAAAAAACCAGCTTTTTGGGGCCTTTTCGGTCGCATAAGTGAGCAACCTTCAGTTTTTGAATGATGGACAAACGGCGGTGGTCAACACGGATTGGGAAGACCGAAGCGGCGCGAAGGGCTGGCGGTCGCCGACGCCATAACGCTGCGAAAACGAGGCGGATGTGGGAGCGACGTTTTACCATTCTTCAGATGTGCGCGATCAAAGGCGATCTGCCACGCGGTGGCCAGCAACGGCTGGCCGAGCATTTCGGCGTGCATAAGTGCGTAATCTCTCGTGATGTGGCCTGGGCGCGGGAGACGGGCTTCTTCGGGACCGGGATGATGATGCGATGTTCCTACCGCCGGAGTACCGTCACACTTATAGGGACATCAAAACCGACCAATCTTGATGCGGATATATGGCTCAAGCACAGAGGCCAACCAGGAAAGCGAGGGGCAGGGAAATAGTTCGCCCGAATAATTTGCGTCTCGCGCCAGACCACCAAAAGGGCCGCTGAGCGTTGAAACTCAGTGGCCTTTTTGCATTTTTGTGCACCCGAGCAGGAATCAGACCTTGCCCGAAATTGGCCAGGCTTTCTTTATTCCAGGCTATCAGGCGCGGGCAGAACCCCGCAGCTTTTAAACGGTTCGCGTTCTGTCCGAGGGTTGGATAGGGCAAAATCAACCTGGGGCATTTAAACGCAAAAAATGGAGGCGGACCGAAACAGACGACTGATTCACGGAGCAAGTTATTCGCGCCAACTATTTGGCAATCTTTTTCTTCCCATCTGAAGAGTCTTGGTTGTAAGATGCGCTCGGTTCAGCGCATCCCCGTGTCTGATACTCACAAATGACTCTTCCGTTGTCCCCGTAGAAAGGTTTCAGCCATGAAATTCATCGCTCTCATTCTCTTTCTTGCTCTTACCGCAGTCGCTCAAACCGATGGCCCGCGCCCAGATCGCTGGCGTGGTTTAATTCTGGGAGAGACCACGCAAGAACAAGCGATCAGCGCGCTTGGGCAACCGCAAGACAGCAAGCCGCGCAAGATCAGGATTCAAAAGATTGGCGACTGGCTCAGCAAAGACATCAAACAAGAACTGCCTCACCTGCGTTGGGAAGAGGTTGCCGGAATGAAAAGTGTTGACGCCTATTTCCTGAACGGCAAACTGGTTGCCCTTGATCTGATGTTGAAAGCCGAAGTTCGCGCCGCTGCGCTTGAGTCTATTTACGGCGTCGAATTCAACCATTTGATTTCCAATGCAGGCCGGACAATGGCCGGGCCTGGGGCATATCAGCGCGACCGAGGCGAAACGTTCAGCAACAAAGAGGAAGTGGCGTACCACATCGGCGCGAAGTCGGAGCGTTCGTTTATTGTCGCTTGGTGTGAGGTCGGATTCGGAGAAGGACTGAAGAGAGCCTATGGCGCAGGCACAGACAGCGCACGCGCGGGCAAAGTGCGAAGCTTGCAAATCTACAGCCGGGCAGTCGAGAACCGCGACGGCAGCGAAGTTTTGAAATAAACAGCGCCCCTTACGTGTTTCGATCTCAATTTTTGCACAGGTGCAAAAATTCACCTGAAAGTGTTGCCTCCGGCGAATTCTTGCACCGGTGCAAAAATTCAATCAGCGGACAGTCTAACCAGTGTGACTTGCAAGACTTGCAGCCGATTCCCCGGTTTCCGAATCCGCGATTTTCTCAGGCGGCAAAAAAGCCATCCGATAGCCATTCGCCGCGAGGTTTTCGAGCTTCATTATTGCATCGGGATCGTCAAGAACGACCTCGATAAAACTGTTGATCAGGGCGGCCAGTTTTTCGCCTTCTTCGGTCTTGATCTTGCGCGCCAGGTTGAGAGCCTCATAAAGAGCAATCGGCATCTGCAAGGCGTCCGAAATCGGCGCATACGGCTCTTTGCTTGAACTGGTTAATTTGAGTGGCTTGGAATTTCGCATAACGTTTCTTGCTCCGTGTGATCTGTTTGAATGTCTGTTCATCAACGCGCCTGATGACGACTGGCGGGAAGCTGTCATCTCGCGGCCTGATCCTGAAAGCCCACGTGTTGCGGCTCGCTTTTACATAGTCCATCCGGTAACGTTCCTCGAGTGCCTTCCTTCCCCGTCGTGACGCCGTTTCAGGCGTGGGGAACATCACCAGGTTATCAGGCTCGGCTTCGTCGTCAGACGGCTCGAAAGATTGATCCGGTTCGATGTTTTCAGAAACGCCAAAATCCGGCGCGCGTTGGCCGGATGATTTGGGCTTCGCTTTTTCGACTTGTTCGACCTCTTCGATTGACGGCATTATTCGCGCCGGCGCGAGAGCGAGCAGGGGATCGGGGCGAATCCGTTCTGCCTGCCTGCCGTCTTCAATCACCGGCGCGTTAGTGTGGGCGGGTGTCCTCATAAACTCGCTCGTTGCCACGCCAGACAACGCGCTGCTTCGGTTGCTCCGTCTGCGCTGTCTGCCCTTCAGCGCCTTCGATGAAGCCGACAATGTTCTTGGCGTGCTCGATGCTGGCCTGTTCAAACAGCGCCTTGCGCGCGGCGGAAACTCGCGGGGTGTCCAACGATTCACGGTAGGCCGAGACCATCAGCGCGTTTTGCTCTTTCTGCACTTCGACCAGTTGCGAGCGGAGGTCAGCTTCGACTTCCAGCACGGCGATGCGCGTCGCGCTTTCCGGCGCGGCGTTATACAGTCGCTTCCAGAGCATCGGGACAGCGACGATGGCCAGCGGCAGGACGTAAGAAGCGTAAACGCTCATCAGCCATTTCATCGTGCCATCTCCGGTGTCGCCGAAAGCGAAGTGAACGACCGACGTAATGGCGAGCAGAACCCAGATTGCCCACGAAGCCGTGTTTGCGATGCGACGCTGTTCGGTCGACCGAAACCAGTGATGGCGACCGTAGACCAGCGCCAGGGCAGAGCCTTCGAGCAGTGTCACGGGCAGGAAGGCGGCGAAGTCAACCCACTGTTTCCAGAGGGCGCTTGCATTCATTCCTTCGTGCGTCAAGGCGTAAGTCATCGTGCCAGTCACGACCACGCCAACGATCATCATCAGCCAGGCCATTGTTCCGCCGCCGATGACGCCCTTCTTCTGTGTGGCATTCCGCGCGATCTGCTTCATCTCGCGGGTGTAGTGATCAAGGTTTTCCATCTGGCTTTCCTTTCCAAAGGTGAAGCCGAAGCGGTAGGATTGCCTTGCAGCATCTGCCTACTCGCTTCGGCGGTTGGTTGATGTCCGGGCTTGGCGAGCGTTCGCGCGCTTTCCAAGCCCGCTGCGTTTACGACTACGAACGCGCGGCTTTTTGCTTGCGTTCGGTTTGGGCGGGTGGCTCGGTCAACGCTGACAGGAAATCGGGGAGGCTGCCACGCGCCTGGGCGATTTGCCGTGCCCTGCTCGGCGTTTCGTTGTCAATGTCGGTCATCAGGCTGCTCAGTGCGTTGTAGACAACTGGCGGGCAATCGTGATGCCCCAGGATGTCAGCCATCGCATCGCCAAGTTGTTTGTAAAGGTCGTGAATGTTGGTTGTAGCCGTCGTCATGGTTTGTTTGTCCTTTCTGTGAGTGTGGGAGCGTTCCGGGGGACACGCTCAAAGTTGGTGTTTGCGGACAGTATGGGAAACCGCCCACGTTGAAGATTCCAGCAAATAGTTGACGCGAACAATTCGCTGATCCCTACCGGCTTTTGAGCCTTTTGATACTCGTCCAGAAAGCCGTCAGAACCAACTGCGCCAGCTTTCGAGCCTTTTGATACTGATCCAGATGAGCCTTATGAAACCGGGCCGACTTTTGAGCCTTTTGATACCTGCCCGAATCAGCCTGCCGCTTGAGAATCATAATTGCCCTCCGTGTTATCAACTGACGATGGATAATATACGCCTGGCGAATAGATACGGTCAAGCAAAATATTCGCTTGACGAATAAAAATAATTTGTCTATAAAGTTATCCGTCATGGAACCTATCAATGAGGCTGAAACCTATTTGACCACCCCAGAAGTTGCTGAGCGATTAGGTATATCTGTTCGCCGCGTGCAAGCGTTAATTCACGCTGGGAAGCTCCCTTCAATTCAAATGGGACGCGATCACGTAATCAAAGAATCCGATCTGGTTCTGGTCGCTGAACGCAAGCCGGGCCGCCCGAAAATTCATTTCGACATCCTCCATCCAGTCTATGTGCTTGTTTCAAGTAAGCCAGGATTCGCCAGACGAACGAGGGTCGAACAAGCAGCGATGATGCTTGCTGAGATGGAAAAAGATGAACCTGAACCTGAACGAAACAACAGCTTGCTCCCTTATGAAGAGAGACAGGACAATCTGAACTACCTACAAAGGGCAATTAGGTCTTTCGAGGAAGCAGGGAAGGATTCGGCTAGGGCGGTTGCGAAACCGAAGCCAACGAAGCCAATGGCCAGGGCGAAGAAGACCGCGAAGAAGAAAGGAGCGCGGACGAAATGACAGACGAAAACACCGCTGACCTGACGACTGATGAACTGCTCAGAATGATCCTGTCGCGTCTGGATCGCCTTGAAGCCCAGGCCCAGGCTCAGGCGGAAGAGCGGGCGAACACGACGCGCCCTCTGCTCGACCGCGCGATTGCCGAGATGATCCAGACGCGCGAGGCGCTGCTCGAACGATTCCAAGCTGTCGAGCAAGACATCAAGATCATCCGCCGCGAGATTGGGTTGCTGCGCGAAGACATTCGCAACGAGCGGATGGAGCGCGTCGAACTGGCGGAGAGAGTGAGCGCGTTGGAGAGCAGGCCATCTTGAGCGAGAGAGCAGAGGTTGAGAACGATGCGAAACGAGCGGCGATTGCGGAACAATAAACGGAACAAGGCGGGAAACATTATCTCCCGCCTTGCGTATCTGCTTGATTCTGCTGATGGCCAGGGACGGAATCGAACCGCCGACACACGGATTTTCAGTCCGTTGCTCTACCAACTGAGCTACCTGGCCTCAAAAAACGAAAGCGAATAGTACTGATCGGGCTAGGGGCTGTCAACCAAACAATGTTGATATTTTCCGGCTACAGCGGGCTGAAATCCCGATTCGCCGCCGAGGGCTATACGCCGCATTCAACCAACTCCGCTTGTTCATCGCGCGCGCTTTGCAATTCCGAATCAATGCCGTAAATCCCGGCCAGCGCGAAATACTCTTCAAACAGCGGTTCCATCTCTTCCACTGATTGTGAACGCAATACAGACGTGCGAAGGTGCGCGCCATTGGGCACGCCGCGCAGAAATTGCGCCGACAGCATCTTCATTCTTCCGATCACTCCTCGTTCGGGCATGTGTTCGCGCAAGTTATCTCGGAATTCGAGCAGCAGATCGTGCATTTCGCGCGGTTCCGCCTTGTACGGCTCAAGTCCGTTCATCACCTCCCACGTCTGGCGGAAGATGTAGGGGTTGGCAATCGCGCCGCGCCCGATGTGAACGGCGTCGCAGCCCGTCTCATCGAAACGCCGCATCGCGTCTTCGGGCGTGAGGATGTCACCGCTGCCAGAGACCGGGATCGAGACGTGGCGTTTTATCTCACTCACCAGGTCCCAATCGGCCCAGCCTTTGTAACCCTGGACGCGCGTGCGCCCGTGCAGCGTGACCATCGAGCCGCCGCAATCTTCGATCAGCTTGGCGACTTCGACGCAATTGATCGAGCGGTCGTCCCAGCCCGCGCGAATCTTCACCGTCATCGGAACCGTGAGCGCGCGTTTGACTTCGGTCAGGATTTTTTTGAGTTGCGGCAAATCGCGCAGCAGATTCGAGCCGCCGCCGCCATTGACCACTTTCTTCGCCGGGCAACCGCAGTTGATGTCGACGAAATCGGCCCCCGCTTCTTCAGCAATCTCCGCCGCCCAACGCATCCGCACTTCGTCGTAGCCGAAGATCTGAATCGAGATTGGGCGCTCTTCGGGCTTGAACCGCATCATTTCGTGTGATCGCAAATTGCCGCGCGTCAGCCCTTCGACGCTGATGAATTCGGTGACGATCAGTCCGAGTCCGCCGCATTTTTTAGCGACCCGGCGAAATGGCGAATCGGTCACGCCCGCCATCGGCGAAAGCACCAGCGGCGGTGTGAGCGTGCGGCCTGCGATTTGGAATGAATCCGGATAACGCATAACAAGCGGGCAAATATAGCACACGGTTGACGCATCGCGTCAAAACCGTTAGCGTGTAGCCCATATCAGTGGGGGCGGTGGAAATAGACCGGATGGGCGCGGGCTTGAGGGTTCCGCTCCGATCCTGTCCGTTTTCAAACGGAGGTAACGTTGTCAGAAGCAGTTGGTTTGATAGGTTTCCTAGCCGAGATGATGCGGTTGAAATCAGTGCCGCGGATCGGATGGCTGTTGCGCGGCGTGCGCGACGTTGAATCGGTCGCGGAGCATTCGTTCGGCGTCGCGGTGATCGCAATGTTGTTGGCTGACCGTGCCCGCTCGCGTGGCGTCGAAGTCAACGTTGAGCGGCTGCTCAGAATGGCGTTGATGCACGATCTGACCGAAGCCCGCACGGGCGATCTGCCCAGCACGATCAAAGAGTATTTCGACAGAGCGGCGGTCAGAGCCGCGGACGAACGGATTGCCGAAGAGATGGTCGCGGAACTCGGACAGACCGGTCAGTCGTACCTGGAACTGTGGCGCGATTATGAGCACCGCGCGAGCATCGAAGCCCGGCTGGTCAAAGCCGCTGACAAACTCGACCTGCTCGTGCAATCGCGTGAGTACGAAAAAGGCGGAGCGCGCAGCCTGCAGGAGTTCTGGGAGACGGCGGACGACGATTTCGCCAAACTCGGCGTTGATGACCTGATCGCTGATCTGATCGAAGAGTTGAAAGAGAGCAGAAAAGAACAAGACTGATTTGAATGGAAATAATGGATCAGGCAATTTCGTGGCTTCAGCAGTTGCCGCCAGCGGGCGTGCTGGCGCTGATGTTTTTCATCGCCTACATCGAAAACATCTTTCCGCCATCGCCCAGCGATGTTCTGCTGGTTTTTGCGGGAACGCTGATTGGCGTAGGCACGATAGGTTTCGCTCCCGCGCTGATTTCCGCGACGCTGGGCAGCACGCTGGGTTTCATGACGGCATACGTGCTGGGACGGTACTTTGAACAGCATATCGTTTCAGGCCGTTTCAGCCGGTACCTGCCAGCCAACGCTATTCATCAAGTCGAGCGTCTGTTCAAACGGTTCGGTTACGGCGTGATCGTGGCGAACCGCTTTCTGGCCGGAACACGCGCCATCGTTTCGTTCTTTGCCGGAATGTCGAAGATGAACCTGACCGTGACGACTCTGTTAAGTGCTGTCAGCGCAGCCGTTTGGAACAGCCTGTTGTTGTATCTGGGAATCATCTTCGCCAACAACTGGCGTGTTGCGGCTGAATACCTGGCGCTTTACAGCAAAGTAGTGTCGGTAATCGTTGTCGCCGCGCTGGTGATCTTTTTGTGGTGGTTTTTCCGCAAACGCCGCAACGCCACCAATACTGCGGCGATCAATGGAGGGTTGAAGATCGAGGATTGAAGATCGAGGATCGAAGATCGCCTTACGCGCGATGATGCGATCCTCGATCCTCGATCCTCGATCCTCGATCCTCGATCCTCGATCCTTGATCCTCGATCCTCGATCCTCGATCTATGGACATCCTGAAGAAGCTGAGAGTCCGCGCCGCCACATCTCTTCAACACATCGTTCTGCCCGAAGGCGCCGACGACCGCACGATCGTCGCCGCCTCGAAAATCGCCGAAGAACGCATCGCCCGCGTCACCGTGCTCGGCGATGAAGAGAAGATTCGCGCCCGCGCCGCCGCGCTCGGCGTCAGCCTGACCAACATCCCCATCCTCGATCATCGCAAATCGCCCGACCTGGACCGTTACGCGCAGGAGCTTTACGAGCTTCGCCGCGCGAAGGGCGCGACGTTCGATGAAGCGACCAAACAGATTCTCGATCCGCTTTACTTCGGAAACATGATGGTGCGTCACGGGCGCGCCGATGGATCGGTGGCGGGCGCAACCAACACGACCGCGCACACCGTGCGTTCGGCGTTGATCACTATTGGGTTGAAAGAAGGATTCAGCCTGGTTTCATCAGTGATCGTGATGGTCGTTCCAAACAGAGAATCCGGGTCGGCGTTCGGTGTGGATGGCGCATTGATCTTCGCCGATCCCGCTGTGGTCATCAACCCGACGGCGGCGCAATTGGCCGAGATCGCCATCGCTTCGGCTGGTACTTGCCGCGCGCTGCTCGAAGCCGAGCCGCGCGTGGCGATGCTTTCATTTTCGACCAAAGGCTCAGCCGCGCATCCGCTGGCCGACAAAGTGATCGAAGCCGCGAAGACCGTTCGCGCGCGCGCGCCGGAGCTGGAAATTGACGGCGAATTGCAGCTCGACGCCGCGCTTATTCCCTCCATCGCCGAATCGAAGGCCAAAGGCTCTTCAGTCGCGGGCTGCGCGAATGTTTTGATCTTCCCCGACATCAACGCTGGCAACATCGGTTACAAACTGACCGAGCGGTTGGCCGGGGCCACAGCCATCGGCCCTATCCTGCAAGGACTCGACAAACCATGCAACGATCTTTCGCGCGGGTGCAAAGCCGAAGACATCGTGGACGCGGTGGCGATCACCGCCGTGCAAGCGCAGGCTGGCAAACGAGAGAGAGTTTGAGTGAAGAAATGGTTGAAAAGATTGCTGGCTGCTCCGGTTGTTTTCATTGCGGCAGTTATCGTTTTGCTTGAAGACTGGTTGTGGGACGATCTGGCGCGAATCGCCGCCGCCATCGGACGCTTGCCACTGTTTCATCAAATCGAAGCTTTCATTGCCGGTCTCCCGCCTTACGCCGCGCTCGCCATGTTCGGAACTCCTTCGTTGCTGTTGATTCCGGTGAAACTTGCGGCGCTTTACTTAATCGCCCACGGCCAGCCGGCGCTCGGATTGCTGACAGCGGTCGCGGCCAAGATCGCCGGAACGGCGCTGGTGGCGCGCATCTACGTGTTGACGCAAAGCAATTTGTTGCGCATCGGATGGTTCGCCTGGCTGCATGCGCGCTTCGTCGAGTTCAAAACGCGAGTCTACGTCGCCATCAAATCCACCAGCTTTTACCAGGCGGCGCATCGGCAATACTTGCGAATGCGGGAGAGATTGGCCGCGTTGCTACGCAACCGCAGGAGTTTTTGGAGAAGACGCTGGGAGGCGGCGATCAGATTGTCGCGCAAGTGGAAGCGGTCTGAGGAATGAACTGAGACTGGCGTCACGGATGATTCGACAGCAGGATCGTTTCAGACGCTGGAAGACGGTGAATTTCGACATAAGCCGTTCCGTCCGTAGTTCGCTCGACCGGAACAGTTTCTCCAACCAGATGCGATCCATTGATCCCTGCGACCTGCGCGGTGTTGAGAACGACGGTCATCGCGCTGCCCGGCGGATTAAGGTCGGCGTCAACCAAAACACGCGCGCTGAGTTCATCCCGCCCATTTGCATTGACCACACACAACGCCTCTTCATCATCCAGCACGCGTGACCACGCGACGATCTGTGCCGAGCCAGCATCGCTGAATTCTTCTCTTCCAATCTCGGCGATTGGCCGCGCGTATTGCCGCCCGTAACGCAGCACAGGGTATCGCTTCCTCACTTCACAAGCGGTGGCGATGCGGAGATAAGCTGGATTCGTTTCATCGAAGCAGTGATGGCCCGCAGTCCCGAAAGGCCCGAAGCCGGGTAGGGAAGTGTCCAATCCATCCGGCGATTCCAAACCATCTCTGCCAGGTTTTCGAGGATGCGCTGGCCCGAACATCGCTTCGCGCAGATACCGATCCGAACGTCCCCACTCCGGCAGCCATTGGCGCTCTGAAGCCTCGGGTCCCGCCAGCGCCTGCTCTGTCCCGTAATAAACGCAGGGAATGCCCAGCGTGAAAAGCTGCAAGACCACTCCGGCTGCGACCTGATGCTCGGAAGCCGCCTCGCTTGAAAACCGCAGCTTCTCGCCGAAGACGTGGTCGTGATCGTTCAGGATCGAAACGTGCCGATGTCCCAGATTCCGATGCGATCCCATCACCGCGCGCCCCGGATCGAATCCGTCGAAATAACGGCCGGGCGCGTCAAGCCCTTTGGCCACGCCGTCCAAAGCCAGCCGCATCTCGCCGATGTCAAGCGCCGCATTCAAATTCAGCCCGACCACGTCCAGGTAACGGTCTTCGTTGTAATCACCACCCGCGACCTCGCCGACCAGGAAGAAATCGTTCTTGCCCAGGTTGGCGGCGAATTCTTTGATCGAGCCGCAGAAATTGCGCGCCTCCTCGTAGCTCACGTGCTTGAGCGTGTCCATACGGAAGCCGTCGCAATCAGTCAACGCGATCCAATATTTGTAACAGCGCGCCAGATCGTTAAGCGCCCGCCCGCGATCCAGACTGAAATCGCGCAGGTCGAAAAAGTCCGACCGCTTGTGCTCGGCTTGCGGATCGTCCAGATCACCTGCTCCAAGATCGCCCGCTCCGGCTCGCGTGTAACTTTCGGCATCAGCCAATTCCACTGGCCACACGCCGTCTTCGCCACTTTGGATTTGCGCTACGGGCTGACCCTCGTCGCCGCGCCACGAGCCGAAGGGGTAACGTCCGCTGGTGTAACGCGGCATAAACGGCCCGCCCGGAGTCTCCGGCGGATAAAGCCAGTTCGGCCCGGAATGGTTGAAGATGATGTCGAGGATGATGCGCATCCCGGCGGCATGCGCGTCGGCTACGAGTTCGACCAGATCGCGCCGGTCGCCGAAATGCGGATCAACGTCGAGGAAGTCCTGGATGCCGTAGCCGTGGTAGGAATCGAGATGGCCGCGTTGTTTGAAGACCGGCCCGACCCAGAGAGTCGTCACGCCGAGTCGTTTAAGATAGCTGAGTTTGGAGCGAATTCCACGAATCGTTCCGCCCTGCCAGGCCGCTGCGCCGGATTGCGCCCAGTGATCCCATCTCCACGTTTCGCCGTTGGGCAGCGCAGGGCGAGCAACTGCCAGGTTGCGCCGATCGAGCATCGCGCGCGACCGCTCCTGGCCGTCGCTGAAACGATCGGGCAGCAGAAAATAGAGCGTCTCGTCTCGCCAATCGGCGGGCGATGGATGATAACGCTCGCGGCGCGGCAGGTTGATGTCGCGTACACTGTCAGGGCGATTCTGGCCGAGTTGGGTATCAGTGAATGACATCCGCAATATCTCACTTTGGTTCAACCACAGCGCCGATAAACAAAATCGCCCCGTTCTGCTGATTGCGAATCGCCATCAGGAAGGGCCGGTCGGCGACGAAGGTGAATCTTTGTGGCTCAGGTCTGACTGAAGTTACACCGATGCCGACTGAGGTCGCAGCCGCGGCGGTCGTGCCTTCTTCATTGAGTTCGACTATGGCCTTGTGTTTGACCTCGGAAATAAACAGGTCGCGCTGAGCGCGCATCCCGCTGAAGTCCGCCTGGCCGGCTGTGAACGCCGCTGCCATGCCGAGAGATTTGAGCGCCTCGTTCAGACTGGTTTCGTAATCGAGGTTGAAGCGCGGGATTTTCACATCGCCCGGAGTGTCGCGAAATCTCCCCATCCATTGCTCCCAGGTTTGGTGATTGAGGCCGTTTAACAGGTTTTTCAACGAAGAGTCCTGGTCGGGCAGGAACAGATACAAACTTGTGCCGCCATTTCCATAAGGCAGGCTGATGGCCTGGAATTTATCGCCCCGGAAATAGCGATAGTTTCCAGACTGGGACATCATCGGGACCTGCTTCTGCGCGCCGGAGAGTAGGTGAAATGGTTCGTTTTTCGTCAGCGTTTTATCGAACCTCTTTTGCCATTGGCCTTTGAAGTAAATCGCATTGATGAGGAAAAGAACCTGTTGAGCGTCTATCTGGTCAATGATCGCTGGAATCTTGCCCTTGGTTTTCTTGCTCACCCAGTTGTTGATCGTGTTTTTGGCTTGAGGGCTTCCGAAGTTGAGCGAAGTGATTTCGGCGCCGAAGAATTCGCGGTTGCGCGCCAGGAAGTCCGGTTTGAACTGCACTCCCTGCCGCGCCCAGAGGGAATTGGCGATCACCATCTCGACCTTGGGATCGGCGCTGATAAGTGTCTTCGTCAACGCCGCGCTGGCCTGATTGATCTCAGCGAGGCTCATCCGCTCAAGCTTGAGCGCGCGCGCCATTGCCTGCTGCGTTTCTCCAGCCGCGCCGTTATAAGTCATGGCCAGAGCGAAGGCTACGCTCAGCGGCGAGATGAAGATGTTTTTGTCTTTATCTTTAGCCTGAATTTGACTGAAAAGATCGAAGCCGAATGCATTATCGGCGGCGGCCAGTCGCGTATCCATTTTGTTTGCTCCCGCTGGCTGAACAGCGGCCTCTGGCGTGGCTTCGCTGGCAGCGGTCGGCGCCACACTGGGGCTGGTTTGGACGGTTTGATTTGAACGGTTGTTTGAATCGGCGCTTGTGCAAGTGGCAAGGTTTAAAGTCGCCAGCCCGCAAATGGAGAAGACGGTTAAATAAATGATTGTTCGCATGCGATCATCTGACCTCCTTGAAGCTTGGATTTTATGCCTACCTTGACAGCCTTTCCAGGCGCGCCAATACTTGACGGCGGATGGAGGAACAAAGTTTATGACAGCGAAAATCAGTGATGAATTGTCGCAAGAGTTGAAACGAGCTGAAAAGACAGACCCGCAGCGGGAAATCCCTGTCATCGTCACAGTCAACGGCCCGATCAATCGCGCGGAGTTGGAAAAGGAAGGTTTGCGGATCGCTCATGTTTTCGATTTTATTTCCGCCGTCTCCGGCACGCTGACTCCTGCCCAGGCGCAGGCTCTTGCTCAATCGGATCAGGTCAAAAGAATCGAACTCGATGGTGAGGTCAGGATAGCTTCCACCTGAAGCGCACAAGCTCACGAATTCGATGATGAACCAGGTTCAATGTGTATCCGGCCATGTTGGCTGCGGGCGAGTTTTTTGTACGCGCTCCGATCAGCCGTGTGTCGCCGGTACCATTCAGCCAGATCAGCCTTGAGATCGCGCGCGATCCGCGCATGCGGCTCCAGGACTTTCAACGTGGGACGGCGATGCGCCCGGAGCAGGAAGATTACCTGAGCGACGGTATCGCCAGCGGTGACGTGAACAGAATGTCCGGCCTCCGGTTGTCGAAAGACCAGATTGACTTGGTTAGCATACCAGTCGGTTTCTACCAGGCCGGAAAGCAGCGTCAGCTCCGACGGAGAGCGGTTGATAAGCGGTAAAAACAAAGTATCCACTTCCGGCGGCGTACGCCAAATGTAGGGCAAATGCAGCTTGAAGAGATCGAGTTGATCCTCACGGTCGAAGAAGCTGATGCCAGGTTGCAGCGGAGTTGACCCGCCGTATTTTTTATCGTCAAGCGCGTCCATAGTGAAAGCATTCTTGACAAAGCCACACCCCGGATCATCCTTCACATAAAACACGTTCTCGACTGCTCCACCGCTTTTTTGATAAGGAGGAGCCAGTGGTGATCTGAATGGATGGCCATCTGGCGGAACCTGGCTGGGAGGGCAGTGGCCAAAAGAGATCGGCGATTTGATCAGAAATCCCAACGCCGTCGCTGCGGTGAACGGCAGACAATGCTCTTGCACGCCGTAACCCGGCGGCACGGATGATCGCGTCGCCGCCGGCGCCGCTACTGGCAGAACCACTTTGGAGACGAGAGGGAAGATTTGAACCTCGATCATATTGGCTCTCCGAACGGCATTGTGCGATGCAGCCAGGCAAGTTCAAGACGGGTTGGCGGAGCATAGAAGCCTGCTTGGCTGCATCACTGAATTGATGGCTCTATGGACGAAGCGGAACAGCGGCCGGCACGACCAACTCCGCCGCCGCCTGATCCACATCCACCCGGCCATAGCCGTAGAGCGTATCCCAGCCGGGCACACCCAGATTGTCCGCCGTCGAGCCTAACAGATTCCAGATCTGCACGTTCGTGGCGAAACGGTGCGAACCCCAGACCACGGCTGCCGCGCCAGCGACGTGCGGACAGGCCATGCTGGTGCCGCTCTTGTTTCCGTAGCCACCTCCAGGAATTGTCGAAAGCACATTGACGCCCGGCGCGCAGATTTCAACTTCCGGGCCACGGCTGCTGAAAGAGGCAATCACGTTAGCGTTGTCAATAGCCGAGACCGCGATCACGTTCTTGTACTTGCCTGGGACGCCAACCGTGTTGGGAGCCGGCCCGGAGTTGCCGGCCGCTGCGATCAACAACAGCCCATTGCTGAACGCCGCGTTGCACGCCGCCTCCAATGCGGCTGGCGCCGAAGAACCGCCCAGGCTCATGCTCAGAATGTGCATTTTGTTGGTGATGCACCAATTGATCCCGGCAATCAAATAACTCCACTGCCCACTCCCATTATTGGCGAGCACTTTGACCGCGTAAAGCGAGGCAGCCGGCGCCACTCCAACCACCCCGGCGCCGTTGATCGTCGCCGCGATCGTGCCGGCGCAGTGAGTGCCGTGACTGTTCCCATCCGCAGGGGTTTGGCCAGGCACAAAGCTGACTCCACCTTTGTAGTTGGCGGCCAGGTCAGGATGCGCGCCATCAATGCCCGTGTCGAGCACCGCGACCCGGATGCCTTTGCCGCGTGAGCAATCCCAGGCCGCCGGGGCTTTGATCTGCGCCACGCCGGCGGGAATGGTTTCCGCCTGGATCGAAGGCTGACCTTCAACCAGGATTTCCTCGACGCGCGGATAAGCCCCCAACGCGTATACCGGCCCGTCATCTTCGACCGCCTCTACATTGGGGTTGTTCTTGAGCGCTTCAATCTCCTTGCTGGTCAGCGAGGCCGTCACAATCGGAGCTTCGTATTGGTTGATATCGAAGCCAATGTCTTCGGGCAAGACTCCCGGCGCCAGGAAGGCGCCTGTTGTCATTGCCCCGGAGTCAAGGAAGCTGACATTGGAGCTGATTTCAGACGAGACGATCTCTACTTTGTCCTTCTTCTTCTCCGGTCTCTTGTCTTTGGGTTTGAAGGTGATGATTACAGACTTGCGAGTTGCTTGCGCCATTGCTTACTCCTTTGATTGATTGTCAGCGATCACGGTGGCATGAACTCTAAGAACGCCAGATTTTCGAGCAAGAACAGGCTCACGATATCGTGGCCGCTGGCAGGTTATTGATTGATTGTGGATTGCATTTTGGTTTGTGTTGCCCGGCTGCCCCTTTGGGGTTAGTATGGGCCACTTGGCTCTACAGACAAACTATCGAATTGAACATGCGTCATCGCGTCTCAGTTGCCCATTCAGTTTCGTCCTTTCTCAGTAAAGATAATGCGCAAAGAATGACTGAAAAGTCTTGCCAGATTTCGGAAAGATTTTGGAAAGAAAATGGCGCCGGTTTGGCGTGAGGTTGGTAAAAGTTCGGTAAGGGTTTGGAAGGGGTTTGCCCATGATGGATCAATCAATCGGCCATTTCTACGATTTCGTCCATTTCCGCCTGGACGCGGTTGAGCGTCTGCTGCTGCGAAACGGCAAAGTCGTGCGGTTGACACCCAAAGCTTTTGAGATTCTCCTGCTGCTGGTGCGGAACAGCCGGCGTGTGCTGTCCAAAGATGAGCTGATCAAAGCGGTGTGGCCGGATAGTTTTGTGGAAGAGAGTAATCTAGCCCGCAATATCTCGACACTGCGCAGGGCGCTCGGCAATCACCATTGCATCGAGACTGTGCCAGGCCGGGGATACCGCTTTGCCGCGAGCGTCCGTGAGATTGGGGAGGAAGGCGCCGCGCCGCAGCCCGCCAACCCGGATGCGACAAGCCTGGCGGTCATCCATTCTCTGGCGGTGCTGCCGTTCCTGCCGCTGAGCGCCGAAGAATGCGACGAGTGTCTCGGTTTGCGCCTCGCCGACGCGGTGATCACCAGACTCAGCGGCTTCGGCAATCTCATCGTTCGCCCCACGAGCGCCGTCCGCAAGTACACCGACCCGGAGCAGGATCCGGTGGCGGTGGGCAGTGAGTTAAAGGTGGACGCGGTATTGGGCGGAAGTATCCAGCAATCGGGTAAGAGAATCCGCGTGACGGCGCAACTGCTCAACGTCCGTGACGGGTTGCCGTTTTGGGGCGCGCAGTTCGATGCGCAGTTCACCGACATTTTCGCGGTTGAAGACTCTCTTTCCGCCCAAGTGATCAGCGCGCTGAAACCGCAATTGGCCGGCGAGGAACGAAGCCTCGGCGCGAGTCTTGGGCGTCAGTGAATAATCAACTCAGCCTTGCCGCTTATGTCGGCTGACAGTAATATGCGCCGACTCACAAACATTTCGACAATCTGGTAATCACGCGCGGCTTCAATGCTCGTCTGAAGCCTGCGGGGGCGCCTCACAGTTCAACCAACGAAAGGTTCGCGAAGAGCATGACTCATTTCAACTGGCTGTTGGACGGAAGCATTGTCGGCGTTTATCTGCTCGTGACGATGATCGCCGGGCTGTACGTCCGCAAATACGTCGGCAAGGTAGAGCATTTTCTGGTCGCCGGGCGCGAGATGGATGTCTATCTGGGCATCGCCTCGCTTGCGGCCACCGAATTCGGCATTGTCACTTGCATGTACACGGCGCAGAACGGCTACGAGAAAGGCTTCGCGGGCGCGACGCCGGGCATTTTGATGGCGGCGGCGATGCTGGTGGTCGGCGTGACCGGATTCTGCATCAAGCCGCTGCGCGATTCGGGGGTGATCACGATTCCCGAATTGATCAATAAAAAGTTTGGGCCGCGAATTCGCTGGGCCGCCGGCGTGGTGATCGTGTTGGGCGGATTGCTCAACATGGGCGTCTTCCTGCGCACCGGCGGACAGTTCCTGGTGCAGGTGTCGGGAATGGATGTGAAGTACCTGGAAATAATGATGACCGCTTTGTTGGTTGGCGTGGCCGTCTACACCATCCTCGGTGGAATGTTGTCGGTGTTGGTCACGGACTTTCTGCAATTCGTGGTGATGAGCGCGGGGCTGGTCGCGGTGACAGTTTTGATCCTGATGAACGTCGGTTGGGAGAACCTGGTCTCGACGGTCGAGATTCATTACGGCGCAGGCGGGTTCAATCCGTTCGTCAATCCGACGATGGGTTGGGAGTACGTGGTCTTCAACGCCTTCCTTAACACCGCCGCTGTGCTGACGTGGCAAACGACCATCGCGCGCGTGCTGGCGGCGAAAGACACCGAGACCGGACGCAAGGTTTACACACGCACGAGCTTCTTCTTCGTCTGCCGGTTTCTGATTCCGGGCTTATGGGGGATCGCGGCGTTGGCCACGCTGGGTAAAGTTGACGACAC
>Ga0187894_10001462_pt1 | contig 30257 bp, 23 predicted proteins | sample GBC1701081metaG_FD_136650 | JGI IMG/M metagenome (GOLD analysis project Ga0187894, IMG submission 136650) | White microbial mat communities from a lava cave in the Kipuka Kanohina Cave System on the Island of Hawaii, USA - GBC170108-1 metaG ...
CACCACCCGGGGGCTAGCGCGATGAGCCGAATCCCCGCGGACACGCTGAACGAAGTGCGAGAGCGGGTCGACATCGTCGACCTGATCGGTCGCCACGTTGGGCTGAAGAAGGCCGGGCGCACCTGGAAGGGCTTGTGTCCCTTCCACGGCGAGAAGACGCCGTCGTTCATCGTGAGCCCGGATCGCGGCACCTATCACTGCTTCGGCTGCGGCGAGGGCGGCAACGTGTTCGGCTTCCTGATGAAGCACGACGGCCTGAGCTTCCCGGAAGCGGTGCGCCAGCTCGCGGCCGAAGTGGGCATCGAGATTCCCGAGGTCGGCGGCGGGCCCGAGCGCAGCGTGCTCGACGAGATCTACCGCGCGAACAAGCTCGCGCGCGCCTTTTATCAGGCCGAGCTGTGTAGCGCGCGCGGCGCCGAGGCGCGCGCGTACTTGCTGCGCCGCGGGCTCGGCGACGCGGACGTCGCGCGCTACGGCATCGGCTTCGCGCCGGATTCCTGGGAAGCGCTCGGCGGCGCGCTGCGCAAGGAGAAGGTGGCGCCCGAGGCGGCCGAGCGCGCCGGCTTGTTACGGGCGCGCGAGCGCGGCCCCGGCCACTACGACCTGCTGCGGAACCGCGTCGTGTTTCCGATCGAGGACGCGCGCGGCCGCACGGTCGGCTTCGGCGGGCGCGCGCTCGCGAAGGACCAAGAGCCGAAGTACTTGAACACGCCCGAGAGCCCCGTCTACCGCAAGCGCGAGGCGTTCTACGGCTTCCCGTCCGCGCTCGAGGCGCTGCGCGCGCGCGAGCGCGCGGTGATCGTCGAAGGCTACTTCGACCGCATCGCGATGGATCGCGCGGGCGCCTCCGAGGCGCTCGCGACCTGCGGCACCGCGCTCAGCGAGGACCACGCGCGCGCGCTACGCCGCCGCGTGCGCGAGGTCGTGATGTTCTTCGACGGCGACGAGGCCGGGCAGCGCGCGATGCTGCGCTCGCTCGAGGTGTTGCTGCCGCAGGGCCTGCGCATCGCCGCGGCGACGATCCCCGGCGGCCTCGATCCCGACGACTACCTCGCGCAGTTCGGCGCGGACGCGCTGAAGCAGCTGGTCGACGGCGCGCCGCCGGCGATGAAGCTCGCGATGCGGCGAGCGGTCGCGCCCGGCGTCTCGACGCCGTACCAGCGCGCGGACGCGGTCGCGCGCATGGCGCCGTTGCTCGCGCTGATCCCCGACGCGGTCGAGCGCGATCAGTTCGCCGAGGAGTTCGCGCTCGCGTCGTTCAGCGAGATCCAGGACGTGCGAGCCGCGGTGCGGAAAGCGCGCATCGAGGCGAGCGGGCGATCGAGCTCCGACGACGCGCCGGCCCAGCCGCCGCGCAAGCTCTCTCCGGCCGAGCGCCACTTCGCCGACGCGCTGAGCGTGCTGATCCTCCATCCCGCGTGCGCGAAGAACGTCGCCGCCGAGGCGCTCGCGCAGCTCGCGCCCGACGACGTGTTCCGCGCGCTCGCGAGCGCCGTGCACGAGCTCGCGCTCTCGGGCGGCGACCCGGCGCAGCTCATCGACTCGCTCGAAGGCGAGGCGCGTCAGCGCCTGGTCGCGCTGCTGACCGAGCCGCGCCCCGATCTCGAGCAAGCCGAAAAATCTGCGCGCATCCTCGCCGACGAGCTCGCCTGGCTCGCGCGCGAGCAGCAGCGCGATCGCTCTCGCGCGCTGACCCAGAGCGTGATCCTGGGCAGCGCACCCACCGAAGACCTGATCACTGCAGCGCAGCGCTCGCTCGAGCGGCGCCGCGCTGCGCGAGGTTCGCCGCTGGGCTGACGCAGCCCGTTCCCGTCCGTCCCCCAATGTCCCGTTGCCGTAGCAATCGAAGGAGCGCCCCCCCATGACTTCGACTGTTCCCGGATCCCGCGCCGCCGCACCTAACAACGCGCCCGTCAAGAACGGACACGCGCCGAAGCCTCCAGCCGCGACGCCGGTCGTGAGCGCGCTCGCGGCGGATCCGGCGCGCGCCGGCGCCCGCCCGCGCGGCGCGGTGCAGATTCACAGCGAGCGTGCGCAGACCGTGCAGCGCCTGCTCAGCGTCGGGCGCCGGAAGGGCTACGTGACGGTGCGCGACCTGAACGGCGCGTTCCCCGGCGAGGCGCTCACGCCCGAGCAGCTCGACGAGGTGATGGCGATCTTCGGCGAGAACGACATCGCAGTCGTCAGCTCGCCGAACGAGGTGCACCGCGTGCGCGAGGCGCGCGCCGGGCAGCTCGAGGCGGACGAGGGCGGCAGCAACGACCCGGTGCGCGTCTACCTGCGCGAGATGGGGCAGGTCTCGCTGCTGACGCGCGAGGGCGAAGTCTCGCTCGCGCAGCGCATCGAGGCAGGCGAGCACCGCATGCTGTACGCGACGCTCGGCACGCCGCTCGGCATGCGCACGTTCCTCGCGATGGCCGACGCGCTGCGTCGCGGCGACATGACGCCGCACTCGATGCTCTCCGGCCTCGACACCGAAGCCGACGAGGACGACGACGAGGGAGAGAGCAGCGAGGACCCCGAGCAGCGCAAGGCTGCGTTCCTCGACGCGGTGACGAAGGTGAAGCGCGTGCTCGCCGAGACGCACAAGCGCGAGGCGGCGCTGCACAACTCGCGCACCGGCGGCGAGGCGCGCGCGCGCATCGAGGGCGAGCTGCGCGCGCTGTACAAGGATGCGGTCGACCTGCTGATCGCGCAGCGCGTCGCGAAGGCGCGCTTCGCCGACGTGAGCGACCGAGTGCGCGACGTCGCCGACGCCGCGCTCCAGCACGAGCACCAGGCCAACAAGCTCGCGCGTGCGCTCGGCGTGAAGGCGAGCGAGCTGCGCGAGCTCGCGCCGCTCTCGCGCAAGAAGAGCCGCATCGCGCGCGAGGCGCTGCTGAAGCTCGGCGGCAATCCCGAGCGCATCGCCGAGGTCGAGGCGGGCGTGTGCACGATCGACTCGGCGCTGCGCGCGCTGGAAGGCGATGCGCGCATGAGCCAAGGCGAGCTGCGCCGCGCGGTGAAGGAGTACGCCGACGCGAGAGTCGAGGCGCACCGCGCGAAGTGCGAGCTGACCGAGGCGAACCTGCGCCTCGTGGTCTCGATCGCGAAGAAGTACACGAACCGCGGCTTGTTATTCCTCGATCTCATCCAAGAGGGAAACATCGGCCTGATGCGCGCCGTCGAGAAGTTCGAGTGGCGGCGCGGCTACAAGTTCTCGACCTACGCCACCTGGTGGATCCGCCAGGCGATCACGCGCGCGATCGCCGACCAGGCGCGCACGATCCGCATCCCGGTCCACATGATCGAGACGATCAACAAGATCGGGCGCGCGACGAAGGCGATGGTGCAGGTGCTCGGCCGCGAACCGACGCCCGAAGAGCTCGCTGGGAACCTCGAGATGCCGCTCGAGAAGGTGCGCATGGTGCTGAAGATCGCGAAGGAGCCGATCAGCCTCGAGACGCCGGTGGGCGAGGAAGACGATTCGAGCCTCGGCGACTTCGTCGAAGACAAGAACGCGGTCAGCCCCGCCGACGCGGTGCTCGAGCAGAGCCTCACGAGCACGACCTGGCTGGTGCTCGACACGCTGACCGAGCGCGAGAAGCGCGTGCTGCAGATGCGCTTCGGAATTGGCGACAGCTCGAATCACACGCTCGAAGAGGTGGGTCAGGACTTCGAGGTGACGCGCGAGCGGATCCGGCAGATCGAGGCGAAGGCGCTGCGGAAGCTGCGCCATCCGAGCCGGAGCAAGCTGCTCAAGGGGTTCATCGAGAACTGAGGAACGCGCGAAGACCCGTTGCGGGCACGCCGCGCGGGCGGGGCGGGCGCGCGCCGGCCGGAGGGTCGCACTCCGGGCCTTGGCACCGAGGCGCGCGGAGTTGGGTGGAGGCGACGCGCCGCACCTGGGCGTCGCTACGCGGCGCGACCGAGGATCCGCAGCAGCGGATCGCGCGGTGTCCACGGTGAAATCACGGCCCTCCGCTGCGACGCCCGTCCGGCCGGCGCGCGCCCGCCCCGCCCGCGCGGCTCTTCTGTGTTGCTGACGCGGGGCGTTCCGCTCGCGCTAGCCGCGCGTAGTTCGGCCGCGGGTTAGCGTGCAGATCGTCGCGAGGAGCTCGTCATCTCGGAAAGACCTGCCGCTGCGTCGCTCGCGAGTCTGTTCGCCGTCGTGATCGTCGACCTGATCGGGTTCGGGATCGTGATGCCGATCCTGCCGTTCTGGGCGGGTGAGCTCGGGGCGAGCCCCACGCTGTATGGGGTGATCCTGTCGGCCTATGCGGCGGCGCAGTTCGTCTGCTCGCCGCTCTGGGGGCGGCTTTCCGATCGGATCGGACGGCGGCGGGTGTTGCTGATTACGGTCGCGGGCACGGCGGCGGCGCTCGCGCTGCTCGCGCTCGCGAATTCGCTGGCGCTGGTGCTCGTCGCGCGGCTGCTCGCGGGCGCGTTCGCTGGGAACATCGGCGTCGCGTCGGCCTACATCACGGATGTGACGCCGCCAGCCGAGCGCACGGGCAAGCTCGCGCTGATCGGGCTTTGCTTCGCGGTCGGGTTCTCGATCGGGCCTGCGCTGGCATGGCCGCTGACCGCGCTCGGCACGCGTGCGCCGCTCTGGTTTGCGGCCGGCCTCGCCGCACTGAATTGGGTCGCGGCGTTCGCGTTCCTGCGCGACAGCGCGCGGGCGGACGCGAGCCACTCGAGCGGCGAGGCGCTGCGCTTCGGCGCGCTCGCCGATCCGCGCGTGCGCGCGCTCGCGCTCGCGAACCTGCTGTTCTCGATCTCGGTCACGCAGCTCGAATCGATGTTCCCGTTGCTGATGCGCGACGAGTTCGGCTTCAGCGAGCGCGAGTTCGTCCCGCTGCTCGTCGCGATGGCCGTCGTGATGGCGATCGTGCAGGGCGGCATGCGCAAGCTCGCGCCGCTCGTCGGCGAGGCGCGGCTCGCGCTGGCCGGCTGCGCGCTGATGGCGCTCGCGTTCGCGGCGATCCCGGAGATGCCGAGCGTCGGCTTGTTATTGGCGCCGCTCGCGCTCTCGGCGGTCGGGCGCGCGCTCGCGCAGCCGAGCATGCTCGGGCTCGTCTCGCTCGCAGCGACGCCGGCGACGCGCGGGCAGGTGATGGGCACGTTCCAGGCGATGGCGTCGCTCGCGCGCGTGTTCGGGCCGGCCACGGCGGGCGTGCTGTACGCGCGCGGCGTCGGGCTCCCGTTCTGGCTCGCGAGTGCGTGCACGACGCTGCTCTTGCTCGCTCCGTGGCGGAGGCTCGCCCGTGAGCTGGGCGCGACCGCGGAGGCCTCAAGCTGAGCGCCGCGTTCCCACGTCCGTGCCGCCGCGGCGCGCGTCGAAGCGGTAGCCGAGGCCGCGCACCGTCTCGATCAGAGCGCGCTCCTCGCCGAGCTTGCCGCGGATCGACTTCACGTGCGTGTCGACGAGGCGCTCGTTCGCGTGCGGCTCGCCGTCGAGCGCGCGTAACAATTCTCCGCGCTTCACGACCCGGCCCTCGCTCTGCGCGAGAAACTTCAAGACCTCGAACTCGCGAAGCGTCAGGTGCAGGCGGCGCCCGTTCAGCTCGGCGAGGCCCGCCGCGACGTCGAGCCGCAGGCCGCCGCACTCGATCTCGCCCGACGGCTTCGGCTGCGCGCCGTGCTGGCGCCGGCGCAGGATCGCGCGCACGCGCGCCGCGAACTCGCGCGCGGAGAACGGGTCGGGCACGAAGTCGTCCGCGCCGTTCTCGAACGCGAGGATGCGGTCCATCTCGTCGCCGAGCGCGCTCACGACGATGATCGTCAGGCCGCTCGCCTCCGGCAGCTCGCGCACACGGCGGCAGAGCGCGATCCCGCCGACGTCGCTCGTCTGCGTCGCGACGACGAGCAGCTGCACGTCGTCGGCGATGCGCGCGAGCGCCTTCTTGCCCGAAGCGAACGACTCCGTGACGACGGCGACGCCCGCGAGCGCGGCGCCCACACGCTCCCTCCACTCGGGAGACTCGCCTGCAATCAGCGCGCGCTTCGGGGTCATGGAGCCTCGAAGGGCCAGGCTGCCACGGTCGTTCTACGGCTTCGTGAACGCGCGGCGAGAGTTCGGCGACGGAATCGTGAAGAAAGGCGCGCGAATCGCGCGCGAACGTCGCGACCCCGTCACGCGCGCGCGGCACGCGCGTGGCAGCTTCGCGCTGCTTGCGGAGGTTGCGTGGAACAAATGGCGAATGCGGCCGAGCCGAGAGGAGCGCGCGCGGACGAAACGTCACGCGCGCTCACGGCACGGGCCGAGTTCGACGCGTTCTTCGACACCTGGCTGCCACGCACGTACGGCTACGCGGCTGCCCAGCTCGGCGACGCCGCTCGCGCCGAGGCGGTCACGCGGGAGGTGCTGCGCCGCGCGCTGCACACCGGCCTCGCGGATGGTGGGGAAGCCGCGATCGGGCGCCAGCTGCTCGCGCTGCTGAAAGCGGAGCTCGCGACCGAGCCGCGCCGCGCGCCGCTGCGGGCGGGCACAGCTTCGGCTTCGGCACAGGCGCTGCGCCGCGCGTGAAGCGCGCTCGCAAGCGAAGCGCGCAGCGAGGCGGAGCCGAGCGAGGTCGAACAGTGGCCCCCGCGTGCGCCCGGCCCTTTGCGCGGGGTGGTCGCGAATCCTCAGTCGGTCTCCTCGACGCGCTCACACGTTCGCCACGCAAACGCCCCGCGCCCCTCCCGTGCGCGCCGCAATCCCTCGACGCGCTGCGCTTAGCGTCCACGCCCGTTCGAGTTCCCCCAACAAGCCACGACGCGCGCTGCGGACGACGCGGCCCGCCGAGGTACGCCGTGTCCGAGCTTCGCTCCGTCCGTGGGTTCGCGGTCTCGGCCGCTTTGATCGCGAGCACGCTTTGGACGCCCGCGTTCGCGCAGGACGCGCCGGAGCAGCAGGCCGAGCAGCTCGCGCCCCCGCTCGACGTGCTGCCGCTCGAGCCGGAGGCGCCGGCGCAGGCCGTCGCGACCGGAGAGATCGCGGGCACGGTGTTCGACAACGCGAACGCCAACCCCATCCCCGGCGTGCAGGCGACGCTGGTAGCCGTCGACGGCAGCGAGAGCGGAACCGCTGTTACGGACGCCGCCGGCGTCTACCGCTTCGAGCGCGTGCCCGCCGGCACCTACAGCATCCGCTTCACGAAGGATGGCTACCGCGCCGCGCGCATGACCGAGTTCCCGGTGATCGCCGGCCAGCCGAACCCCGGCGACTTCGCGATCTCGGCCGAGACGGGCGCGAGCAGCGACGGCGTCGAAGAGATCGTGATCACCGCCGAGCGAAAGCTCCCGACCGCCGATCGGCCCAACGCGGATGAGTTCATCAACACGATGGACACAGCCGAGATCGGGAAGTTCGCGGCGTCGGACATCAGCGACGCGATCAAGCGCATCCCGGGCATCAACGTCGTCGAAGGTCAGTTCGCGATCATTCGCGGCCTCGAGGATCGGTACAGCTCGACGCTCTACAACTCGGCGCCCGTGCCGAGCCCGGATCCGGAAAGTCAGTCCGTCCAGCTCGACCTCTTCCCGTCGGAAATCACTTCGAATCTCGTCGTCGCGAAGACGTTCGCGCCGGATCTACCGAGCAACTCGGCTGGCGGCTCGATCAACGTTCTGACGCAGGAATACCCGGAGAATCTCGAGATCAAGCTGAATTTCGGATCGGGCTTCAACGAGAACGCGCTCGACCGCTACGTCGAGCGCATCGAGGACTCTCCGATCGGTCGCGACTCGGGAGGGTCGGATACGACGGAAGGCGAAGCGGGCGGCTCGATCGGCTGGAGCACACGCCTGTTCGGCCGCGACCTCGCCGTGCGCGCCCTGTTCAACTGGGAGCTCGACTACGCGACGAAGGACGGGTTCCAGGAGAACCGCGAGCCGCGGCCGGCGCAGATTCGACTCTTCCCGCAGCCCGCGACCGTCGTCCGATCTGGCGACCTCTCTTTGGGAGAGATGAACCTGAGCGGCGGTCGCTTCGACTACGCCGACAGCGAGCGCGTGAAACAGACCACCGCATTCCTCTCACTTGGCTACGACTTCGATGAGGACGGCGATCATCACGTCGACTTCTCCACGTTCTACACGCTGAAGGAAGAGGATTCCGTCCAACTGCGAGAGAACGGCTTCCTGCCGAACTTCGACTACTCGACGCTGGCCGCGCTGCAGCAAAACGGCACGGACGTGAATGGCAGCAACGGCAACAGCGCCGGCGCCTACTCCGGGTTCGCGACGATCAGCTCTTGGCTCATCTCGATTCGGCCGAATCCGGGCTTCGGCTCCAACAACGGCCCCCTCTGGTTCTCGAACTTCACGGACAGTCGTTCCTTCGAGCGCAAACGCGATCTCTTCGTCTACCAGCTCAACGCCAGCCATGAGATCGACGCGTTGCCCGGATTGCGACTGACTTGGGCCGCGAATCACGCGACGACCAACCAAGACGAGGGCTATTTCGCCGCCCGGTACTTCTTCGAGCCGACCGATCCCGACGCAATCCCGACGCGATTCCCCGTCACATCGAACGCCATCGCGCCGGGGGAGTTCGTCGTGAACGGCCCTCGCATCTCCGCGAACGTCAACGAGATCGAGGAGCGGCAGAACTTTGCGCGCCTCGATGTCGAGTACGAACGCGAGCTCACGAGCTGGCTCAACGCGACGCTCTCGAGCGGCCTCTGGTACGAGAATTCGAAGCGAGACGTGGAGGCCAACTACCTGGAATCGCCGACCGGACTCGGCGGTACGGGGCAGTTCTCACTCAGCGGTGCAACGCCGCTCGCGCTCGGTGACGAGGTTTCGCCGGGCTTGCTATCCGACACCAATGGCGCGTTCGTCGGCACGCGAGCAACCACGAATGCGTCACGCCGCGAGATCTTCGCGTTCAGCTTCGGTGTCAAGGCGACGCTCTGGGAGCAGCTCGACCTGCTCGCTGGCTTTCGCCGCGAAGACCTTCTGATCGCGTCGAAGAACGATCCCTTCATCGGCGAGTTCAATCCGGACGGGTCGCCCAGAATCTTTCCGTCCGCCTATCTCTTCTTCGATCGGCCCGACAATCCGGCGCGCGCGAACGAGATCGCAGCGCAACCCGGGACGGTGTTCAACGATCAGATCCTGGGCCTCGATGTCCCGGTGGATCCGCAGAGCGGCTTCGTCGATCTGACGACGGAAGCAGCGATTCGCAAGCTCGTGAACACGGAGATCGACGAGATCCAGCTGCTTCCGTCCGCGGGCATCAACTGGCGCCCACTGGACGGAATGTCGGTGCGCGCTGCCTACTCCCAAACGGCGGCTCGGCCGGCATTTCGCGAGATCGGATACTACGTCGCGCTCGAATCCGGCTCGGATGATCTCGTCGTCGGCAATCCGCAGCTCGGTTTGTCGGATGTCGAGAGCTGGGACTTGCGCGCGGAGTACGCGTGGGGAGACCTCGGCGACCTGGCTGCGATCAGCGCGTTCACGAAGAAAATCGACGATCCGATCGAGAGCATCGTGGTCCGTAACCCCGTCGACGCGAGTGCTTCGAGCGCCCTCTACCGCACCTACTTCAACAACCCGAATCGCGCCGACCTCTGGGGAATCGAGCTCGAGGGCCGCAAGGCGCTCGACTTTCTCGGCGTGGACGTTCTTCAGTATCTGTCGATCTCCGCGAACTTCACGTACATCGACGCGAAGGTCGATCGCTCTGACATCGAGCTTCAACGCTCGCGCGATTTCTTCGGCGTCGCTCCCGGAGACGAGGAGGAGTTCACTCGCCTCGCGAGCAGCCGGCGCCTGTTCGGTCAGCCGGAGTGGATCGCGAACGCGGACGTCACCTTCGATCATCCGGACTGGGGGACGCGCGCGACCCTGGCGTTCTTCGCGATCAGCGACGTCCTGGATGCGGCGGGCAGCGGAAACCTGGGAACCAGCGGCCGGATCGAATCGCTCACGCTGGATCGTTACATCGACTCGTATGGCCAGCTCGATCTCATCGTGAGTCAGCAGTTCAGCTTCGATCGCGTGCCTGGCACATTCACGCTCAAGGGCAACGTGAAGAACCTCACCGATAGCGAGCGCCGCCTGATCTGGGACCCCGACCAGACGGCGCGCAAGATCGTCGAACGCGCGTTTCGTATCGGCCGGGACGTCGCCGTTTCCGTCACCTACGCGCACACGTTCTAACAGCTCCCGTTCCGGAGGCCGTGTTTCCGTCGGAAACGCGGCCTCTGCATTTGGAGCTTCGGTGACGACTACGTGAAGCGTGCCACCGGACCCGCCGATCGCCCACTTCTCCGCCGTGTAGTCGAAAGCCAACGCAATCGTCACCGCCGCGCACTCACCGCGCCACGCGCACCGCAGACCTTGCCGTGCGTCGCCGGCGATCTGCGCGCGGCGGACATACCAACAACCACAAGAGAGAAGCTCACGATGCGAAAGCAACTCCTCGCTCTCATGGCCGTCGCGGTGCTGGGCGGCGCCAGTGCGGCGAACGCGTCCGCCGCGAACTGCGGCTCGACCGATGTGCCGCAGCTCTGGCCGGCGTGGCCCGCCGGCGACATCACCACGAACACGACCTGGAGCGGGACGATCATCCTGCAGAGCCCGGTCTTCGTGAAGAACGGCGCGACCCTGACGATCACGCCGGGCACGATCGTCCGCGGGCAACCGCGTCAGGCTGCGTTCGTCGCCGGCCAAACCGCCGGCAGCCCGGGTGCGCTGATCGTGACCTCGAACGGCCGCGTCGTCGCCGACGGTACGCCGACCAACTCGATCATCATGACGACGGCGGCGACCGACAACAACAATGACGGCATCGCCGACGACGTCGACGGCAACCCTGGCTTCAAGGATCTGTGGGACGCGGGCGACGCGTTCCTCGATGACACCTGCGGCACGCAGGCGCTCGCGCCGCTCGACAAGGCGGGCAAGGGCAACGTGCAGCTGTGGGGCGGCCTCGTGCTGCTCGGCAACGCGCCGACGAATCTCGCCAACGTGAGCACCGGCCTCGGCCTGCCGTACGGCTCGACGGTGATCGAGGGCCTGCCGGCTCCCGGCTTCCCAGTCGCGGACGCTGCGTACGGCGGTAACCAGCCGCACGACAACTCCGGCATCGTTCGATACGTCTCGGTGCGCCACGCCGGTGACGAGATCGGCAACAGCAACGAGCTCAATGGGCTCACGATGGGCGGCGTCGGCGACGGCACGCTCATCTCGTTCGTCGAGATCTACACGAACTTCGACGACGGCTTCGAGTGGTTCGGCGGCACCGTGAACGGCGACCACCTCGCCGCGTTCTTCGTCGGCGACGACAGCTTCGACGTCGACCAGGGCTACACGGGCGTGAACCAGTTCCTGGTGACGTTCCAGAGCTTCTTCAACCAGAACGACGGCACGCTGTTCGGCACCGCGTCCAGCGACAAGATGGGCGAGTTCGACGGCGACGACAGCGACGCCGGCACCGTCGACCGCGTGAACCTGCGCATCAACCAGGCGCAGACCGTAGTCGACACGACACCTTGGCCGCTCTCGGCGTTCGCGTTCTACAACGTGACGGGCATCGGCTCGACGCCGGACGGCACGAAGGACTTCACGCCGGTCTCGGCCGCGGCAACCAACCGCGGTATCCAGTGGCGCCACTGCGCTGCAGGCGACGTGTTCAACAGCATCGTCGTCGACACGGGCGCGGAGACCGGTATCGAGGTCGACGTCGCGTTGATCGCGAACTGCGCGACGGGCCACAACATCAATGATCACGTGACGGCAGGCTTGGTGAACCTCGTCTGCTCGACGCTCGACGATGGCGCGGCGCTGGCCGGCACGTCGGCGCCGCCGGCGGGTGAGCTCGGCGTGGTCGCGAACGGCGAAACCCTGTCCGAGATCCTGCGAGGCGTCTCGCCTGCGAGCACCGCGGACAACAACTCGGTGAACCCCGCGACCTTCGATCTAGTGAACGACGACATCACGTTCGATCCGACCGGCGATGCAAACGGCAAGCTGGCCAGCAGCTTGAAGGCTGCGCCGACCAATCCGCGCACCGTGCAAGGCATCGGCCGCCCGAACGCGGGCTGCGCGGCTCCGCGCGGTACGGGCCTCGACTCGTCCGCAACGTTCCGCGGTGCCTTCTCCTTCTCGAACCCGCTGTGGACCAACAGCTGGACGAGCCTGAACCAGGCCGGCCTGCTCGCGAACTAGCTCACACGCGAACTCTCCAAATCAAACCACGAGAAAGAACAACATGCGCAAACTCACTCATGTGGCCGCTGCTGCGGCGATCGCGCTCTGCTTCTCGGCCTCCGCGAATGCGGCGTCGCTCGTCGCGGGCTGGGACTTCTCCCAGTACTTCGCGGATGCAGTCCACTCGATCGACGGCGGAAATACCGCCGCGCCCGCGGACATTCGCGCGAACTATTCGAGCCTGGATCCGAACGGTGCCGGCAGCGAGTCCGCGGCGTTCGGCGTCTACCACTTGCCGTTCGTGCCGGTGGGCGATGCCAGCGAGCCGTTGCTCCCGACCGCGGTGCCCGGGACGGGCTCGCTGCTCCCCAACATGGGCCAAGGTCCCTTCAACAACTTCTTGGTTCTCTATCTCGAGGGACAGGCGTCCCAAAGTGACCTGGCGATGGTGGCAGTCCAAACGACGAGCCTCGTGTTCGAGGCGGATCTGACCTCGGTGCCGCAGACCGGTAACGGCTGGCAGATCACGCTCGCGGGCGCGACTCAGCTCGGCGGCGGAACGATCGGGATCGAGTTCTCGACGGACGGCGTGAGCTACGTCTCGTTGACGACCGCGACGGTTTCGACGAGCGCGATCGCGATCAGCACGGCCGCGCAGCCCGTGACGTCGGACAGGGCCTTCTTCCGACTCACGCTCAGCCCGAGCGTCGTGATCGACAACGTCGGCATCAGCGCGGATCTGACGACGGTTCCCGAGCCCGCGGCGACGGCACTACTGGGCATCGGTCTGTTGGGTCTAGCGCGCATCGGTCGCCGGCGGTCCTAGACACGGCGATTGCATTCCCGGAGCCGCCATCTCACTCGGAGATGGCGGCTCCTCCTTTTCCGAGGTACACGCAAATGGTTCGTCTCGTGGTCTTGATGCTGGTGGTCGCTTCTGCGAGTGCCCGGGTCCATGCGGGGACGCGAGAGATTCAACCTTCCGACTCGCTGCCCCCGTACTCCATCTCCGATCCGAACTCGCCGGTCGTCAGCGAGGCGAGCTTGCTCGAGAGCGAGCGATTCTGGCCCTATCAGGTCGCGCTTACGTCGGCGCAGCCGAGCTTCGATGGACGAGGCCCGCTCGCAGTGGGATCGCTCGGCGTCTTGATCCGCGTGGAGCCCGGGTATCGGGCGCGAATCGACTTCGGGCGCGATGGCCTGGTGACACTTCCGGTCCACCAGACGGATCTCATCGCGCGCGCAAATGACGTCCGCACCGGTAAAACCGCGAAGGCGGCTCCCAACCTCGCGTTCGCGATCGGCCCGCGCCTACTCGACGCCAAGGGCGAGGTTCCGACCCGGATACCGTTCGCGAGCTCGATCGACCGAGCCGGCTTCGTGGCGCTCTTCGTCGACCCCGCGACCCCCAGCTTCACGAAGCTCGCGGGAGCGCTCGCGCCGCTGGCTACGAAGGATGGCGTGCTGAGCGTGCTGTTTCCGCAGGGCGCCTATCCCGACGACAAGATCCTTCCCCGGTTGAGGGCCGCGGGCTGGCAAGGCGCGTACGTCATGGATCATCTCTCGGAGGCCTACACGCACACCCTGATCGATGGCGACGTGACCGTGTCCACGCTCGCGCTGTACAGCGCGGAGGGCCGCACGCTCTGGTCCGGCGAGTTCACTGGCGATCTGTCCCCTGAGTTCTGGCTCGCATGGAAGCGTGCCTTCGGAGGATGAGGCACCGATGACAGGAGCATCTCGCGCGTAGGTCCATACGAAGCCGTGGCGTCTTCCTCCTTGTTCCGTAGGACACAGTCACCTCGGCCGAGCGGGCGCAGGCGCGGCTCGGCGCCACGAGCTCGTGGTCGCTCGCCGCGCCATCGAAGCGCCATCTCCTCGGGCGCGCTTTGCTGCGGAAGCTCCGCAGCGCAGTGACCCCGTCTCCACGCGGCCGCCTCGCTTCACGCCGAGCCTTCTCCCAAACAACCGGGAGACGAGCCCATGCGCATCGCGATCGCGACCGAGGTCCACGCGCCCAAGATCGATGGCATCTCGAACCGGCTGACGCACACGATCCGCGAGCTCATCTCACTCGGGCACGAGGTGCTGACGATCACGCCAGCGCCCGCGGAGCGCGTCTGCGACGGGGAGCGGCTGCTCCAGGTGCCCGGCGCGCGCTTTCCGCTCTATCCCGATGTCGTGGTCGGCGCGCCCGACCCGCGCATCGTGCTCGAGCTCGTGCGCTTCCGGCCGCACGTATTGCACGCGGTCGGGCCGGTCGCGGTTGGGACTTACGCGCTGCTCGCGGCGCGCGCGCTCGCGATTCCGGCGGTCGCGTCGTACCACACCGATTTGCCCGGCTACGCGCCGCGCTACGGCTATCCCGAGCTCGAGGCGCCGGCGTGGAAGCTGCTCCAGCGAGCGCACGCGCTCGCGGAGCTGAATCTGTGCCCGTCGAAGAGCACGCGCGATGCGCTCGTCGCGCGCGGCTTCGAGATCACCGGCCTCTGGCGCGGCGGCGTCGACCCCGAGCTCTTCCATCCGCGGAAGCGCTCCCTGGCGATGCGCGAGCGCCTCGCGGGCGGTCGCGTCGACCGCCCGCTCCTCCTGACCGTCGGCCGGCTCGCCGCGGAGAAAAATCTGCACTCGCTCGCGCCCGTGCTCGCGGAGCTGCCCGGCGTGCGCCTCGCGTTCGTCGGCGACGGCCCCGAGCGCGCGCGGCTCGAGCGCACGTACCGCAAGCGGCCCGTCACGTTCGCCGGCTTCCTCTCGGGGGAAGAGCTCGCCGCGGCCTACGCATCGGCCGACGTGTTCGTGATGCCGTCCACCACCGAGACGCTCGGCTTCGTCGCGCTCGAGGCGCTGGCCTCGGGGCTGCCGGTCGTCGCGGCCGACGCCGGCGGGCTGCGCGAAGTGGTCGAGCACGAGGAGACCGGCTTCCTCTACGACCCCGCCGAATCGAAGGGCGCGCTCGAGCCGGTGCGTCGCATCCTCGGGAGCCGCACGCTCGCGGCGGACCTCGCGCGCAGCGGTCGCGCTGCGGCAGAGCGCTGCAGCTGGCGCAGCGAGACGCGCGCGCTCGTCGCGAGCTACGAGTTCGCGATCGAACGCGCCGAACGACGCTCGCTGCGCGTGAAGCTGCGGAGCTTCTTCGCCGCGTGAGCCGCAGACGGCGCGCACTTCATGCGTCCGTCACGAGAACTCCACCGCGCGTCCAAAAAAACCCGTCGTTCGCGAGGGCTGGGCCTAGCATCCTGCTGCCATGCTCGGTGACGACCCGACGATCCACTCGTTCGGCCCCAGTCGCTTCCTGAACCGCGAGCTCTCCTGGCTCGAGTTCGACGCGCGCGTGCTTGCGCTCGCCGAGGACGAGCGCCTCCCGCTGCTCGAGCGCGTGAAGTTCGCGGCGATCTTCAGCACGAACCTCGACGAGTTCTTCCAGGTGCGGGTCGGCGCGCTGCATGAGCAGCTGCGCGCCGGCGTCACGGCGCCGAGCGCCGACGGCCGCAGCGCCGAGCAGGTCTGCGGCGAGATCCGCGCGCGCCTCGTCCCGCTGCTCGCGCGCCAGCGCGACGTGCTCGCGAACGAGCTCGCGCCGCGCCTCGTCGAGGCCGGCATTCGCATCGCCACGTGGAAGGACCTCGGCGAGGATGGCCGCGCGCTCGCGAGCGAGTACTTCGTGAGCCACGTCGAGCCGGTGCTGACGCCGCTCTCGGTCGACCGCGCGCATCCGTTCCCGGCGATCTCGAACCTCTCGCTGAACCTCGCCGTCTGGCTCGAGAACCCGGAGACCTCCGCGGTCGCGTTCGCGCGCGTGAAGACGCCCGCGATGCTGCCGCGCTTCGTGCGGCTCGGAGAGGGCGAGCCGCTGCTGCCGATCGAGGAGCTGATCGGCGCGAAGCTCGACCAGCTCTTCCCGGGCATGCGCATTCTCGAGCATCACCCGTTCCGCGTGACGCTCGACGCCGACCTCGAGCTCGACGAAGGCGAGGCCGACGACCTGCTCGAAGCCGTCGCCGAGGGGCTGCAGCGCCGGCTGCGCATGAACCACCCGGTGCGGCTCGAGGTCGAGCGCGCGATGCCGGCGAGCATGCGCGAGCTGCTGCGCGAGAACCTCGAGCTGCGCAGCGAGGACGTCTACGAATTCGACGCGCTCAGCGATCTCGGCGATCTGTGGGAGCTGCACGAGCTCCCGCGCCCCGATCTCAAGTACCCGCCGGCGGCTGCCGTGCAGCCGCTCGTGCTGCGCCACGACGAGCCCGAGCGCGCGGCCGATTTCTTCGAGGTGCTGCGGCGCGAGGATGTGCTCGTGCATCACCCGTACGAGTCGTTCCGCGGCTCGGTCGAAGAGTTCGTCTGGCAGGCGGCGCGCGACGCGAACGTGCTCGCGATCAAGCACACTCTCTACCGCACGTCGGGCCGCGAGAACCCCGTCGTGCTCGCGCTCTGCCACGCCGCGCAGGCCGGCAAGCAGGTTGCCGTCGTGGTCGAGCTGCGCGCGCGCTTCGACGAGCAGGCGAACATCGAGCGCGCGCAGCTGCTCGAGCGCGCGGGCGCGCACGTCGTCTACGGCGTGATCGGGCTGAAGACGCACGCGAAGCTCGCGCTCGTGGTGCGGCAGGAAGCGGACGGGCTGCACCGCTACAGCCACATCGGCACCGGCAACTACAACCCGATCACAGCGCGCGCGTACGAAGACCTGGGTCTGTTCACTTCCGACCCGGAGATCGGCCGCGACGTCGCCGCGCTGTTCAACTACCTGACCGGCCTCTCGCGCGCGCCGACGTACCAGAAGCTGCTGGTCGCGCCGCACAACCTGCGCGAGCGCTTCGACGAGATGCTCGCGGCCGAGATGCGCGAGCCCGACGGGCAGGTCGTGATCAAGGTCAATGGCGTCCAGGATCCGGAGATGATCGACGCGCTCTGCGAGGCGTCGCGCGCGGGCGTGCGCATCGAGCTGTTCGTGCGCGGGGTCTGCTGCCTGCGCCCCGGTGTGCTCGGCCTCTCCGAAGGGATCAGCGTGCGCTCGATCCTCGGCCGCTACCTCGAGCATTCGCGCATCTTCCGCTTCGGCTCGCCGCGCCGCGGCCTGCGTTACTTCCTCGGCTCTGCGGACCTGATGACGCGCAACCTCTCGCAGCGCGTCGAGGCGCTGACTCCCGTGGAGGCGCCCGAGCACGTGCGCCGGCTCGAGCAGCTGTTCGAGGCCGCGCGGCGCGACGACGACCATGCCTGGGAGCTCGATCAGAGCGGTAGCTGGGCGCGCATCCCCGTGCGCGAAGGCTTCAGCTTGCAGCGCGCGCTCCAGGACGCCGCGCGGGCGCAGGAAGCGCGTTGACCGAGGCTCGCCTCCGCGAGATTGTCTCGCGGGGCGTGAGGCATGAAGCTTTTCCTGGTGCGACACGCGAAGGCGTACAGCCGCGCGCGCTGGAAAGAGGACGACGCGCTGCGCCCGCTGACGCCCGCGGGTGATCTGCAGTCCGAGGCGATCGCGACCGCGATCGCGGAGGAGCACCCGCAGCGCCTGATCTCTTCGCCCGCGGTGCGCTGCATCCAGACCCTGGAGCCGCTCGCGCACGCGACCGGGCTGCGCATCGAGCGCGATGCGCGGCTGGCCGAGGGCGCGACGCTCGACGGTGCGGCGCTCTTGCTCGCGTCGCTCGGCGACCAGCCCACCGTGCTCTGCGGCCACGGCGATCTGCTGCCGGTGCTGGTTGCGTCCGTCGACGCCGAAGGCGTGCGGCCCGATGCGATCGACTGCGAGAAGGGCTCGTTCTGGCGCATCGAGAGCGTGAACGGGCGCGGCCGTCGCGCGACGTACTGGCTGCCGCGCGACACGAGCGGCGCGCCGAGCGAGCAGGTCGGCGGCCCGCGCGCACGCCGGCTCGCGGTGCTCGATCTCGGCTCCTCTTCGTTCCATCTGCTCGTCGCCGACGCCGAGCCGGGCGGCACGATCCACCGCGTCGGCCGCGAGCGCGTGATGCTGCGGCTCGGTGCGCTGATCTCGGACGAGGGGAAGATTCCGCGCGCGGCGGCGGACACCGCGGTCGAGACGGTCGAGCAGATGAGCGAGGACGCGCGCGAGGCGGGCGCCGGGCGCGTGATCGCGGTCGCGACGGCTGCGCTGCGCGACGCGAGCAACGGGCGCGAGGTCGTGCAGCGGCTCTCGGAGGCGCTCGGCGAGCGCGTGCGCATGCTCTCGGGCGAGGAGGAGGCGCGCCTGATCTTTCGCGCGATCGGTCAGCGCCTCGCGCTCGGCGACGAGCGCGCGCTCGGGATCGATCTCGGCGGCGGCAGCCTCGAGATCGCGGCCGGCGCGCGCGGCGACGTGCGCTGGGAGCGCTCGCTACCGATCGGAAGCGTGCGCCTGCACCAAGAGCTCGGCCGCGACGACCCGCTGACCGACACGCAGCGTGCCGCGATCACCGCGCGCGTGCGCGAAGCGCTCAGCCCGCTCGGCGAGCGCGTGGAGCGCTTCGCTCCCGATCGCACCGTCGCGATTGGCGGCACGGTGCGCGCGCTCTACCGGCTCGCGAACGCGCTCGACGAGGACGAGCACCGGATCCCGCTCGATGCGTCGCTGCTCCGCACAGAGGTCGATGCGCTGGTGCAGCGCCTCGCCGGCTCGAGCCACGCGCAGCGCCGCCGGATGCGCGGCATGTCCGCGCGCCGCGCCGATCTGCTCCCGACCGGCGCGTTGATCGTGCAGGAGATCTTCCGCTCGCTCGGCCTGCGCGAGGTCGCGGTGTGCGATTGGGGCCTGCGCGAGGGCGCGCTCCTCGAAGCGATCGCGCGCCGCTGAGGTGGCAAACGAGGCGAAGCGGGACGCGTCCCCGCTTCGCGTCATTTCAGGAAGGCGGTGTCGATCGTGCGCATCTGCCCGGCGGTCAGGCGGCGCAGTGCGGCGAAGTGGAAGCGGCGCGCGACCTGATGCTTCGCCCACAGCCCGGCGCCGTAGCGGCGCATTCGGAAGCGCATGCGGCCGATGCGATCGCCGAGCTGGAGCGCGACGCGTCGCGGTGCCGGGATCCACGCCGGAGGCACGCGGCTCGGCGCGTACGCGCGCGCGCGCAGCTCGGCGCCGATCTCGCGCTCGAGCCACGTGAGCTCGCGCGCCGAGAGCTGCTTGCGCCAGCGCGCGATGCCGCGCGAGTGGGGCGCCTCGTACGTCGAGCGCGCCGGGTAGTCGAGCATCTCGGGCGAATAGCGGACGCCCAGGAAGTCGCAGATGCGCGTCAGCTCGCCGCGCGGATTGCGCACGAGATCTTCGTACCGCACGTCGATCCGCCGCTCCGCTGGGACGAGCGCACAGAGCCGCCGCCAATCGCGCTCCGTCTCGCGCCACACCGAGGCCGCAGCCCACACGTTGCCCGCCCAGCCCATCTCGACGCGCGATCGCGCGACGTCGCGCCCATCGCGGACCAGGTAGACGAAGCGCGCGTCCGGCCAGAGGCGCAGCACGCGCGCGAAGTGACGATGCGCGGTGACGCCGGCGATCGGCTTGCGCGTGCGGCTGCAGATCTGCGCGTGCAGCGAGCGCACGAGCTCGGGGAACGCGAGCTGCGCGTGGATCACGATCCGCAGCTGGCGCGCGTGGCGGCTCTCCGCGAGCGCGCTCCAATAGTCGATCAGGTCGGGCCACTCGCCCGGCTCGGCGCCGCGCCAATCGAGCGCGAAGTCGAACTCGCACGGCCACGCGATCTCTGGATGGCCGTCGAGCATCAGCCGAAGCAGCGTCGTGCCGGAGCGTTCGGCGCCGACCAGGAACACCGGAGATTCCATGCTTCACCTCGTTTTCGAGGGAATCTCGGCGGTGCGCGTCGCGATCCGGGGACGGCTCGATGACGTTTCGCTAGCGACCTTCTCTTCCGGAGCCGCTCGCAAGCGGCGTGATCTCGCCGCGCGCGAGCAGCTCGGCGGCGAGTCGAATGCGTGTGTCGAGCAGCCGTACCATCCTGTCGCAGCGCAGCGCGCGCGAGTAGAGGCGGTCGTGCCGGCGCGGCTCGGCGCGCGCGAGCTCGATGCGCAGCGCGCCGGCGCGTCGCGCGATCGAATCGCGCAGGGGGAGCAGCAGCGCGAGATCGGCGCGGGCGGGCTCGAGCGGTCGCGAGGCTTCGGTCATTTCGGCGGCTTCCCGGCTCGTTGCGGTGCGAGGTTGCCGGAGCGAAGCACGGCCGCGCGTGGGTCGTCTGTGACGATTGTGTGGCTTTCGAGTGGATTCATCCGCCGCTACGGCTCGCTGTCGGGTCCGAGCTCGGGGAGGTGGGGCAGGTAGCCCGGCGGCGGCGCATCGATGCGCAATGGGCGCCGAGGCTCGTCGGAGAGAGGCGCAATCGGCTGCGCGCCGGGCGCACTCGGGTAGGCCGGCGCCGCGATCAGCTCCGCTTCGCGCGCAGGCGGCAGCGGCGCAATCTCCTGATAACTCGCTTCGGAGAAGTTCTCGGGCAGCGTCTCCGCGAGGAAGCGGGCCGCGCTCGCGCGCGCGTCTGCTTCGCTCGCCCACACGCTCTCGAAGAACGCGCGCAGCGCGAGCGTCGTGATCATCTGCTGGCGGCCGGCGGCGATCGCCCGCGGCGCCGCGCCGTTCGCGCACGGGCGCGGCCGCGGAAGCGCGAGCAGGCCCTGCGCTTCTCCGCCGAGCTCTGCGAACGGGTTCTCGTCGTCGGCCGCGTCGAGCCTACGCGTGAGTGCCCAACAACCGATGCGATCGGGATTGCCGAAGATGCGCATCACGCCGTCGCTGACCGGCGCGAAGCCGGCGTGCGATCCGCCGGCCAGCGTGAGCAGCGCGCCGCCGTGCGCGAGCTTCTCAGGGATCGGCGCGGCGTTCGCGGCGTAGTCGACGATCGCGTCGGCGTCGCCCGCGATCATCAGGAACGGGATCTGCGCGTTCGCGAAAAAGCTGGGCGCGAACATCGCGCTCGGGCCGGCGATCGAGACGGCCGCCGCGATGCGCGGGTCGCGCCGCGTCGGGTGGAACGCCGCCGCCGTGGTCGTGAAGCCGCCGAGCGAGAGACCCGCGGCGCCGATCCGCTCGGGATCGATCTCGCCGGCGAACGGTCGCTCCGCGGCGCTCCAGCCCGTGACCGTGTCGATCAGGAACGCGACGTCGCCCGGCTGATTCACCGCGTCGGCGAGGCTCGGACCGCCGGGTGCGCGAAAATTCGTGAGCGGGTAGTCGGCCGCGACCACCACGCTGCCGTAGCTCGCGAGATGGGTGGCGTAGCGCTCGGCTTCGGCGCGCGTCGACATGAAGCCGTGGCTGTAAACGACGAGCGGATGCGGGCCGTTCGCGCCTACCGGGAACCACAGCGTCGTCTCGAGCGTGCGGCTCGGCGCGCCCGTGAAATCGCCGTTCACGCGCGTCGGCCGCGTGCCGTCGACGAGCGTACGCTCGGCGCGGCCCACCTCGCGCGGCCCCGGGCGCAGCCGCTCCGCGCTCGCCGTGCCCCACGCCGGGCCGCGCGCCTGCTTCGCGAGGTAGAGCGAGAACACGCCGATCGCCAGTAACAACAGCACCGCAGCGAGCGCCTTCAGGATTCGCACGCGTCGCTCACTCCCCCCTCGGCACGGACTGGTCGGGCTTCGCCTGCGCCTCCTCCTTCTTCGGCGGCACGAACGCGAACGCCTCCGCTTCGCATTGGGCGCGCTGTGCGACCGGGTCGACCTTCTTCGTGACGCGCGCGATGCACTGCGCGACCTCGGGCGAGGGCGGCGGCGCGAGCGCGCCGAGCGCCGCGATCACCGCGCGTGCGTTCCACATCGCCGTCCCGAGCAAGTTCTCAGGCGCGGCGTCGTGCCACTCGGGATCGGACAGGAAGCCGCCCTCCAGCGTCGAGAGCGATTCGATCCCGCCGGCGCGCTCGATCAGCGCCGTTCCGGAGACGTCGCGCAGCTCGAGCCAGAGCGAGATCGCCTGCGCGGTGCCGACGTAGGCGCTGCCGCCGCCGAGAGAGTGCTCGATGTAATCCCACGACGCGACGCCCTCCCGCCAGCGCATCCGCACGACGTGGATCGCCGGCGCGAGCGTCGCCCCGCAGCCGAGCTCGGCGAGCGCGCTGCGCTCGGCGCCTTCGACGGCGACGCGCTTCGCCGGCATGACGCGACCCGTGAAAGCGTCGTGCATCCCGCCCGCCTGTGCGCGCGCCTTCGCGAGCGCCGGCTCGACGCGATCGCTCCCCACCGTCGCGAAGCCGGCGCGCGCCAGCTGGCTCGAAATGAACTGCTCGAGCCAGAGCAGTCGCGGCCGGTATCGCTCGCCGTCGAGGTCCCCCGCGATCTCGCGCAAGCAGATCTTCTTCACCGTCGCGCGCAGCTCCTGGGGCGAGACGCGGAAGCCTTCCTCGTCGTGCGGCGCAGCGCCGAGCGGGCTCGCGAGCGCGAGGGCGAGCACGACACCAGCGCGCAGGAACGCAATCGCAACGCCCATGCGCGCAACGTAGAACGCGCTTGACCGGCGCGCCTCGCCCGTCGCAAGCTTTTCGGATGTGCCCGCGCGCGGTCGCCCTAATCCTTTGCCTGACGGTCCCGGGCGCCGCGCTCGCCGAGCGACGGCGCGAATCGTTCACCGTTCCCGTCGAGCAGGTGAAGGCGCGCGTTCACACCGTCGTGATCCGGCCGCCGCTCAACGAGACGCCCCACGATCTCCCTTCGCCGGTGCTGGCGCGCCACACGGCCGTGCTGCAGCGCGAGCTCGAGCGCATCGGCCTCGCGGTCGTCCCACCCGGGCTCTACGCGCGAGCGTGGATCGAGTCGGCCGCGCGGCTCGGCGGCGTCTACGACCCCGTCAGCGGCGAGAGCGATCCCGAGAAGTGGAAGCTCGCGCGCGAGCACACGCTGCGCGAGCTCTCGCGCACGCACGCGATCGATGCGGTGTTGGACTGGGGTTACTACGAGGCGCCGATCTGGGACCTGGTCGGATCGCCGCCCTATTGGGTAGCCGCGGGCGAGCCGCTGCAGGTCGACGGCGAGAAGCTGCGCGTCTACGAGCTCGGCATCGGCGCGAACCGCGTGGTCGGCATCTGGGGCTGGGCGCGGCTCTCCGATCGCGGCGACGGCGAGCTCTACCGGCGGACCCTCGAGCTCGCGTGGACGCAGCTGCGGATCGGCGCGCGCACCCAGGTGCGCGAGCCGGCGGAGTTCACCGGCGACGCGAGCGACAAGCGCGTCGCCTCGCTGCTGGCGGATCTGGTGCGCGCTTACCGCTACGCGAAGCCGAGCGCGGCCGACGCAGCCGCGCTGACGCAGTGATGGCGGCGCGCGCGATCGCGCTCGCGTGGGTCGCTTGCGGGCTGCTCGCGGCCCCGGTGGCGGGCGCGCCCGCGCGCTCCGAGGAGGAGCGCCTGCTCTGGGAGCGCGCCGCGCAGTGGGAGGAGGCGCTTGCGAAATCCGACGCGGTGCTGCGCGACGCCGCGCTGCAGGCCTATCTCGACGAGATCACCGCGAAGGTGCACGCGCAGCTCGCCGAGGCGCAAAGCGCGGCGCCGCGCGTGGTCGTGCTGCGCCATCCGCTGATCAACGCGTTCGCGGCGCCGAACGGGCTGGTCGTGCTCCACACCGGCATCCTCGCGCGGCTCGAGAACGAGGCCGAGCTCGCGACGCTGCTCGGGCACGAGCTCGCGCACTTCGTGCGCCGCCATTCGCTGCGCGAGAGCCGCGAGCGCCGCGGCGCGACGCGCCGCGAGGGGCTCGCGCGCGCCCTCTCGCTCGGCCTCTACTCGCTCGGCGGCGGCCCGCTGGAGGCGGCGGTCGACCGCCACGTGCGCGGCTACTCGCAGCAGCTCGAGCTCGAAGCCGACCGGCTCGGCTTCGTCGCGATGGAGCGCGCCGGCTACGACGTGCGCGCGTCGGTGCGGATGTTCGAGGTCGTGTTGCTCGACGAAGAGGAGCCGGCGATCGAGGACCCGTTCTATTACGCGGATCATCCGTCGATGGAGGCGCGCGCGCAGCACTACCGCGAGCTGATCGCGCGCTCGCGCCGCAGCGGCGGCGAGCTCGGCGCGGAGCGCTACCTCGCGGCGGTGCGCGGCGCGATCGCGCAGAACGTGAAGGACGATCTCGAGCTCGCGCGCGTGCGTTCGGCGCGGCGTGGGATCGACCGCCTGCTCGCGGCGGACGCCGCGAGCGCGGAGGCGCATTACCTCGACGGCGAGTGGCATCGCCTGGCCGGCAAACCGGGTCCGGAGAGCGCAGCCGCGTCGGCCGACGCCTATGCGCGTGCGACCGAGCTCGACGCGAAGCATGCGGCCGCGTGGCGCGTGCTCGGCCTCGCGCAGCGCGATCTCGGGCGCGCCGAGGACGCGCTGCGCTCGCTCGCGCGCGCGATCGAGCTCGCGCCCGAGGCGCTCGATCGTCCGATTCTCGAGGCGTATGTGAAGGAGCTGGAAGCCGAGGCGGCGCGCGCGGCGCGCTGAGAGGCGTTGCCTCGCGCGAGCGGAGCGCGGCGTGGCCGCGCATTCCGATCCGTCTCCTAGTCGAACAGCTGCGCGACGCATACCGTGACGCGCGCGGCAGGAGCAGCCGAAGGAGAGCCCGTGAAGGACCTCGTCGACAAGGTTGCGGTGGTCACGGGCGGCGCGAGCGGGATCGGCCTCGGCATCGCGAAGGCGCTCGCGCGCGCCGGCGCGCGGATCGCGCTGCTCGATCTCGAGGAGCGCGCGCTCGCGCCGGCCGAGGCGTCGGTGCGCGACGTCGGCGGCGACGTGGTCGGCATTCCCGCGGACGTCTCGAGCCGCTACTCGCTCGACGCCGCCGCGCAGCGCGTGATCGAGAACTACGGGCGCGTCGACGTGCTCTGCAACAACGCCGGCGTGGTCGTGCTCGGCCCGCTCGCCGAGGCGAGCGCCGAGGACTGGCGCTGGGTGATGGGCGTGAACCTGATGGGCGCGGTGAACGGCGTCGGCGCGTTCCTGCCGCACATTCGCGCGCAGGGGGCGGGGCACATCGTGAACACGGCCTCGACGCAGGGCTTGTCGGCGTCGGCCGGGCTCGGCGTCTACGCCGCGAGCAAGTACGCGGTCGTCGCCTACAGCGAGACGCTGCGAGCGGAGCTCGCGCCCGAGCGGATCGGCGTCTCGGTGCTGTGCCCGGGCGTCGTCAACACGAAGATCCTCGAGGCCGCGCGGAATCGGCCGCCGGAGCTCGCGGGGGCTGCGAGCGCGGCGCCGAGCGCGCTGCTCGACGTGCTGCGCCCGGCGGTCGCGCACGGGCTCGATCCCGCGCGCGTCGGCGAGCTCGTGCTGCGCGGCATCCAGCAGGACGCGCCCTACATCGTGACCCACCCCGACGCGCGGGCCGCGTTCAGCGCGCGCGCGCAGGCGATCGAGGGCGCCTACGACGAGCTGAGCCGGCGCTGAGGCGCGCTCGATGCTCCGCGACGACGATCCGGTAGCCGAGGTCGAGCGCAGCGCGGCCTAACAGCTCTTCGTGCCGCCTCTGCCACGCGCCCGAATCGAGATCGGCGCGCAGGCGCGCGACGCCGTCGCGCATCGCGCCCTCCGCGAGTCGCGCGAGCGACGAGATCGCAGCGCGCACGTCGGCGCGCAGATAGGCGGCGGGCCGCCGCCAGTAAGCGCCGAGAAAGCCGTCGCTGCAGTCGTGCGGAATCGCTAGCGGAGTCACCCGCAGCGGGCCGAGTGCGCGCTCCAGCTCGTCGAGAGAGGGCATGCTGCCGCGGTCGATCTCGAGAACGCCGGGGAAATACTCGAGCAGCCAGAAGGGCTGCGTCATCACGTGAGTCAGCAGCACGACGCGGCGGCGCGCGATGCGCCGCATCTCCGCGAGCCCGCGCGCACGGTCCGGCCAGTGATGGATCGTGAGCACCGCGAGCGCGGCGTCGACGCTCGCGTCGCGCAGCGGCAGCGCGCTCGCGCTCGCTTGCACCGCAGGCGCGGCGTCGCGCTCGCGCTGGAGAATCATCGTGCGCGCCGGCTCGATCGCGACCACGCGCCGATCGCGCGGCTCGTACGAGCCCGCGCCGGCGCCGACGTTCGCGACGCTCGCCGCATCGCCGAGCGCCGCGCCGATCGCCGCCGCGATCCGCGGATCCGGCACGCGCAGCGCGCGGTAACCGACGCCGATGCGGTCGTAGAGCTGAGCCATCGCGCCCTTGCGTAGCTCAGCCTGAGAAACGCCGTTCAGCGCGTCGCCTGCCAGAACGCGCGCAGCTCGGAGCTCAGCCGCTCGTGCTCCTCCTCGGGGAACAAGAGCTTTGCTCCGGGGACGATGACGACGCGCTCGACGCCGGGAACGTTGGCTTCGAGCCAGCGCGCGGACGCGACGGGCATGTAGCCGTCCGCGTCGCCCCAGACCACGAGCACCGGCCGCTCGAAGCGCTTCAGCGCCGGCACGACGCCGAGCGTGTCGTCCGCGGACAACGCGGTCAGGTAGTCGTTGACCAGCTGCCGGCGCTGACTCGTCGCGAGCAGCGGCTCGAGCTCGTACGCGAGCCGCTCCGCTGTGAGTGCGACGTCCGGTCGCGCGAACACCGCTGCGAGCGCTGCGCGCGCGCCTTCGACGTTGTGCACGATCGAGCCGAGCATCTCGGGCATGCGGCCGGCGCGCGCGAGCTCGACGATCGGAACGAGCGGCGGCGGCGGATTGTTCTCGGCGACCTCGCAGTTCGTCAGCGTGAGCGTGCGAATGCGCGCCGGGTCGGACGTCGCGAGCAGCTGCCCGATCGATCCGCCGCTGTCGTTGCCGACCAGATCGAAGCGCTCGAGCCCGAGCGCGTCGGCGACCGCAGCCAGCATGCGCGCCTGCGCTGGGTAGCCGACGTCCGCCTCGGGCAGCGGCTCCGAGTAGCCGAGCCCCAACAAGTCGACCGCGACGCAACGGCGGACGTCCGCGAGCGCCGTCAGCTGATGGCGCCAGTGATAGGCGGAGAGCGGGTAGCCGTGCACGAAGAGCGCGGCAGGTCCCGTTCCCATTTCGTACGTCGCGATGCGTCCGTACGGCGTGTCGACCATCTTGCGCAGCTGCGCGAACTCGCGCGGATCCATGACGATTCCTCCGTGGGCGCACACGGAGAGTTCGCGAGCTAGCCGCGCCCAACAATTACGCGCGAGGTAGGCGGCACTCTTCAGGTCTGCGCGAGCCGGCGGATGATCGCCTCGCTCTCGGGGTCGGCCGGCATGAGGCTCTCGATGCGCAGCCCTTCGACGCCGACATCCTGCGGCGAGGCGATCTGCGTCACGACGATGAAGAGCCGCAGCTCGAGATCGTCTCGCTTCAGGTGCAGCGGCATTACGGGGCGCGGCGCCAGTGACAAGTCGGGGAGAACGCCCGCTTCCGGAATTCCCGGCAGCGCGCGCAGCTCGGCGAGCAGCGCGTCGCGCGTCGCATCCGCGCCATCGCACGACGCCTTGCGATGCAGCCCGGTGAGCAGCTCGGTGGCGACCTCGTCGAAGTTCACGACGAACGGCTGGAGCGCTTCGGGATGAAGCGTCAGCCGCAACAGGTTGATCGGCTGCTGGAGCCAAGGGCCGCCGGCGCTCGCGAAGCGGCCGAGCACGCGCGGAGTTGCCGTGTTCATGCCGAGCAGGTTCCAATGCCGGTCGAGCAGCACCGCGGGAAACGGCGCGTGCTGCTCGAGCAAGAAATCGAGCACGCGGCGCAGCATCGCGAGCTCGGGCGCGGCGAGGTCGCTCTCGCGATAGCCCGGCGCGAAGCCGGCGGCCGCGAGCAGCGGGTTGCGCTCGCGCAGCGGAATCTCGAGCGCCGCCGCGAGCCGCGCGACCATCTCTCGGCTCGGGGCTGAGCGCCCGCTCTCGAGGAACGAGAGATGGCGCGTCGAGATGCCAGCCGCGAGCGCGAGCGCGAGCTGCGAGTGCCCGCGTTGCCGGCGCCAATGGCGGAGCAGGCGAGCGAAGGGAGGGCGGTCTTCCGGCATCTCCGCGCATCCTGCATGCGCCGCCGAGCGAGGTCCATGACGTTCGAGGTCAAGCGCTCGCCGGGGCCGCACGCCCTTGCGATCTAGCTTTCGAGGAAGCTATCCCGGTCGAGCCGCGCTGCGCGGCGGAGGCGCGAGTGAGCACGCTGTTCGGACTCGACGGGCGACGCGCGCTGGTGATCGGCGGCGGCCAGGGCATCGGGCGCGCGACAGCGCTCGCGCTCGCCCACGTCGGCGCGCAGGTCGCGGTGCTCGACAGCGAGCGCGAGCGGGCAGAGCGCGTCGCGGAGGAAGTGCGTGCGTGCGGCGTGTCCGCGCGCGCACTCGTCGCCGACGTGACGCGCGCGGACGACGCGGCGCGCGCGGTCGCCGAGGCGCGTCGCTCGCTCGGCGCGCTCGACGCAGTCGTGAACATCGTCGGCTCCGCGACCTGGGGCACGCTGCTCGAGCTCGACGACGCGAGCTGGGAGCGCGACTTCGCGGTGAACCTGAAGCACCACTGGTACGTCGCGCGCGCCGCGGCGCGCGGATGGATCGATGCGCGGCAGCCCGGCGCGCTGTGCATGGTCGGCTCGGTGAGCGGCCTCTTCTCGGCGGTGAACCACGGGGCGTACGGCGCGGCGAAGGCCGGGCTGCACGCGTTCGTCCGCACCGCCGCCGAGGAGTGGTGGCCGCACGAGATCCGCGTGAACGCTGTCGTGCCGGGCACGGTGCGCACGCCGCGCATCGAGGCCGCCTGGGCGAGCGGCGCGATCCGCCGGCCGAGCGCCGAGGACGAGGCGCGCATGGCTTCGCCCGACGACATCGCGCACGCCGCGCTCTTTCTCGTATCGGAGCTCGCGCGCCGCGTGACCGGCCAGACGCTGATCGTCGACGGCGGACAGACGACGCGCTTCCCGTTCCGCGTCGCTTAGGCCCCGGCCGCCGACTTCGAGATCGCCCGCGCCGCGCGCACGAGCCGCTCGCCGAGCGCGTCGATCGCGCGCGGCGAGAGGCCGCGCTCGAAGACCTGGAGCGTCAGCACCAGCGGGACGCGGCCCCAGCGATCGAACACCGGCGCCGTGAGCGAGCTGATCTCGTGCGCGGCGGCGCCGTCCTCGCCGAGCTGGAAGCTGCCGCGGCCGAGCTCGCGGATCGCGTCGCGCATCTCGCCGCGCAGCGCCTCCGAGTGGGGATCCTCGGCGAGCTCGCCGAGCAGCTCGCCGATCTGGCGCCGGCCCGCGACCTCGAGCGCCACCGAGAAGCCGCGCTCGCGCACGCGGCGCAGGATCTCGCGCTGGCGGCGCTGCGCGCGCGGCGGCGCGCCGCCGCGCAGCAGCCAGCGCTCCGCCTCGTCCGCCGGCGCCCACGCGATGAACACGGATGCGAGCGGCGCCATCAGCGGGATGCGCTGGCCGACGCGCAGCGTGCGCTCCTTCGCGAGCGACGGACCGGCGCGTGCGATGCACAGCGCGTCGCTCCCGGCCCGGATCAGCGCGAGCGTCTCGCGGCCGAGCTCGCGACTCAGCCGGCGCATGTGCACGCGCGCCTCCTCGACCGCGGGGTTTCTGCGCAGCGCCGCGTCACCGAGCGCGACGAGCGCCGGCCCCAGCGTGAACGCGAGATCGCTCGGGCCGCGCGCCAGGTAGCCGCACTCGACGAGCGCGATCAGCAGGCTGTGCGCCGAGGCCAGGTTGATCTGCAGGCGCTGCGAGAGCTGCGAGTACGAGAAGGTCTCGTCCGGGTGCGCGGCGAGGAAGTTCAGCACGTCCGCCGCGCGGGTGGCGGAGAGGGCGCGTCGCGACATCGCGGCACGATATCCCCATTGCAATAGACCGCGCCGGGCCGCCGGTGCCATGGTGGGCCGCAGCGAGGAGATGCCTGCCATGAAGCTCGATCTGCTCTACGAAGTCGACGCGCCGAAGCCGTGGGGGAAGCCGCATCCGCTCGGCCAGCGCGAGCGCGAGCAGCGCGCCTACTACGAGGCGATCGAGCAGATCAAGCTCGCGGACAAGCTCGGCTTCCACACGATCTGGGCGGTCGAGCACCACTTTCGCGAGGGGCGCTCGCACTGTCCGGCGCCGGAGGTGCTGCTCGGCGCGCTGTCGCAGATCACCGAGCGCATCCGGCTCGGCTTCGGCGTCACGCTGACACCGTTCGGTTTCACGCACCCGGCGCGCATCGCGGAAAAAGTCGCGACGGTCGACATCCTCTCGCGCGGCCGCGTCGAGTGGGGCACCGGCCGCTCGACGCCGATGGAGCAGACCGCGTTCCACGTCGA
>Ga0187894_10001463_pt1 | contig 30255 bp, 33 predicted proteins | sample GBC1701081metaG_FD_136650 | JGI IMG/M metagenome (GOLD analysis project Ga0187894, IMG submission 136650) | White microbial mat communities from a lava cave in the Kipuka Kanohina Cave System on the Island of Hawaii, USA - GBC170108-1 metaG ...
AAGATGCATGGCGCCGCCGCCTTGCCGCATGCCGTCGGCGAGGCGCCCTTCGAGCGCCGCATGCGCGAGAACGCATTGGGCAAGCGAGCGATCGCGCGCCGCGCCGCCGAAGCCATCGAAGACGGCGACAGCATCATGCTCGATACCGGCACGACGACGAGCTATCTGGCGCGCGAGCTCTTGCAGAAGCGCGGGCTGACGGTGGTCACCAATTCCTGCGACATCGCCCGCACGCTGTCGACCGTCAACGGCAACACCGTGCATATCGCCGGTGGCGAACTGCAGGGCGACAATGGCGCCGCTTTCGGCAATTCGGCCATCGCCTTCGTCGAGCGCTTCAATGTCCGCCATGCGATCATTACCGCGGGCGCGCTCGATGCCGCGACCGGCGTCAACGACTACAATCTGGCGGAAGCGGAATTCGCCGCCACCGTCTTATCGCGTGGCGAGCGCTGCGTCGTCATCACCGATCACAGCAAATTCGGGCGCAGCGCCCTGGTCAATGTATGCGGCTTCGATCAGCTCGACTGCCTGGTGACCGATGCGAAGCCACCGGATGATCTTGCCCGCGCTCTGGCGGCGGCGGGCGTCGCCGTCGAAATCGCTACACTCCCTTGAGCAGGCAGCCTGCCGCCAGCACGATGAAGGCGACCGTCATCAGCCATACGGAGGCGATCGGGATGAAGGTCAAAGCATTGAGGGCGGCGAGGACGGCAAGCACCGCGATGATGAGAGCGATCACGAAGGTGATGGTCTTAGGCGCACTGAGTTCCATGAGGAATCCCCTCTTGAGTTGGCCTGATTCGGAATCTACACCAAAACTGCCCTCAGGACAAAAAACAGGCCATTCATGAAAGTCGTCTATTCCGAAGATCACCGGCTGCATTTCCCGCAAGGCGAGCTCTATGGCGGCGAGTTCGTGACGCCTTTCGAGCGGCCCTCGCGCGTCGAATACATCTTGCGCGAGTTGAAGCGGCGCAAGATGGCCGACCTCATGGCGCCGGCGAAGCTCGATTGGAAGCCTGTGCGCAAGGTGCATGACCGCGAATTCCTCGACTTCCTCGAGACCGCCTGGTCGGAATGGACGGCGGCAGGCTTCCGCGGCGAAATCGTTCCAACGGGTATAGCCGCGCGCGGCATGGGCCGGAAGAAACCGCGCTTCATCGACGGCAAGGTCGGCTATTACTGTCATTCGATGGAGACCTGCATCACCGCCGGTACCTGGGAGGCGGCTCAGGCCTCGGCCGCGGTGGCGCAGACGGCACAGAAGCTCGTGAGCGCCGGCGCCCGCTCCGCCTTCGCTTTGTGCCGGCCGCCCGGCCATCATGCGCATCACGACATGTATGGCGGTTATTGCTTCCTCAACAACGCCGCCATCGCCGCGCAAGGCTTTCTCGATCGAGGCGCCAAGCGCGTCGCCATTCTCGATGTCGACTTCCATCACGGCAACGGCACACAGGACATCTTCTATGGCCGGGGCGATGTCCTCTTCTGCTCGCTGCATGGCCAGCCGGAAGACGCCTATCCCTATTTCCTGGGCTACAAGGACGAGAAGGGTTCGGGCAAGGGCGAAGGCTTCAACGTGAATTACCCGATGCCGCCCGGCAGCAGATACGATGTCTGGGGCAAGGCGCTCGCCGATGCCATGCGCAGGATCAAGCGCTTCAAGCCCGATGCGCTCGTCGTGTCGCTGGGCGTCGACACCTTCAAGGACGATCCGATCAGCTTCTTCAAGCTGACCTCGGACGACTTCTCGACCTATGGCACAGCGATCGCCAAGCTCAAGCTGCCGACCTTGTTCGTGATGGAAGGCGGCTATGCCGTCGAGGCGATCGGCATCAACACGGTGAATGTGCTGGAGGGCTTTCTCAACGCCTGACCGCGAGGCTCAAGCGTTGCAGGCATCGCGCGGCAGGGACGGCGTCTTTCCTTTCCGCCATGCGCTTGCATAGTCGCCGACCGTCGTGAACCGGCCGCCGGGCTTGCTGAGGACATGCTCGATGAGCCCTTCGAGCACGGTCAGGCGATGGCCGCGGCCGATCACTTGCGGATGCATGGTCGGAATGAAAATGCCGGTGCCGATACGATCGTTGAGATAGTCGAATTCAGCCTTCCAGCTTTCGAGCACGCCGCGCGGTGTCTGGCCGCCTTGCAGCACGGCGCTGCCCATGACCGCGAATTCGAACTGCAGGAAGTCGTCGAGATGCCATGAGACCGGCATCTCCACGAGATCCACCGGCGCGCCGAACTTGAAGGGCTCATCGAGGCTCGCGACATCGCCGAGGCGGCACCAATAGGGCTCAAAATCGGACCCCATCATGCTGCTGTCATAGTCGAAACCATATTCGAGCAGCAGCGGGATGCTGTTGGGGCTGTTGTCCCAGGCGGGCGAGCGATAGCCTTTCGGCCGCACACCGGCAACCTTGTCGAGCGCCTCGAGGCCGCGCTCCATGATCCATCGCTCGCGCTCGGCAGTGACGGCAAGCGGGCTTTCATGCGTCCAGCCGTGATGGCCGATCTCATGTCCGGCGGCGGCGATGGCTTCAACCGATTTGGGATAGGCATAGGCCGTGTGGCCGGGAATATAGAATGTGCCCGGTACCTTGTAGCGCTCGAGAACCTCCAGGATGCGGCGCACGCCGACGGCGCAAAACTCGCCGCGCGACAATGCCGTGGGCGATGTCTGGCCGAACATGCCGATCCAGACCGACAGCGCGTCATAATCGAAGGTGAGAGCGACCGCTGTGTTGCCAGCACCGACCATGGCTTGCTCCTTCTCCCTCGATAGGACAGCGACAAGACTAGCTGCGCTTCGGCCGTGAAAAATAACCCGCAATGGGTATGGCAGCGATGCTCACATCAAATGACCATCCATGAGGTGACAGCAGGCCCCGTCCGCGTTACGAAGCCATCTGCGGAAGCCGACAACGGGAGATGATCAAGATGGTGCCGTTGATGCATATCGATGAGATCGACCGCGGTATCATCGTTGAGTTGCAGTCGGATGGCCGCCGGCCCTTGCGCGAGGTTGCCCGCAATCTGGGGATCGCCGAGGCCACGGTCAGGCTCAGGCTGAAGCGCCTGCAGGACGAAGGCATCCTGCAATTCATTGCCTTTGCCGATCCGACCAAGCTCGGCCCCTCGGTGATGGCGCTCTTCTTCATCACCAGCGAGCCCGATTTCCACGACGCGGTCATTGCCCACCTTCAGGGCCTGAGCGAGGTCACTTATCTGTCGACCACCCTGGGCGATGCCGACATCTGCGCTCAGGTGGTCTGCGCCGATGCCGCGGCCCTCTGGTCCCTTCAGCAATTGACGCGGCGGCTGAAAGGGGTGAGCCGCGTGCGGGTCATCAGCGAGATCGAAGTGCACAAGATCCGTTTCGTGCTGCCCGCCGACAGCATCACGACTGCGCAAAGTGATATAGAATAACAGAACTTCTGCTATTTGCGCAGAAATATGCTACAATACTATTGACTTGCGCATAAACTCGCCAAATAATCTTCGGATCAGGTGCGGTCGCTCGACCCGCCGCCCGACTGGAGGTTGGCTCACCGATGTTCGACGCCCTTACCCGTCCGTCCGACCGGCTCCCCCCGTTGAAGGGCCCCAAGCGTGAAGCGGCCGAACGCGCCATGCGCCGGCAATGGTGGCCGGTGGCCCGCTCCGTCGATATCGGAAAGCCGCAAGGCGCGGTGCTGCTGGGCGAAAGGCTCGTCGTCTATCGCACGGCAAGCGGAAAGGCCGTCGTGCAGGCGCGGCGCTGCCCGCATCGCGGCGGCGACTTCGCGCTCGGGCAGATTCACGGCGAAGCAATTGCCTGCCCCTATCACGGCTGGCAATTCAGCAGCGTGGACGGCAGATGCACCCATGTCCCCTCGCTCGCCGACCAATCGAAGATTCCGCCCAAGGCCGCCATCGCCACCTATCCCGCCCTCGAGAAATGGGGGCATGTGTGGACCGTCCTGGAGACGCCCGCTCGTGAAATGTATGAGATCGATCTTTGGACGGGGCTCGATCTCGAATGGCTCGCCGGACCGGCGCTCGATTCGACGACCGGCGTTGCCGTCGCCATCGAAAATTTCCGCGATGTCGCGCATTTCCCCTTCGTCCATGCCGTCTCCATGGGACCGACGCCGCATGTCGTCGACCCTCTGAAGGTCAGGCGTGAAGGCCTCAATATCTGGATGGAGCGCCTGCTCACGGCGAGCAGCGGCGACTGGGCCAATGATGGCGACTGCACCATGATCTATCAGTGCACCGCGCCCGGCCTGGCCACCATCACCTATGACTACGAGAGGCTCGGCAAGCGCATCGTCGCCGGCTTCCCCTCGCCCATGGCCTATGACCACGTCATGATCTTCTGGGGCGTGGCCAATGAGAAAAGCTACAAGGGTTTGGGCATCGAGGAATGCCTGCGCATCGAGGAGATGGTCTATCGCGAGGATTTGCCGATTGCCGGCGCGCTCGAGCCGCGCGAGGTGGACTGGGATCAGAGCTATGTCGAGCATTCCGTCCCGGCCGATCTGTTCACGCTGAATTACCGCCGGGCCTTCACGGAATTCGTCGCGGGCGCTGCAGCGGATGGCGGAGCGCGGTGAGCCCTGAGCGGCAGATGAGGATCGTGTGCAGCCGGCTCGAGGCCGACAATGTCATTTCGCTCAAGCTGCGCGCCGCCGACCAAAAAGATCTGCCGGGCTGGACTCCTGGCGCCCATATCGACCTGCTCCTGCCGTCCGGCCTGACGCGGCAATATTCTCTGTGCGGCGACCCGGCCGACAGGCACCATTATCAGATCGCCATCCTGCGCGAGCCCAATGGCCGCGGCGGATCGATGGAAGCTCACGACAGGCTGCAGGTAGGGCAGTCCGTCGCCATTGCCGGACCGCGCAACGCCTTCGAGCTTAGGCCAGCGAAGCAATATCTGTTCGTCGCCGGCGGCATCGGCATCACGCCCATCCTCGCCATGGTGCGGCATGCCGAGAGCGCCGGCTTCGCCTGGAAGCTGATCTATGGCGGCCGCACGCGGCATTCCTTGGCCTTCATGGATGAATTGCTGCCGCTTGGCGAAGACAAGATCACCATCGTGCCGGAGGACGTGAAGGGCTGGATCGATATCGCGGCCGTGCATCGGGCCGCGGAACATGGCGATGAGGTCTATGCCTGCGGACCGGCCGGCATGCTGGACGCCCTTGAAGCGAGTTTCGCGGCCTCGGGCCGCCGCGACCAGCTCCATATGGAACGGTTCAGCGCCAAGCCCCCTGCCCCGGTCGCGGGTGACGGCGTCATTCGCGTGTTCCTGTCGCGCAAGGGCGTTCATGTCGATGTTCCGCCCGATATGACGGTCCTCGCCGCCTTGCGCGCCGCCGGGCACGATCTGCCGTCCTCCTGCGAGCAGGGCATTTGCGGCACCTGCGAGACCCGCGTGCTGGACGGCGTGCCGGATCATCGTGACAGCCTCCTGACCGAGGCCGAGCGCGCCAGCAATAGTTGCATGATGCCCTGCGTCTCGCGCGCCAAATCGCCGACGCTGACCCTCGATGTTTAGAGCATCGGAACAGGGGGTAACCCGCGCGTGGTATGTCGCGCGCACCGCCGCTGTGGCTAGCTGAGGAGAAGGAGGCCGGCTCGGAATGACAGGAAGCATGCGATGAGCGGCGGTTGGGTGGCGGAAAAGACGGCAATCGTCACTGGCGCCGGCAGCGGCATCGGGCGCACCGTCGCGCGGCTCCTGTCCGCGGAAGGCGCCACGGTCCTCCTGACCGATATCGATGCCGACGCGGCCCGCAAAGCCGCGGCCGAGATCGGCAGTGGTGCGGCAAGCCTCGCCCAGGATGTGCGCGATCCGCTTCAATGGGACGCCGTTGTCGCGGGAGTCGTCCAGCGCCATGGTCGCCTCGACGTGCTGGTCAACTGCGCCGGCATTCAGCTCACCCGCGGGCTGATCGAGACAACGCTCGAAGATGTGCGGCGGGTCTTCCAGACCAATTTTGAATCGGTGTTCCTCGGCACGAGGGCGGCGGTGAAGGCCATGCTGCCGCGCAAGACCGGTTCGATCATCAATGTCGCGTCGAACTACGCGAATATCGCCGACGGACTGAACGCCGCCTATTGCGCCTCGAAGGCGGCGGTGGCGCATTTCACCAAGGCCGCGGCCCTTGATTGCGCGCAGCGCGGTACCGCCATCCGCGTCAACTCCATCCATCCCGGCTGCATCGACACGCCGATGCTCGAGCGCGAGATCGCCGATGTCGCCAAGAAGCGCGGCGATCCCGACACATCGCAAGTGCGCGCCGAATGGCGGCGCATGGCGCCTTTGGGGATCGGAACGCCGGAGGACGTGGGCTGGGCCGTCGTGCATCTGGCTTCGGACCGCAGCGCCTACATGACCGGATCGGAAATCGTGATTGATGGTGGTCACATCATTCGCTGACAACACAAGACCAATGGAGGAAACGATGACGAATTCGAGCAATCCCCTGAAAGGCAGCGCGCTGTCCGTTAGCCGCCGCGGCTTCATGCTGGGCGCCGGCAGCATGGCGGCCCTGGCCGGCCTCGGCGCCAGGCCCGCTTCCGCCGCCGGTGACGTCACCTTCGTCGGCTGGGAAGGCTATGACACGGCCTTCAAGGCCGCAGACCTCCTCAAGAACGCCGGTGCCTCGCTGCAGACGACCTATATCGCCTCGATCGAGGACATCATCACCAAGTTGCGCGGCGGCGGCATCGGGTCGATCGATCTGACGACGCTGATCTATCAGTATGTCGGCTTTTCCGGCGCCAGCGGTCTTCTCGACGAGATCGACGAAAGCAAGATCCCCAATCTTGCCGGCATGCATCCCCGGGTGAAGGCGTTCGACAAATTCATGCGCGTCGACGGCAAGCTCTATGCCATCCCGTTCACCTTCTCCTCCATTCCGCTCCTCTACAATCCCGACATGGTGCCTGAGCCGACGTCCTGGCTCGACATGCTGAAGCCCGAATACAAGGGCAAGGTGGTGGGCTACCCGGATGTGATGAGCATGATCGTGACCTGGTCGAAAACGGCCAACGGCCTCGAGGATCCGAGCCGGATGACCAAGGCGCAGCTCGATGCAACCGTCGATCTGATGATCAAGCTCAAGCAGAACTCGCGCACCGTGCCGGCGAGCCTCGGCGAGATCTCCGACATGTTCAAGCGCGGCGAGATCGCCATGGGCATGGGCTGGGAGCCGATGATCAAATGGGTGGAAGGCTCCAAGGTCAAGCTCAAGATCGCCTCGCCGAAGGAAGGCACTTTCGCCTATCTGGACACGGTGAACATCGGCAAGAACGCGCCGAACCGCGATCTCGACCACGAGCTCATCAACTGGGCGCTGGCGCCGGAAAACCAGAAAGCATTCGCGGAGGCCAATATTCTCGGTATCGTGAACGAGAAGGCGATGGGCATGGTGTCGGACAAGGTGACGTCGGAAATCTACGGCTTTGCCGATCTCGACAAATACTTCGCCAACAAGTTCCTTCCCGGCATGTTCCCGCTGGAAGCCGAGGGCGAGCTGGTCAAATGGGACGATGTGTTGGCGGCCTATGAAACCTATCAGCGCGCATGACATTGAGAGGATGAACCGGATGAAGACGCCGCTCGTGCGGCTCGAGGCGCTGGCCAAGAGCTACGCCTCGGTTCCGGCCGTCCATCCGCTCGACCTCGAATTCGACACCGGAGACTTTCTCGCCATCCTTGGACCATCGGGCTGCGGAAAGACGACATTGCTCAAGATGCTGGGCGGCTTCGTGCCACCGACATCGGGCCGCATCCTGATCGGCGGCGAGGACGTGACGCAATTGCCGCCGGAAAGGCGGCCGACCAACATGGTGTTCCAGGGCTACGGCCTGTTTCCGCATATGACCGTGCGCCAGAACATCGCCTATGGACCGCGCATCGCTCGCGAGGACAAGAACCTTCTGGCTAGGCGCGTGGACGACATGCTGGCGCTCGTCCGCTTGACCGAATTCGGCGACCAGTATCCAGGCGCCCTCTCGGGCGGCCAGCAGCAGCGCGTCGCCTTGGCGCGCGCGCTGATGATGCGGCCCAAGGTTCTCCTGCTCGATGAGCCGTTCGCCGCTCTCGACTTGAAGCTGCGCCAGGCCATGCAGGAGGAACTGCGCACGATCCACAAGAATATCGGCGGCACTTTCGTGTTCGTCACGCACGACCAGGCCGAAGCCATGGCGCTCGCCAGCAAGGTCGTCGTGATGTCCAAGGGCCGGGTGGAGCAAGTGGGCAGCGGCGAGGAGATCTACCGCCGTCCCAAGACCCGCTTCGTATCGCAATTCGTCGGCGAAGCGAATTTCTTTGCCGCCGAGCGCAAGGACAACCGGGTTTCGATACCCGGCGCCTTCACCTTCGAGGATCACGGCCCCGATTGTCCGGTGCAGGTGGGGGTGAGGCCCGAGCGCGTTCTCTTGGGAGCGAGGACGAAGCAGTCCGTCCAAAGTTTCAATGCCAGGATCATCGACCGGCTGTTCCTCGGCGCCCAGGTCCAGTACCGCGTGGCGCTTCCGGACGGCGTCACCTTCCTGGCAACGACAGCGGAAGGCACGCTGCAGATCGGCGAGACGACCAGCGTCGGCTGGTCGGCCGAAGACCAATGGGTGGTGCAGGCATGATGGGCCTGGCCCTCGACCGCCGCAACCTGCTGCTGCTTCCGGCGCTGCTGGTCCTCCTGCTGCTGTTTCTCGGGCCGATGGCCTATTTCTTCGTCGCCTCCTTCTTCAAGGTCTCGCTGTTCAATCTCGTTCCGACCTGGAATCTCGGCAACTACCAGAAGGTCGCCGGCGAATATGGCCTGCCGATCGCCTATACGATGGGCATCAGCGCCTTGATCGCACTCATCGCGACCGTGCTCGGCTATATCGTCGCTCACGTCATCTGGCGCAATCCCGGACGCTGGGGCGCCTTCCTGCTCGGCGCCACCTTGCTGACGCTGTTTGGCGGCTACCTCGTCAAGATCTTCGCCTGGAAGACGATCCTCGGCCGCGAGGGCATCATCAACAACACTCTCCTCGCCCTTGGCCTTGCCGATCAGCCGGTCGAGATCCTGCTCTACAGCCCCTTCGCCGTCGTGCTGGTGCTGGTCAGCTATCTTCTGCCCTTCACCATTTTGCCGCTCTATGGCGCGCTCAGGGCCATCGAGCCCACGACCCTCGATGCCGCCCGCGATCTCGGCGCCTCGCCGGCGCGGATGTTGTGGGACGCCATCCTGCCGCGCTGTATCCCGGCAATGCTCACGGCCTTCAGCCTCTCCTTCCTGGTATCGGCGGGCGACTATGTGACGCCGCGGCTGGTCGGCGGGACGCGCAGCCTGATGATGGGCAATTTCATCGAGAGCCAGTTCGGCCTGCGCATGAACATCCCCCTGGGCGCCGCCATGACCTATTCGACGATGGTCACCTCGCTCGCTATCATCATTGTCGTCTGGCTGGTCTTGCGCGCCGCGCTGAGGCCCAAATGATCGCGCTCGCCCGCCATGGCCTGAACCTGGCCGCGGGTCTGGCGCTGCTGTTCATGCTGGCGCCCTTGCTGCTGGTCGTCGTGTTCTCCTTCGGCAGCAGCGATGTGATGACCTTTCCCATTCCCGGACTGACGGTCGACTGGTATCGCAAGCTCTTCGCCAGGACGGAATTCTGGGGCGCGCTGCGCAGCACCGCAATCGTCTCGTTGAGCGTGGCGCTCGCCGCGACCGTCATCGGCTCGATGGCCGCTGTCGTCATCTCGCGTATGCGGCCGAAGCCCGCCGCCGCCAGCACATTGCTGTTCGGGCTGCCGATGATGATGCCGCCGCTCGTCCTGGCGCTCGCTCTGCTGTCGGCCTTCGCCGTGGCGGGGGTGAAGCTCAGCCTCCTCACCGTGATCCTGGCGCATCTCACCTTCACCATGCCCTTCGTGATCCTGATCGTCGCGGCACGGCTGCGCGACTTCGACTACACGGTGCTGGACAGCGCCCGCGATCTCGGGGCATCGCCGCTCACAACCTTCCTGACGGTCACATTCCCCATCATCCGTCCGACACTCCTCGGCGCGGCGCTGATGTCCATGGCGCTGTCGCTCGACGATTTCGTCATCACCTTCTTCATGCTGGGCGGCGGCAACACTTTGCCGACGTTGGTCTGGGGCATGCTGCGCACCGGGCTCGACCCCTCGATCAACGCGCTTGGCACGCTCATTCTCGCCTTCACGCTTGGAACATCGGCCATCGCCCTGTGGCTGACGCGGTTCCGCGGATGAGCGGCATCCGCCATCTCAGGGTCGAGCCGGTGAGGCCGGAACGAGATCCTGTCGTGCCGCCTGAGACGGTGGCGGTGGACGCGGGCTTGCTGGCGACGGTCGTGGCCGCTCTTGGCAGCGAAGATCTCTATGCCGCGCTGCGCGCTTTCATCAACGGCATCGTGCGGATCGACAATTGCGTGGCCCTGGTCTTCGACCGTCAGGGCCCGCCGCTCATCCTGCATCAATGGTCGCCGCAGCAGCCCAATTATTTCCAGATGCTGTACAGGCAAGGTGCCTACACGCTCGATCCCTTCTACCGCGCGAGCCTCGATGAGCGCCGGGATAGCGTGATGCAGCTCAAGGACATAGCGCCCGACGGCTTCGGCGAGTCGGACTTCTACAAGGCCTATTACGAGAAGGTGAACATGATCGACGAGATCGGCCTTCTCTGTCCGGTGGACGAGCAGCGCACGATACACTTGTCGCTTGGCCGCCGCAGCAGCTCATGCATCTATGCCGCCGATGATCTTGCCCATGTGAAGCAGCTCCGGCCGCTCCTCTCCACCATACTCCTGAAGCAATACCACTTGCAGGGCGCGACCGGGGACGCCGACGGCCATGCGGCGCCCGAGCCTGCGGGACAATGGCTGAAGCCGTTCCACGTTACGGCCCGGGAGGCGGAAATCGCCGACATGATCCTGCGCGGCCATTCGAATGCCTCGATGGGCGTGATCCTGGCCATCAGCGCCGAAACCGTGAAGGTGCACCGCAAGAACCTCTATGCCAAGATGCGGATCTCATCCCAGGCGGAGCTGTTCCAGCTGTTCATCAGCCATATTTTGCCGCAACGGGCCGGTCAGCCTCTCGCCTGACCGCGGGATGGCTGCACGGACCGCCGACATGGACGTCCAGGCTGCCGGCTTCGAGATCGAGCACCACGGTGGACAGCGTCTCATATTGCATCGACGGCGCCTCGGCGGGATCGTGATGGCAGCAGACCGCCGCACCCTTGCCGGAATGGCTGGCCATGGCCGCGAGCACCGTCCGCGCATTCACCTCCGCTAGCGCCGCCATCCGGCGCGTCAGCAGGTCATGGCGCAACAGCGTGTCCGGAAAGGATTTCGGCTCGGTGTCGAAGGCGGCAAGTCCCGGCGCCAGGAAGTGATTGGTGTGGACGAGGAAGCCGTTGGCCTGCGGCAGGACGAAGCCCGGGCCGCCGGGGTGGAGCTCGACGGTCATCGCCGCCGACACGTCATGTTCGAGCGACACGAGGTTGATGGAACTCGACGCCGAGACATCGGCGCCCGCCGCGAGCTGGGCGGCACGGGTGATGGTGGCGGCGGAATCGAGGACGTGCCGCGCCACGACATGCACCGGCACGCCGATGCGCCTGCCGTCATGCGCGTGGTGAAGGATGGTGAAGAGCACGCCCAGCCCGCGCGTATTGAGGCCGGTCTTTCCGACGATGCCATATTCGGTCATGGTCTTGGTCACACTGCCATCGGCGAGCGGGATTTCCCAGACCAGCCAGGAATCCTTCAGAGCATAATACCAGTCCCAGGTCTGGACGGCCGTGGGCGCACGAGCGTCCACCGGCGCATGGATCACGGATGAGCATTCGCCGCGCGTTCCGGCCTTCAGATAGGCCAGGATCTCGGTGCGCGCATTCAGCATGCCGATGAGCGCCGGATCGACGCCGGTGCCTTCGGCCATGCCCTGCATTTCTTCATATAAGGCAGGAGCGAAGGCTTGCGTGGCCGCAAGCGCCGCGCTGCCGGCGCTCTCCATGTCGAAGCTGCCGCCCGCCTGGCGCTCGAACATCTCCTGATAGATGCCGATATTGGTGCGGATCCTGTCGGCATGGGCGGTGCCGAATTCCAGTCCCCGCGCACGCGCATCGGTGGCCGTCGAGCGGAAATGCCGGATCATAGGCGGTCCCGTCCGCAGGCGGATTGGGCTTGCGGCGCGCCGGAAACCTTCCATTTGTCCAGCGGATTGGCTTTGCGCCAGCCCTGCGCATAGGCCAGCATGGTGGTGAATTTCACATCGCGCGCGCGCTTGAACTTGTTGATCAGGCGCTCCAGCATCATCAGGCGATGCCCGCGCCCGATCACTTGCGGATGCATGGTGAGGCTGAACAATCCGCCTTTGACGTTCTTGCGGGCATAGGTGAATTCATCCGTCCAGATTTCCTCGACCTTGCTCGCCGCCGACAGGCCGTAAGTGTCCTTGTCGACGAATTCGAAATGCGGGAAATCGTCCAGGAGCCAGGTGACGGGCAGTTCGACCAGATCGACATTGGGTCCGAATCTGTAGGGCGAGACATTGTCGAAGCCGTCATCGATGCGGGCGTAATAGGGCGTGAAGTCGGCGCCCATCAGGCTCGAATCATAGACGAAGCCATAATCGAGGAGGATCTTGATGGTGCGGTCCGAGAAATCCCAGGACGGCGAGCGGTAGCCCTTCGGCGTCACCCCGGCTGCCTTCTTGACGCATTCGAGGCCCTTCTCGATATTGAAGCGCTCGCCGGCCTCGTCGAAATCCGCCGGATTCTCGTGGACCCAGCCGTGATGGGCGATCTCATGTCCCTCGGCATCGATCTGCTTGACGATATCGGGATAGGCGAGCGCCGTGTGGCCGGGAATGCAGAAGGTTGCCTTGATCCGGTGCTTCTTGAGGAGGCTCAGTATGCGCGGCACGGCGATGGCGCCGAACTCGCCGCGCGAAATCATCGATGGGTTGCGGCTCTTATAGGAGCCGAGCCAGACCGACATGGCGTCGAAATCGAAGGTGAGCGCGCAATTGAGGGTCATTACCGCCTCCAATCAGGTGGAATAGTCCGGGTCGGTGGTAATGTGCTCCTTGAGGATGATCCACTTGCCGTCACGCCGCTCCAGCGGGAAGGTGCAGTACTGGCGCAGCCTGTGCACCTGGCCGTTGGCCATTTCGCCGCCGCCGCGCAGGATGAAGGAGGCGCAGGCGATATTGCCGTCCACCCAGATCTGGACGCTGTCTTCCTCGGCCTTGATGGCCCACTGCTTCATATATTGCTTGACCATGTCGCCCCAGATCGTCTTGTAGTCCTTGTGGCCGTAAAGCAGCGACAGCTGGCCGCCATAGTCGTCAATGACCATCGCGTCCTTGTCGAGGACGCGCTCGAATTTTTCGATGCTCCAGGGCTGATCGCCGAAAGTCCAGGCATCGAGCCACGCATCGATCGCCGCCCGCACACCCGCAACGTCCTTGCCCGCCATATCCCTTTCCTCCTTCTTCCGGCTCATTTCGCGGTGATCCTAATCGGCGGGACAACACGGGGAATACCCCGGCAAGGGTAGGAAGGAGGGGTCGCGCATCAGATGTGCGCGCGGCCTCAGCGGTGCTGCCGGCACTTCCTGAACGCCGCCGGCGTCTTGATTATTTCGACGCATGACCCGGCGTAAGCCCTATGATAAAGTTCCTTGAAGGCCGGCACGGGGCTGGCTCCACGGAGGGGACAGCTCATGTGCATTAATTGCAGGAACGATGGTATCGCTCGTAGGGATTTGCTGAAGCTCGGCGCGGCGAGCATCATCGCGACCGGGCTCGGCGGCGTATCGCGGCAGGCACGCGCTGCCGAGGGTGCTCCGACCGCGCTGACCCCCGACGAGGCCCTGGGCGCTCTCAAAGCGGGCAACGAGCGCTTTGTCAATAATCCGGAGCTCTGCACGATCGAGCTGGCGCAACAGCGCAGTGCCGTCGCCGGGCACCAGGCACCCTGGGCATCGATTATCAGCTGCGCCGACAGTCGCGTGCCGCCGGAATTGATCTTCGGTGGCGTGGGCGTCGGCGAACTCTTCGTGGCGCGCAACGCCGGCAACCTCGTCGACACCGCGACCATTGGCACGGTCGAATATGGCGCCGCAGTGCTCGGCACGCCACTTGTCGTCATCCTTGCGCACACGAGTTGCGGAGCCGTGAAGGCCGCCTGCGACGTCGTCACCAAGAACGCGACCTATCCCGGCAAGATCGGTCCGATGATCGAGCCGATTCTGCCGGCTGCACTGGCGGTTCAGAAAGACCCCGGCGACTTTGTCAACAACACTGCCAAGGAGAGCGCCAAACGCACCGCCGGACGGCTCGCCGCCTTGAGCACGTTGATCACCGGTCTTGTCGGCGACGGCAAATTGAAAGTCACTTCGGCGATCTACGACCTGCAAACAGGCACTGTCAGCTATCTAAACGGCGCCTGAATCCTCATAGCCGCTGACGATGTGGACGATGCCGGCGGGATTGGCGATCCAATAGCCGTCGAAATTCTCCGGCAGTTCTTCGATCGCATCGCAGCGCACGACATCCTGAGCCGCGAGATGCCGGGCCGCTTTCTTCGTGTCGCTGGTACCGATGTCGAGCCAGAGCTCGGCTTGGGACGTCTTGGCGCAGCGGTCGAGCCACAGGCGGATCGGGCCGTAATCCACGGCATGCGAATTCTCCGACGTCTGCGTGACCTCGAGACCGAGCGTGTCGCGATAGAATTTGATCGTCGCTTCATATTGATGCGGCGGCAGCTTCATGGCGATGTTGCGGCCGCCGCGGAATTTGGGAGAGGTGTCAGGCATTTTGGGCTGCTCCTGCTGCTGATTTTGCCAAGTGACCATAGTGATCGAGCGCCTTGTCGAAGATCTCGGCGAAAGGTTTCACCGGCGCGCCGGCAAGGCGTGCCGCGAGGTACTGGAGATGCGAATCCCAGCCCGCGCCGAATCCCGATATTTCACCCGGCGCCAGCTTGCGATGCGTGAGGACGAGGCGGACGCCGGGGCCGTCGTTCGACAATTCGAAGCGCACGATCGAAGCGGGCCGCTTTTGGCCCGCCGCATCCATTTCCTGCCAAGTGTAGGAGAGAAGGCGCGGCGGATCGTAGTCCTGGACGATGCCCGTGCAGATGCTGTCGCTGCAGTCATCATGCGCGCTGAAGGTGAAGGAGAGCGTGACCTCAGCCCCCTTGCGCCAGTCGCCGGAAGCGGAGGCGAGCCAGGTTGCGAGGAATTCGGACTTCGTCAGATAATCCCAGACGCGCTCGATCGGACCGGGCAACAGGCGCTCGAAGCGCACGGTGCTGTTGTCGACGAAAGTGCCGTCGTAGCTCATGACTGATCTTCCTTGCTGCGCGGGTCCGGTTTCTTCAGGGCTTCCTCCAGCGCATCGAGCCTTGAGCGCCAGAAGTCGCGGATGGATTTGAGCCAGCTTTCGACTTCGCTCAGCCCTTGCGCATTGAGCGAGTAGATGCGCCGCTGGCCCTCGACGCGCATGTCGACGAGCCGTGCTTGCTTGAGCGCTTTCAAATGCTGCGACACCGCCGGCGCCGTCATCCGGAAATTCTCCGCCAGGGCACCGGCGGAAAGCTCGCGCTCCGCCAGAAGGCCGAGGATGCGCCGGCGCGTGGGGTCGGAAATGGCCGTGAACGTGTCCATGCCCGGATAATGTAGATATCACTTAAATAAGTCAACACTTAAATACTAAACACACCTGTCCAATTGAAAAAGATCATGAATTTTTAGAGCCTCGGCCTGGATTTCTTTTCGGTGAGCCAACCGCCGACAGCCTTCTCATAGGCCAGCGCCGTCTTGAAGACGGTGGCATCGTCGAAAGTCCGCCCGACGATCTGGATGCCGGTCGGGACCCCGCTTTCGGCGAAGCCCGAAGGCACCGACATCACCGGGCAATTATGCAGCATGTTGAACTGATGGGTCATGACCCATCCATATTCGCCGTCGACCTTGACGCCGTTGATGCTGAAATCGGGATCCCAGGGATCATGATCGGCATGGACGGCGGGAAGGTTGAGCGTCGGGCAGATGAAGACGTCATGCTCGGCGAGCACCGGGCCCAATGTCTCATACATGCGATGCGCCTGTGCCCAGGCCTTGTGCACGTCGTCGATGCCTGTCTTCTCCACGGCGTCCGCCATCTTGAGCGCATAGTCGGTCATCAGATGGCCATGCGTCTTCTTCCACCACACCGTCTGGCGGCCGAAATCCATCGTATTGTACCAGTGCAGCGCATGTGTCTCGACATCGGCGGTCCAACCGAGCGTGACCTCGCTCACCTTGCAGCCGAGCGCGCGGAATCGGTCGAGTGCCGCGAGCGTGTTCTTGCGCACATCGGGATCGACATTCACATAGCCGAAATCGATCGAGCAGGCGATCTTGAGCCCCTTGAGCGACCCTGGCCGCTCGGGCAGCGTGACCGTATCGCGCAAGGAATCATGATCGAGCGGATGGTGCCCTGAGGTGACCGACTGCATCAGCGCCGCATCGCCCACGTTGCGCGTCATCGGCCCGCAATGATTGTAGCGGTCGAAGCAGTTGGGCGGGCCGTCCGGATTGCGCCCATGCGGCGGCTTGAAGCCGACGACGCCGCAGGCCGAGGCCGGGATGCGGATCGACCCGCCGATATCGGTACCGGTCGCCAGCGTCGTGAGGCCGGCCGCGAGTGCCGCACCCGATCCGCCGGATGAGCCGCCGGGTCCATAATCGATATTGAAAGGATTATGCGTCGTGCCCCAGGCGCGCGAATGGCAGGCGCCGGAAAGGCAGAATTCGGGTGTCGTGGTGCGCGCATGGATGATGGCGCCGGCTTGCGTCAGCCTTTCGATCATCGGATCGGAATGATCGTCGATATTGTCGATGAAGATGAGCGAGCCGTGGGTGGTGCGCTTGCCCTTCACGCGCTGCGCGTCCTTCACCGCGAGGACGATGCCTTCGAGCGGCCGCGGCGCGCCGGATCTTTTCGCATAGACCGCTTCCGCCGCCTTGGCGTGTTCGAGCGCCTCCTCGAAATAGCGGTCGGTGAAACAGTTGATCGCCGGATTGACCTTTTCGCTGCGCTTGATCTGGGCTTTCAGGATCTCGACCGGCGAGACTTTGCGGGCACGGAAGAGCTTCAGCGCCTCCTTGGCGGACAGATAGCACAGATCCTCATCAGTCATGGACAAACCTCAGGCGGGCGGGTTAGAGCATCGGACCGAAAAATCCATGGCCGCCCCTCGCGGCGGCCATCCGGTTTACTATCTGACTCAAACGAGGGAAAGAAGTCCATGGGTGACAGGCTGAAGGGCAAGACGGCTCTGGTGACATCGGCGGCGCAGGGCATTGGCCGCTCGACGGCGGTCGCCATGGCGCGCGAAGGGGCGAAGGTCTATGCCACCGACATCCGTGAAGATCTGCTCACCGCTCTCGCCAAGGAAAATCCCGGAATCGAGGCCTTCACGCTCGATGTCCTGAACCCCGCGGCGATCGCCGCGGCGGCAAAGCGCTCACCCGACGTGGATGTCCTCTTCAACTGCTCGGGCTTCGTCCATCACGGCACCATTCTCGATTGCGACGAAAAGTCCTGGGATTTCTCCTTCGATCTCAACACCAAGGCGCATTACCGGATGATCAAGGCATTCCTCCCCGCCATGCTGGAAAAGGGCAAGGGCGCCATCATCAACATGTCCTCCGTCGCCTCTTCGATCAAGGGCGTGCCCAACCGTTTCGTCTACGGCGCCACCAAGGCTGCGATCATTGGCCTCACCAAGGCGCTCGCCGCCGATTTCGTAGGCTCGGGCATCAGGTGCAATGCCATTTGCCCGGGGACGGTCGACACCCCGTCGCTGAATGACCGCATGCGCCAGCAGGGCGACTACGAGAAGGCCCGCCAGGCCTTCATCGCCCGCCAGCCCATGGGCCGCCTGGCGAACCCTGAGGAAATTGCCGCGCTCGTCATCTATCTCGCGAGCGATGAAGCTTCCTTCGTAACTGGACAGACCTTCGTCATCGACGGCGGCTGGGCCCTCTAAGGCCAGATCGTTAACGCGTGTCCTTTCGCTCCGGGCAACGCAAAAATTCGCCCATGCCACATCCCAGTTGGCAAGCTTCCACATTCCCCCTAGGATGGACGCAATAAGAATAAGGACATGACCAGGGGAGTTGTGATTGGGTAGGGCCGAGTCTGGAGAACGGCGCAGTGCCATAGAGGCATTGGCTGTCAGCAAGGTTTTCGGCAATGGTGATGATGCGGTCAAAGCGCTCGACAATGTGTCGGTCACCATTCGCGAAAATGAGTTCTTCACGCTTCTGGGCCCTTCCGGCTGCGGCAAGACCACTCTCCTCCGCCTGATCGCCGGCTTCGATTTTCCGACCGAAGGCGAGATCCGTCTCTATGGCGAGGACATAGCGCCGCTGCCGCCCTTCAAGCGGCCGGTCAACACCGTCTTCCAGAATTACGCTCTGTTCCCGCATATGACCGTCGCCCAGAATATCGGCTTCGGTCTGGAAATGCTGGGCAAGCCGCGCCCTGAGATCGATGCGCGCATAGCCGAGATGCTGAAGCTTGTGCGCATGGAGGAGCTGCGCAACCGCCGCACCAGCCAGATTTCCGGCGGCCAGCAGCAGCGTGTGGCCCTTGCCCGCGCCTTGGCGCCCAGGCCCAAGGTGTTGCTCCTCGACGAGCCGCTCTCGGCCCTCGATTTCAAATTGCGCAAGGACATGCAGATCGAGCTCAAGCGGCTGCAGCATGAGACCGGCATCACCTTCATCTTCGTGACCCACGATCAGGAAGAAGCGCTCACCATGTCGGACCGCATCGCGGTCATGTCCAATGGACGCATCCTGCAAGTGGGCTCGCCGCGCGACATCTATGACCGGCCGGCGGAGCGTTTCGTCGCCAATTTCATAGGCGACACGAATTTCCTCGAAGGCGACGTCAAGTCCCTCAGCCATGGCAAGGCGCGCGTGGCGCTTCTGGCGGGGGCTGAGGTCGATGCCGGCATTTCCGCAGGGGCGAAGCCTGAAGGCCGCGTCACCATCGTGGTCAGGCCCGAGCATGCGGCACTCCAGGCCAGGCCCGACGCCAATGCGCTGAAAGGCACGCTCGAGAATATCGTCTATTTCGGCACCGACACGCATTTCCATGTCAAGCTCGCGGCGGGACCGCATTTCATCATCCGCCAGCAGAACCGGCGTGGCGTGACGGACGACTTCAGGACCGGCATGCCGGTCGGCGTCGAAATCGGCGAGAACGCGGCCCAGGTGCTGAAGGACTGATCATGATCCAGGAACGTCCGCCGCCCGTCTCCCGCGCCGCTCAAGTCGCCGCCGACGCCGATCGGCGTGAAGTCCGCAATCGCTGGTACCTTGCCTCTCCTGCCCTCCTCATCATCCTTTTCGCCGCCACCGGCCCACTCGTCATCGTCCTGATCTATTCCTTCCTGACGCCTGCCGATTATGGCGGCGTGGTGTGGAAGCCCTCAGGGCAAGCCTGGTTCCAGGTCTTGTTCCAGAAGGACATTTTCGACGACACGACGACCTTCGCCGATGCGCATCTCTCGATCCTCTGGCGCTCGGTGAAGCTCTCCCTCCTCACCACCATCATGGCGCTGATCTTCGGCTTTCCGACCGCCTATTTCATCGCCACGCGCTCGGAAAAGGCGCGCGACATCTGGCTCTTCCTCATCACCATCCCCTTCTGGACCAATCTCCTGATCCGCACCTTCGCGGTCCAGGAAGTCATCCGCAACGAGGGCATCTTCAATACGATCCTCATGAAGCTCGGCATCATCTCGAGTCCGATCCAGATCATGTTCACCGATGTCGCCATCATGCTGGGCATGCTCTATGTCTATTTGCCGCTGATGGTGCTGCCGCTCTATGCCAGCATGGAGAAGCTCGATTTCCGCCTGGTCGAGGCTGGCTACGATCTCTATGCCAACCGCCTCCAGGTGCTGCGCCGGGTCATCATTCCCCTGGTCAAGCCCGGCATCATCGCGGGCTCGATCCTCGTCTTCATTCCCTCGCTCGGCGCCTATGTGACGCCGCGCGTCTTGGGCGGCGGCAAGAACATGATGCTGGGCAATCTGATAGAGCTGCAATTCGGCCAGGGCCGTAACTGGCCGCTGGGTGCGGCCCTCTCGATCACCTTGATGGCCATCGTGATGATCGCCCTCATGGTCTATGTCCGCTATGCGACCCGCGGAGACGTGCGCCATGGCTAAAGCAGCGGCCCCGGAAGTACATGACCGGGCTCGACCCGGTCATCACGCGGTTTTCGGACACGCCGATGCGAAAAAGCCAAGCCTCTTGAAAATCGGCGGCACGTTCTCGGTCAAGCGGCAGACCGGCTTCGGCACCATTGCCCTCTTCTGTTTTGTCCTGCTCTATCTGCCGATCGCGACCCTCGTGGTCTATTCCTTCAATGCCGGCCCTTCCATCGCGGTTTGGGAGGGCTTTTCCTGGCGCTGGTATGTCGCGGCCTGGAACAATGCCCAGATCGTCGAGGCCTCGACCCGCTCTTTCATCATCGCGAGCTGCGCCGCGGTCATCTCGACCATCGCCGCCACAATGGCGGGTCTCGCCACGACGCGCACCAGGCCCTATCGCGGCCTCAATTTCATCTATGGCTTCATCAACCAGCCCTTGATGGTGCCGGAGATCGTCACCGGCATTGCGCTCCTGATCTTCTTCGCCATGATCAAGGTCTGGACCGGCTATACCGGCCTTGGCTATCTCATCATCGCGCATACGGCTTTCTGCATTCCCTTCGCCTATTTGCCGATCCGCGCCAGGCTCGAGAATATGGACCTGACGCTCGAGCGCGCCGCCGCCGACCTCTATGCGACACCGTGGATGACGTTCAGGCGGGTGACCTTGCCCTTGATGTGGCCCGGCATCATCGCCGGCCTGATGCTGGCCTTCGTCATCTCGCTCGACGATGTCGTCATCACCGAGCTCGTCAAGTCGGGCGGCCAGGACACGCTGCCTACCTACATGCTCGGCCAGCTTCGCCGTGTCGTGACGCCGGAGATCAACGCCATATCGAGCGTGTTCCTGCTGATTTCCATCGTCATCGTCACCTTGTTCTTCTTCCTCAACCGAAGGCAGGCGTGAACCGCAGCATGGCTTCGCCGTCAACCGATCTTGCAAGATGCGCCGGGTTCCCTCGGGAACTTCACGAAGGCCGGCGCATCTGGACGGGTATCATCAAATAAGCGCAGACTGATACCTGATTTCGGTGCCGCGATAGGCGCACCGGGGTTTGGCATTGGGGGCAAGATCAAGTCGAAATACCAGGGAGAACAGGAAATGATCGCAAAACTGAAATACGGGATGATCGGCATGGCCATGGCGGCCATGACCGTGCCCGCCTTAGCCGAGGGCGAGCTCCATATCTATAATTGGGGCAACTACACCAATCCGGAACTGATCAAGAAATTCGAGGAAACCTACAAGGTCAAGGTCACGGTGACCGACTATGATTCCAACGACACGGCGCTTGCCAAGATCCGCGCCGGCGGCCATGGCTTCGACATCGTCGTTCCGTCGGCGAATTTCGTGCCGGTCTGGATCAAGGAAGGGCTGATCCTCGAGACGCGCCCCGACCAGATGGAGAACTTCAAGAATGTCGAAGACCGCTGGGTGAATGTCGAATGGGATCCGGGCCGTCATTACACCGTGCCCTGGCAATGGGGATCGACTGGCATTGTCGTCGACACGTCCCTCTATAAGGGCGACATCAATACGGCGAAAGTCATTCTCGATCCGCCGCCCGAGCTTGCCGGCAAGATCGATGTGGCGCCCGAGATGAACGACGTCATGGCGCTCACCATCTGGTATCTGGGCGGCGAATGGTGCACGGCCGACAAGGAACTGCTTAAGAAGGTTCGCGACACACTGGTCAATGCCAAGAAAAGCTGGATCGCGATGGACTACAGCATAATCGACAAATTCGCGAGCCGCGACTATGGCGCCGCCTATTATTGGAACGGGGCCGCCTTGCGCTCCAGGATGCAGAACAAGGATGTGCGTTTTGGCTATCCCAAGGACGGCTATCCCTTGTTCATGGACAGTGTCGCGGTGCTGAAAGACGCCAAGAATGTCGAGAACGCCAAACTCTTCCAGAACTTCATCATGGATCCGCAGAACGCGGCCCTGATCTCGGCTTTCGCCAATTACGCGAATGGCATCAAGGGCTCCGATCAATACATGCCGGCGCAAATGAAGGGAGCGCCGGAAGTGGAGATCCCGGCAGAGTTCGTCGACAAGGGCCATTTCTTCAAGCTCTGCGAGCCGCAAGTGACCGAGCTCTATTCCAAGATCTGGACCGAATTGCTCAAATAGGAAGCAGGAATGCATCCCGGCAGGAGCCTGCCGGGATGCTCTTTGAATGCGACAACAACAATTGGGAGAGGAAACATGACACCGAAGCTGAAATATGCCGCCATGGCTCTCGCCATGACGGCCTTCGCCGTGCCGGCCTCGGCCGAGGGCGAGCTCAACATCTACAATTGGGGCAACTATACCAATCCGGACCTGATCAAGAAATTCGAGGAGACCTACAAGGTCAAGGTCACGGTCACCGATTATGACTCGAACGATACGGCGCTCGCCAAGATCAAGGCCGGCGGCCATGGCTTCGACATCGTGGTGCCGTCCGGCAACTACGTGCCGATCTGGATCAATGAGGGCCTGTTGCTCGAGACGCGCCCCGACCAGATGGAGAATTTCAAGCATATCGAGGACCGCTGGGTGAACGTCGACTATGACAAGGGCCGCCACTACACCGTGCCCTGGCAGTGGGGCACGCTCGGTATCGGCGTCAATACCGATGTCTATAAGGGCGACATCAATACCTGGGGCGTCCTCTTCAACGTTCCGGCCGAGCTCAAGGGCAAGCTCAACCTCGTTCCGGAAATGAACGACGTCATCTACGCGGCGATCAAATACAATGGCGGCACGCTGTGCACCGGCGACAAGGAAGTCCTCAAGAAGGTGCGCGACACGCTGGTCGCCGCCAAGCCCGACTGGATGTCGATGGAATATTCGACCATCGAGAAGATGGTGAACGGCGATTTCGCCGCGACTCTCGACTGGAACGGCTCGGTGCTGCGCCAGCGCCTGCAGAACAAGAAGATCCATTACGGCTATCCCAAGGAGGGTTATATCGTGTGGATGGACAATGTCGCGGTGCTGAAGGACGCCAAGAATGCGGAGAATGCCAAGCTGTTCCAGAACTTCATCATGGCGCCGGAAAATGCCGCTCTGATCTCGGCTTTCGCGCGCTATGCCAATGGCATCAAGGGCTCGGATGAGTTCCTGCCGGCCGACATGAAGGACGCGCCGGAGGTGAACATCCCGCCGGAGTTTCTCGCCGCGGGCGAGATCTCCAAGACCTGCCCGCCGGAAGTGCAGCAGCTCTATACGGCGATCTGGACTGACCTGACGAAATGACGAAGATTTCCCCTCTCCCGTTGCGAAGCAATGGGAGAGGGTGCCCGAAGGCGGGATGAGGGCTCTTTATCTCAGCAAGGCATACTCTTTGAGATCAGAGCCCGCTGCGCGAAAGAGCCCTCATCCCGCCTTCGGCTACCTTCTCCCACGCGTGCCGCGCGGGAGAAGGGAAAATGATCGAGAGTGCTGCGCTCTAGACTTGTCCAAGGCCCATCAGAAATCATGACATCCTATAAGAATTCCGAGCCGCGCCCTGCCATCATGCGCGGCAGTCCTCCCCAGTTGCGCGTTCCCTATGCGGATTGGGACCGCCCGCCCTGGAATCGCTGGTCGTTCCAGCATGTGCGCGAGATCCTTCCCACGGCCGAAGTCTGGCGCGGCACCGGGCCCGAATCTGTTTTCCCGCAAGTGCCGCAGGATCTGGGCGGCATCGGCTTCGAGCGCCTGGGTGGTGTCCCCACCACGATCGAGGCATTCCTCGACGACAGCTACACCGATGGCCTCATCGTGCTGCATAAGGGCCGCATCCTGTGGGAGCGCTATTTCAACGGCATGACCGAGCGCACGCTTCACCTTTCGCAGTCCATGGCGAAGTCGGTGACCGGTGCGGCGGCGGGTTGTCTTGTGGCCCTTGGCGGGCTCGACCCTCGTGCCCTGGTCACGCATTATCTGCCCGAGCTCGCCCGGACCGCTTATGCGGGCGCGACGCTGCAGCAGGTCCTCGACATGACCACCGGTGTCCGCTTCAGCGAAGAATATACTGATCCCTATTCCGATGTCGGCAAGGTCGATGTGGCGTCCGGCTGGAAGCCGGCGCCCGCCGGCGCCGAAGGCTTCCCCGGCCATGTGTGGGAGCTCATTCTCTCGCTTGACTTTCGCGAGCGGCCGCATGGCGAGCGCTTCGTCTATCGCTCGATCGAGACCGATGTGCTCGCCTTCTGCATGGAGCGCGCCAGCGGCAAGCGCCTGCCGCAGCTCATATCGGAGCTTCTATGGCAGCCGATGGGGGCGGCGGAAAGCGCTTGCTTCACCGTCGACCGCGCCGGCTATGCGCTGGCCGAGGGCGGCCTCAACGCCACTTTGCGCGACTATGCCCGCTTCGGCTCGCTCTATCTCGATGACGGCGTGTTCAATGGCCGCCAGATCGTGCCCGCGGCCTGGATCAAGGCGACGCAGGATGGCGACAACACGCGGTTCGGCGAGCCCTATACGCTCACCACGCCCAATGGCGCCTATCGCAATCAATTCTGGATCGAGGATGTGTCCCGCCCCGTCATCCTGTGCCGCGGCGTCTTCGGCCAGTTCATCCACATAGATACGAGCCGCGATCTGGTGATGGTGAAATTGTCGAGCTGGCCGGATTTCCTCAATGTCGAGCTCGGTATCGACACGTTGCGCATGTTCCATGCGCTGACGAACGAGATCACGTAAAAAATGGGCGCCGGTTTCCGAAGAGATCACGCGCGGTAGAAAATCAAAAAAGCGTGATGACCTGGATTCAGATCATCGCGCTTTTTCAGGAAACCAATTTTCGGTTCGACGATTGACTGAGTAAGAAAATGTGTGCCGTCTTTGGCGGAACGCGAGAATTTTAGTTGAGTACGGCGACCTGTACCTTGGCGACGCCGGAATTGTGAAGGCCAACGGCCTTCGCAGCGCCATAAGCGAGATCGATGATCCGGCCCCTGATGAATGGTCCGCGATCATTGATGCGCACGACGATCGAGCGGCCAGTCTTGAGATTGGTCACGCGGACAAGCGTGCCGAATTTGAGAAAACGATGCGCGGCAGTGAAGCCGTTTGGATTGAATTTTTCGCCATTGGCCGTCAGGCGGCCGGACTTGTAATAGGAGGCCATACCGGTTTGCGCGTCGGCAGGCGCGGAAGAATGAAGAGTAAAAGGCATTAGAAAGACACACATAGAGAGAGCAGCGAGGATTCGCTTCATATCTATCCCCTCGAGTTGTTTTTGAATGAGGAGTCCCCTAGGGAACGTATGAGGCGAGAATGTGTTCCCTCATGACGTCACGTAAGTCATGCCTTCGAGGGAAATTTCCGGCTTTTTTCCAGAGATGAGATCGGCGGTGATACGTGCCGCGCCGTGACTCATGGTCCAGCCCATGTGACCTTGCCCGGTATTGAACCACAAATTCCTGTAGCGGCCTTGTCCCAGGATCGGCGTTCCTTCCGGCGTCATCGGCCTGAGGCCCGCCCAGTATTCGGAAGCCTGCCAGTCGGCGCCATGCGGGAAGAGCTCGCGCATCACTTGCAGCATGGTGCGGAAATCCTGCGGGCTGTGGTTGCGCGCATAGCCTGAGAACTCGGCCGTCGCCGTCGCGCGCACGCGGTCGCCATAGGGCGCATAGGCCACGAGATTCTCTTCGTCGACACCGCCGATGCCCGGCGGATTGTTGCGGCCGGCGACGGGCGCCGTGATCGAATAGCCTTTCACCGGATAGATCGGCAGCCTGGCGCCGAGCTGGCGCGCCAGATGCGGCGAATAGATGCCGAGCGAGAGGACGATCGCATCGGCTGTTTCCTTGCCCTTGTCGGTCACGACCGCCGTGATCCGCTCGCCATCGCCGTCAAAGCCCGTCACCGACGTGCCGAACTTGAAAGTGACGCCGCGCGCCATGAGCCATTTCGCCATATTGCGGGCGAACAGCCGGCAATCGCCGCTCTCGTCATTGGGCGCATAGAGGGCGCCCGCGAATTTGCCCTTGACCTCGCCGAGTGCCGCGTCCTTGCCGGCGATCGCGTCGCGATCGAGCACATCGATGACGCAGCCCTCTTTGCGCAGGGTGTCCGCCTTGGCCGCGGCACCATCGAGCGCCTTTTGGCTGCGATAGAGATAGAGAAGCCCGTCCTTGCGCCCGTCATAGGCGATGGGTGCGCGCGCCAGCGTGTCGTGAAAGACGCCGAGCGAATAGGCGCAGAGCCGCGCCTTGCGCTGCGTATTGAGGGCGGCGCGCTCCGCCGTGCATTGCTGCCAGAATTTCCACATCCAGCTCCAGAATTGCGGATCGAGTGTGGGACGGAAGCGCAAGGCCTGGTCATTGCGCCACAGCGAGCGCAGCAGAATGCCGGGGGCGGCCGGTGACGACCAGGCATAGGCATGGGCGGGCGCGAACAGCCCGGCATTGCCATAGGAGGTGAAGGAGGCGGGAAGCTCCTCGCGATCGATCACCGTCACTTCATGGCCGTCGCGGTTCAACTCATAGGCGGTCGTCACCCCGACAATGCCTGCTCCCAGGACCAGTACTTTCATCTTTGTCCACTTCTCTTTGCGCTTGCGCTTGCGCTAGTGGTAGGCGAGTTCCACGTCCTGAACAACACACAAGAACACATGCCGAATACCACCCATCCGGATGCCTTCCATTTCGACCGCCCCGTCGCGAGCTATTGGGAAGCGACCGGCAAACCCCTGGATTTCGCGACCCCGCCTCTCTCGGGCGATGCCCAATGCGATGTCGCCGTCATCGGTGCCGGCTATACGGGCCTCAACACCGCTTTGCGGCTCAGACGCGAATATGGAGTGGATGTCCGCGTGCTGGAGGCAGGCGAGCCGGGCTGGGGCGCCTCCGGCCGCAATGGCGGTTTCTCCTGCATCGGCTGCCACAAGCGCAGCTATGGCTCGCTGATCAAGTCCTATGGTCTCGACGACACGCGCCGCTTCTATGGCGCGATGAAGGACGCCGTCGCCTGGGTGGCGGATCTCTGCCGGACGCACGACATCGACGCCTGGATCCATGAGGGCGGCGAGATCTCGCTGGCGCATCTGCCGAACCGCTGGGCCGAGCTCGAGGAAGAACGCGATTTCATGGCGCGCCTCTTCGGCGAGAAGCTCGAGCTTCTCACTGTCGATGCGCTGAAGGCGAAGGGCCTATGGGCGCCGCATTTCCATGGCGGCATCAAAGGCGATGTCGGCTTCAGCATCCATCCGCTCAACTATGCGCGGGGCCTCGCGCGCGCCGCCGCGGCGGCCGGGGTGAAAATCCACGGGCGCTCGCGCGTCACGCGCTGGGAAGAAGCCAACGGCCGGCATCGTCTTGCGACCGCGGGCGGCACGCTCTCGGCACACCATGTCGTCGTCGCCACCAATGGCTATACGTCGGAAGACGTCTCATCCTATACCCGAGGCCGGCTGATGCCGGCGCTCTCCAATATCATCGTCACCCGGCCCTTGAGCGAGGCCGAGCGGCGTGAGCAGGGCTGGACCTCGCGCCTCATGGCCTATGACACGCGCAATCTCCTGCATTATTTCCGGCTTCTGCCGGGCGGCGAATTCCTGTTCGGCGGCAGGGGCGGCACCGATGCGTCGGATGAGGGGGCGGCGCCGATGAAGCAGCATATGGTCCAGACGCTCAAGGAGATGTTCCCGGTCTTCGGTGCGGCCGAGATCACGCATTTCTGGCGCGGCTTCGTCTGTCTCTCCTATGATCTCGTTCCCTATGTGGGCCCGCTCGATGACGGGAAGACGGTGTGGACGGCGCTGGCCTATCACGGCAATGGCGTGGCGATGGCGAGCTATTCGGGAAGGGCCCTTGCCGATCTCATCGCCGGCAAGCCGGAACGTGCCGATCTTCCCTCCGTCCTGACCCGAAGGCTCGCGCGCTTCCCCTTGCCCTTCCTGCGCCCGCTCTATCTCAAGGGAGCCTATCTCTGGTTCAACTATGAGGATGCGCGTTGATCAAGCAAGCCGCATGGTCATGTGACCCAGAGCGCCATAGTCCACGGAAACCCTATCGCCGGCAGTGATTTCCAACGGCACGACACATGTGCCGGTCGTCACGACCTGGTTCCTGGCGAGCGTCATGCCATGCTGGGAAAGCTCGTTGGCGAGCCAGGTCAGAGCGATGCGGGGATCACCCAGTACATTTCCACCGACACCTTCGCGTTCAAGCCGCTCGCCGACGCGGCCGGTGACCCGGTGCGCCGCAAGGTCGAGGCCGCGCCACGAGTCCGGCGCCTCCGTCCCGAGCACGAATTGATGCCCGCAGGCATTGTCCGCGATCAGTTGCGGCGCGCCCACGAGCGTAAAATCCGTATAGCGTGAATCGGGCACTTCGATCGCGAGATGGAGCTTTGCCACGGCCGATAGCACTTCATCCTGGCCGTAGGGCTCGTCGCGGGGCGGCAGGTCATGGGCCATCCGGAAGGCGAACTCGGCTTCGGCGACACGCATGTGGTTCGCGCCGAATGTGAGTGCGGCGCCGTCGCGATGGACCATCTCGGCCAGGAGCCTGCCGGCGAGCGGGCCATCGACCGCGATATGCCTCTGGCCGGCGAGGCTCGTGGCGGCGATCTTCCAGCCGAAGAGCGGTTGGGGGCTCAGGCTCTCCATCTGCGCTTGGATCAGATAGCCCTGGGCGCGGGTTTCGGGCCGCAACGCCAGAGGCAACGCGTCGAGCGTCGTGCCGTCCCGCCAATGCCGGAGCAACAATTCCGACGCCTTCCTTGCCTGAGCCAGATCCATGGATTCGCCGCCTTCAACACTTCGGACAGCGTGATCTTGCCCGTGACATGCCGCAAGACGCAAGCGCCTTGCCAAGGCAAATCAGGCAAGACGCTGGGCCAACCTGCCCCATCGTATGGGCCGTCCTATTCTCGACATGCGGCGGCCGTGGCGATTATCCTCATCGAGCGTCACCCGCCAAGGCAAGATCGAGATCGCACATGCTCAAGGTGAGAGAAAATACGCAACAGCAGCGTTTTGAACTGCCGCTTGCCGACGGCTCGTTCGCGGCGGCCTACTACCGGATCGAGGATGGGCGGGTCGCTCTGATTCACACCGAAGTGCCGGCGGAATTCTCCGGCCAAGGCGTCGCATCGCAATTGGCGGCCGGAACATTCGAATTGCTTCGGGAAAGCGGCCGCAAGGCCATTCTGAAATGCCCCTTCATGGCGCGATATTTCGCCAAGCATCCCGAATATGCCGATGTCGTGGAGGGATGAACATGGATCCTATTCAAGTGAACGGCGAATACGACCTGGAGCGATTCGTTCGGGCGCAGGACTCGATCTACGAGGCCACGATCCTGGATTTGCGGCGTGGCAGGATGCACCCCCATCACATGGACTTCATCTTTCCGAGATTGGCGAGCAGATACAGCGAGCCCGGCGCCGAGCCCTTCGCCATCATGTCGCTTGACGAAGCCAGTGCCTATCTCTCACACCCGTTGTTGGGCGGACGCTATCGCGAGTGCATCAGCGCGCTGCAGGGGCTTCCCGATCTGAGCGCCCGCGCGGTTTTCGGTGATGCCGGCGCAAAGCATCTCCAGGCATCGCTCACCCTCTTCTCCGAAGCCAGCGAAGAGTTCCTGTTCGAGGCCATATTCTACGCCTGGTTCGACAGCCTGCTCGACGAGGACACCATCACCGCACTCAGGCCGCTCGATCTTCCGGCAGCGGGATGAAATCCGGCTCTCCCGGCACGGCGTAGGTATCGGCCTTCGCCTGCTCGATCCCGGTCAATGGGCTGCGATCGCGCCGCCGACTTCTGCCTTGCGGGCGAAGAACAGGACAATCGCAGCGATCGCCAGAACAACGCCGATAACGGCGAATGTGTCGCCGAAACCCATGATGAGGGCCTGGCGGCGGACGGCAGCGCCGATCGCGGCAATCGCCTTGTGCTGCGCAAGGGCGGGATCGGTCACCCCATGGGCCATGAAATAATGCGTCAGGCCGTCGACCCTGTCGCGCACCTCCTCGCGATAGAGGGTGACGGACTGGCCGATGATGTTGGAATGAAATTGCTCGCGCTTGGTCAGC
>Ga0187894_10001464_pt1 | contig 30250 bp, 28 predicted proteins | sample GBC1701081metaG_FD_136650 | JGI IMG/M metagenome (GOLD analysis project Ga0187894, IMG submission 136650) | White microbial mat communities from a lava cave in the Kipuka Kanohina Cave System on the Island of Hawaii, USA - GBC170108-1 metaG ...
GGAAACCGTACTTCCTGGCCCATCGGAACCCATCCGAGCTTCGGGATCCTGATGGCCTTTCCCTCGACGTCGAAGTCTCCGACGCCGAGGTAGAACGTGTCCTTCGCGACTCCCTTCTTCTTGAACCTTGGGTAGCTGCTCAGCTTTCCGAAGAACCGCACGAAGGCGTCACCGAGATTCTGGATGCTCTTCTGAGGGGCCCACTTGGTGACCTCGGAGGTCCAGGGGAACTCCTCGCTCTTGATGGCGTTGAACTCCTTGACGAGGGAGTAGCCCGACATCTCTCGTTCTCCCGCCTCGTACCTGGCCTTCCAGCGGGCTAGGGCCCAGTTCCAGGCGAAGCGGGCTATGCCCGCGGCGCGACGGAAGTGGGCATCGCCCTGTTGGTCGGGATAGAGGGGGATTTTGTGGGCGAGCCCGATCACCTGTTCACCAGGAACGGCCGGATAAACGGAAAACCGCTCTCAGTCCACGACGTAGGCGATCTTCTCGTCCCAGGCCGGCCTGTCGACTTCTCGGCGGATATTGAGGTTGTGCGCGATCAGCTCAAAGACCCGGGCATACCTCTCCATGCTGGGGTCCTCGGCCATCCGCCTCGTGGAACGCATGAAGCGGTGGCGCACCTTGCCCTGCGTGACTCCGAGTTCCTTCGCGACGGCGCTCTGGCACGTGGTCCGCCACATGAGCACCATGATCCGTACGTCCTCCGGGTCGGCCAGAAAGCCTCCGAGGGCCATCCGCATCTCCTCGACGTCGACGTCGGGCAGGCTGAGGACGAATCGGATCCTCTTCGTCGCTCGCTGCAGACGATAGCAGACGGTCGGCTGGGAAACCTTGAAGATCTCGGCGATGTCCGTCTGTGTCTTGTGGTTGAAGAAGTACAGCTCGACGAAATCCGCCTCGCGAGGAGGCAGCTCGTCCATGATCTGTCGCACGCGCTCGAGGTTGCGCTGGGACTCCTCGCTCGGCTCTTCGCTGAGGATCTGCTCGAGGAACTCCAGGTTGTCGTCGGTGCTGACCCGGCTCTCGATCTCTGATGGATCTACGGACCGGCAGTCCGTCCAGGCTGATGACATCTGTTCACGCGGTGTCCAAGAACACCTTCGGTACCTTGGAGATGACTTTTAGGGACCGCAGCTCAAAGCGGACGACCGCGTAATCGCCCTCGACATCCACGACTATACCCTCGAGTTGCTTGTAGGTCCCGTCCGTGACGACGACCTGCATCCCGGGGATGATGTCGGCGGCGACCTCGTCTATGAGCCGGCGCCGAAGATCGGCCACTTGGCTGTCCCTGATGGGTCGCAGCACCCTGATGCCGCGCGGGTCGCGCGTGGCCATGACCTGCTGGACGATCTTGGTGGTCTCCAAGTGGAAGTACCGCACCTCGTCGAGGCCCGTGGCCACGAAGGCGTAGCCCTCCATCAGGTGGACGGTGTGCTTTCGGCCCTTCCGTTCGTAGATGCGCGCGGGAACGAACACCGGCCATTCCTCGTCGACGTCGAGTCCTCGACGGATCTCGGCGGCGAGAGTCCCGTCTTCGACCAGCTTCTCTCCGTGGCGAGTCAGCTCAAGGGCTACCCAGGTCGTCCCGTCGCGAAGGTCTGCCACTGGTCGATTTCTCCTCGATCAGCTCAAGGACCCACTGCCGGAGATACTGGGTGAAGGCCGACGGCGAGAGGGACGACGAGGCACCGTTCGTGGGCGAGCGGTGTTCGGCGACGTGTCGTGCATTTCGCTGTGCCTTGGGATCGACGTAAGTGCCCGTGCCCTCGGTCACGACGGGGTCTCGGCGCATACTACCCGGCGCCTCGGATCGCGATGCAACCTCGGCCCTCTCAGGCTCGCGCGACACGGTGTCGACCGTCGGACCGGCGACGGTCGACGCGGACGCAGGCGAGTCTGGTGATCGAGGTGGCGCTGCAGGCGGGGGGGAGGGCGCGATGGCTGGCGGAGGGACCGACACGACGACCGGATCCACCCGGACGACCTCTCCCGATCTCTGCCGGTGCAGCATCGCGATGTCGCACGTGAGCATCGACATCGTCGGCTGACCAGGACGCTGCGCGAAGCGCTGCGCGAAGTCGACCAGGTGGTGGCCATGGTTGGTACCCAGGGCCGCGAGACGAGCCGCGTCCCAGTAGCTAGGGACCACCGTGCTCCCGAGCCTCGACAGCCGATAGGCGAGCATGCAGAGATCGGCCAGCTTCTCGTAGCACGTGGCGGGAGATACCTTCTGGCCGAGTCGCTCAAGGACCTCCAGCGCGCCGGCCAGGTCGACGCCGACGCGGTCGAGGAGATCGAGGTACAGCGCGTTGGCGTCGAGGAGAAGGTACGTCTCCACGTTGGCCCGGCTGATCCCGCCGAGCATCGACACTCCCTCCACGGCCTTGATCGCGTCGCGGACGTGACACTCGGTGACCTCGGCGATCAAGCGGAGCGCGTCCTTCTCGCGCTCGATCCCCTCCATCTCGCACACGTAGTCGAGCCGCACGACGATCTCGTCCGGCGTGTTGGTCCTGATGCGGAACACGGGCGCGCACCGAGACAGGATCGCCTTCCGCATCTTCTCGGGCTCCGTCGTGCAGAAGATGCAGACGAGCTGCTTGTCCTGCGTCCCGCGTACGTTGTCTTCCAGCGGCTTGAGCATCGCGTCCATCGCCTGTCGGCTGAGCTCGTGCGACTCGTCCAGCAGGTAGATCTTGCGCCTGCCAGAGAACGTCCCGTACCGCACCTCGTCCGTGATGCGCTTGACGTCCTCCTTTCCAGAGTTGGTGGCGGCGTCGACCTCGACGAATGCCTCGGGCCTGTCGTCAAGCATTGACCGGCACTGATGGCACCTGTCGCACGGCTCGCCCTCCTGGGGGTCGTCGCACAGGAGAGCCCTGGCCAGGATCCTGGCGAGCGTCGTCTTCCCGCCGCCCCATGGCCCGGCGAAGACGTAGCTCTGCCGGAAACCGTGCCCGGACCTCACGTACTCCCGGCAAACCTTGATGGTCGCGTCCTGCCCGAGGACGTCGGCGTAGCGGACCGGCCTGTACTTGGTGTCGAGACTCATGGGCCGATCCCTCTACGCCTCAGTTTGGCTGCTTGCCGCTGAGGGCGTCGAGGATCTCCTCCATGTCGTCATCCGATGCAGACGACTTCTTCCGGGTCTTGGGATCGGAGGACCCGTGCGAGAACATCTGCTCGAAGGCGGTCATCGTCTCCTCGTCCATGGGCCTCCACATTCCCCACCGCTCGACCTCCTCCTTGTAGCCGATGAAGTCCGGCGGGCGGATCGAGCACTTCACCTCTCCGCTATCTGGATCCTCCTCGACGCGCATCGAGCACAGGTGGTGGTCGAGGCACGCCTGTCGCTGTCGGTCGTCCAGGGCCTGCCAAGCATCGGCCCCCAGTTCGATGATGAACTTGTAGGTGAACTTCTTGTCGGTCAGGACCGGCAACAGCGGCGGTGCTTTCCGCGTCGCCCCGAGAATCGTGACGCCGGCGACCTCCCTGGCCTTCTCGCGGTAGACGACGCCGATGTCCTCCTCGATCAGTACGAGGTGGGGGTGGTGCTTCTTGATCAGATCCCTGAGCGTCTTCATGACGTCGGGGCCGGCTTTCCAGATTTCCATGTTGGTCTTCCTTCGCTAGAGGTGTGGAAATGCCGTTCTCAGCGCCTCGCGGCCCCCGCGATCCCAGATCGTCCCGGGATCGTCGCCGTCCTTCCCGTAGCGGATCTCGTCGCACTGTACCCCGCGCCGCCGGAGATCGCGCAGTGCCTGCATCGTTCCATCTCGCCCCGCTCGGTCTCTGTCGTAGACGAGGTGGACACGTCCAGCCTTCGGCCCGGACATCCAGCGTCGGAGGAACTCCAGCTGGCGCCACGAGAGGCGCGCGGAGGCCGATCCCAGGACCGCGTCGTCCTTGACCACGTGGAGCATGGGGAAGACGTCGAAGCGGCCCTCCACCACGTAGACGTCGCGCCCGGCCCAGATGAGCGGCATGGCCCAGGGCATCCCGATCCACACGGCCGTCCACCGACTCTCGGCCAGGAGGATCTGCAGGTCGTCCTTCCTGTCGACGTTCCTGCTGTCGAGCCCGAGCAGGACCCCCCGGGCAGACCACAGCGGGTAGACAACTCGACCGGCAAGGTGCTCAAAGTGTGGGCCGAACTTCTCGGCCATCCCGTCGTCGGGACAGCGCCGCAGGGGACAGTCCCACGTACGGATGCCCCATCTCTCGATGACTTCCTCGGTCGCGCCGCGTCCGACCAAATAGTCTCTCGCCGCGTCGTCGAGAGGACAGCTGACGAGCGCGTCCGCGAGCCACTCCCTCATCTCCACGCCACCCCCACGCCGCGACTGGGATTGTGCATCACGGCCACGCCCTTGTGCTGGCCAATGATGCCCAGGGTGCCCACGAATCCTCGGTCCGCCGGGAGCACGACGACGGCGTCGCGAGCCAGCCACGCGGCATCCGTCCTCGGGATGCCCGCCGGAAGGTCGATGCCCGCGAGATCGGTGTCGGGCGCGACCAGGATCTCCACCTGTTCCAGTCCGTAGTAACGCAGGTGCTCGATGCAGGCGGCGACTCCCTCGCTCGTCAGAGGATGCACGTTGCCCCACTCGGCCTGCGCCCCCATCTCCACTATCGCGGCGATCATGTCGGCCTCGATGCCCTGTCTCTTGCGTACGGCGGCCCTGATCGTCGAGGCCCGAGACGCGTGGTCCACCCACACGACGGAGGTGACGCTCGACACCAAGTACGGAGCGATGTCTGGGTTCACCTGGAACTCGATCATGTAGGGCGTGACTCTCCCACGCCTGGTCTCGCGGACCATCGCGTCGAAGCTGGTGACCTCAAGCAGATCACTGCTCATGGTCTTCCTCTGGCTCGTCCTCGTCCTGCGCGCCGAAGAACGCCAGGATGCCGTCGTCGACGGGATCCTCGGAAGCGTCTCGGCTCGTGCCGGAGGACGGCCCCAGGGCCCACATCAGCGCGGCGACGTCAGGGTATAGCTTGGCGATGTAGCCGATCTCGACGGAGGTCCCGTCGAGCCCGAGTCGTCTCCCGAAGTCACCCTTGAGCGACTCCGGCGTGTTCCGACAGGAGAAGTGCGGGCAGCCCTGTGCCTGCTCGACGCCGCCCATGCCCGAGTCGCAGACGCGGTTCAGCCACTCGCCCTCGTCGTCGACGAACCTGCACACGTGGAGCGTCGTCCGGTTGGCGGCGTGCAGGGGGAGACGGACGGCTCCGTTGTGCTCGCAGTTCTCCGGGCGCTTGGCCAGCCCCCTCTTCACGTGCTCCTTGCGGTGGCGGAAGACCACCTGCTTGAGCTTCTGCCGGATCTGGCCCTCCGTCTTCACCGCGCGTCCTCGCCTTCGCTCGCCGAGATCGGCCTGAAACGAGCCCTATCGTTGTGGTTCGTCACATGGTAGGCGCGGTGCGCCGCGCTCACGAGGGCCTCGTCGTGGGTGATCAGGAGGACGTCGAGGCCGAGGCGTCGACAGAGGGTCGACAAGAACCGCGCCGCCCTGTCCACGTAGCGATTCGCCACGGCGACGAGAGTCTCGTCGAGAAGGAGGAGGGGCCGCATCTTCCGACGGAAGATGACCGTTATCCGCATGAGGACGCTCTGCATCGTCAGTACGCTGCCACCGAACGACTGATCGCTCACGCCCTCCACCACGGAGCCGTCCTTGCGTTTCTGGTTGGTCAGGAGGGTCACGGAGATCTTGCCCCGCGACTCCTCCACCTCCGCCCTCACGGACAGCTCCTGGTCGTGGAAGATCTCTCTCAGACCCTCGCTCTGCAGACGCTCGACGGCCTTGACCCCGTCGGTGACCTCGGCATCGACGAGCTGCCGGATCAGGTTGGCCACGAGATCCAGCAGCTCGTCCTCGGCCTCCAGCTCGGTGATGCGCCTCTGGTTCTCGGCGATCTGGGTGTCGAGCGCCTCCCGCAGTCCCAGGGCCCGGTTGGCCAAGGCACGGGCAGGCGTGAGGTCGGGGAGCTGTGGGAGATCCACGAGATACCGGCCGATCAGATCAGCGCTGCCAGACGAGGAGGGTCAGGTAGTCGTCCCCGTCCCGTTCCTCGCGGAAGCGGACCCAGCCGCCGCTGAGCTTCTTGGTCTTCTTGTCCATCTGCGGATTGATGCCGAAGAGGACCGAGTCCGCCCTGTGCTGGCCCAGGACCTTCAGAAGATACCTGTTGGAGAGGTCGAAGCCCTCGTCGGGGAGCGGGACGGCGACGTCCTTCTGCGACCCGGGATCGATCGCGTCGATCTTGTAGACCATGCGCTCGCCGTCGGGTGCCGTCATGGAGAGGAGCACCTTGCCCCCCTCGATCTGGAACCGCAGGCGGTCGTCCTCCTTGGAGGCCGCTGCGTCCAGGGCGTTGATCGACGCGTGCAGCTTGCCGGCCTGTACCGTCCACCAGTGGGGGTCCTGCGCGTCCTTGTCGAGGTTGATGGCAGGGAACGCGTGGTGCGATCTCGCGACCATGAGGACGCTCCCGTCCGGGCGCACGAAGAAGAGGCAGCGCTCGTGCTCGCGGATCTCGACCTCTCCATTGTCCCCGCACCCGGACACGAAGGACAGGACATAGGAGAGGTCCTCCCTGTGCAGGCGGAGCTGGCTGTCCTTCAGCTCGGGCAGCGTCACCACGGCCAGGGCCCCTTTGTCCGTGGCCTGGAGCGATCCGCTGATCACCTCGGTGACCCCGAGCTTCGGGTTCGTCGTGTCCTTGTCGCTGACGAACATCCGCACGTACGAGAGCGCGGCGTGCAGGCGCTTGGCCGGTACCTTCGCGGCGAGGGTCGCCTCGGAGAGAGACTCGTCCCAGAACGGGAACTTGTCGGGATCGTCGCTCAGGAACTTCACGAATCCCAGAGATCCGCGGGCGACGACAACGCCGGGCTTCTCCTCTTCCAGGGTGAAGACGCCGTCCTCCTCGGCGGCGACCCACTTGTTGAGACGGCTCGCCTCGGTGGTGAACTTCTCGTGGTCGTCGTCCGACACGGTGACCTTGCATCCGGCGAGAAGGGTGGAGGCCCCGATCCGACCGCTGCTGCAGAGCGCCTCCACCTGGCCGTTGTCTCGGCGACGGAAGATGACGTGGGCGGTCAGGTCGTTGCTGCTGCTCTTCGCAACGGGGGTGACGACCTGGAGCGCGGCGTCCAGGTCTCCTTTGGCAATGTCGATCTTCATCTGTTCCTTACGTGCGGAGACCTCGGCCTTCAGCCTGGGTGCGGAACCCGTAGGCTAGTCAACCGTTTAGTCTCGTCGGTTCTGGTGGTTAGGCTTCCCCTTCAAGCCTCCGGCTTCAGCCGGAGGTAGTTGACCTGTTACGTTCCTCCGACGAACGGGGCGAGGGCCCGTTCGGCTGCATCTGTGTCTCGCTTGAGTTCGTCGACGAGCGCCCTGTACTTGCCCTCGAGCTGCTCCAGGATCTCGTCGATCTTGTCCGGTTCGATGTTCTTCGAGCGGCACTCCGCCTCGACCTGGGCAAGGTTGGCCTCGGCCTGCTCCTTGCGTCCCCGGAGCCTCTCGATGTCCGCTCGCAGGCGCTTGCGCTTCTGGACGACCTGTTCCAACTCCTGGTCCAGGTTGCTCATGCGGCTTCCTCGCGACGTTCCGACATGGTCCTATCCCCTAGTACCCCCTCCGGCCCCCTCCTCGGAGCGCCCGAATCCGAGTTCGATGATCCCGCCCTCGGGCATGTCGGCGACGACGGGGAGGCTCCGGCCCCGAGACCGCCTGGCCACGTTCTCCTCGCGAGCTGCCTGCCTCTGGGGGCAGACCGTCTCGTAGTCGCAGAACCGGCATGCTTGGTAGGCCGGCTTCGCGTCGAACTTCTCCTTCTGCTGGCCCTTCCTGACAGCCTGCGCCCGATCCAGCAGCTCGCGGAGATCGCGACGCGTGAAGTCGACCCAGTCCACGCCCTGCTCGCCGGTCGCGTCGTCGAAGGGGAAGCGGAACCACACGAAGCCGAGCCTGTCCGGGAGCTTGCGATAGCTGAGAGTGAAGCACAGGGCGTACCAGCGCAGCTGGTCCGGGTCCACGTACTTCATCTTCGTCATGCTGTTCTTGCCGTCGATCATCGTAATCCCGGTGTCCTCGCGCCGGATCACGAAGTCGGCCCGTCCCCCGAGAGCCAGGTGCTTGTCCGCGAAGCCGAGAAGGTCGACCTCGCTGCGGGCGTACGGCCCCAGCAGCTTGTGCACCTGCATCGTCCGCAGGTACCCCAGGACGCCGGCCACGCATATCTGCTCCATCTCGTCGTGCGGGGGAGATTCCTTCCAGTCGATGTAGTTGCGGGGCAGCTCGTCGAGCAGGCGGTCTCTCGTCATCTTGACGAGCCGATCCTTGAGTCCCTCTCGGTTCCTCCACATCTCGGCGTTGTAGAACTGCTCGAGGACACCCTGGATCACGATGCCCATCACCGCGTGGTGTCGAGACTTGTCCTTGGGCCGCGGCTTGGGACGTCCTGGACCGGAACCGAGATCGATGCCGATCCACCCGTACTGCCACAGCGCCCTCTGCGGGCACTGCTCGTACGCCTCCACGTGCGCCCAGTACAAAGCGTTGTTGGGACGGGCCATCGGCCGGCATTCTACCGAGCGGGATCCGCGGCTCTCTCGATGTAGTCGAGGGCGCGCTCCTTGACCTTCGCGGGAACCTCCGCGGCGGTGACGATCTCGCGGAACGGCCTCCCGGTGGATCCCTGCAGCTCTCGCCTGATGGATTCCACGAACGCGTCGACGGTCATGGCCCTCGCCTCCTCGCGCACGCGCTTCTGCATGTCGAACACGTCGGTTGCCGGGCGTACGCGGATCTTCACGAAGTCCAGGGACGGCGCGACGTCTCTGGAACCGAACCCCATGACCACCACCCCCGGCTCGCGGTCGACGTTGTCCTGCGTGAGGGCGCCGCGCGTCAGGCTGCCCACGTTGACCACCCACCTGCCGCCCGCGATCTCCTGGATCCCCTGGTCCTTGTGCCAGTGCCCGAAGCACCAAACCGAGACGTCGGGCGCGAGGTCCGGCAGGTCGCCGTAGCGGAGGATGTCCTCGTTCTTGAACATCTCCCCGCCCTGCGGGCTGGCGAGCACGTGCGCGACGCACACGAGCCAGTCCTCGTCGCCGCGACGGATCCGGCGGAACCTGTCGAGGTCGTAGCGAGGGCCGTGGTACGGGACGCCGACGACGCGGACCTTGACGCCGCCGTGCTCGACAACCAGCTCATGCTCGTCGTAGAGACGGCGGAACACGCCCGCCGAGAACAGGCTCTCAAGCGGGCTCTCATCGAGGTTGGAGAGCTGCGCCAGGCGGATGTCGTGATTGCCAATATTGCCGTAGACGGGGCACGGGTACCCGGCGTGGACCTGCGCGATACGGCTGACGAGGCGGTGGCTCGTCCTGATCGGCGTCTTGTCGTTGAAGAAGTCGCCGCCGTCGAGCACGGTCAGGACGCCGTGTTTCCGGGCGATCTCGCCCACCTCGACCAGCTTGCTGGCGACGGTCTCCGTCCAGTCGTCGGTCCTCGACGACGGGGTCTGGTCGGAGTAGTGGACGTCGGTGCGCCAGAGGAGACTGACCATCTCCTCACTTCTACCCCGAGGTTCTCACTTCACCTTGTATCCCCGCGCCTTCAGGGTTTTCACGACGATGCCGAGGATCCCGTTCACGTTGGACGCCCCCAGGTCCTTCGGGTCGACGTCGATGGAGGCCCACGTCTCCAGCAGCAGGCCGTGGGAGAAGCCAGAGAGCACGGCCTCGTCCGGGTCCGCCCTCTTGATGGTGGGCTTGTGGGCTTGAGACCGACCTCGACAAGAGCCTTCTTGGCCTGGACCTGGCCGTGCGCCGTCCTGAGCGTCATGCTCGCCCTTGAGGGCCGCGCGAACAGGGTGACGGTCCCCTTCGACGCGGCCCGCATCTCCCGCAGCAACGCCGTCCGTATTTCCGGGCGTTCCCGGGCGAGACGGCATACGGCCTGGGCCAGCGTCGAGGGCATGCTCTTCATGCCGGGCTATAGCCCCAAAACCGCTACAGGACGGACAGCAGGACCTCGTCGATCTTCTCGACCTGCGGTGACCTGGGCAGCCTGGAAGTCGTCTCGGCCTCGATTACGGCCCTCTCGATGCGTTCGGCCTCCTCGATGAGCTGGTCGTAGCTCAGGGCGCCGTCTCGGATCGCCAGCAGCTCCTCCGCGTCCGGCCTGCGGACCCGGAGAACGCCCTCGGTGAGGATCTCGTATCCCGTCTTCATAAGCCTGATCAAGTGCGAGGCGTGCTTGGTGTCCATGTGATACTTCGCCTCCAGCTCGGCACGCGCCGGGTTCCGCTCCCTGACCCACCGTTGGTACTGCTCCCAGTGCTTGCGAGCGGCCCGGTAGCGCCGCTCCTGACGGATGGCGTAGAGCACGTCCTTGCTCAGTCCGATGCTCGCGGCGCCGATCTCGTAGATCTTCTCGTCGAGCAGGCCCTCCGAGCACGCGAGCAGGGTGGCGTGGAAATCTCGCAGCCTACCCATGAGGACGTCGAGGGTGGCTCCGCTCAAGACGTCCTCCAGGCCGTCGTCGACTCTCCAGCCGCCGACGATCCTCTTCACGGCCTCGTCGATCTGGTTGCGCACGTCAGCGGGCAACACCGACTCCTCGGGCAGGTCGAAGTCCCGACGCGTGGGCTCGTGCTCGGGGGGATGGAGGAGCCACTCGCGGTGACCCTTGATGCGCTTGAGCTGCGCGTGGGCGTACCCGAGGTACGTGTGCTTGCACTTGCGGGACAAGAACAGGTCGCGTTGTTCGACCAGTCGTCGCCACCGGTCGTCCGCGTAAAGGACGTCCCGCTCATCCAGGAAAAGCAACTCCAGGACGTTGGGGTTGTTGTTGGCAGCCAGGGTCACGAGCTTGTTCAGCGAGTAGATGCAGAGATCGACGGCTCCGTTCGTTCGACGGAAGACTGGATCGCTCTGCCGGTACGAGTCGCCGGCCGTCGGGTGGCGGAGGATCACCTCGACCGCCTGCGTCGCGGGTCCGGGTCCCCATGCGCCGCGCTGCTCCGAGACGAGGAACTGCTCGAACACCTTGTAGTGGCTGTCCCGCACTTCGCGGGGCGGGATGCAGGCTCCGCGCACGTCAACGTCGGAGCCGGCCCGCGCCATGCCGTACGCGTGCGAGCCGGTGACTCCGAGGAAGATCGTGTGGGCGTCGACGTCGAAGTGCATGGTGGGCCTGTACAGGAGAGTCCAGGCTTCTACACGACGCGAGCCCCGTGCTCCAGAGAATCACCCCGAACCGAGGACGTTCCCGCACGTGGGACACTCTTCGTAGGACCCCAGGATCGCGCGGGCCCTGGCGTCGACCGTCCCGTGCTCGGCCTCCAGGCGCGCGATGTCCGCGCCTAGCGTCGAGACCTCCTGCCGGACATGCGTCAGGCGTCGGCACAGGTCTCGCATCTTCGCCAGCGCTCGACGCATGCGGTCCACCCTGTCCTCGGGACCGTCGGCCATGGACACGGTGGAGAGGACGTCCGATGCCTCCCGCGCCCTGCGGAGGTCCTCCTGCGCCTCGCCCAGCCGCGTGGCCAGCGTCACCGTGATGCCGAGCGCCAACCTGAACCTCTCGACGTAGGTGACCCGTTCCTCGGAGGGCACGGTATCGGCCACGGTGTCGAGGTCCGCGAGGTCCCGAACGCTCTTCAGCGCGACCGCTCTCCGAGCTTGGAGGGCCAGGAGAGCGGCCATGGAGGCCGAGATCTCGATGACGCCCTTCACCCTGTCTTCCTCGGGCAGGCTCCTCGCGGCCTCGTCGAGACCCTGCAGCGCCTCCACGGCCTGACGAGCTTGGCGGACGCGGTCGCCGAGCTTGGACAGGTTCCTCGCCGCCGCCGCTGTCTTCTCGGCCCTCTCTCGTCTCGCGGCGATTTCGTCCAAGCTCGAGAGGACGTCGTCCAGGCCAGCGAACCTCTCCCGCCGACCTTGGAGAGCCTCGGCGTCCTCTCGCCGAGTCTTCAGGTCGCCCTTCGCGGCGCGCCTGTCCGACTCGCAATCTCGCAGAGCCCGGGTGAGCTGGTTGACGCGGCCTACGTCGGCGACGGCCTCGGCGATGACCGATCCCGGCTGGTCGAGCAGGAAGCTGACCCCAGTAACCTGCGGGGCAATCTGCGGCCAGAGCTCGACGTCGTTCACGACGATTGGATCGATGCCGAACACCCTCGCCTCGGGGGGCACGCCGTGCCCGACCTTCTTGAAGGACTTGCCGTTGATCACGTAGTTGTTGACGCCCTTGTCGCCCTTCTCCCACCTGAGCGTCTGGCCGTCGTCGAACGTGATGTCGACCGTACAGTGCGAGGCTCCGAGGCGGACGAAGTCGGATCCCCTGGCGTTCGTGAACGCGCCGCGGATGGCGCGGAACATCGCCGACTTGCCGGCATTATTCGTGCCCGTGACGACGGTGAGACCGTCGATCACGATCTCGGCGTCGTCGATGGACTGGAAGTTCCTTACGCGGACCTTCAGCGGCACGACGGCACCCTACCCCTGGTCCTCCCCGCCGTCCGTGATCTGGTTCAGGACCTCCTTGATCTCCACGTCGTTCGTAAAGGAGTCCTGGTCGAACAGCTCCCCCTCGTCATCCTCGTCGTCGCCTCCGCCCTCTCCGGCCGAGGCCATGTGGGGCTTCACCTGCTTCTCGAGCGCCTTGGCCCACTGCGCGTTGTCGATGAACATCTGCCGCAGCTTGTCCATGCCCTGCCGACCCTGCTCGGCTCCGTCCGGCGTAGTCCATCGGAAGTGGGCTCCGTTCTTGACGACGATCCTGTGCGCGACGGCGATCTCGATCAAGGATCGGACGTTGTCGATGCCCTCGCCCCACCGGATGTAGAACCTCTCCTCGTTGCCCTGCTGGTCCGAGACCTTGCACTTGTCGAGCTTGGCCTTGATCAACGCCCCCACGACCCTGTCCTGTGCCTTGTTGGCGAGAGCCGAGTAGTCTGACGCCTTCTCGGTTCCCACCTTCTGCAGGCGAAGACGCACGGCGCTGTAGAACTTCCACGCCTTGCCGCCCTGGACCGTGATGGTGTCCCCGTAACCCATCGTGTTGATGGCGTCGCGGATCTGCGAGATCGCTAGCACTGTCGACTTCGTCTTGGCTATCCTGCCCTTCAGCTTCGGCAGGAACGCCGACCACACGGCGGCGTTCATGCCCACCCGTCCCTGGTCCGCGGTCTCCTTGATCGACTTCTCGAAGTACGCCCTGGGGACGCCCGCGCCCACCGAGTCCAGGACGATGAGATCTACCCCGGCCGACGCCATGGTCCAGAGGATCGCCACGCCGTCATCCAGGGTGTCAGGCTGGCACAGCATGAACTTCGACTCGTCCCCGATGGGGACGCCGAGAGAGTGGGCGTAGCCTGGGATGATCTCGTGTTCCCAGTCGATGTAGCAGACCGTCCCGCCGCCGCGAATCGTCTCGGCGGAGGTCTCCAGTGCGAGGGTGGTCTTCCCGGAGCCCTCGTGGCCGTAGAGGTTGAGGATCTTGCTCCGCGGAATGCCCGGGCATGGCGCGATGCCGTTGGCGTTGGGCTTCCCTCCGATCAGGTGGTCGATGATGATCGAGCCCGTCGACAGGTGGGGGAGGGACTGGCGAAGGCTCTTGGGGTCGAGGTCCGCCTTCCAGTCGGAGGACTTGAGAGCGTGGGTCAGGAGATCGCGCGCCTGCGTCAGTGGCGATCTCCTGACCCCCTTCTTGGTCTCGTCGGACTTCGTCGTCTTCTTCTTGGTCGTCTTCGCCATGTCGTGCTTCTACACTTTCGACCAGAGGAAGAAGCGCTCGGACTCGCGGTGGAGGATCCCCTTGATCTCCACCTGCCCGGCGCGCTTGCCCCGCGTGATGGTTCGTATCTCGGTGAACAGCTTGATCTCGTACGGTGTCAGGTCCGACGTCCTCGTCGTCCCCGCCAGGAGGCCCCAGAACCGCCCGGCCATGCAGGCCACGTGGTACGCGTCCGCCTCGTTGTGGTCCCACCTGCCGCCACCGGCGTCCTCTCGCGCGGCGTCGACCATGTCGGACTTTCCCATCTTCCAGCCCCTAGGACGACCGAGGAGATCCTTGGCGTGCCTCTTCACCTGGGGAGGCGCGAAGAACACAAGGTCGACGCGCTCGATCCTGATGGCCTCCAGGCTGAAGAGGAACAGCCCGTACATCCCCTCCGAGTAGTCCTCGTTGAACACGGGGTGCTCGATCCCCATCGAGTCGGGGCGGAGCTCGGCTATCCTCTGGCGCAGGCTCTCGCGCAGGTGGACGTACCGAGAGATCTCGTCCGGGAAGTCTCTTGGCTTGGTCCTGAAGCGGCCGCGAGCGAGACACCTGCCCGCGGCCACCCCGTCCGTGTCGTGGAGCGCCCACCCGTAGTTCGTGAGCGACGGGTCGAGGCCGAGGACCTTCATGGACCTCTCGCTGTGACGGCCGGAGACATCCGTGGGCGCTCGGACCGTCTAGTCCTCCAGCATCGATCCGAGGATGCTGTCGACCTCCTGGTCACCGGCCACGGCACTGCCGCCGGTGGGGTTTTGGATCTCCTGCCCCATCTTCTCGCGCAGTTGGTCCAGCGAGAGGCTCTGGCCGATCTCGCGCTCGAGGTTGGGGACGATGGCGCGCGTGCGCTCGAGGATGAAGTTCGCGACCTCCTTCGCCTGCGCGGAGGAGGCCTTGAGCATTTCCTTGAAGATGCACTGCTTCGCGGGGAGGAAGTTGAACTTCTGGTACTGGGCCTCCTCGCAGTCCGCCTGCACGTCGTAGTCGTACATCGGGTAGCCCGACTGGTGCATCTTCCTGAGCTTCTCGTACTTGTCCTGACCGAACACCCAGGGCATCACCTCGGGCTGCTGGCCGAACAGCGTGTCCTTCGTCGGCTGTCCTCCCTTGCCGAGCGGCCAGACGATGACGACGGTGGCGATGGCCATTCGCGGCGCCTCGCCGGCGAGCTTGGTCCACTCGGGTCCCTTGTTGATCACGTACCCGACACCCGTGATGAGGTTGCGCTGCGCCCCGATGAACTTCGGGGTGAGTTCCTCCTCCCCCGAGTCGGGGGGTGGGGCCATGTCCTTGACGGTGAACTCGCGTCCCGCCTCCATGCCGTCCCACCATGCGAAGCCGAGGCGATAGGTCTTGCCCTTCTCGCCCTTGAACTTCTGCGGCCGTCCCGTGATGCTGGTGTCTCCCTGGCCGAAGCCGAAGGACTGGAATGCGCCCTGGTTGCTCATGTCTGGATTCCTCTCGGTGGTTCTTCTGACTGGGCGTGGTCTGGTTCAGACGTGCCGTGTCTCTTCTTCTACTCCAGGCATCGACGGTTTAATCGTCCGCGAAGCTGGCGATGAGATCGTCGATTCCGGCCGCCTCGGGCTCGGGTGGCGGCTCATCTCGATCGATGGTCCCGAGACTCTCAAGGAAGCTGTCCGCAGCTTCCTGTGTCCCGGACGCGTCCGGCAACGCGTTGCCGTCTCCCTGGAAGAGTATGTCGAGGTCCGTGGCCTCCTCCGGCCCGCCCAGCTCCAAAACGGGTTCTGGTCCCGTCCTCGGCGAAGGGTCGCGGGACGGGACGGGCGACGTGACTTCTTCCTCGACCTCCTCTTCCTCGACCTCCTCTTCGTCGACTTCCTCCTCGTCGACTTCCTCCTCGGAGTCTTCTTCCGAGACCCCGAGATCCGCGTCGACCTGCGCGAGAACCGTGTCGATCTGCTCGATGCCGACCGTCTCGATGCCGCCTGTCACGTCCAGTCCGGACTTCCTGCCCCACTGGGCGCCCATGCCGAGATCGTGCTCGATCAGGGTCATCTGGTCGCGCATCTTGGTCTGTGCGTTCTTGAGGTCTGCCCGTCGCGACTTGATGGACATCATCAGCGTCTCCAAGTCGTAGGCGGCGAGCTCCAACCTCTGGATCCCCTCGATCTGCGACCGGAGCTGGACATCGGCGAGGGCCTCGCGCTCGCCCTGGGCTCGCCCCACCCGGCACTTGGGATCGTTGACCATTAGGTCGCGCTTCTCCAGCTCGTAGAGGCCGCGCTTGGCGTTGATGACTCTCTTGAGGTAGTGGAGATCCTCCGACGTCTGGAGGAAGATCTGCTCCACGCGATTCAGCATCGCCCGGACATGGGCGATGCGGTTGTTGAACCGCTTGGGCCCGTAGTCGAGGGGGTTGGGATCGAGGTGGACCTCCATCCGCTTCAGCTCGGCGTACGTGTCCCGCAGACGCTGCTCGTCCACCACGGGAAGTTCCTTCTCAAGATTGCTGCTCGGGGTCGCCATTGTCGTCATCGCGGGACACTCCCATCTCGCGGAGGATGAACCCGTTGTAGTTCTCCCGGACGCTCCTCACCGCGTCGCGGAAGTAGCCGGGCGTGATGCTGCCGTTGGCCACGGCCGACTCGAGGGCCGCGACGTCGCACTCGATCGCGAGGAGGTAGCGAGCGATCCTGGCGTCCTTGATCGTGGCGCCCTGCTGCGCCAGGACGCGCTCGTCCTCCGGCTCGGCGAGCAGATCGGTTCCCGGTCCCCCCCGGTCATCCTGGATCGACTGCCACGAGGCGGAGAACCCGACGAACGAGTCGCCGTTGCGGCCCTTCACCGCTCTCGTGCACGTGATCCTCGTGATGCGGATGCCGTCCCGGATCCTGGTGAGCCTCTGCCGGATCTCCTCCTTGGTCGGGCGGCTGGCGCTGCTCTTCATGGGCTCCCGCATTTACCCCGCCGAGGCCCTCGCCGAAGCCTCGAGAAACGCCCCGAGCCTGTCGGGGAAGAGCGTGTTCCTGGCCTCCTCCTTGCTGTTTTTCACCGCCCTCTCCAGGGCCTCCGGGTGCCCGACGAGGATGACCTTCCGACGGGCCCGGGTGATGGCCGTGTAGAGCAGGTTCCTCTGGAGCTGGCTCTTGAACCCGAGAACCCACGGCATGACGATCACGTCGTACTCCTGGCCCTGCGACTTGTGCACGGTCACCGCGTAGGCCATGCGAAGGTGGGCCGGGGCGTCGCGAAACGGCATCTGGACGTGCATGACCGGCGGCCCGTGGATCTTGATCTCGACGCTCTTCGCCTTGTCGTCCAGCCTGACGATCTTCCCGACGTCGCCGTTGAAGATCTCGAAGCTGTAGTTGTTCTTGGACACCATGATGCGGTCTCCCTCCCTGACCGTCTCCGAGCCGAGGCGCATCTCTCTCAGGCCGGGCGTCTTGGGGTTGAGCAGCTCGCGGATCCTCATGTTCAAGTTGGTCACGCCGAGGACGCCGGAGTGACGAGGGCTGAGGACCTGGAAGTTCGCCCTGCGCTCGAAGAGCTTGGTCACGGTCGACACCATGGTCTCCAGGATCCTGCTCTCGTCGCGGACCTCGACGAACGTGAAGTCCCTCGATCCTCGGGGGAATCGTGGGACGTCCCAGGCGTTGATCGCGTGGGCCGCGATCACGATGTCGCTAGCCTCGTCTTGCCGGAAGATCTCGCGGAGGGCGACGGTCGGGAACTGCCCGGTCGATATCATGTCGCGGAGGACGTTACCCGGACCAACCGACGGGAGCTGCGCGGCGTCACCAACGAACACGAGCCGGCAGCCCTTCGCGGTACACGTGAGGAGCCTGAAGAGGAGGTGCTGATCCACCATGGAACTCTCATCCACGACCACGACGCGGGCCGGGTGGGGCCGCAACGAGGAGAACGACCAGTACTCGTTGGAGCCGTCGGCGTCGATGCCAAGGCCAGAGGCGACCCCGACGATGCCGGCGTAGGTGCTCTCTCGCTCGTCGTCCGATTCCACGCCCTTCGCCCCGAAGGCTCGATGGATCGTGCTGGCCTCGGCCCCGGTCACGGCGGTGATTCGCTTGGCGGCGATCCCGGTGGGGGCGACGAGGAGGAACGGCACGCCCGCGTCCTGGAGCACCTTCACGACGACCCGAAGGCACGTGGTCTTCCCGGTCCCGGGAAGACCCGTCAGGATGGAGACGGGCTCCACCAGGGCGTTCACGGCCCCGTCCATCTGGTCCTCTGACAGTCGCAGGTTGCCGTGCAGCGACCACTCCTCGATGGCCGTCCTGGCCACCACCCTGAGATCCGCGCCCGAGATCAGTGTCTCCGTCGTTCTCGGTCCGACCGTCGCCAGCTGGGAGCTGTACCTGCCCCGCTCCTCGCCCTCGAGCCTCGCCTGTGCCTGCCTCTCCGCGAGCAGGCGGGCGGCCTCGCCCTCAAGACGGTGGAACCACGGCTCGTAGATCGCCGTCGTGCCCGGTCTCGTACGGTTGTCGAGGACCAGGAGAGACTCGTCGTGGAGGTCCTTGAGAACCCGCGCGATCCTGGTCTTGTCCATGGACTCCACGTGCTGGACCACGCCCTGGACGATCTCGCCGGAACTCAGGTAGAGGTGGCCCAGGCCTCGCTTCATCTTGCAGGTGTAGAGCACGGCGCCCCGAAGCCTGCGTTCCGAGCCGAGATCCAGACCGAGACGGCGCGCGACCTCGTCCGCCTGCTCGAACGTGATCCCGTCGATCTGCACGAGAGCCCAGGGATCCTGGCTGAGAACCTTCTCCGCGTCGTCGCCGAAGTGCGCGTAGATCTGCTCGACGCGCCCCTTCGGCAGGCCCATGTCGCCCAGGAACTTGAGCGACTGGAACATCGCCCTCACGGCCAGCCACCTGCCGACCACGAGCTGAGCTGTGAACTCCGAGATGCCCGGCGCCGTCTGGAGCGCGACGGGATCCGCGAGAGTATCCACGAGCCTGTCGCCGAAGTGGGCCTGGAGATGTCGACACACGAGAGAGCCCACGCCATGGCCCTGCAGCATCTTGACGGCCGTCTCGGTGTCCCAGCCTCCTTGGACGACCGGAGCCCGCTCGATCACGAGCTGGCGTCCGTACGTCTGGTGAGTCTCCCATCGCGCCTCGAAGCCGAACCAGCAGCCGGGCTTGACGTCGAGCCCCGGAACCGTCCCGCGCACGACCGTCTTGGCGCCGCCTTCCAGCTCCATGTCGAGGACGTAGAACGCCTGCGCGGCGTTGTTGAAGCGCACGCCGACGACCCGGCCGGAGAAGTAGCTAGCCATCGACCCCGCTCTTGATGTCGTTGATCCGCTCCACGAGGTCGCGAGCTCGACGCAACCGCTCGAGAAGGTCCTCCACCCTCGCGTCGTGGAGGTCGGCACCGACCTCCTCGTTGACGGCCTCGTCCAGCGAGGAGGTGTCCGGGATCGCCATCACGATCACCTGCGAGCGATGGCCGACGAGAGCGTCCAGCCATACCGAGACGGGCCCGTGCTCGCCGTCGAGCACCCATCCTCCGTCTCCGGATCGCAGGACGCCTCCACCGTCGAACGTGAACAGGCGCCGGGGATCGTCGTGATGTCCGAAGTGGCAGCGGCCCGATGCCTCCAGGAGACAGCACCCGCCGCCCCACCGGGAGTCGTCGTGCGGTTCCTGTGGTCGGTGATGGGCGAGCATGCGCACTCGCGAGCCGCCGAACTCTCCGAGGACTGCCTCGACATCTCGCGTTCCCTCAAACTCGTCCGCGACGCAGAGACGGTGGTCGCGCGCTCGGTAGAAGACCCCGAGAATGTCCACGACTCTAAGATCTGTGGACGTGCTGGCCATCTGCTGAGTCTACCCCGCGCCACTCTCGGGGCGCGCGACTCGGCATCATCCACACTTGCTGGACCCACACGAGACGCAGATCAGGCATCCTTCCTGGTAGCGCAGGCTATCCTCGGCGCCGCACTCCTTGCAGATGTTCTGCGACGCGGTCGATCCGTCGGGGATGTAGCGCTTGAGGATCCTGGCCATCGTCCTGGCGAAGTCGAACATGTCCGAGTCTCGATCCCGCTGGAGCTGCTCGACGACGTACTGGATCGGCGCCCCGTGCCGCAGCGCGAGGGAGGCCATCCGCGTCGCCCAGCCACGCTCGGGGTTGTCGAACTGGCGGACGATGTCCTTGATCTTGAAGGGATCGTCCTGGTCGCCGTAGCACAGGTCGTACTTGCCGCCGGTCTTGAAGGACCGCTTGACGATCCACCCTCTCTCGACCTTGCGCGGGAGCTCGATGTTCTCCGTCGTGCCCCCGAAGATCTCGAAGGGCTTGCCGTCGTACAGGCCCACGAAGAAGATCCAGTCCTCGAAGCGGTCGTCGCCGACCTTGACGCGCGTGCGGTGGATGTCGCAGGGGAGAACTTCGGGGCGCTTCGGGGCGCTGTGCTGGACGAACTCGGACTTCTTCTCGACGAGCACCCCGTCTCGGGCCCCGTCGCGGTAGACCGTGATCCCCTTGACACCCATCTTCCACGCCGTCGTGTAGATGTCGCGGACGACCTCGGTGGACACGTCCTTGGGGAGGTTGATCGTCGACGAGATGGCGTGATCGATCCATCGACCGGCCGCGGCCTGGAGCCTCACCCGTTGCGACCAGTCGATCTCCTCGGCCTGCGCCCCGGCGTACGGGCTCTCGGCGAAGTCGTCGTCCCCCTTGCCCGTGACCTCCTGCCACCGGCGAAGGCCGTGCTCCTTCACCGCGAAGTGCTGCCACCTGTCCCCGTGCGAGTCCACCTCGTCCACGCGAGTGCCCTCGTCGTTGGGATTGATCTTCTTCTTCCGCGTGTAGATCGCCCGGAAGACCGGCTCGATGCCGCTGGTCGTCTGGGTGAGGATGCTGACGCTCCCCGTGGGGGCCGTCGTCAGGCAGGCGATGTTGCGCCTTCCGTGACGCTCGTATTTCGAGCGCAGGTCTGGGGGAGCCGCCGCCAGCACTCTCTCGACGAACGGATGTCCTTCCTCCTTGCGGAAGTCGTAGGCGGGGAAGCACCCGCGCTCCGCCGCCATCTCGATGGACGCCTCGTAGGAGGCGACGGCGAGGGCCCGATAGATCTGCTCGACCAGAGCGATGGATTGGTCGTTCCCGTACCTGAGACCCATCATGGCGACCGTGTCGCCCACGGCCGTGACCCCCAGCCCCGTCCTCCGTCCGCCGATGCCGGCCTCCCGGATGCGTTGCCAGAGAGACCGCTCCGTCCGCTTGGCGTCCTCGGACTCGGGGTCTCTGTCGATCTTCTCCAGGATCCTGTCGACGTGGTCGATCTCGATATCGACGAGGTCGTCCATGAGCCGCTGCGCCTTCTTGGCCACGTCGTGGAGGTGACGCCAGTCCAGGTCGGCGTGGTCCGTGAACGGGTCCGTCACGAACTTCGAGAGATTGATCGCCATCAGGCGGCAGGAGTCGCCCGGAGACAGCGGGATCTCGCTGCACGGGTTCGTGCTCGTCGTCCTGTAGCCCGCGTCCGCGTAGCAGTCGGCGGGGCTCTCGCGCAGGATGTTGTCCCAGAACAGCAGGCCTGGCTCGGCGCTGTCCCTGGCGTTCTGCGTGATCTCGTCCCAGATGGCCCTGGCGTCGACCCAGTCCTCGATGATCGGGTCCTCGCGACGGTCGACGGGCCACCGTTGGTGGTACTTCTCGCCGCGCTCCACGGCGCGCAGGAATTCGTCGGACAGGCGGACGCTGACGTTCGCGCCGGTGACCTTCGTGCGCTCGGCGTGACCGCATGCCTTACAGGAGGTCATAACGTTCTTGATCCTGATGAACGTGAGGATCTCGGGGTGGTGGACGTCACACGTGAGCATCAGGGCCCCGCGCCTGCCCCCCTGAGCCACCTCCCGACACGTCCTGGAGAACCTCTCCATGAAGATCCCGATGCCGTCGGTGGTCTGCGCGGCGTTCGCCGTCGGGAGCCCGCGAGGCCGGATCGACGAGATATCGAAGCCGACGCCCCCGCGCCGCTTCATAATCTGCGCCTGGAGCTGGTCGACGAGGAGGATGCCGCCGTAGGAATCCTCGGGGGAGGGGACGACGAAGCAGTTTGAGACGCTCTGGTACTTGTACGGGTTCCCGACCCCGCTCATCGGCGATCCCTGAGGAACCACAGTCCAGTCGGAGAAGAGGCCGTACACGTCTTCCTCGGACATCGGGTTCGTGTACCGCGCCTCCACCTCGGCGAATGCCTTCGCCAATCGCCGGTGCATGTCGACGGGAGTCAGCTCCACGAGTGCCCCGTCCTGGTCTCGCAGGGCGTACTTCGTGATCCACGTGCTCGCTGCCAGGGAGTCTCCGCGGAAGTAGTCGAGCGTGGCGACGTACGCCTCCTCGTAGCTGTACTTCTTCCTGTGCTTCACCTGCTCCCTCCTGCCGTCGTCGACCTGGGCATGGATCGACACGGGCGTAGCTTCCTTTGACGCGACGAGGTGATCCCTGGACGGCTCGAACATGCGCGACCTCGACCGAGATGGTCCGTGAAGGAGTTCGTGGTGCTTATACGCGTGCAAGTCGCGGAGGAGACTCGCGCGCGCAACAGGAACGCGGATATAGGCGACATATCGCCCGCGTGCAGAGGGACGACACCCTACCCGACTGCCTCGGCCCCGAGCGAGCGGAACAGCGCGCACTCCAGTTCGACCCATGGGTTGACGTGACCGTTCCTGACCCCGCGCTCGACAGATGCCAGGGACTTTAGTAGGGAGATTAAATCTCCCTGTCCCCACCTTCTTGCGGCGGGAAGGATGGTTTTGCGGAGCACAAAGGGGTGCAGCTTGGTCCTCTGCGCGATCTCTTCGTGCGAGACGTCGGCCTGCAGAAGCGAGGCGACGTGCAGCCATCCCCGCGCCGCGGCGCCGATGAACGCGCAGGCGCGTATCGTCGCCCCCGAGGCCTGCCCGGCATGGGTCCGGCGCATGCTGGCAAGCGCGGTGCCTGTCGCGCGTACGTCTCGCCGCTCCAGGGCGTCGACGATGGGCCTGGGGCCCAGCTCCGTGAACGCGCCGAGGACGCTCCGGGCGTGCGCGGGGGTCGCCTCGTCCAGTCCCTCGGCGCGCAGGAGCATGGCGAGCTTCTCGATCTCGAACGACAGCATGCCGAGATCGGTACCCACGCTCTTCACGATGCCGTCCGCGAGAGGCATCGTGAGACGCACGCCTCTCCGCGTCGCCTCGGACACGCAGAACCTCGACGCGTGCTCGGCCTCCTCCCACGGCTTCGGCTTCTCGAATCGAGCCACGAAGCGGGCCGGGAGCGCCTCGGCGATCCTCGCCAAGTTGGACTTCGCCTTGATGTCGGCCTCGTGGTACAGGACCACGACCACCGCGTTGTTCTCCGCCTCGTGATGTTGGAGGATCATCTCCGCGTCGACCGCCTCGGGATCCTCCACCACGACGAGAACCTCCTCCTGGAAGAGCACGCCGGTGCTGGACAGGATTCTGCGAAGCTCCTCGACGTCGGCCCCGGCGAGGTACTCCACCCCGCGACCCGACGCGTCGGCCGCGGACACGGCCTCCCTCAGCTCTCGAGAACGAAGGTAATCCTCCGAGCCCGAGAGGACGACGACGGGGGGCGGGTTCTTCCAGCGGCTCATAGCAGGGCGGCCAGCACCTCGGTCATCGTGGGCTCGCGCGATCCCAGCACCTCGCGAGCGGAGTTCCAGATGTGCCAGACACCGTCGCATCGGACCCGTGCGAGGGCCCTCGACAGGGAGTCGAGCACCTCGCGCGGCTCCTTTTCTCTCGTGGCCTCGATCAGGGCGGCGGCGTCTCGCCTGGCCGCCGCATCGAGAACCGCGCGCCCGAGCGCGTCGTCATCCTCGGGCGTGTCCGCGGAGGCCGGGCACCATCGCTGGAGGCAGCGCGAGCGGATCGTCGGGCTGACGTCCCCCTCGTCGGCGGCCCACAGGACCGGACGCACGGTCCGATCATCGAACTCCTCCAGGCTCTTGAGCAGCGCGTCGGAGACCATCCGGTTCGCCCGGTCCATGGGGCCGATCACGAGCGATCCGGGACCGTCCCCCGCGGGAGCCGAGGAGAGCAGGTCGACGATCTCACGACTGTCCGCGATCTTGAGCCCGTCGTCGCCGACGGGCTGGCGCAGGATCCTGCCGAGCCGGGCCGCGAGAACGAGAGCCTCGTCCCGGGCTCCCGGACCGTGGAGGAGGACCGCCGACGGGTAGCGCTGCACGGCAGCTTCTACCCGGTCAGAAGCGCACCGCGAACGTCCCGCGGCAGGTGGTGCACTGGTACTGGATCCACGTGCCGTGGATCCCGTCGTTCTTCCTGAGCAGCACCTTCGCCCTGCGTCCCTCGCAGGACTGGCGAGCCCGGCAGGAGACCCACACGACCTCGTCCTTCGGGTACTCCAGATCGGGTCTCGACGACGGTGGTCTCTGCGAGTTCACGGCAGAGGACCATACCCTGCATCATGGAAGCTCTGCGCGAGGGCTTCGCCGATCAGGCGGACCAGCTCGTTCAGGTCCGTGACGGAGACCTGCTGGAAGACAGGGTTCGACGCGTTCCAGCGCGGGTCGAGAAGCACCGGAACGACCGCTCGTTCCCACTGCCTCCCGTTCACCCACACGGGCAGGTAGGCCGTCTTCCCTCCCGGCAGGATCTTGCACGAGAACCCTGGCTTCCTGAAGATGCCCACGAGACCCGACCAGCTCGCCAGGTTGGTCGTCGGGAAGATGGGCGTCGCCTGGCCCAACAGGACGGCGTAGACGGGGATCGCGAGAGAATCCCGTGCCTGCTTGGGCGTGAGGTTGCCCCCCACGCTTCCCTGCCGAGCCCTGCGCTTGTCGGCCATCCTCCGTACGTCCGGGATAGAACGAGCATCGATGGGATGGCGAGAGGGGATCTTGTTGGAACCTGTGCTAGACGAGGGAGAGGATCACGATGAGCGCGAGAACTACGGGCATGGAGAGGACGGGTACCGTGAACGCGAACGCGAACGTGACTTGAGAACGTGATCTGATCGATGACTTGAACGATCGACTTCTTCCTGTTAACTCTCAACCATCGACAGACAGATGGTTGGAGACCTGCTTGTCCTCGTCCGACATCCAGATCGGAGCGAGGCCGAGGTCGCCTGAGAGCGGAAGAGGACGAGGGAGTGCCCGGACCCCACAAGCTGTGCGAGGCGCGTACGCGCAAGCTGCCGGAAGATTGCGGGGAGAGGTCATCCTGAAGACCCTTCAAGGGTCAGCTCGTTCTGTGCAACCTTGCGCCGGAAATGACCGGCGGCCGCCTCGGAGGCTTCGTCGTCCCTCCTGGGTTTCCCCAGCTTCCCCACTCGGCTCGCGTCGATACCAGGAGTCCCCGTCTGAGGGCTTCCGTCAGGAGACCTGGATGCCTGGCGTTAGACGCGCCCGAGCGTTCCGCTCGGCCCCCAGGACCACGAGGTCCGCCTGCGGGGGCGCTCCTCCCTCATGGCGAGGGAGGGAAGGCAGCCGCGCGAAGCTAGGAGTCTCCTGCCCCGGTGTCAAGGGCTACCGTCCTGGAAGCCTCTGGGTCGCCCAGAATGGCCGAGGACAACGGACAAGCTCCGAGGCCCGACCCTGCGAGTGACGCGTCTGCGGCTCGCAGGGTTGACGTCGTCGACCCGAACGCGGGAAGGACAATCTGATCCTCCGTGTCTTTGTTTGATCGGGCCAGCAGAGGACATGGAAGGGAGACAGCGATACCCTGCAGACCGTGTCCCTCGGCTTTCCGGAGCTGCCAGGGATGTTTGAGTCGCCCCGGCGCGGAAATCCTAGACTGCGATCTCGTCTTCCTCGGCCATGATCGCGTTGTACATGGCCATGAAGTCCTTGAGGTCCATGCCCTTCATGCGTTCTCGCGTCTCGGGCTTGGCCTTCTGGAGGAACCGTTGGAAGAGTTGCTGCGGGGTGACTTGGTAGCCGCCTGACGGCTTCGCCGACGCGAACGCGTGGAGATCGTCTGCGTCCCCTCCCTCGAGATCGTACTTGTTCGCGACCTCCAGCACGCTTGAGTGGTACCTGCGTCCGTCGTACTGGTCGAGGTGCTTGCGCAGAGCCTTGTGGAGCGCGCGCAGCGAGCTGTCGGTGTATCCGGCTGCCTGGAGGCCCTTCATCGTCGCACCCTCGGCTTCTCCGAGGGCCTTCTCGACGTTCTTGATCAACTTCCTGGCGCCACCGACCGTGAGCTTCTTGAGTCCTTCCCGAGTCTTCGTCTTCATATCCTCGCTCATGCCCTCCGGCGTCGCGAGCGACACGAGATGCTCGGGGAGCGTGGTCTCCGTGTCGGCGGCGGCTTCGGTCTTGGCCTTCCCGCGCAGCTCCTTGCGGTCCTTGTGCTTGCCGGAAGGTTTCGGGACCTCGGCCTTCTCGGGCTCCTTCTCGGGCTCCTTCTCGGGCTCCTTCTCGGGCTCCTTCTCGGGCTCCTTCTCGGGCTCCTGGACGATCTCGTCCTTCACCTCGGCCTTCGGCATCACGTGCATATCGATGTCGCCCGCCTCCACGGACGAGCGGAACAGAGACCTCCTCGCACCCTCCTTCGACGGGTCCTTGGGATCGACCATCACGAGATCGAGGAACGGCTTCCCGCCCTTCGTCTTGCCTCGCCCCTTCACCCTGTGGAGCTTGTCGGGCCGCGACGCGAGCCAGAGCAGGTCTCCTTCCTTCACCTCGTCGTCGTAGCGCTCAAGGGTGAGCTTGGTCTCCGCCGACAGACCCTCGGGCTTCACCTTCTCCGCCCACTTCTTGCGCCACGTCTTCCACTGCTCGTGGACCTTCCCCTGCTCCTCTGCCGGCAGCGAGTGGAATTTCACGTCGTTCCCCGTCTCGGGGCTCTTGAACGTCTTCTTCTCGACCCACTTGAGGAAGGCGGGGGAGTACTTGGCGAGGCGAAGCAGCGAGGCGATCCTGATTCGACGCTCGGACGGCGGGGCCGCGAGGGCGCCGCGCGCGAGCCTTGAGAACTGCTCGGACGTCGTGGGCGAGGCGGGAGACGACCACGAGAGGACCCCGAGGACGTCGGCCCGCAGCTCGCGGTCGTCCGTCGAGTAGGCGAGACGGATCGCGAGACGCCGAACATCATCGGTGACGGCGCCCTCTCTCGCCGCCTTGACCATCCGGACGAGGACCGGCCTGATGTCTGGCCGTTCGATTGCCTTCTTCACGATGCGGTGGAGCACGACGTTCTCCTGTCCCTCATGTGGTCTCGGCTGGCGCGAGCCATCGAGAGCGACACGCAGCGGAACCGGCCCTCGGTTCGGCTGCGCCAGGGGACTGCTCTGCGTCTCCCAGTCTTTGTGCTCGTCCTTCTCGAGCCACTGCTGCAGCACCGAGAACGGAGACACAGGTCTCTGGTGCTGGGGCAACGGCTCGGGCACGCGGCGGCGAGTCTCGCTCCCCTTCTCTCGGGCGACCCTCGTCCCGAGCCCGGGCTCGGCGAGGTCGATCTCCTCTCCGAGGTCCTCGATCAGCTTCACGACACGCGGATCACGCCCCACGTCGCGCTGCATGAAGTCGAACACGCGATTCGCTCCGCCCCCGAGCGCGTTGGTGAGCTGCTGCGCCGAGATCCCCATCTCCTCCATGAGTTCGCGGCGGACCACGTTGAACGCCTGCGTGAACCAGCGCGTCGGGTCGAAGCTCTTCACGATCTTCTCCATCTCCTCCGCGGATCTCAGCTTGTCCTGCTGCATCTTCGCGAGGAAGGCGCGCACGATTTTGGCCTGTGCCGGAGGGAAGCGGCGCCCGATGAGCTGGTCGATCACCTCGTTCACGGTGCGGCCCGGTCCTCCCGGACTGCGCAGGGCGAGCAGTACGAGGCCCTCGCGCTGCTCGTCGGTCATCCTCTGGCCTCGGGTGCGAAGGGGATCCAGTCCGCGCCCGGCTCCCGGGCTGAAGGGCACGATGTTCTTGTTCCTCCACCGCTCGACCTCGCCGAAAGCCGCGCGCTGGACCCACTTCGTGACGTCGGCCAGGACGTGACGGTGGGCGGGCCCGATGAGCCCCTTGGCCAGATCGCCCTCCATCTTCTTGATGGTCTCGCCGACGGAGTAGAAGATCCGCTGTCGTCGAGGGCGGACCAGTCCCTTCCCGTCATTCTTCTCCTCGATCCCGCGAGGATCCCCGGACCCGACGGTCATCTCCTGGACGAGGTCCGTGCCGTCCATCCCGGACACGTTGCGCAGCGTCTTGTCGGCGGTCGCGACCGCCGTGTCGTAGACACCCGTGTTGCCCGTAGTCGTCCACGCCGGCGCGAGGCCGGCCCCGAAGTGCTCAAGCGCCTTGCCGAAGCCCCGTTCACGCATCTGCAGCCACGAACCGGGAGCCACGCCCGCCGCGCCTTCCAGGATGCTCAGGCGCGCGAGCATGTCCATGTTCCACAGGGCACGACGCTCGACGGCAGCGCGCAGGTAGCGGAGAGCGAGCGCTCGGACGAGATCGCGTGGGACTGCGGGCGGCAACCTAGGGCCTCGCAGGCATCTACCTATAGAGGAATAAGCGGTCGCCTCCCGGCGCGCGGGAGATCTCTCCGAGTTTTCCACAGGAGGATTCTTCTCGGCCGAGCGACACCAATAGTTTAGCTATCGGCCGCAAGCCTCGGACTTCCCAGACCAAAGTTGCGCCGGCTCTTCTCTTCGCGGATTTCTTGACAACCGCACGCGCTTGGCCGTAGAAGGGACGCGCTCTCGTCCACGACTTGCCCCGACCACAGGCACGTCCCGGACCCGAGCGAACCCGGCAATCCACTTAGCTGCGGCTCTTGAGCCCAGGCGAGGACAACATGGCGCGCTCCTCAGGACGTCCCACGGGCGTCGACTTCTACGATCCCGTCCTCTATCTCCTCGGCAAGTTCGGCGGATTCCGCCCGAACGTGGGGGTCAGCCCGAAGCAGCTGCGCGATGCGGCGCTCGCTCTCCGGGGCATCGACTACCGGAGCCCGCCGGAGCCCCTGCACGGCAACAGTCCGCCCGGGCTCTACCGCAAGGTCCACTTCGCCTGGCGCTACATGAAGGACGAGACCGACCCGCGGTGCTGCGCGCCTGCACCCGGGCTCTGGGGGCTGACGGCGAGGGGCGTGGAGGCCGCACAGGACGTTGCCGGCGACCGCGACGCGGCGTCTCGGGGCTGCGTGCGCTGGTCGTCGTACTTCCCGGAGCTATTCTTCTCGATCAAGGCTGAGTCCTCGGCCCACGCCTACCTCGACCCGGTCATCTACCTCATCGGAAAGATGTCGGGCTTCAGGGCGCACGTCGAGATCGCCTCGGAGCACGTGGTCACCGATGCTCCTCGTCTCATCGGCATCGAGGACACCGATGCTGCCCGGGAGCACGTGTGCGAGGCATGGCATGTCCAGACCCGGCGCGCACCGGGAGAGGAACCCCTCTGCACCGGGCGTCGCGGCCGCTGGGCCCTGTCCGTCGCCGGGGTCAAGAGAGCCCGCGCCCTCTGCGAGAAGTACGAGGGCCGCATCGTGCTGTCGTGCGGCAGCAACGAGACGGCGAGGTACATCGGCGAGAACTTCGACCGATTCTACGGACGGATCACCAACCACCTGAAGACGAGGATGCCGCGCTCGGAGGTGCTGGGGAAGATCGACGACCACGCGATGGGATGGATCGAGAAGGTCATCGGGCGCGACGGTCTGCGCCAGCGTGTCCAGGACGGCGGGACCGTCGCCCCCTCGCAGATGTGCGCGTGGGCGCGTCGCGGCGCCTACTCCGAGATCAGGAATGACGGTCGAGAACCCGTCTGTCGCGTCTTCCACGGGGCACTCACGCCCAGGGAGATCCCCGCCTACGACCCGTCGAACTGGACGCGGGAGGTGATGCCAAGGACGATCAACGAGTCCGAGCAGATGCTCTCGCACACGTACGCGGAGCACAGCGAGAACGACTCCGCGTCGGACCCACTCGAGCATCTCACGGACGGCCTCGACGCGGAGGGCAAGATCGGCTCGGTGCTCGACTTCAAGGCCGTCCTCGACTGCATCTCCGAGGTGCTCGTCGCGGAGATCGACGACGAGGCCGACCTGGAGTGGCACAGGCGCGTCGTCGTCGACCGCTACGTGAAGGAGATGACGGTCGACGAGATCGCCGAGGAGTACAGGATCCCGGTCGACGAGACGTCGAGGATCACGGGCGCACTCAAGCGCGTCAAGACGCTGATGCGCAGGGCTCGCGAGCACGGGGACCTCGACGACATCATGTCGTCGTAGGCATGCCGGACTCAAACGGGTATACTTCTCGGTGAACAGGTGATCGGGCTCGCCCACAAGATCATCCTCTATCCCGACCAACAGGGAGATGCCCACTTCCGACGCGCCGCGGGCATCGCCCGCTTCGCCTGGAACTGGGCCCTAGCCCGCTGGAAGGCCAAGTACGAGGCGGGAGAACGAGGGATGTCGGGCTACTCCCTCGTCAAGGAGTTCAACGCCATCAAGGCGTCCGATTTCCCC
>Ga0187894_10001466_pt1 | contig 30222 bp, 22 predicted proteins | sample GBC1701081metaG_FD_136650 | JGI IMG/M metagenome (GOLD analysis project Ga0187894, IMG submission 136650) | White microbial mat communities from a lava cave in the Kipuka Kanohina Cave System on the Island of Hawaii, USA - GBC170108-1 metaG ...
ATCGCCGAAGACGGGCGCACGGCGAGTTGTTTAATCTGCCCGAAATCGGCAGTCAGCGCATCAGCCAATCCGATGCCAAGCTGTTTTTCTTCTTCGCCGCTGGTTTGCACCCGGAACGGCAGAATCGCAATGGATTTTCTGCCATCGGTCAAATCGGCTACAGGAGCCGGTTTCACGGCTGGCGGATTCATGGGCGCAGAATCCGGCGCAGACTTACGAGCAAAAAGATATATCGCCATAACGCCGAGCAACAAAAGGATGGCGGCAAGCAGCAGCCAGTCGCGCAACGGACGCTTTGCCAGCCAATCGGGCAAACGCTGGTTGTCTATCTCTTGCGGCAAGGTATCTATTGATTCGGTGATGTCGGAAGCGACAACATTGCTTCGCTTATCGCTCACTAGCAGTCGTTCAGGAGCTATGGCTTCTACCGTTTTTGTCTTACCGGATTCTTTTATGCGGCGATAAACTTCAGCGAAACGCGGGTCGGCGCGTAGTTTATCGAGACGCGGCGCAACGCCCGCCCACAAGACCCAGTATTCGCGGTTGTCTATGGCGCGATGCAAATACTCAAAGGCTTTATCAATTTCACCCAGCGTACTATAGATGGTGACAAAATAGTTGGGCGAGACATAACGGGTTGCAGCAAATTGCTGCAACTCTGCAAGCACTTGTCGCGCCTCATCCATTTCCCCGGCAGCGCCAAGCACGTAACCTAGCGTCCATAATGCCATCGGCGCCCGCCCGCTAATCTCTACCGCTTTGCGACACGGCGCAATCGCTTCTGTCGCCTTGCCCATGAACGGATACATCCAGCCGTAGCCTTGCAAGGCGATATAGTTGTTCGGTTCCAGTTCAAGGGCGCGTTCAATGTAGCGCATACCTTCTTCAAAGCGGCGAGCGTTATGCAGCACCAGCGCCATCAGGATATGCAGAAGCGGTGATAGCGGGTCTATCTCCAGCGCTCTCGTCAGCGCCTCAACCGCTTTATCAAAACGTCCTTGCGCGGCGCAGAAATGGGCATACCACTCGTAGACCTGCACATAATTGTTATTCAATTCAATGGCGCGATTAAAGAGCCGTTCGCTCTCTTCGGCGTTCCAGTCATAGGCCCACACCGCAAAGGCGAGCGAGGCATAGGCTTCCGCCAGCCTGTCATCGAGTTGCACGGCTTTTGCCGCCGCATCTTTGGCGGCTGAAAAACATTCGGCAGGCGGCAGCACCGAGTTGATGCCGAGCGCGATGTGATAATCGGCAACGCCGGAATAAGCGGCGGCAAAATTTCCGTCCAGCGCAATAGCGTCATAAAAACAGGTGACGGCGCGGGCAAAGCCCGAGTCTGTATAATTGTGCCAGTGGTAACGCCCGCGCAGATAGAGTTCATAAGCGGCAATGTTATTTGTTCCGTGCCGGGTAATCTGTTGACGCTCTTCGCTGGAGATATTGTTGGCAATCTCTTCGGCGACCTTTGCCGCGATAGAGTCCTGTAAATCGAAAATCTCCTGAAATTGCTCGTCGTATTGCCCCGCCCATTGCGGCGTTTGAGTGCGGACATTGATGAGTTGCGCGGTAATGCGAATGCGGTCGCCTGATTTCAAAAGGCGCCCGTCGAGAACGTAATAGACCTGTAATTCTCTGCCGACGGTCGGCGCGTCAATCTCTTCGTGAGCAAAGCGCAAAACCGAAGTAGTCGGGCGGACGGTCAGCGAACGGACATTGCTGAGGCGGGTGATGAGCGCATCGGCAAGCCCGATGCTCAGAAATTTGCCGCCGGTATCCTCTCCCTGTGAAAGTTCAAGGAGTTTGAAGGGCAAAACGGCAATCGAATTTTCTTTAATCTGCGGGTCGTCGGTGTCGGCTTTACCGATTTTAACGGTTTCCGGATCGGGCGCGACAACCGGATCGCCGTGCAGAAATCGGTCAATATCCTCTGCCAGATCGGCGACCGAATCGTAGCGATGATGCGCCGGTTTACGAAGCGCCTTCAAGACGATATTATCGAGTCCGCCCGCCAGTTGATGGCGCAATTCTTCAGGCGTGGCGCTGCGGTTTTCGCTGACGCTCTGCGGCGTCAACCATAATCGTTTGCCATCGGGAAACAGCATTTCTTCGGCGCGGCGAATCATCAGGCTCGGTTTTTCGGGTTCGATTTCACAAACGACGCGGGCAATCTCATGCAGCAACCGATTCTGCATATGGTAAGGGCGATGCCCGGTCAACAATTCATAGAGCAGAACACCGAGACTGTATTGATCGCTGGCGGCAGTTACGACTTCGCCGCGTGTCTGTTCCGGGCTGGCAAATTCAGGAGTCATCAGCCGCATCGCCGTTGCCGTGGTATCAATGCTGTCGTAATCCGGGTCGGGGTTGAGCAGTTTGGCAATGCCGAAATCGAGCAGCTTGGGCGTCTCATTTGCCGTCACCAGAATATTGCCCGGTTTGATGTCCCGGTGGATGACGTTATTCTGGTGGGCATAATGCACGGCGGCACAGACTTTTTGAAAGAGTTGCAGACGCTCGGCTATGGATAGTTGATTTTCGTCGGCATAGCGGCTTATCGGTATGCCTTCGATGAACTCCATCACGAAGTAAGGTAAGCCATCATCGGTCGTGCCGCCATCGAGCAGTTTAGCGATATTCGGATGGTCGAGATTGGCGAGAATCTGCCGTTCATTACGAAAGCGCCGGATGATGAAATCGGTATCCATACCGCGCTTGACAATTTTGATAGCGACGCGGCGCTCAAACTCGTTATCGGCGCGAATCGCCAGATAGACCGCGCCCATGCCGCCGCGCCCGATTTCGCATTCGATTTTGTACGCGCCAATCTGCCGGTCAATCATGGAATCATCCGGGGCGCTGACCGCAAGCACAAAGTCGGTTGCCTGCGGCACGGTTGCCGCGTCTTCAATGAAATCCCCGGCGTATTCGTCGGCTTCGAGCAAGCGGTCAACCTCGCGGCGCAACTCGTCGTCACCCGCACACGCCTCGTCAAGAAATGCGGTGCGCTCGCCACGCGACACCTCGACGGCGGCATTGAAGACCTCTTCCAGTTTTTTCCAGCCTGCTCGATTCACTATTGATTAATTTCTGCGTATAACCATGCTTTGGCAAGCCGCCACTGGCGAATCACGGTTGCCGTGCCTATGCCAAGAACTTCTGCCGTCTCTTCAATGGAAAGACCGCCAAAGAATTTTAACTCAACGATGCGGCTCTTTTGCGGGTCTAGTTCTGCAAGTGTTATTAGTGCTTCATCAAGGGCGACGAGTTCGCTAGCACGCTCAGCCGCCAGATTTAATTCCTCGTCGAGAGAGATTTTGACTCCGGCGCGTTTTTCGCTGTGGTGGCGGCGGGCATGGTCTACAAGAATGCGGCGCATCGCCTGTGCGGCAACGCCGAAGAAATGCGCCCGGTTCTGCCACTCAACGCGGGTCTGGTCTATCAGTTTGAAATAGGCTTCATGCACCAGAGCGGTGGTCTGTAGTGTATGTCCGGCGCGTTCGCGTTTGAGATAACGGTCAGCGATTCGCTTGAGCTCCTGATAAACGAGCGGTAGCAGTTTATCGAGAGCGTCGCGGTCTCCCTGGCTCCAGGCAACTAACAGATGGGTTACTTCATCTTGTGGAGAATTATCCATAAGTTCGCTCAACTTGAATGATCCGATTTTATTGTGAAGGGAAAGAATAGCAAAATGCGGGAAGAGAAAACACCGCTCAAAACACGACCTTAAAAAAATCATTTGCCTGATTCTTTGAAATTGGTAATAAGGACAATGTCGCTGTAATAATTGCCGCGGGCGATGACCAGATTCTTGTTGTCTCTTGCATAAGCGAAGTTAAAAATGCGGTCGTCTTTGAAATTGGTGATGGGTTGCGCCGCGCCGCCATTAAGCGGTTGTTTCCACAGGTTGGACACCGTATAGCCTTCAGGCTTGATGTAGATAAACGCTTGCGAGTCCGCCGTCCAGCGAATGACATCATTAAAAGCTAACGCCTTGAAAAGTTTGAGCGGTTCGCCTCCGGCAATCGGCAGGATACCGATTTTCCAGCCGGATTCTTCACTATAGTGGGTGTAAGCAATCAATTTCCCATCGGGCGAAACAACTGGAGAGAAGGAACTCGATAGGTTCGGCACCGGAAAAGCTTCTCCGCCATCAATCGAAACTCTGCGGAGCGAAACCGGCCAGGTTGCAAGCTCCGTGTAATAGACCCAAAGCCCGTCAGGCGAAATGCACGGCATATGAACCACGTCGCCATCAGTTAGTCGCATAGGGCTTTTGCCGTCCGCGTTGATGCGCCAGATGTGCTCTCGATCATCGCGGTTGGAAGCGAAAACGATGTAGCGACCATCAGGCGAAACTCTCGGCAACCTGTTTGAACCGCCGGCGTTTGTTGTCAATGGTTTTACGTTACTGCCGTCCGCGTCCATCATCCAGATGTCATAATTGTCGCCACGATTCGAGGCAAATACAATTCTGCCGTCGGGCGTCCAGTCCACGCCATAAAATCCATCACTGTCATTCGTGCCGAAGGTCAATTGTTTCGCGCGACTGGCATCACCATCGGGCAGAAGCCACAGATGAGAGACATGCATTCCCTGTTGAACGGCGAGCAAACGCGAATCTGCCGTCAAACTCACCATGCTGTAGTTATGCAAATCATGGGTGAGGCGACGCGCTTCGCCGCCCGGATAAGCCAGATGCCAAACTTGATGTGGTGCGTTGTCTGTCTCTCTTGCTACCACGATCAACCCTTTGCCGTCCGCCAACCACACCGCTTGAAAAATATTCTGCCAACGCGGTGAGGAAATCTCTTTTACCGTTGCATCATTGACTTGTATTTCGAGCAAACAACCATGGTCGCCTGTCTCGTCTCGCTTATAAGCGTAGATTGCCACCTTTTGACCATCCGCCGACCATGACGGCGGCAATCCCCACGGTTCAAACCACCGCTCACCGCGTATGCTCTTGATGAGTTCACGCTCGCCACTGCCATCTACATTAGCGACGAGTAACTGCTTCTCTCGAATAAAAGCGATTTGTTTACTGTCCGGCGATACGGACACATAGCTCCAAACATCTTTTGCTATTTCCTGTGGTACGCCGCCGAAGATCGGAACACGGCAAACAACACCGTTGGGACTACCCTGGCGATTCGTTTTATAAAAAAGATAATTGCCGTCGGGCGAAAAAACCAGACTTGAATAGCCGTTCGCTAAGGATGGCAGGATTTGCACGGCGCTGCCGGTAGCGATGTTCTTGATCCAGATGCTCTCGTGGTCATTGTCTCGTACACGATAAGCGAGGTTCTTGCCATCGGGAGAGAGTGCCGGATCGAAGGCTTTGCTATCGGTGGTCAGTCGTTTGATCTCGATAGATAGCGGCGATGTCTGTGTGCGATTAAAGAGTTGTAACAGCAAGAAACCTGCGACAAGAAGCGCAGATATGAGGATAGCGATGCCGATTAATAATGTTTTTTGACTGCGTGTTGGTGCAATGGCGGCTTGAGTACGCGCTGCGAGTGAGGAAGCCGAACTCTCTTGCTGAAGCATCGGCTGTTCTGCTGCGTTTTGAACTCTGATCAACTCAGACGTGCTGAATTCGCTTTCACTGACGATATGCGTTCGTGTGCGACTGCGTAACAGTAATTCAATATCTTCTTCAACGGCGACGGGGCGCACTTCTGCCGCAAATCGGTAGCCGCGTCGCGGCACCGTCTCAATGTACTTTTTCTCGCCGCTTTCTTCGCCAAGCGTCTTTCGCAAAGTAAAAATGTTTTGCGGGATATTCGATTCTTCAACGAAGGTATCTGCCCACAACTCGCGCATCAACTCTTCTTTGGTGACGATGTGACCGCTGTGTCTGACCAGTAGGCGCAGAGTTTCAAGGACTTTCGGAGGCAGCGGTACAGGTTGCCCATCACGCAGCAAAACGAGTTCGGCGGCATCGAGCCGAAACCGTCCGAATTCGTATATCTCTTTGATCCCACTGCTCATAGGCTTGGTTAAGAACTTCTTGAGAACTTCTTGAGAACTTCTTAAAGACTTTTCCCGACTGTTTTCTGTAGCGTGTGCCGTGTTGGAACGAAGCACGAATGGAACAAGAGCAACTGCGGCGAACAGATTTTAACGTAAGGATGAAAAATGCAGCAAGTCGAATGGTGGCAAAAGCGATTCACCAAAAAAACGCAGCGCGTTGAGATAACTATCGAAACCGAAAGCGAAATCATTATCCGCGAAAAAGGCGCAATGAAGGCGAGATGCCCGCTATGCAGAGTCGAATCGTTGATGCTCACGCCACTCACCGCAGCGAAGTTGTCAGGCAGCAGCACCCGTTCAATTTATCGTCGCATCGAAGCCGAAGAACTGCATTTTGCAGAAATGCCCGATGGCAGGTTGCTCGTGTGTCATAGCTCGCTGCTAGCCGCAATGAGACAGAAACGTATCGAAGAATAACGATAAAACGACTGCATATAGTTATCGAAGGTCAGAAGGGTTCTTTCGGCAATCATAGAAACGAAGGGAGTAACAACCAATGCGTAATCGAATCACTCGCCATATGCAAAGCCTTTTCCTCGCCCTGCTCTTCATCTTGAGCGCCAACATCGCGTTAGCGCAAACGACGCAATTCACTTATCAAGGTAAACTCACCAACAGCGGCTCGCCCGCCAACGATAATTACATTATTCGATTCGGACTCTTCGATTCATTGACGGGCGGCACAGAAATTAGCTTTAACACCTTCCTGGGTGTCCCAGTGACGAACGGCATCTTCACGGTGAATCTTGATTTCGGCGCAGCAGCCTTCACCGGAGCGAATCGCTTCCTCGAAATCAGCGTCGTGCCAGAGCCTGGCGGCACGTTCACCGTACTTTCGCCGCGTCAGCAAATCACCTCAACACCCTATTCAATTCGCAGCAGCGAGGCGGCGAAGCTCGAAGGCATCGCGGCAAGCGGTTTCATTCAAAACACCACAGCACAGCAAGCCGCAACCAACTTCAACATCAGCGGCGCGGGAACCGCAAATAGCTTCGATGCGGCGACACAATACAATATCGGCGGCAGCCGGGTATTGAGCGCAACCGGAGCAAACTTGTTCGCTGGAATATCAGCAGGAGCCGCGAACACCAGCGGCTTCAGCAACTCATTTTTCGGATTCGGCGCTGGGCAGGTGAACAACACAGGCTTTTTCAACTCGTTTTTCGGTGCGGGCGCAGGTTTTGTTAATACGAATGGAAGTAACAACTCGTTTTTTGGACAAACCGCCGGACAGGCGAATACTTCTGGCGCGAACAACGCTTTCTTCGGACAAGCTGCCGGAGCAGCCAACACGACCGGAAGTAACAACACGTTGCTCGGCGCGGGCGCGGATACGGCTGTCAATAATCTCTCTTTTGCTGCCGCCATCGGCGCGGGGGCAGTGGTCAATGCAAGTAATACGCTGGTGCTGGGCAGAAGTGCCGATACGGTTAGCGCCCCCGGCAGTTTAAATGTTGCAGGCACAGCAGCAGCAAATCTATTCAACGCTACAACGCAATACAATATCGGCGGCAATCGCATACTGAGCAACGCGGGGGTGAACAATTTATTTGCAGGAGTCGGAGCCGGTCAGGTGAACACAGGCGGCAACAATTCCTTTTTCGGAGCAGGCACCGGGCAGGCGAATACAACCGGCGGCAGTAATTCGTTTTTCGGCGCGGGCGCAGGCACGTCCAATACCACTGGCAGCCTCAATTCGTTCTTTGGCGTGAATGCCGGTCTATTTAATTCCAGCGGTGGCACCAACTCGTTCTTCGGGCAAGGCGCAGGGCAGGCAAACGGACTAGGAAGCAGCAACTCATTCTTTGGAGCATTGGCAGGGCAGCTTAATACAACAGGGGATAGTAATTCCTTCTTCGGAAGCAACACTGGCGTTAATAACAACGCGGATGATAATTCTTTCTTTGGCGCATCAGCAGGAATAGCGAACACGACAGGCAGCGGTAATGCCTTCTTCGGAAGAAATGCGGGCTTGGCGAACACCATGGGTAATCTCAACTCCCACTTCGGAGTAAATGCAGGGCGAGTGAACCAAGCAGGCATCTACAACTCCTTTTTCGGCGCGGAGGCAGGTTTCAACACCACAGGCAGCGGTAACACTTTTGTAGGTGTAGACGCAGGCCTCGACAATACTACAGGAAGCAATAATACCGCAATCGGCTTCCTCGCTAATGTTGCCGTAAATAATCTCGACTTTGCGACAGCTATCGGAGCAAACGCGACAGTTTCCACAAGCAACACTATCGCGCTTGGCAGAGCCACAGGTGCTGATACTGTGCAAATCCCAGGCAGTCTAAGGATTCTAACTCTGCCGGGCGGAACTGCCACGCCACTTTGCATCAATGGAACTGTAGTCTCGTCCTGTTCCTCGAGCTTGCGCTACAAAAACAATGTCTTCTCTCTCCGTTCAGGCTTGGAGGTAATCAAGCGCTTGCGTCCTGTGACCTTCGATTGGAAAACCACGAATGAGCACGATTTGGGATTGATTGCCGAAGAGGTCGCCGCCGTCGAACCCTTGCTGGTCACGCACAACGCCACAGGCGAAATCGAAGGTGTGAAGTATAATCAACTCAGTGTCGTGCTAATCAATGCTGTCCGTGAGCAACAGGAGCAGCTTGGGCAATATCGAAAGCAACTCGCTGAACAGCAACTGCGAATCAATCAACAGGAAAGAAAAACCCAGTTTCAACAAGAACAAATCAAAGAGCAACAAAACGAGATGGATGCCTTGAAGCGATTGGTTTGCCTTGAGCATCCACAAGCAAATATTTGCAAAACAGCCAAACGCTCAAGGAGATGATTGTCAAATTGAGTTAGACACGCCTTCGACTGACGGGCGCGATTCGTTGCTTTGATATTGGTTATAAACGGTAGCGCATCGGCAAGGTCAGGGACAGGGGAAGGCGTGTCTCTATATTCTCGGCAAGCAGTCAAAGCGATTCAAATAAGGTGGTGAGTGATGATAAGAAAAAGCGTCAAGAATCTATTGCTTATAGTGGTTCTCTCCGTACTGTTTTGTTTTATCGGCTTGAACTCAGGGCAGGCGGATAATCCGAAAGCCAATTCAATAACCTTTACCAAAGATATTGCCCCGATCTTTTACAGGAAATGCGCTGTCTGCCATCGCCCCGGCGAGATTGCGCCCATGTCTTTGCTGACTTACAAACAAGCCAGACCATGGGCGCGTTCGATACGCGAAAAGGTTATCACCCGGCAGATGCCTCCCTGGCACGCTGACCCTAAGTATGGAGTATTTGAAAATGATCGTCGGCTTTCCGAACAAGAGATAAGCACAATTGTTACCTGGGTTGACCAGGGAGCCAGAGAAGGCGACTCTGAGATTCTGCCGCCCGCTCCCAATTTCATTGATGGTTGGAACATTGGCAAGCCTGATGAGGTTCTTACTCTCACAAATGAATTCTCTGTACCTGCCGAGGGTGTGGTTGCCTATCAGTATTTCACTATTCCAACAAACTTCAAAGATGATCGCTGGATTCAAGCGGCAGAGGTCAGATCGGAGAATCGTGCTGTAGTGCATCATGTTGTCGTGAAAATTCAAGAACCTGATTTCATTGAACCTCCGCAAGGACCGAGAGGAATGGGTACTTACCTGATGGGATTTACTCCTGGTGAAGAACCATTTGTCTTTCTGCCGGGAACAGCCAAATTGATAAAAGCAAATTCAAAGCTGACCTTTGAAGTGCATTACATACCCAATGGTGTAGCCAGTAAAGACCGCCCTTATATCGGTCTTATCTTTGCCAAAACGCCAATCAATAAAATGGTGATGAGCAAGGTTGCCGTAAACAGCCAGTTCGTTATCCCTCCGAATGCCCCGAATTATGAAGTGCGATCATCATACACTTTTACGGAAGATGCCTACATCATGAGCCTGTTCCCTCATATGCACTTGCGAGGAAAAGATTTTCTCTATCGAGTGGTCTATCCTGATGGGCAGGCAGAAATCATTTTGTCCATTCCGAAATACAATCCCCACTGGCAGGCGCTCTACAAGTTAGCTAAACCTCTTTCTGTGCCAAAGGGCAGCCGAATTGAATGTCTCGCGCATTATGATAATTCAACCGGCAACCCCTATAACCCGGATGCTACAAAAGAATTGCGCTGGGGCGATCAGCTCTTTGACGAAATGATGGTCGGGCATATTCATTTCATCCCGGTATCAGGAGTCAGCGTGCTGCCTGCTATGATGACCCAAGCGCCTGAGAAACAGACCGCCACGCCTAACCAGACCGAAGCAGAAATCCAGCAAATGATTCGCAGATTCGGAGAGGCTTGGGCGCAAAATGATCTGGCTACCCTTGAAAGCCTGCTCGCCGATGATTACCTGCACACGGATTATCTCGGCAACATACAAAATCGAGCCGAATGGCTTGAGTATGTCAAGGAGCGCAAGGCTAAAGGCATCGTCAACAAAATAGAGTTTGCCGACGTGAAGGTGCGAATTTACGGTGATGTCGCCGTAGTGACTGGACAGAATATCATTAAGGGTTTATCGGTTGGACAAAACAAAGAGAGCGCCACAAAGATTCGTTTCACTCAAGTTTTGCTGAGAAAACAAGGAACCTGGCTCAGAACTGCCTTTCAGGCAACCCCAATCGCACAGCAATGATCGCTTTGCAAGACTGCTCCAGCCTCTCAAAAAGATTGCTGGATCAGATGGCAAAAGCCTGTACGGGCGGGACTCCGTGCCCGCCCCTCAGTCAAGGGGCGACCCTCTGTGGTCGCCCGTACAGGTAAAAACCATTGTCTTTTGGGCAATAGAAAAAAGACCGCTGAAGCCAGCGCCTCAGCGGTCACAAAAGGGTAAAACTATGTCGAAAAGGGAAACTTAGTCGCCCGCTACGCCACTTGCTTCAGTTTTCGGTTTGGCTTTGCCCAAACCTTTGAGTTGCACAATCGGCGCTTCCGGCGCGGCTTCTTCTTTCAAGACGTGCTGACGATAGAGCTTTGCCATACGTTCGTTGTCCTGCGGGCTGAGATTGAGCGAACGGGCGCGACGTTTCTCTTCGCGGGCGGTCTTGGCAATGCCTAAAATATCAAGGTCATGCTGAACTTCCATCGTGACAAGATTCTCATTCAGTTGTAAAGAATGCTGCACGCTGTTGAGGTTGACGCTCTTGCCACCGGCAAAGATTTCGTGTTTGCCGTTCTCTTCGTACCACTGCGTCAACTTTGCCGTCATGTGCATATTTTCAACGATGTTGCGCCAGCCCATGCCGGTGTTGTAAGCGCAGAACGAGATTTCACCTTCCTGTGTGGCATAAGGAATGATGCACTGTTCGGTGCGGCGGAAGTCATAGTTGAATAAATCCTGAAACCACATTCCGGCGATAAACAGGAAGTTCCAACGGTCAGCACGGCGTTTCTGAATGTCTTCTACGGTGCGTTCGCCTGTGACCTTGCCGTAGTCTTTACCCGATGCGCCGAACGATTTATCGAACTTCATCATCAGGTCTTTAATGCGAAAATGCGTCGGCGCTTTGAACGGGTCGTAATTTCTCAGCAACGCCAGCCCTGCGCCGATAAGCGACAGGGTTTTGCCGCGTGCCGCGTCGTTGACCTTCATCAAATCTTTGGCGAATTGATTAGCGTCGAGAAATGCTGTCACTGGGGCGCATTCCTTCGTCTCTTTATCAATCATGACTGCCATGCCGATGCCGCAATTCGGGTGGCAACCGCAACTGAGTTGTCCCCAATCCTTCGACGGACCATGAACGAGGTCAGCCCAATCCGAGAAGGTAGACATAAAGGAAATCGGGAACCAATCGCGCACCGGCTCACCGATGCCGGTCTGTGCCTTGATGTCATGCGCCATGTGCGACAGCGTGTAACGCTGCGCCTGCCGACGCTCATCGGTAATCTCTTCGTCGCGTCCGGTAAAGGATACCGGCTGGAACGACAGGAAGGAGATTTTCTTCGGGTTATCGAGCGCAAATTTGATGATGGGTCCAACCTGTTCATTATTAACGCCATTGACAATAGTAGTCACCGGGACGATTTCGACACCGGCGCTATGCAGATTTTCAATGGCGCGGAGTTTTACGTCGAAGAGGTTGCCGACAGCGCGATGTTCGTTTGCCGCATTGCCGATACCGTCGAATTGCAGGTAGGCATAACGCAAGCCTGCTTCGGCTGCCTGTTTGCAGAACTCAGGACTCTTGGCGAACTCAATGCCGTTGGTCGCCGCCTGTACGCTGTTGTAACCGACTTTGCGCGAATAGCGCACCGCATCGAGGAAGTAGGGCGACAGCGTCGGCTCGCCGCCGGAGAACTGCACCGACATCTGGCGGCGCGGTTTGATGGAGATGGCGTTATCAAGCAAGGTTTTGATGTCCTGCCACGTCAGTTCGTGAACGAAACCGACTTGGTTGGCATCCATAAAGCAGGGGTCGCACATCATATTACAACGATTCGTCAGGTCTACGGTCAGCACTGAGCCGCGCCCGTGTTTAATAGTGCTGGAACCGTGATCGTGCAATTTTTCGTCATTGTGAGCGCGAATGTCGCGTCCCGGAAAACTCTCTTCCAAGTGTTTGAAGAAAGCCGGGTCAATCGCCATCACGTCTTCAAAGTGACCGCCACAATTCGGGCAGTCTTTGACCATCAGAATTTTGTTATCGCGTTCGATAATCTGCGCTTTGATTTCGCCGAGTTTTTCATTCTTCAGAATTTCGACGGGCATCTTGCCGTCAATGATGTCCTGGCGAATCTTCGGCACACAACGCGGACAGAGCGAATCGGTGGTGCGGGGCCAGCCGAGCGGCGGCTTGGTCTTCTCATACGATTTCTGTAGCGGCTTATCCGACCAGTTTGGCGTGAAGGAAGGATTTGGTTTAATGCGATTCAATTTTTCAAAAACGAACCACGCGGCATTTGCCGCCACCGCGGCGCTCTTTTCGACATACTTTACAGTTTTACCCATTTCTTTTTCTCCTGATTTGAACGAAACCTGTAACACATCCTTTGGTCTTCGCTCATTGTGGTTATTAACTTCTTACCTGCTCACAGAAATATCTCTGCCCACGTTATACTTCATAAATACCTTTTCGCTGCGGCGATATTTCGTCTATTTCGACATTTATTCCATCGTTAATTCGCGCGGTTATCGCCGCTGACCTCTAATTGCACAAGTTTGCGAATTGCCTGCACCGATTCTTTATGAATCACGCCTTTTGCCGGCAAGGTCTGTGGATAGCGTTTGTTATCGAAGGTCGCCACCTGATGCACACAGGCAATGGTGCAATACGGCGCACAAACTTTTTTGGTGTTGTATTCGCGGCGAATGTCCTCTACGGTGTAGTCCAAGAGGGGAATACCGGGATAACCGCGCTGCTGCGAACAATAGTGTACCAAGCCATCTTCACAGATGTAGAGGTAACGCGCTCCGGCGCGACAACGCCATTTATTGGGTTTGCCGTCTACTAAATTATCCTGAAATTGATTGACCCGCGTATGACCTTTTTTGCCAAGCTCCTTCATCTTGAAGAAGACTTCACGCTCAATGCCTTTTAACGGTTTCAAGGTTCCCAGTCCATCGTGAATAATCCCTAAAGAACTGGAGAAACCTAACTCAACCGCCCGCTTGCCAATGACCATCGCCTCTTCGGGATTGCGGATGCCGCCGCCGATGACCGAATTGATATTGACTCTAAAATCAGCTAGCTCCGAGAGCCATTGCAGCTTTTTATCGAGAACTTTCAGACTCTTTTTCGACACATCATCCGGCATGACGTTATCAATGCTGATCTGCATATACTCAAGACCGGCTTTATTGAGCGCCAGAATGCGCTCTTTGGTCAACAGATAGCCGTTGGTAATCATGCAAGCCATCATGGAATGTTTGCGGATTCTGGCAATAATCTTTTCGATATCGGGATGCAGCAGAGGTTCGCCGCCGCTAATGATAATCGCCGTTGTGCCTAAGGCAGCGAGTTTATCTAAGCGCCGGTACATCTCTTCAATAGGCACAGGCTTGGAAACGTCGTCGTATTCGTTGCAATAGGCGCAGGAGAGATTGCACCGTCGCATAGGGATAATATGCGCGAGAACCGGATGGTCAGTCGAAAGCACCCCTTTTGCTAAAAACTTAAATTCTCTCCAATAGATTTTGAGCCTGGTTGAGGTTTTCATAATGCGAGTCAGAAAAAGTACTGCAAGTCGTGACAGATTCTTACTTCTTTACTTTGTTTTATTTGCGACTACTGCCCGAAATGAATCAAGGCGTTTTCCTGCAAGTTGCGTACCTTTTCGGGGAACAGCCCGCCAATAACTGTGCATTTTATCAGTAAGTCGAATTATTTTAACAAATAGATTTAATTGAGCAAAGCGTTTCCCAAGCCACTTCCACTACTTCAATACCTTTTTTGACACAAATAGCGGAGCAGTCGGTTAATCGCTTGGGACAAAATGACTCACCAGAGATTTATTCTTTAGAAAACGGGTCATTTTGACACTTTGCGCTAAATCGTCAAGTCGGGGATTGTAAGAACTACTGACGGTTGCCGTCAAGTGCGGAAAAAAAGAAAAAGCCCCGATTGGTCTTCAAAAGGATTTTGCTCTGATAGTATTGCGCTTCTGCGTCAGAAAGCGGATTACGATTATCTCATTTTCACCCGCAACATTACTTTAGTATGTGATTGATTATTGTATAAACGTCCTTCGGACCGATCATTGCTGCTTTGACCGGCGCTGGGGCTGGGGCGCTGTCTGGTGGTTTGATTGGCGCTCTGGTTGGCTGGGGCATACCGGAAGAACATGCCAAAGCCTATGAAACGGGCATCAAAAATGGCGGCATCGTTATGGGCGTAAATCCACGCACCGACGAAGACGCTGACTACTTTGAGAACGAATGGCGCAATCAAAAAGGCGAACAGATTTATCGCTAATCAATGTGCTGGCAATGAGAAGGCTCGAATCTTCGGGTCTTCTCACTTTTTCCTGATGACGGAGTTTGAGTGATGCAGACCCTTATCAAAGCGCTGCTACTCTGGCTGGCGATGCCCTTAACTTCATGTATTGGCATGGGCTATTCCAATCGCGGCGGCTGGTTTTTTTTCCCGGCGGTCTGTTCATCGTGCTGTTGATTGTCCTGCTGCTGCTGTTTTTCAGACGACGCTGAGAGGAGAATGGCAAGACTGGCAACGGGCATAATTGCTGGCAAGCATTAGTCTGTACTGTTCCCTATTGGCTGACGACAACTTACTTTTTTTTGCGGAGGAGATAATTATGGAAGGTCCGGCGCGTGGTTGTTTAGCTGGCTTAGTTTCCTGGAAATTGGGCGGCGGTTTAATTTCAACGATTTTGATCTTTATCATCGTCTACTGGGCGCTGGGTCAAGTTCATTGTTAACAAGCCGTTTCGCCATATTGTTGACAGAAAGCAATCGGCGACTGCGGGCATACAGGATTAAGCGGTGAGGCGCAGATGGTCCCCACCGCAGAAAAAGTAAAATTGGTTAGCTTCCCGTCTTGCTAATCGCAATGCGGCGGACCGTCCGGCGCGTTGCCATTATTGTAGTCATCCAAAATAGCGGTTAGGTCGCCAGTGCTGGCAGGTGGTAACGAGCCATTGCCATTGGGCGGAATCACCAATCCGCCAATCAGTTGATCCGCCTGCGCGATAGCCGCCGCCACCTCAGCCGGCACGCAAGCGCCATTGGCAGTATTCAGTTTGGCGGCAATCAATTGCTTTGCCAGCGACACCAGACCATTGCCCTTGACGGGTTGTTTCAAAATGTTAAGCAACTGTGCCTTGTTATAACTCACCGTTCCCAGTGTGAGGCTGCTAACTGCCCAGTTATTCGCATGATTCTTCCAGTACCCTTGTGAGTATACGCATTGATTCGGGTTGCAGTTATCTTGCGGCGCTGCCGCACAATTCACCGTAATTATAATAGAGTGAAAGCTGCTCGCGGCTCGCAATTGAAAGCTGCTCGCTAATGCCGGATTGGTTATACCAACCGTCACCGTTACGGCGCTAAACGTGCCGGGGGTGAAGGAGGGGATATTGACCGTAGAATTGACCGGTGTGCCAACAACGGTCAATGACCGCAAGCCGGTTCCCTCATCAATGTGATTAACCGTTCCGAATTAGCGCCAAAGATTGTAGGTTCAAAAGAACTCAAACTATTGGGTTGATCATCAACCACGCTGTTGGTGCAATTCGTGTTCTGCTGCATCGCGGCTGCCGCTTGCACGCGCCCGAACCGGGTAGGGAACTCGCCAGATTGGTTAAGAGGGTGAATACTGCTATGGTCAAGGCAAGGGTCAAGAGATTTTTAATTTTTTTCATTGTACAAACTCCCTGAGAAACATTTCCTGAGAAATTACTTTGATCGGCGCTTACGAAATTTGCCGTAAGCCAGTCGTGAGATCGCTTCCGGGGGTAAGGCTTTCACACAATCCAGGTCTACACAAATAGACACTCGTTTTTCATCACCTGACAAGATTGACCCGACTGACTGCTTCGCCAGTCGGCGAAACCGCCAGTGTGCCGGTGTACCTATGAGGCAGGTGAGTTTCTGGTTTAGGTGGGCTAGTTCCTGCTTGACTATGCCCATCATGCTTGATAATTCAACAACACGCAAGCGGTTTCAGAAAACGCGCCTGATAATCTTCTTCGCAAATAAAACCGATGCGCTCATAAAGGTGACGGGCGGCAACTTCTTCTGGTTCAACCAGAATAGCAAGGCTTTTGCCCTGACTCAGAAAACGATGCGCCAACTCGGCAACGCCCGTCGTCGCCATGCCTCTGCCGCGATAGTCCGGGTGCGTCCAGATGCTCTCCAGATAAACCGCCGAGGCGCTGTCGCTGATTAACTCCGCTTTGAAGATTATTTTCTCATCCCGCAATTGTACCAGTGTGCGCCCACGTTCGATGCGCTCCTCTACGCGCTGGCGAAAACCGTCGCCGTCACGGTCTCTGGGGTCTATGCCGCATTGCTCCCGGATCAGTTCCGCCTGCGTCGCCAGAATCTCGTCCAGATGCTCAGCCCTGGAAGGCTGTAAGCGCGACTGGCGAAGCGGTAATCGCGCCTCGCGGCAGATCATCCAGTATTGCGGACTGAGCAAGCGCGTCTGCCGTCCATAGGTTGCCAGATAGCTCCAGAAATGTTCCATTTGCGCCGTCGGACCGAGGAGCAGATTGGCGCTGGCGGCAATTTCGTGCGCTTTCGCTGCCAGATGCGCCAAGCCGCTTTCCGAGTAAATCAGAATGTGATGTCCGAGTACCGCCACATTGCGTAACTGATCATCTTCAAAGTAACCATAGAAGCGTCCGCGATGCGCCGGGTGACAGATGCCGCAATCGTCAACCATGCCAAGCAAGTGGATGCCGCGCAGCAGGTCTTCGGCGAGCAACTGCCTGACCTGCTGCCGGTCGGCTTCTGTCAGTTCGCGTACTTCGCGCCGCCGCGTGCTGTAACCGCAGGCTTGCGTCATCGCTGCCAACCTGGGAATTGACGCAAAATCAATAGAAGATGTGAGGATGCCGGTTTGCATAATGTGTGACCTGAGTTCGTTATTTTTCTTCGGTTATTTTCTGTTATCTAAAAGCGGCGCAAAATCGCTACGGCGCTGCTTTTCTGCTGATTTACTTGATACCCTTGCCATATTTTTTGCACACCAATCCCAACGACGGCAAAACCTGTCTGCTACGTTCACCTGTTTTTGTAAGTCTTATGGCGCTGGCATACAGGCGGTTTGCTCGCCCAGCAATGCCTGTAAATTTGCCGCCAACCCGTCTGCCAGCAACGAGCCATCTCCCAGCAATGTGCCATCTGCCAACAGCGAACCTTCTGCCAGCAACGTACCATCCGCCAGTAATGTGCCATCTGCTAGTAATGTGCCATCTGCTAACAAGGTCCCGGTTACCCTAACTGCCCCTGAGCTATTGAGAACGCCGATAGTCGTTTTGCTGAAGTTGCGGACAATCAACCCGTTGCTGAGATAAGCGCCTTCTGCCAGTGTCCAGCTTACGGCATAGATGCCTTGCCATTTGGTCATCAATTCGCTGCCGTGAAAGAAATAATAATCGGCAATCGCGCCTTGTCCCCAATAAACGGACTGCCCGGAAATCGTGCTTGTCTGTGGGTTGGGCAGCGCTCCGGTGAGCAACGAATCACCATTGATTCTGCCTGATAGCGTCGTTCGCACCAGCTTTGCCAATCTGACCGCGCCATCAATGTTTACTCTCCCCGCGCCCTGCTCAAAGAGATTGGCGTTCTGTAACGGTTGCGCCGCATACATCAGAATCGTCTTGATCAGCGTCGGCGTCAGATTGGCGTTTGCTTGTAACATCAATGCCACTGCGCCGGTGACAATTGGCGTTGCCATTGACGTACCGCTCAGGTACATCAGTTTCTCTTCGGTTTTGGTTTTCGTGCCTGCCGCCAGTTGCGGATTCTGATGGAGCAGATGATTGCCGCCGCCGGCACGGTTATTGGAACACGCTCCAACCAGTTTATTACCGGGGGCTAGCAGATTCGGTTTGATGTAGTTGTCATAATGGCGTTGCCCAAAAGAATCGGTGTAATAAGCGCGTGTCGGTCCGCGAGAACTATAACTCGCTATCGTGTCGTCCGAACGACTGTCTGTACCGTAAGTGTTAAGCGCCCCAACCGTCAGCGTCGTCTCTTCGCAACCGGGCGAGTGAATGCCACCGTAAATCTTTTGCCCTTGTGAGTTTTTGCCGTAATTGCCCGCCGCCGCTACAACCAGAATGCCATTGCAGAAAGCGTTAAACGCCGCATTGCAAAGCGGGTCGCTCCACGAATCAAGGGTTGGCGGGGCTCCCAGACTCATATTGATTACACGAATGTTATGAGTCGCTTTATTAGTAACGCACCAATCGAGCGCCGCAATGACATTGCTGGTCGTGCCAGCGCCACTGCTGCCGAGAACTTTCAAATTGAGGATATTGGCTCGCGGAGCAATGCCTTCATAGTGACCATCGAGAGCGTTGCTGCCGGCAATCAACGTGGTAACGTGCGTGCCATGTCCAAAATGATCTTTCGGGTCATTCGAGCCGGTGAAGTCGCGTTCATAGGTGACGCCCGGGTGTCCGCTTGATGCCTTCAATAGCGCGTGGGTTTTGTCCATGCCGCTGTCTAAAACGGCGATGCCGATGCCTCTGCCGTCGAGCGTTGTGCCGGAGACATGAGCGCGAATCTGCACTGCCCCTGCGGTTGTCTCGACGTGACCTTCGGCAGTTGCCGCAACCGGAAGATCAGGGCTGATGAAGGCAATGTCAGGGTCGTTCGCTAATTCCTTGAGTTTGCCAAGCGGCAAGTCGGCGCTGATCATTCCCAAACTGTTAAACGCCTCTTTGAAACGTCCGTTCAGTTCTTCCACCCGGGCGCTCAACGCTGTCGCCCGCATCTCATTTGCGTCAATGCGGCTTTGCAGAATCTGAGCGCGGAAATTCTCGCTCGCCGTTTGCAGCATCAACAGTTCGCCTTCGCTGCGACTATCGCGTAACTTAATAATGACGCGCTGAAGTTTCTTCTTTTTTGCCGGACGCTGCTCTTCCTGTTCGATCTTTTCTTCTAGCTCAATGGCAATCTTCTTGCGTGGCGTGAAGTTTTCCCGGACTTCTCCTGACAATTTTTCATGTTGATCGCGGCGTTGCTTTGTCGCAGCACGCGGAGACAGGTTTGGTATAACCGCCAGACTGGCTAAGAGAACAACAAGGATGACAGCGATATATCTCTTACCGTTTCTACCCATAATTGACCCTGAATGCCCCGCAGGACACAATACACGCATAGTGGAAGCCGATTCGTTTAGTACGAGTTCTGTGCCATGAATGCTGACTCTGTCTTTTCAATTATTTACAGTGAGACCTGGCGTTCTGGGCGGTGAAAAGAGAGCAATTTGGCAAAAGGAGTAAAGGATATTTCAGTCATTCTGACTGATGCGCCGCGCCTGAAAAGAAGATAAATAAGCCTGACATTAACCTGTCAGTCAAAACAAACCTGTGCTATTGCCGTCCTGCTGTACCATGATTTACCTTATCTGTATATGAAGAGTTATCGAAAAGAGCTTTGGTTTCAAACGCCAAGCCGCCGCGCTTTTGTCAACATCACGCCGCAGGTTGAAGATTGTTTGCGCGACAGTGGTATTCAAGAAGGGCTGTGTCTGGTCAACGCTATGCACATCACCGCTTCGGTCTTTATCAACGACGACGAAAGCGGGCTGCATCATGATTATGAAGTCTTCCTTGAACGCCTCGCGCCGCATGAACCTGTCCGTCAATATCGCCACAACGACACTGGCGAAGACAATGCCGACGCCCATATCAAACGCCAGCTTATGGGGCGCGAAGTCGTCGTTGCCGTCACCAATGGCAAGCTCGACTTCGGCACGTGGGAGCAGATTTTCTATGGCGAATTTGACGGGCGCAGAAAAAAGCGCGTCCTTGTCAAAATCATTGGTGAATGACGCCTTCAATAGCAAAAGTAGAATTTGACAATGAGCGTTAGAATGCAAACTTCGGCTTGGTTGTAAATTGAGAAGCGACATCTTCTCTTTTCCTCGAACCAGGCGCGTCTTGCCTGTCAGGTTGCGGTACTCGCTGTAGCCGCTCTATCCGTTGCCTTGCCAGCTACAACCAAACTAGCATTTATACTCTACCACCCGCTGCCGATGACTGAGTTTTCTTACTGCGTAGCCTGACGTATTAAAGGTGAATTTCAATTGCGCCGTTCCAGGTCTGGTCATCGTTGGCGCGGTCAAGCAGGTCTATTGCGGTGCCATTTTCGCCAATAGTTTCAACCGTCATGACTTTCCCCGCTATAGTGACCGCCAAAAAGTGACCTTCATCCGTACCACCCCAGGCGCGTAGAGTCGCTTTCGTACCTTGCGTTGGTTTGGAACTTCGCGGCTTGGAACCACCACCGCTCAACAGAAAATGGCACTTGTCAGCCTCTGCAACAAGGTTGGTGTCCTGCTCTTTAGCGGGTTTGGTGCGGTCTTTGGTCAAGTACTGGAAATTATGGTCATGCCCACAAAAGAAAACACGCAATCCTTTGTCACGCACCCGATTAACTAAATCGCGCAAATCTTTAGTGTCGCCGTGTCGGTCGCCGCGGCTGTACGGCGGATGATGCCCGAAGGGAATACACCACGTTGCGCCGTTTTGCTGACTCTCCGTAAAGACTTGCTCGACAAAGGCTATATTGGCGCTGTTCTGCGCCAGACAACCCGAAAAATTTTCGCCATTGATTCGACGACTTTCTGACGACGTATCCAGACAAATGAAGGTGATATCCTTGCCAAATTGAAAGCGGTAAAATAACCCGGAATCGTTCTTCCAGTCCGGTAACATCGGCGCATCGTTCACGCCAAAGCGCATGGGAATATAGAAGTTTTCATAAACCTCTCGCCGCTCCTCTGCGCCCTGTTGAAATTCGTGCGTTTCAGCAGAATCGTGATTGCCAATCGCAGGATAGACCGGAATCTGATTGATGATATAACGATACGGCTGGAAAAAGGAGTCGAACCAGTCGTCGTCATGTTCGCCGGAGCCGGTGCTGTGAGTATAGATATTGTCTCCCATAGTCAAGATAAAGCGGGCGCTGTTATCAGAACCGTTGACAAATCGCTTCATCGCCTCGGCAACTTTTATTTGCGTTTCGTCGGCTCTGCCATAATCTCCCAGCGCCAGAAACTTTAAGTTTGCCGACGCGCTTGGGTCAGGGTACGTTCTGAAGCGATTATTGTAAGCGCGATGTTCTCCAGGCAGCGCCGGACGCATAATTTCACGCCTTACGTCATAGATGCGATGCGGGTTCGCGCCCCAGACACGCCAGGTATCGCCCTCTTTGACTTTAATGGTATAGCGATATTCGGTGTCCGGTTTCAATCCTCTAACCAGACAGTGATTCGCACCTACAGAAGCAATGGGTTGTAATGCCTCATCGGTTATGGCATTACGAATGCTGATTTCTGCAAACGGCTGGGCATAGACAGCCGAGTTCATGCCGATGGTTTCCAAAGCGCCACGATCCATCACGCGCCCGGAATCGTCAAAAAAGAATTTGCCCCAGGCAATCAGCGCCGTATTGTGCGTCAATCCGGCAAGATAAATATACTCTTCATCAAACATATTCTGTTCTCCTTTCCTGTGATGTAAATGATTTCCGTTAGCCAATAACCTCAAACGACACTTCAAATTTCGAGCCAATTCCTTGACCTGTCGTCGGGTAGTGGGGAAGTCAGGTGGGAAGCAGCGAGAGATTGTAACGATGAATGAATAATCGCAGACCTATCTCATGCATCTCATCCGACTTCGAGAACGATAGCGTTTTTCTGACGAAGCGCGCTAATCGCTGCCGTAGCGTGTTGTTCCAGCGTTCGACCTGAGCCGTCAACCCACTGTCTTTGCCACACGCTGTGTGTTGATCCTCTGGGATGACGTTTTGATAAGCCTCCCAGAAATCTGTGTAACCATGCGCCGTGCCATAGCTCTCTGGAATGCGCTCCCAAAGCCGCCGGCAAGTCGCTTCACTACGGTCGCCGATGACATACGCCACCACGTGCCGCGTGGCGCGGCACAGGGCGATCCAAATCCAGCGCTTGCGGCTCTTTTTCAGCACAACTGACCAGAGTTCATCCAATTCCAGGGCGGCGGTCTCTGGCGAATTCGGCTCCAGCAAGGTGACACTCAAGTCTGGAAGTTGGCTCTCTTTTTTTTGAGCCAGACGCTAACTGTTTTACGCGAAACGCCGAAGCTGCGTTCCAGACCACGCAGGGAAGAGCGTTCTTCATAGGCGGCGAGGATTTGCTCTTTTTCGGCTTCGGTGTAGCCATGTGGTTGTGGGTTATTGCGACTGCTGCGATTGCCGTCGTGGCACCAGTAACGTTGTTAGCCATTGGGCGTGAAGCCATCGCGTACCAAGTTTTCGCTGCCACAGTGGAGACAGTTGACGGTGATAGTAACCATAGTCTTTGATTATGCGCTATCCCACTTAATTTCTCCACTACCGTTTTCTGCAAGCCACGCCAGCCGTTCATTCTGATCGGCAAGCGTCAGATTGTGCAAACGTAGGGAAGAGCGCGTCAACGAACCGCGCAACACCTTCAAACCAGCGCCAATTTGCTCAACAATATCGTTGACGACACGAGTATTGGCTGTTGCTGTTGTACAAAGCACAGGCACCTTAGGCGGTAGAGCCTGTAATACGCGCACGATGCGCCTGTAGTCAGGGCGAAAATCGTGTCCCCAATCTGAGATGCAATGCGCTTCATCTACGACAAACAATCCTACACGCCCGCCGATCTTTGCTAACACCTGAGTTAGAAACCGCTCATTGTTCAGCCGCTCAGGAGAGATCAGTAGAACGTCACAATCATTGTTTGCCAGCCGTTCCTCTATTTCATCCCACAACTCTTTATTATCGCTGTTGATCGTGGCGGAGCGAATATGCAGGCGTTCTGCCATAGCGATTTGATTTCGCATTAGAGAAAGTAACGGGCTGATGAGCAATGTTAGCCCTGCACCAGTTTCACGTAGTAAGCGAGTTGCCAGAAAATAGACGAGACTCTTGCCCCAGCCTGTACGCTGCACAACCAGACTGCGCCCTCGGTTGACAACTATCTCTTCGATGGCTTCCCATTGCCCGTCGCGGAAGGCCGCTTCATTACCGAACATCTGTTTTAAGAGTATTTCTGCTTTCGTTTTTTGCTCTTGCACATGAAACCTCAATAGCGAAATTTATCTCGCCGGTTGTTGTTGCGTCAGGCAATGCAAAGTTCCCAATCCCCAAACTAAATCCACAGCATGAATGCTGATAACTTTCTTATCGGGAAAACACTCTGCCAGAATCCCTAATGCCCGCCGGTCATTCTCATCATTAAAAGTTGGCACCAGGACGGCGGCATTCGCTATATAGAAATTGGCGTAACTCGCGGGCAATCGTCTGCCCTCGAACATCAACGGCGCGGGCATCGGTAAATCTACGATGTTCAACTTGCCGCCATCTTCGAGGCACATTCCTTCCAATCGTTCGCGGTTCTCTTCCAGCACCCGATAGTTATAATCGTCCGGGTTCTGCTCCCGGCAAATCACCACTGTATTCGCACTCACAAAGCGGCAGAGGTCGTCCACATGACCATGAGTGTCATCGCCTTCGATGCCTTTGCCAAGCCAGAGGATATTCTTCACGCCCAGGTATCGCTTTATCGCTTCTTCGGTCTCCGCTTTACTCAGATGCGGATTGCGTACTTGGGTTTCTCTATCAAGCAGGCACTCTTCCGTTGTAATAAGTGTGCCGCGCCCGTTTACATCAATCGCGCCGCCTTCCAGCATGACCGCTTGCCCGCGCATCTCGGCATGAAAAATCTTCACGCCCAATAGCTCCGCCGCCTCTTCGGCGACGCGATTATCCTTATCGTAATCGTCATACTTTGCCCACGCATTGAAGCCGAATTTGACAATCGCTACTGCCGCTGCCCGTTTGAACGGACGCTTAATAAACATCGGACCGAAATCCCGCGTCCAGCCGCGATTGGTCGGTAATTGCCAGAACTCCAGCCGTGAAAAATCTGCCCCAACCTTGTCGAGAATGCGCCGCGCCAAGGCTTCGTGCTTTGCGTCATTGACCAGTATGCGGACGATTTCGCCCTTCGCTAATTTGCGGATAATCTCGCCATAGACCCAATAAATCGGCGTAAGCTTTCCGGGCCAGTCTGTTCGATTATGTGGAAAACCAAGCCAGGTCGCGGAATGCGTCTCCCATTCGGCGGGCATCGTATAGCCTATTTGTGCAGGTGATTTCATGATTTAGTCCGTAGTGCTTCGTCTGTAGTCCGTAGTTCTTTCTTGTCGTCTGTAGGATGTGGCTGATTGATAGCTTATCAATAGATGGCGGGAAAGCAGTCGCCACACGACCAACTACGGACTACGGACTAATCCAAAAACCGCCGGTCTATGCCGACGTAAGCATCTATTCTTCGGTCACGCAAAAAGGGCCAATTGCGGCGCACGTCTTCGATGCGCGAGAGGTCAATTTCGCCAATCAATATCTCTTCTTTGTCGGTTGAGCCTTCGGCAATGACGATGCCGAACGGGTCGCACAGAAACGACGTTCCCCAAAATTCAATACTGGGCGCTTCTTCCTGCCACTTCTCATGCCCGACGCGATTAACTGCTGCTACATAAACGCCGTTACTAATCGCGTGACCGCGTTGCACGGTGCGCCACGCATCACGTTGCGCCGCGCCATACTGCTCTTTTTCGTGCGGATGCCAGCCGATTGCCGTCGGATAAAACAGCACATTCGCGCCGCGCAATGCCGTCAGCCGCGCCCCTTCCGGGTACCACTGATCCCAGCAGATGAGTGTACCAATCTTTCCTGCATCGGTATCAAACGCTTTGAAACCGAGATCGCCTGGGGTGAAGTAGAACTTTTCGTAATACGCCGGATCGTCCGGAATGTGCATTTTGCGATAGATTCCGGCTAGTTCGCCATCTTTGCCGAGTATGGCAACCGTATTGTGATAAAGCCCGGCGGCGCGACGTTCAAAGAGCGAAGCGACAATCGTTACGCCTGCCGCTTTTGCCACTTTGCCTAATGCTTGGGTTGATTCGCCCGGTATCGGTTCGGCTAAATCGAATAGATCAGCGTCCTCGCGCTGGCAGAAATACTCGGAGCGAAAAAGTTCCGGCAGGCAGATTACTTGAGCGCCCTGCCGCGCCGCTTCTTCGCACCTACCAATAGCCCGTTTGAGGTTCTCCGCCGGGTCTTTCGCCATCTGCATCTGCACCAACCCGACTGTAAATCTTTTCTTCTCTTGCATACTTTTGAGGATAAACAAAAGGGCAGGGAAAAGTAAAAAGGCAAAAGTAAAAAAGAACATTAGTTTATCCGGCATCGCTTGCCGCACTCTTCGCATCTGATTAACTATCTACCGCTATTTGTACTTCGAGAAAACCTGATGGTAAAGAAAGGACGGAAACGCTTATGACTCGCAAAATCTCGCGCTCAAACGACAATGATTACACCCGCGATATGGCGGCGGCGCCAGGCTGACAACACAGCGCGAATGCCTCGAATTATTGGGATGTTATGGCGCAGGCGGGGTCAATAAGTTGATAGGGCATCGCTTTTTCTGTAAAAATGTGGCTACGTCCTTTGCTATCAATCAAGGCTTGGCGAATTTACAGAAAGTTCGCCACCCTGTCAATAAGTTTGCCGAGATCGTCGCCGCAACAGTTCTCTATGGTGAGTTGTCACTTGGCACAGCCATTGTTGCCGAAGAGTGGGTGTCGAGCCACGACCAATACGGGCGCAATCGTCCCTGATCTTTACCTTTGCGATAAAGGGACTCTGACTGGTCAGAGTCCCTTTATCAGGATATGGGCGCGTCCGGCGGTCCAATGTTGATGGGCGGCGGTTCGGGCGAAACGTCGGCAACGCCGGGAAGTTTCCGCACCTTCTCGACCACCTCATCATCGGCAGACCCAAGAATGACGCCGATAGCATCAAGCGCTTGACTAACCGTAAATCCAGTCTTCGTCAGATTCTTTTTAACCTCTTTAATTGGTTGGTCACCGGACGCGGTAACAATCCATGTCTTCTTTTTCGCCATCGCATACCTCCGTACTCTACCAGGAGACGAAAGCCGGCTCTCGTCTCCCGATAGAGTAGCACACCTCGGCATTACGGCGCTTGCACAAGCCCAGCGCCAACTCGCGCCGGCGGGAAGGGCAACCGCCGTGCTGTTGCCTGTAACCTCTGCCGCAGCGCCACGCCGCGCAGATTGGGCGAAGTCTGCGCCCATAACGCTGCACAACCCGCGACGTGCGGCGTTGCCATGCTCGTTCCACTCTTGATGCCATAGCGGGTCGGGCGAGGAACCGAGGAGAAGACATCCCTGCCCGGAGCCGCAATGTCAATCTTGCCGAAGTTGGAGAACGACGACGGGCGCAGATTCGGATCGAGCGACGCCACCGACATAATCGTTGGCGAGTTTGCGGGCGCGAGTGTCGCTCCGGCGTTATTACCGGCAGCAGCAATGATTAGGCAGCCGTTGTTAAGCGCCGCCTGCCCTGCTGCTGTGTAAAACGGAAAGGGTCCGCCGCCGCCGCCAAGCGACATAGAGATCACCTGACAGCGATTGGCGATAGCCCAGTTCATCCCATTCAGAACGCTGCCGCCAACACTACCGCCTGAATTGCTCAAGACTTTGCCAACGAAGATTGAGGACTGGTAGCCAATGCCATAGCGCGGCGTGTTGCCCGGAGGCGCTTTCGGTCCGCACGCCGTACCGATGCAGTGTGTCCCATGGCTGTGCAGGTCTTGCACGGGTTGCCCGACGAAACTTCTGCTGACTATCGGGCGACCGGCGAAGTCTGGATGACCCAAATCCATGCCCGTATCAAGAACCGCTACCTTGATGCCTGCGCCGCTGCGTGTGCTGGGCGGCACCCGGCAGGCAATCAGTCCCCAGGTTGCGCCGAGAACCGCTACCTCTTCTTCGATTTCCAACTGCGGTTGCCGTAGTCCATAGACCTCTTTGGCGATTGCTTCCAGTATGCGTGCCGCGCTACGCAACGACTCGCCGCCACCACCGCTTTCAGCCGCCGGTGCGAAACTCTCCTGCAAATAGCCGCCGAAATCGTGCGCCGCGAATACGAAAGGTTCAGGATCAATTGACTCAATCGGGCTGTCAGCGGCGAGTTCCAACCCGACCGTCATGGCGCTCGCCTGCGCGGCATCGCCGCCGACCAGCGCCACGCCGATTTCCGGGAAGACTATGGCATCGGCATCGCCAACCTCTTCCAGCACAGCCGCCTGACCCGCAAAGTCCCGCGTATCGGCGACACGCATTCCTTGTGCGCCTAACGACTGTAAGCCCTCTTCTGCCGCGCCCTCCTTGAACGTGATCAAGTAACGCCCGGTTTCAAAACCATCGCCGCCGCTTTCGAGAGCGGCCAGCAGTAACTCGTCAACCGGCGACGATACGCTAAACGTGGTCGTATCGCTCGATGTTGACTTCGCTGTTGCTTTACTACTTTTCTTTGTTGCCATACTACCTCCAATAATTCAATGACTCTTCCTAAGGCAGCGCGATAAGCCTGAAGAAAAGTTCATCATGCGGGGTCGCCGAATGCCGAAACACCAAGGTTGAGGCAGCAGACAACCCCTGGTTGAGAGTTTAAGGGGCTTCGTACCCCCTCAGATAGGAAAGCATTAACTATGAATTTCTATGCAAATATCCCGTAATTAGAGTGAAGATGAACGGGGAAGAATATGCACTTATGGAAACTCCTTACTACCTCCCAATGCGCGTTTGTCATTTACAAATCTATCTTCATATAAATCACTGTAGAGAACCTCTATCTATATATGACGTAAAAACACGCTTTCATTACGCGCTTTTTGAAAAAAAATTTTGGCTTTCTCCGCAGGGATAAAAAAGTTCTTTATTGACAGAAATTATAGTTTTGTGAGCTTGCGGGAGAGAGCGGTTCAGCTGATTAATTCACCTTACGCAGCTTGCAGGAAACGATAACCGCCGCTTAGCTGTAGTGACGTTTGCTGTTGCGGCTGTGCCGCTTGGAGGTGCGGAATGGCTCCGTGTCAGGCGACGTACAGTTATGCCCCCTAATGCGCCATCCGGTTATGCCCCCTGCTTGCTTTTCTTTTTCTGGCGCTGCGTGACCTGCAACGCCTGCACTTTGGCAGCCGTAATTTCTTTGCTGCGATGACGTTTCACCTCCTTACCGGGTTCATCCTCGATCACCCATTCCTGCGTCTCGGCGGCGAACCGCAAACTCACCCAGCGTTTCGCATAGGCTCTGCCGACGGCATAGTAACGCCCATAAATCCAGATTTGTCCATTGACGCCAACCCGCCGATTGAACACTCCGCTTGCCAAATACCCGCAGACCTTTTGAAAATTCCACTCTTCGGCTTCCTGCTCTTGGCTGTAGGGTCGCGCCTTGACCAACACTTCGGGTAGCTATGCCAAGCGACTCTCAGCAGGCGTCCGATACTGGCTGCGCTGCATCACCGCTGCCGTAGACCCCCGCCTTTGCAAGTCGGCAAGAGTACCACACTGTCGGGCTTCGACCGACGGGCGCAACCCTCCAGGCGAACGCTCGACACCGGCGTTCTCTTGCCGATGATGCGGACGATTCCACACCACCTCAATGCCTAAGCCGACCAACCACAGCGCCAAATCTGGCGGCAACTCGCCATGACGGCCCCACGGCGGTCCATTATCAAGGCGCAGTTTCTGCGGTTTGCCCCATTGCTGAAAGACCTCGCGCAACCGCGCTTGTACGTCTACAGCGGCGACCTGTTCCCACACCAAGAGGGGGGAAAACCGTGCCGCTTAAGACCGCGCCACGGGCTTCATCGGTGAGCAACAACCAACTAGCGCCACTGTCATCCGCCAGTTTCAGATGCGACTTGGCATCCATCTGCCAGACCTCGTGGACGCTTTTTGCTCCCTGCTTGGCTTGCGCCAAGCGGCGGCGCGGCGGACGATTCAAGCCCGTGACTTGCCACCAGCGTTGCAGGGTGCGGCGCTGCGGCAAGGGCTTGTCGGCATACCGCTCAGGCAACCAGCAGAGGACGAAGCCGGCGCCCCACAATGGCTGGCGGCGTTTCACCAGCAGCGCCGCCCGATAGATCAACTTATCGCTGCGCCGCCCGCTCTTGACCTAGCGTGGGGCGACGACGACGACCACCTCACCTTGCTGGTCACGAAACTGTCGGCACAACTTTCGCACCGTCCAAAAAGGGAGTTGCAAGGACTCGGCAATGGCTGTCAGCGTGGCTCCTTGCTGTCGCAAGGCTTGCAGTTGTTGTCGCCGGCGCATTGAAATCGGCGCTGGCATGGAAGTCTCTCCTTTCCTCCCTTACTAAAGCCAGATTCGCTAGCCACGCCGCAAGTCCCTTGGGGGCATAACCGAATGTCGCACTTGGGGCATACCTGTACGTCGCCTGAAACCAAGCCATGCCGCACCTCCAAGCGGCACAGCCGCATAGCATCTATACAGTAGCCGTACTGACAAAGTAAGTTGTAACAGCCGCCTTCTAGATCGGTTTTCAAGTCACTGTACGGGATAGCCGCAAAATTCAAACCCGGCGCGGGCAGCGGCTTCGGTGCTCGTCGCCACCGTTTCTTTGAGGGCGTGCCGCAACGCTTCAGAGCTTCG
>Ga0187894_10001467_pt1 | contig 30210 bp, 36 predicted proteins | sample GBC1701081metaG_FD_136650 | JGI IMG/M metagenome (GOLD analysis project Ga0187894, IMG submission 136650) | White microbial mat communities from a lava cave in the Kipuka Kanohina Cave System on the Island of Hawaii, USA - GBC170108-1 metaG ...
CTGGTCATCCTTCACGCCGTGGCCGCCGAGTTGCGCATCCGCAACGGCCGCGAAGCGCTCAGCATCATCAACGCCGCCTATGACGGCCGTGGTGTCAACCCGGGCACGGGCACGGTGTCGCCGGCGGTCGTGAGGACGACCCGGTGACACGCCGCGAACCGTCGGCCTGGCCGCCCCGCGCCGACCGCTTGCGCGAAGCCCAATGAGCCCGCCGCTGAAGTGAGGTCACCCATGGCTGACACCGACAAAAACGAAGCCATCGTCTCCGGTGAACGCGGCATCACCCCCGTTGCTGATCGCGTCTCACCTCTGGGCCGTATTGGCCGGCCAGTCGGCGTCATTGCTCTGGCGGGCATGCTGGGCCTGTATCTTTGGGCGCCGTGGAGAGGCGACAAGGTCGAGCAGGCACAACAGCCGCCTGTCGTGCGACAGGCTATCAAGCCCGACCCGGTGCCCGCGCCGGCGCCTGTGCCGATCCAGCCGCCGGCTGTGCCCAAGCCGGCGCCTGTGTCCGACACGCCGCCGCCGGCGCCGGCCACGGCGCAACCTACGCTCATGGATAGCGCCCGCCGTGCGCCGATCATCGCGTATGGGAACAAGGGCGGCGCCCCGACGCCGGCGACGGCACCGGGCCGGGTTCCGCCAGCCGCCGGCGGCAACCAGAACAACGACCTGCAAAGCAAGCTGGAAGGCACCGTCCTTGTTGGTGCCTCGGCACGCACGCTTGGCGATCGCAACTACATCATCACGCAGGGCACCGTGTTGCCTTGCATTCTGGAGACAGGTCTGGACAGCACGCAGCCCGGCTTTGCCAGCTGCGTGCTGTCGCGCGATGCGCTGTCGACCAACGGCCAGGTGGTGCTGATGGAACGCGGCACGCGGATCGTCGGCGAGTTCCGCGCCGGCGGCCTGCGCCAAGGCCAAAGGCGCATGTTCATTCTGTGGACGCGTGCCGAGACGCCCGCGGGCGTCATCATCACGCTCAATTCGCCGGCCGCCGACGCGCTCGGCCGTTCCGGCGTCGAAGGCGAGGTCGATACGCACTTCTGGGCACGCTTCGGCGCTGCCCTGCTGCTGTCCCTGGTCGACACCGGCGGCCAGCTGGCACAACGCGCCGTCAGCAGCGGCGCCACCGGTATCGGCTCGGCCGGCAACTCGGCCGCCGCGATCGCCACCGAGCACAGCGTCAACATCCCCCCGACCTTGCGCCTGGCGCAGGGCGCGGAGCTGACCGTGTCCGTCGCGCGCGATCTGGATTTCTCCAAGGTCTACAGGCTGGAGAGACTTCGTGGACGGTAGTCAGATCGTCACCGCACGGCCGTGCGGTGACGGTATCACAGCGGCTCTTGATTCGTACGCCACGCCATTGCGGGCGCTGCTCGCACAACCTGGCGTGCTGGAGGTCGTGGTGAACCGCCCCGGCGAAGCCATGGTCGAGACATCGGCCGGCTGGACGACGCATCCGATGACGGATCTTACGCTGACCAGGCTGCGCGGCCTGGCCAAGGCCGCCGCGGCGGTGCAGCGCGCCGACATCGATGCCGACTCGCCAATCGTCTCAGTGACGCTGCCGAGCGGGGAACGCGGCCAATTCGTGTTTCCCCCCGTCGTCGAGGAAGGCGTCGTCTCGGTGACCCTGCGCAAACCCAGCACAACCACGATGCCGGTCGAAGCCTACGACGAGGCCGGCTTCTTCGAAAACGTCATCACCACGACCAGACCGCTGAGCAATGTCGAGGAGGAATTGCTGCGCCTCAAGGAGGCCGGCCGCTTCCGCGAGTTCCTGCGCCTGGCCGTCGAGTCAAAGCGCAACGTCCTGATCTCTGGCGCCACAGGCTCGGGCAAGACCACGCTCAGCAAGACGCTCATCGCCATGGTGCCCTCGCACGAACGCATCATCACCATCGAGGACACGCGCGAGCTGGACGTTCCCCACCGGAACAAGGTGCACCTCGTCTATGGCCGCGGCGTCGGCGGCAACAAGGTGCGCGCCAAGGATCTCCTGGAATCGTGCCTGCGCATGCGGCCAGACCGCATCATGTTGCAGGAGCTGCGCGACGGCGTCGCGTTCCACTATCTGCGCAACGTCAACTCCGGCCACCCCGGCAGCATCACGACGGTGCACGCCGATTCGGCCGCGCTCGCCTTCGAGCAGCTGACCTTGCTGGTACGCGAGTCGGAGGGCGGCCGTGACCTGGCGCGTGACGACGTGCGGGCGCTGCTGCGCCTGCTCGTCGATGTCGTCATTCAGGTCAAGCGGATCGACGGCAAATTCCGCATGACCGAACTGTATTACGACCCCGCGGCGCGCTTGCACGGACGGTGACCGCCATGACGCAACGCCAAGCTGCCCTCATCATTGCCGTCATTCTGGGCGCCCTCGTCCTCGGTGCCCTCGTCGCCCTGGCCGTCGGACATATCAGCATCGGTGCCGTCGAGATCAATCCGGTCTTGCTGTGGTCCGACACGCTGCCGGCCAGCAAGCGCAAGATTGCGCTACTGGCCGGCGGCGGTGCCACCCTGGCGGCCATTGCCGGCGCCCTGCTCCGCCGTCCGCGCGCGGACGTTCATGGCAGGGCTCGTTTCGCGACCGAAAGCGAGATCGCCGACAATGGCCTGCGCGATCCTAACGGCCTGATCCTCGGCCGCAAGGGCGGACGACTGCTGCGTTTCTGTGGCCAGGAGCATGTCGTGGTGTACGCACCGACGCGCTCCGGCAAGGGTGTTGGCGTCGTCATCCCGAACCTTCTCAACTGGAGCGAATCGGTCATCGTTCTCGACATCAAAAAGGAAAATTGGGACATCACCGCCGGCTTCCGAGCGCGCGCCGGGCAGAAGGTCTTCCTGTTCGACCCTGGTGACCCGTCCGGCCGCACGCATCGGTACAACCCGCTCGGGTTCGTGCGTCTCACCGACCGCTTGATGGTCAACGACCTGCAGAACATCGCCACGATTCTGTTTCCCGCCGAGGGCAAGAAAGAGCCGTTCTGGGACCTCAGCGCCCAAAAGCTCTTCACTGCCGTCGCCGGCACCATCGCCATCAGAGGCGACCGCCCGCTGACCCTGGGCGAAATCTTCCGCGCCATGACAGCGGCCCCCAAATTCCAGGACACCCTGGCGCGCTGGTCGCGCGCGGATCACGCCGCCGACCGGCGCTGGCCGCCGATCGCCTCCCTGCTCAATGACCTGGTGGGCATGAGCGAGTCGGTGTTCGGCTCCGTCTTCAGCACCGCCACGGCCGTGCTGAGCGCCTACGGTGCCAACGCTTTGCTCGATGCCGCCACGTCGGCGTGCGACTTCGACCTGAACCGCCTGCGTCAGGACAAGATGTCCATCTACGTCGGGGTGACCCCCAACAACCTCAAGCAGCTGGGGGCGCTCGTGCGCCTGCTGTTCGAGCAGGCCACAAACCTGACCGTCGCCGGCGGTCTGCCCGCCCCGGGCGACCACACGTGCCTGTTGTTGTTGGATGAGTTCACGGCGCCCGGGCCGCTGCCGGCCATCGCGCACGGCTTCGGCTTCTTCGCCGGCTACGGCCTGCGCATGTTGCTGATCGTCCAAAGCCCCTCGCAGCTGGAGACCACGTACGATCGCTCCGGGCGCGAGACCATCATGGGCAACTGCGGCGTCGAGGTGGTCTATCCGCCCAAGGAGCTGTCCGTTGCCAAAGAGCTGTCGGAGCGAATCGGCTTTCGTGGCGTGGAGGCCCGCAGCCGCAGCAAGCCGCTGTCGTGGGCCAGCCGCCGCGACAGCGGCTCGGAGTCGGTGAGCGAACAGCGCCGGGCCGTGCTGCTGCCGCAAGAACTGATGCAGCTGGATCGCGACAAGCTGCTGCTGCTGCGCGGCGGCATGCCTGCCGTGCTGGCCGACAAGATCGCTTACTACAAGGACCCTGCTTTCAAAACGCGCCTGGTGCCGGCCCCTCTCGTCCCCGAGGTCGACGGCGCCACCGCTCCGGCCGGCGCCCTCCTCCCGCCGGCCGGCGTGCCAGCACCTGCCAGCGATACCGCCCAGGTGCTGGCGGCGCTGCAAACCCTGCAAGCGCAGATGACCGAGCTGCGAGAAAGGATGGCACCCGTGAAACTGACCGACGACGAGCTGCTGGAACGCAAACCGATCGATTTTCGGCGCATCTTGCCGACGCCGACGAACACACCGGTACGCAAGCCGGTGATGAGCGAGCAGGAGGCCATGAGCATGGTCGACAGCATTTTCGACGCGGCCCGCAGTGCCGCTTGAACGCGAAAGGACGCACGCCATGGACATCACCATCACCCGTCACGATCGCGACATGCTGCCGACCCCAGACGCCGGCGACGCGACCGACATCGACAAGAAGCGCAAGCGCCATCCCGATGCCGACTGGTACCCGGACTCGGTGAACCGCAAGTATCTCATCGTCGACACCCAGCTGTTCCGCGATTCCGCTGGCAAGGATCTCGCACTCAAGGATTTCGGCGACCGCCTCGAAGCGACACGGCCATCAACGCGCGAGACCATCGCCGACATGGTCGCGATCGCCGCACACCGCGGCTGGCATCGCATCGCCGTAGGCGGCGATCGCGACGGCCGGCGCGAGGCCTGGCTCGCCGCCCGCCTGCACGGGCTGGAGGTCACGGGCTACGAGCCCAGCAAGGTCGACCTGGCCGCCCTCGAGAAAGCCGGCGGTGTGGGCGCTCGTGCTCAGGGCGCACCAGCGCTGGCGACGGCCGTCGAGCGCGCGAACGCGCCACCCGCAGCAGCGCCATCACCGCTGAAGGCCACCGGCGCCCCCGAAAAGCAGCCTGAACCCGTAACTCGCGCAGCGGCGCCCGTCGTGTCGCTGCGGGCGCGTGACGATGGCCCGGCGGCGCCGTCTCGTGCTGCCCTGCCAGCGGCGCCGTCCATGGCGTCCTCGTTCGCGCCAGCGGCGGGCGGCATCCCACAGCCGCCCGCCGCCGAGTCTTCCCGATCATGGCAACCTGGTCCGGCCCTGGCGGCCCTGCTGGCGGGTCCGCCTTCCCGCGAGGCCGCCGCGCAACGCGACCCGGTGAAAGCCCTGCGCGACGCACTGGCACCCACGCCCCAGATCGCACCTGGCGCCGAACCTACGCGCGAGGGCGAGCGGCGCGCTCAGCTGTTCGCCATGGCGGAAAGCAGCATGGTCCATCGGGAGAAAGCCATCACCGATCCGGTCGTGCGCGCTGCCGTGGCGCATATGGTCGTTATCGAACAGGTGGTTAAGAACAGCGTGCGCGACCCTCAGGCACGGCAGCGCGTGATCGGCACTGCCTGGCATCGCATGGGTGATTTCCTCGTCAAGGGTGGCGTGCCGCGTGAGCCGAAGATCGAGGCGGTCACGCGCGAAGCATCGCACGCCCCCACCGCACCGGCGCCAAAGCCTCAGGAGCCGACCCGCGAGGCTATGCGTGAGCGCAGGCACGAGCGGAGTCGGTGACAAACCGGCGGGCCGAATCTCACCATGTCGCGCGATCTCGACCTTCATGGTGTCGAGCGAGACTTCGCGGCGGCCTGCCGGGCCGCCGGCCTGGTGCTGACTGGCCCACCGATCCTCGATGGCCGGTTTCATCGGGTGCCTGTCGATGGTTCGACGTCGACACGGCGCAACGGCGCCTATCGTGGTCATACGGACGGCGTCCCGGCCGGCTACATCCAGAACCACAAGACGGGTCAGATCGTGCGCTGGGTCTACCAGCGGGCCCAGGAACAGCTGTCGGCGGCGGAGCGCGCAACTCAGCAGGCAAAGTGGGCGCAGCAGCAGGCCCAGCGCAAAGCCGACCAGGGACGTCTCTACGCCGATCGGGCGCGCGTGCTGGCAGCCGAGTTCGAAAGCCTGCCACCAGCAAGCCCGCTACATCCCTACCTGCTGCGCAAAGGCCTCGACCTGCGCCGCGCCGTGCTGGCGCAGCTGCGCGAGGATCTGAGCGGCGCCCTGGTCGTGCCGGTGCGCGACATCGACGGACGCCTGTGGTCCGGCCAAGCCATCCAGTCTGACGGCTTCAAGGACTACGCACCGGGCGGCCGCATCGCCGGCGGCATGTTTGATTTCGGGCCACCCGATATCCGCGGTGCTGGCGATCACCTTCCGGTGATCGTGGCAGAAGGCTTCGCGACGGCAGCCACGCTCGATGCCCTGGCTCTTGGTCACGTCATCGCCGCTTTCCAGGCCAACAACCTGGCTGCTGCGGCGCTGGCCTGGCGACAGCGCTTCCCGCACCGGCAGATCGTCATCGCCGGCGACAACGATCGCTTTACGCGTGACCCCAAGGGCCAACTGAAAAACCCTGGTCTGCTCTACGCTCGGGCTGCCGCTGAGGGGATCGCCGGCGCCTGGCTGGTGCCGTCGTTCAGCCACCCGAAATCACGCGGCACCGACTGGAATGATCTGCACCGCGAGGAAGGCTATGCCTCCATGCTGCGTCAGTGGAACATTCAATAGGAAAGTATCCATTCGGCAAACGCTGCCACTCCCGATGCTGAGGATCGAGCACGTCAGGACGAATCTGCCGCAAGGCTTCGATCAGTTGAGGAAAGAGGCACGGGCCGATGGGTTTACCTTCATGGATCGCCTCGCCGCGGACTGGGAGGGAGGAAGGATGCGGTTCGACGGTGAAGGCGAGAGGCTTTTGGCAGCATTCGCGGAGGACACGCTCGCAGCCGTGGGCGGACTCACGATCGATGCGTTCGTTACCGGCGCGCTCCGCATGCGGCGCTTTTATGTTCGTCCCGGATTCCGTAGGTCCGGTCTTGGGCGAAGGTTGGTCAACGTGCTACTGCGACAGTCGCGGAAACGAGGACAGCTGGTTGTCGCGAACGCCGCTAAGGGTTCCGAGGCCTTCTGGGCCGCTTGCGGCTTCATTGAAGACACGAACGATAACCACACTCACGTTCTGCCGCCTGCAAAGGTTGCAGAAGACTAAGGCTCAAAACCCCAATAAAGCTTGCTCGTTCGACCGCCCTCAAGGTGCGCGACGAAGCACTCCTCTCTCTCGAAATATGCCATCACTCTTTTCATGTCAGTTGAGTCTCCGCGACTCCAGCGTGTCGTCGCGGCCGACTCGAATGCAGCGCAGTCGCTCATGATGCTCCGGCGTGAAGCTCTTGAAGAGGTTTTTGTCCGGAAGACTCCACGGAAACATCCTGAGCCTGAACATGGCCCAGGGCCAGAACACGAGAGGAATGAAAAACGTTTCGATGAGCGATGGATGGTTTGCAACGATCAGCACGCGGCCGCGTCGCATGTATACGGAACGCCGCTTCGAGATCATCATCGACCCTGACCGACGAAAGCTGACGCGCGAGCATTTCGACACCATGGTGTGCGAGATCCTCAGCGATACGTTCGCCCTCTTCTCGCTGAGCGGGTTCCGCAAATCCGTTGCCCGCGGAGCGGGTGGCCGACCACCGGCAATCGCGCGCTTAGAGTTTCTCCGCTCACGGATCGATGAACTTGAGGCGACCGTCGCGGCGATCGTTCGCAGCCCGCGCCGCATGCTCACGGCCAGAGACACAGTGATTCCGTACCATCGAGCGCATCGCGCCACCGGACCTGAAGTGCTTCGCTCATTCCGCTCAGGACGCATTCTCCAGGAGACCACTAAGCCCTCCCGACTGCCGCTTTTGCTGAAAGGCTTCCTGCCGGAGCATATTCGTGTCCGGCAGCGACTCAGCTCACTCGATCTAGCAGAGCATCGTCAGATGGCGGCGTGCCTGCGAGCGTGGGCGGGTTGGCTTTCTACAGCTGCAGAAACGCTCGAGCGACGCGCCCCGACAGGCGACTCCGAGCTCCGCACCACGGCTGTCGCATGGGCGCGACGTTGCTGCCAGCTTTCCTCTCGTATCGCTAAACTCAGTAGCGCCGCTCCATTCGCGGAAGCAGGCGAGGCTGCGCCGCGTCTCATGTTGTCGGCGCTGTTCCGCAACGACCCGTCCTATCGACGGTTCTATCGACTCTGGCAGGACATAAACCTTGGTATAGCGGCCGTATTCGGGGAATTCCTGAATATGCCGCTTGCCCGGACATTCGAGCTCTATGAGTTGTGGTGTTTCTTGCGTCTCATCCGCGCTGCAGCCGAGGAATTCGGCTCAACAAGCCTGGACGTCAGCAGTCTGTTTACCAGCGACGCTGCCGGCGGCGTCACACTTTCTGCCGATGCGGTTACAGTGCCCGTGGGTTCAGGCTGGACACTCTGCTTTCAGAAGCGGTACCGCGAGTTCTGGGTTGAGGACGATCGTCGTGGTTCATACAGCCGCGACATGAAGCCGGATGTAGTGGCCACCTTCGAGCCGGTAAACGTTGATGAGGCCGCTAAGCTGATTGTGCTCGACGCAAAATATAGGATCGACGACTCGCTCAACGAGGCCCTCACCTCGATCCACACCTATCGGGATGCGCTTGTCAGGGAAGTGGACACTGGAAATATCAAAGGTATTGTCACCGCGGCCTATTTGCTGACACCGTCTATGCCAACGGTCGGGGCCGACTATCGTGGCACAGACATGCCGGCGCGGTTGTTTCATCCTGTCTATCGCGCCGAGTTCCGGTTTGGCGCGGTGACCCTGCGGCCCGGCATGACGCAGGCCGAGATAATCGGCGCTCTTCGCGCCGTCGTGGCTGATGCAAAAGCAACGGTCTAATCTGATGGACGTTCTCACTCCTGAGCAGCGTCGACTCAACATGAGCCACATCCGCGGGCGGGACACCAAACCCGAACTCATGTTGCGTCGCGGCCTTCATGCTGCAGGATTGCGATTTCGCCTCCACGTTCGTGAGCTCCCCGGATGCCCCGATCTCGTCCTACCGCGACACCACGCGGTCATCCTGGTGCACGGATGTTTCTGGCACGGGCACGATTGCCCCCTCTTTAAAATGCCGGCAACGCGATCGGACTTCTGGACGACCAAAATCGCTGGCAATCGTAAGCGTGACCAGCGGAACCTGATCGCATTGCAAGCGGCCGGTTGGCGTGTACTGACAATCTGGGAATGCTGCCTCAAAGGGTCCAGTCGGCAGCCATTGCCTCAGCTGATTACTAAGTGCGTCAGTTTTGTAACGGGGAATGCGAAGCGAGCTGAACTGCGCGGAGTTCGGAACAACACCTAGACGCAACACCATATCACCGCCGCCGCTGATAGGCATCTGCCGCCCGTATCAACTGCTGTGCCTCCAGCGTGAGGCGGACAGAATCTGTCGGCGTGCCATTGACAACCAGCATGCGCTGCCGAAACAGCAAGGCCACGGCCTGCTCGACCTCGTCAGCTCTGAACCCCGACGCATCGACGACGGCTTGCACGTTCACCCATCGCTGCACGGTTCCACGGGCTGCCCGATACACCTCCCCCAGCACGCTGGCGGCGGCGCGCAGTTCCGCGGCGGGCTCTCGCTTGCGGTTCATATCTCCGCCTCCATCATTGGCAGCTCCTCCCCCTCCCCGTAGCATTCGCCACAGATCAGCTGCGATTCGGGCTTCGCCCACGCATTCGCGCCACACGACGCGCACGTGTACTTGGTCTTGCTCGACCGGCTCTTGGTCTTCTTATCCTTCTCTGCGTCCGGCCGCGACTGCCAACGCAAAGCCCGCCGCCGCCAGCTGCTTCACCTGGCGCTCGAACGGCCCACCCGTGATCACGTAGTGCGTCACGCGCTGCCCGGTCTCCTTCCCACCAGGTGCACCGGTATCTGACGGCTGCAGGCCCACCTCTTTCATTTTCGCCGCCCACTGCCGATCGTGGTACGCCCGCCGCGGCGGCTTGCCGTGCTCTTCCTGCCAGATGTGCACCATCTCATGGAGCAGCGTCGACAGGATGGCGCGATCGTCTCTCCCGAAATGATCGGGGTTGAGCGCCAGCTCGTGCGTCACGGCCTTGCGGCCGCGCCCTACGAACTTGCCCGCGTGGAAATACCCGTATGAACGCGCGTGCCGCTGCAGGGTGATCATCACCGATGGCAAGCTGCCGTCAAACAGTGTCCGGTTGAATATGTCATAAGCCCTCTGAAAGGACTCATACTCGGCGGCAGGTATCGGCTTCGCCATTGTATAGTACCTTACAATTTGTATCGCCGCCGCTACAAGTCCAGCTTCAAAACCGCGACCAGAATGCTGTAGTCCCGCAGCAGATGGGCAAGCGCCTGGCGGTTGACCTTGACGGTCTCGGTCCCTGCCCGCGCCCGGGCCAAGGCCGCATGCAGGTCGTCGAACTCAGCTGTCGTCGTAACGAGCTTTCCGGCCAACCCCCGCCGTTGCTGGAGCTGGCTCACAACACGTCCTCCCCGTCACAATACTGACCATCCCAACCATCGCCGTCGTCATCGTCGACCGGTTCATCCGTCCCGTAATCCGGGTCGTCGAGAACCTCCGGCCGGACCTTCGCCCGCGCCTGGCGCTCGCACTGATCGCAGACGAACCCTGCGAAGATCCCGCGCGCATCGACCAGATCGCGCTGCTCCAACCCGCTCCCGCACGGACATTCCTTCCACGCACACCCAATCTTCATCACACCCTCCACGCTCGCGTAACGTTCCCGCCCCGTGTGGGCGTCCGGTTGCGCAGCAACCGGACTGCCCCTCGGCGAGAGCGGGAGGGTGAAGCGGCAAGGGGTGTGGCGGGGGGAGGGGGATCACCCGGCCTGCAGCGCAGCGAAGGCCGGGGACACCCCCCGCCACACGACGCCGCAGGCGGCGCTCGCCCCTTGCCGCGAGGGAACCGGCGGTGCCCTCAACCGCCGCGCCAGAGGCGCGGCCAGCAAAGACTCATGCCAAGCACAGCTGCACAGTAGCCGGCACCGCAGGCGGCGCCGTCCGCCCCCACCCGCAGGGCACCTGGGGACGGCGCCGATCGGCCGCCAAACCACCGGCCACAGGCCGCGCGGCCGATTGCCAACCAGGCACAGGGAACACCAGCAAAAATCGCAGAGGAACTCTATACGCGGCGTGCCTGAGCGCGTCTTGCTCGAGCAGCATCCGGCAGCTGCAGGCCTCACTTCCACAAATTCAATCTGATGCCGATTACAGCGACATCAAATCAAACCCGCCCAAACGCCGCACCAAACACCCCGCCACGACTACGCATGAGCATTTCTGCGCTCTGAAGGCACTGCCTGGCGCGCAGCCGAGGAGACACCGCCGCCGGGCGGTTATCCCGGCGGCGGTCCCGGCGATCAGTCCGCCGGGTTCCACAGCAGATCGTAGTCTGCCGCTGTGCCGGCATCGCGCGCCGGCACCAGATTGGCGTAGAGCCGGCGGGGACCGAACTCCGGCGCGGCGATCGACACCGACACGTACTCGTCACCCTGCAGCGAGGTCCGCACCCACGCAGCACCCAGCTCGACCCGGCCGGCCTTCACCAGGAAGTCGGGCTGGCGCGAACCCTCCTGCTTGTTGGCGTTGGGGGTGATGCTGATGGGCACGTTGACCGCGAGGGTCTGCAGGCGGCCGGTGTAGCTGCCGTCGTCTTTCTTGGTGACGAAACCGATGGCGGGCATGATTGTCTCTCCGTACGTTGTTCGCGAGGGGGATCCCCGCGATGGCCGATCCGCATGCCCGGCAAAGCCGATCCGGAGCCGCCGCAGGCGGGCCAGCACAGCGCCGCGGCGACAGCAGGCCTGAATTTTGAAGCGCAGCGATCGCGAGGAAGCGACAAGGCCACGCCTGGCCGGTGCCCCGCTCTCAACGCCAGCGGCACGAACGGCGGGTCAAGGCCGCGCGGCGCCTGCATAGCAGGTCGCCTTGATGCGCCGTCGTCGTGATGCTGCAGCGTGCGGGGCCGTCGCGGGGAAAATTCTGGCCTGCAACGCCCGAAGGGGAGGACTGCCGGGCATAGGAGAAAAGGCCGGCGGGGTCACTGTCGTGAACAACGGAGAGACTATCCCCTGCCCTGCCCGTGCACACTAAGCAGAACAACCGCAGCCACACCAACTGCCCGATCAGACCCGACCGTCACCGCTCAGCAGCATCACCCCCAACACCAACAAGCAGCATGAGCGAACAGCAGCGCTTCGGCCGAAGCTAGACCACCGCTGAGTGCCGCGGGTGCGCACCTCGCTGCAGGGCGACGAGTACATGTCGGGGTCGATCGCCGCGCCGGAGTTCGGTCGGCGGGGCTTCTATGCCATCGCCGGCAACGCGACGGCGGCACTGCGGCAGGTTACGACCTGTTGTGGAACCCGGCGGACCTGACCGCCGCTATCTCCGGGAATCACCGCCGGCGGCAGGTGTCTACCTCTGAACGCGAGGACAGCCGGGGATCACAAGCGCGCTCGAAAAGGCCTCGACACCGTACGGCCGCTGGCCCTATAGCTCGGTTGGATTGGGGATGGCAGTTTCCGTCGCGTGCTCGATGCTTGTCAGGCAATCGCTGCAGACCATGGCCTGGTCATCGAGAGCGCCGGGTGGCGCAGTGCTGATGCTGGCTTTGCCTTCGAGCCCGTGTTTCGCGTCACCATTCCCGCTGCGGACGGCACGGCGTTCAGTCTCGAAAAGGAGATGTTCACGGTTCTAGCCGAGCAGTACGGACTGGCCGCCTCCGACTTCGGAAGCGAGTTCGTCATCGGCGGTGAACGGTTCAGGATCACCGGCATCGATCCCAAGAGACCGAAGTATCCCGTCTCTGCCGAGCGGCAGCCAGACCGCAGAAGTTTCAAATTCAAGGCCGAGAATGTTGCCTTGCTCCTCCAAGCTTAGAGAAAATCATGATGTTCTCTGATCGTTCCGTGCGTTGGCCAAAAGCTTCGGGCCGATTAGGCCCGATTGCAATGACCTGCAGCGCGAGGAAGGCAGCGCCGCTATGATGCGGCAGTCAATTCGCTGCGTAAGGATAACAGGATGGCAGGTCATCCGGTCGACGTTCACGTAGGCACACGGGTGCGGCAGCGCCGAACACTCCTCGGCATGAGTCAGACGACACTGGCCAAGGCCCTTGGCTTGTCCTTCCAGCAAATCCAGAAAAACGAAACCGGCGCCAACCGGCTCAGCTCCAGTAGGCTGTACGAGGTCAGCAACATACTTGATGTGCCGGTGTCATATTTCTTCGAGGAAATGCCGGTCAACGCTTTGGTCGGTCCACGGCGCGGCCGTCGGCGTGCAGCTGTCCTCGCGTCAATCGATGAATTAGACCCGCTGGCCAAGCGCGAAACGCTCGAACTGGTCCGTGCGTACTACAAGGTTGCTGACCCAAGAGTCCGCAAGCGTGTCTTTGAAATGGTCAAGGCACTCGGCGGCACGCATCGTGTGAGACGCGCCGCCCGGAAGGTGCCTACGTCCCGGTTTTCCACGTCCTAACCTGTGGCCAGGCAACAAAGGTGCCCGCGCAACGCGACAGTGACCTTATGACATGTCGGCTGCGCGTAATGCAAACCCGTCAGAGAATCCGGCGTTCTGGACAGATATCGATATGGCTTATTCTGCGGCCTGCAGCGTTGGGCGTGCTTTGCCCCCGATGGGAATCCGGCGAGGCCTCATTTCTTCCGGCACCTCGCGTCTCAAATCAATATTCAGGATTCCCTGCTCCAGTGAAGCACCCGTCACACGCACATAGTCGGCGAGTTCAAAACTGCGCTGGAAGGCGCCGGCGGTAATGCCTCGATACAGATACTTCCCGTCGTCATCCTTGCGATCGTCCATCTTTCCGGAGACGAGCGGCCGATTCTCCTGCTGAACGATTTCGAGGTCCTGATCGGTGAAACCGGCCACCGCCAGCGTGATTCGATAGCTGCTCTCGCCAATCTTCTCAATGTTGTAAGGCGGATAGCCAGTCCCGATGTCGTTGGCGACGCTATCGATGAGATGGACGACCCGATCGAAGCCAACTGTTGCGCGAAACAACGGCGCAAAATCGACGTTCGTTCTCATGACCATATCCTCCAGTGAGCACATGGCACGAGCGATGCTCAAGAGCCCGCGGCCTTTGGGCCTGCCTTCTCTGCGGTCGACCGCTGACGTCGATCTGGGCACGCCCAGCGGTTTGTCAAGGGTGACGCCTGTCGACCGCACCCAATCTGCCCCGAAGGGGCGGAGGAGAGCCGACGTGGTGATCCTCACCACGTCGGGTCCCCCTCCGGCCTTCGGCCACCTCCCGCAGTGAAGCTGGGGGAGGGATATGGCTCAGGCGAGGTCGAAGCGGTCGGCGTTCATCACCTTGTTCCAGGCGGTGATGAAGTCGGCCACGAACTTCGCCTGCGCGTCGCTCTGGCCGTAGACCTCGGCGAACGCCCGCAGCTGCGAGTGCGAGCCGAAGATCAGGTCGGCGCGGGTGCCGGTCCAGGCGAGCTTGCCGCTCTTGCGGTCGTAGCCCTCGAACACGTTGTCGTCCTTGGTCGGCTTCCACTCGGTGGCCATGTCGAGCAGGTTGACGAAGAAGTCGTTCGTCAGCGTCTCCGGCCGCTTGGTGAAGACGCCGTGCGGCGACTTGCCGTGGTTGGCGCCGAGCACCCGCAGGCCGCCGATGAGCACCGTCATTTCCGGCGCGCTCAAGGTCAGCAGTTGCGCGCGGTCGACCAGCAGCACCTCGCCGGCGATGCTGTACTTGCCCTTGAGGTAGTTGCGGAACCCGTCGGCCACCGGCTCGAGATAGCCGAAGGACTCGACATCGGTCTGGTCCTGCGAGGCATCCGTGCGGCCCGGCGCGAAGGGAACCGTGACGGTCTGCCCGCCTTTCTTCGCGGCCTGCTCGATGGCCGCGGCGCCGCCCAGCACGATCAGGTCGGCAAGCGATACCTTCTTGCCGCCCTTGGCCGCGTCGTTGAACGCCTTCTGCACGCCCTCCAGCGCCGCCAGCACCTTGGCCAGCTGGGCTGGCTGGTTGACGTCCCAATCCTTCTGTGGCGCCAGGCGGATGCGCGCGCCGTTGGCGCCGCCGCGCTTGTCGGAGCCGCGGAAGGTCGACGCCGAGGCCCACGCCGCCGAGACGAGCTCGGAGACGGAGAGCCCGGTGGCGAGGATCTTCGCCTTCAGGTCGGCGATGTCCTTGTCGTCGACCAGCTTGTGATCCACGGCGGGGACCGGGTCCTGCCAGATCAGGTCTTCCTTGGGGACCTCGGGGCCGAGGTAGCGCACCTTGGGGCCCATGTCGCGGTGGGTGAGCTTGAACCACGCGCGCGCGAAGGCGTCGGCGAACTGATCGGGATGTTCGAGGAAGCGCCTGGAGATCTTCTCGTACGCCGGATCGAAGCGCAGCGAGAGGTCGGTGACCAGCATTTTCGGCACGTGCTTCTTCGACGGATCGAAGGCATCGGGAATCGTGGCGGCCGCACCCTTCGCCCGGAACTGGTTGGCGCCCGCCGGGCTCTTCTCCAGCTCCCATTCATACTTGAACAGGTTCTCGAAGAAGTTGTTGCTCCACTTCGTGGGCGTCGTGGTCCAGGTGACTTCCGGGCCGCCGGTGATCGTGTCCTTTCCTTTCCCCGTGCCATAGCGGCTCTTCCAGCCGAAGCCCATCTCCTCAATGGGCGCAGCTTCCGGCTCGGAACCCACAAGCGCGCCATCGCCGGCGCCGTGAGCCTTGCCGAAGCTATGTCCGCCGGCGATCAGCGCAACGGTCTCCTCGTCGTTCATCGCCATGCGCTTGAAGGTCTCTCGGATGTCGATGGCGGCGGCAACCGGGTCGGGCTTGAAGTTCGGCCCGTTCGGGTTGACGTAGATCAGGCCCATATGCACGGCCGCCAGCGGATTCTCGAGATCACGCACGCCGCTGTAGCGCTGGTCGCCTTCAGGAGCGGGGAACCAGGCTTTCTCCTTGCCCCAGTAGACGGATTCGTCGGGCTCCCAGACATCGGGGCGCCCGCCGGCGAAGCCGAACGTCTTGAAGCCCATCGACTCCAGCGCGACGTTGCCGGCCAGCACGATCAGGTCGGCCCACGAGATCTTGTTGCCGTATTTCTGCTTGATGGGCCACAGCAGGCGACGCGCCTTGTCGAGGTTCGCGTTGTCGGGCCACGAGTTCAGCGGCGCAAAGCGCTGCTGGCCGGCGCCGGCGCCGCCACGGCCGTCGCGAACGCGATAGGTGCCCGCGGCATGCCAGGCCATGCGGATCATCAGCCCGCCGTAGTGGCCGAAATCGGCCGGCCACCAATCCTGCGACTCCGTCATCAGCGCCGTGAGGTCTTTCTTCAGCGCCTTCAGGTCGAGCGTCTTGAACGCCTCGGCGTAGTTGAAGGCCGCGCCCATGGGATCGGACCGGCCGAGAATTTTGAGGGACAGCTGCTTGGGCCACCAGTCGCTGTTCGACTGCGACCCGTGCGCGACCGGGCACGCGCTGATGATCTGTGCGGTGCTCATCTGCTCGTTGGGCATCGTTTGCCTCCTCTCCATCAAACACGGTGTGGCGTCAACCGCGGCGGATGCGTGTCACTGGAACTCCATGGGCACCCGGATGGGCTGATCCGGGCGCCGGCAAGATCATTTTTCGGCCGCGACTCATCTGTAAAATTGATTGTCTAAATCAGTATCATTCGTGTTGCCTATCGAATCCCGGAACGAAAACCGGGAAGGCTAAACGGCGATGACCGAGGCCGGAGTGTCCCTGCTCCTCACATCATCGCCATGTGGTCGAGCCTACGCGAAAGGGCTGCCGTTTCCCCTTGGGGCTACCTTGGATGGCCTCGGTGAGGGATCGGAAACCAACACCGCGATCGGCCAGGCACACGCGACCTTCGATGACGCTATGCCCTTGGTGGCGATGAACCTCCTCCCTCTTGACGTCCCACGCGCCCGCACCCAGATCGATGCCGCGCCGGATGCCCTGAGGGGTCTGGCGCTTCCCCCCGAGGGCGTCCGGCTCTCCGGGCGCACCTCGTAGACCATGTTGCTCGATGGAGGACATGACTATGAATGTGCGTGATCTGATCCCCTGGGGTCGCGAAAGCAGCCAGACCCCCACCGTCTATAGAGACGAGCAGCCGAGCCCGTTCCTGTCGCTTCATCGCGAGATGAACCGGCTGTTCGACGACGCCTTCCGCAGCTTCGGTACGCCTTCTTTGTTCGGGCGGTCATCGGCATGGCCGAGCGTCGAGATCGCCGAGACGAACAACGAAGTGCGCATCTCTGCCGAGCTCCCTGGCCTCGAAGAGAAGGACATTGAGGTCCTGATGGACGACGATGTCCTGACCCTTCGCGGCGAGAAGAAGTCGGAGGTCGAGGACAAAGCGCGCCAGTTCAGCGAGCGTTACTATGGTCGCTTCGAGCGCCGCATCCCGCTCGGCTTTGAGGTCGAGGAAGACAAGGTCGCGGCGACGTTCAGGAACGGTGTGCTAACCATCACCGTTCCGAAGTCCGAGAAGGTTCAGACCAGGGTAAAGCGCATCGCGATCAACGGCAGCGCGTAGGCTCTAACTGGGCGGCGGACCAGGGGTGAGTGTGTAAAGATCACCCCTGGCTTTTCATCGCCTTCGCTAAACGGATCAGGCAACGAGCGCTTTCTGGACGGGAAAGCGCAAAGCATCATCATGACTCGGTCACGAGGCCAATCGGCGCAGGGAGTTGGCTGCGGTAAATCGGCGTTCCCGCCCGACGCAGTGGCGCGAATCTTCCGCCCGACCCGCTCGGTCATGACGTCGGGTAGCGGTCGGACTAAAAGCTGGGTGCTGTGTTTTGATAGGCGTACCCCGCCGTTCATCGAGCCACTGATGGGCTGGACCGGCAGTGATGACCCCCTCACCCAGGTCGAACTCATTTTCCCGACCCCGGAGTCAGCAATCGCCTATGCGAAGCGGCAGGGTTTTGCCTATGTCGTCGAAAGTGCGCTAGACCCGCCCGCCGAGGAAAACCGCATCTGTCGCTCGCAGGCTACGGCGTTGCGATGTCGGCGAAAGTTGTGAGCACGCGACGACTGGATCGGGCGACGCAGGCCCGACCGCCGGACGGCGGTCGGGCCCCCGGGTGCCGGCAACACGCGCTGAGTACGACCGCTCAGGCGGTCGACAACGGCCCCTTTTTCATCGACCACAATTCAACGGCCGCGAGTGCAATAACGATCAGACCGGCAATGACATGGGTGTAGGCGGCCGCCGCCGTCGTGGAAAAGCCCAGGATCCATGGGGCAACTACGGCCCACGCACCCAAGAGCATATTCACCCATGCCTCCCATTCCGACAGGGTGATCAGGGCGCCGAGTGAGACGAGAGTCATCGCTGCACCCGTCAGCCAGGTACTCCAGGCTGCAGACGCCAGTTCGGCATAGCCCAGCACCCAGGGTGACAGAAGCAGGCAAATGCCGACGATGGCGTTCACGGCATAAATCGCCGTATCCTCCGTTCGTCTTGTGATGTTCTTCAACATGACCATGCTCCCTTGCTTGCCAAAACCGATTTCCGAGCGACGTTCAGGACGCAGCAAGCCGAAGCGCAGGTACCGCCCGAAGCGACGCCACCGACTTCTGCGGCGGAAGGGGCGGTCAGGCCGTATCGGTTTACGGGCTCCGCCGGGTCGGCGGCGCCTGGGCGGCCATGTGGGACGGCGGGCCCAATGAGCAGCAGGGATGTTGGAGCCGCCCTCGACGCAGGATGGCTGATGTCGGAATGCTGTTCTAGGGGCAACGGTCTCCATGTTTAGATCCTCCCCTTTAGGCGAAGGACGCGAAGGACACCCTGGCGCGCCGCTGGCGCGAGCACACGCGCAGCGACATGAGGTTCCTGTGAGTCGCTACACCGCACCTGTATTAGGCCTATTCCTCCTTCGTGTTTGCTGTGGCGAGTATGTGCCTGAAACGGCAAACCCTGTATTGGCGGATCGCCGCGCAGGCTCTACTCGGTCGCCCGATTTAGTTGATCGTTTCTTGATTTTCAAGGGGTCGAAGCTGCCGGATTCTATACATGGCCGACGGACTTGCCGGCATTCATAGCACGGCCACCCTCCGCCTCTTGCGCAGCTACCTGCCGCACCTACATTGAAACACGCTCTGCGCCAAGCGGACCCCCCGGTCGCTTGATTCATTGTCAACCCTTCGCTTTTGGGAGGCCTTGCCGATGAAAATTGCCCAGATTGCCCCGCTCCACGAGAGCGTCCCGCCTCGCCGGTACGGTGGCACCGAACGTATCGTCTCGTATTTGACGGAAGAGCTCGTCCGCCAAGGTCATGAGGTCACGCTCTTTGCCAGCGGCGACTCGCGGACTGCAGCCAAGCTCGTTCGTTGTTCGGACCTGGCGCTCAGATTGAATCCGGCTGTCAGGGATGCCCTACCGTATCATTTCATCATGTTGGACGAGGTCCGCCGGCGGGCCCAGGAATTCGACGTCCTGCACTTCCACATCGACCTGTTCCACTTTCCCCTGATCCGCGATTTCGCCGGTCGCACGGTGACCACGCTACACGGCCGGCTGGACCTGCCGGATCTTGTGCCATTCTACGCCGCCTTTCCGGACATCCCACTGGTCTCGATATCGAGGGATCAGCGCCGCCCCATGCCGCCCGTCAACTGGGTTGGAACGGTACACCACGGAGTGCCGCCAGGCCTGCTGCCGTTCAGTCCCGAGGGTACCGATGGCTACCTGGCCTTCCTGGGCCGCATCTCTCCCGAAAAGCGGCCTGACCGGGCTATCGAGATCGCAGCTCGTGCCGGACTGCCCCTGAAGATTGCGGCCAAGGTCGATGCGGTCGATCGCGCTTACTGGGAGCAGACGATTGCCCCATTGGTGGCGGCGCATCCCAATGTCGAATTCATCGGCGAGATCAATGAACAGGAAAAAGCGGATTTTCTTGGCAGGGCCCGAGCGCTGCTGTTTCCCATCGACTGGCCGGAGCCATTCGGGCTTGTGATGATCGAGGCCATGGCGTGCGGTACGCCGGTCATCGCTTTTCGCTGCGGTTCGGTCTCTGAAGTCGTCGAGGACGGGGTCAGCGGGTTCATCGTCCAGAGCATGGATGAAACGGTGGCAGCGTGCAGAAACGTCGGCACCCTCGATAGATCTGCCGTGCGCGCGGCATTCGAACGGCGCTTCACGGTCGAGCGCATGGTCCGTGACTATGTCAGGATCTATCGCGGGCTCGCCGGCGTCCGAATGGACGCAGCACATCTTCGCAGATCGAATGGAGAGGACGTTACCCTTCAGGTTGTCGCCTGACTCCGGGGCGTGCAGGTGGCTATCGATGGGAGTGCGCCATGGTGGATAAACTGATCTCCGCGCTGTCGGCTCCTTCGAGCGTCAAGCTGATTGATGACCCGTATGCGCCCGAGTTCTTTGCTGACGACGTGGCAGGTTTCTTCATCTATCAGGGCACGGTGCGGATCGTCTTCGAGAGCGCTCGGGTTAACCCCTGCGCATCGCCCCGATCCGGAAACCGGGTGGTGGTCGGCCGCGTCGTCATGTCGGCCGACGCGGCCCAGAGATTGGCCGCTGGTTTGTGCGATTTCTTGCGCAATGGACGGACCCCAACACAGCCTCCGGGATAGACCCTTGGGTAGTCCCCGTCTGCCCTGCTCAAACAAATCCACTGAAGCATTTGCAAGCCTCTGAGGTCGCCAGCACGGGGCTCGATTCCCAATCGGCCGGCGGCCGGGCACGGCCCGGGATGCTCCGCGTCCACCTGCCAGACTATCGCGGCCTCGGACCACCTCACCCCCTTGACAATCGATTCCAGCAACCTAATTCAGCTAGCACTCGAAGTCAGAGAGTGCCAACCGGTCGGGCAACATCCAGTCCGGCGCAACGTCATCGTATTGCCCCGGACCTCGGCCCAAGGCACGCCCAGGGAGATGAGCGATGGCCATGTTGTTCTCGGATCCTTTTGACTCACTTTTCAACCTGCAGAAAACACTCGATGCATTCCGAACCAGTACTTGGCTTGACTCGGGTCTGAGCGCCGGTGGCACCTATCCGCCGCTGAACGTGTTCCGAAAAGATGACGACTTTGTCGTCATCAGCGAGTTGCCCGGTCTGCAGAAGGCGGACCTCGATATCGAGGTCAAAGACAATACGATCCGCATCCGCGGAACCAAGGCCGTAACCTACCCCGAGAAGGCCGGCCTTCACCGGCGCGAGCGCATGGCCGGCCGTTTTGACCGTGCCATCATCGTTCCGGTCAGCATCAATGCCGACAAGGTGCAGGCGGAATACCGCGACGGTGTCCTCGCGCCGTTCCTGCCGCGCGCCGAGCACGACAAGCCGCGGTCGATCAAACTGAGCTGATCGACACCAACCCCTCACGCTGAGCATGGAGGATACAATGGTTGCGCCCCAGGAGCTTGCGGTACAGCAGAAAAAGGAGCTGACGCCCAAAGAGGAAAAGACGGTCCCCGCCAGGTATTTTATTCCTCTCACCGACATTTACGAAACGGACGACGCGCTGACGCTCGTCATGGAGATGCCAGGGGTCGAAAGGAAGGGTGTCGACGTCAAACTGGAAAACGACGTCCTCCAGGTCGAGGGCCGGATCGACTTCGCCAAATACGATGGTTTTGAGCCAGTGTACTCGGAGTACAACGTCGGGCATTTCACCCGTGCATTCACCCTGTCGAACAAGATCGATCAGGACGGCATCAATGCTGACCTGCAGGACGGCATCCTTACCGTCACGCTGCGCAAGGCCAAGCAGGCGATGCCAAAGCGGATCACGGTGAATTAGAGAGAGCCCCTGAGGCCCTCGGCTATTGCAACGATGCGTTCGCATCTGGAAGGAGGTTAGGAGGAAGCGAGCCATGTCTACAGTCACTGATTTCGATCGGGCCAGTTTCCCAGCTCCGGCTGAGGCCCACCCCCGAACATTCCGTTTCGATCATCCCGCCGACGTACTGAACGACACCGCGCTAAGCCGCGACGAGAAGCGCGCCATTCTGTCGGCCTGGGCATCTGACGCCTGGGCCATTCCCTCGACGCCCGGCCTGCGCTGGCCGCTTGGTCTTACCCAACCGGTGGCCGTTGAGGTGATTCTGGTCGCTCTGAAGCGCCTCGATGAGCCACCGCCACCCCGCCCGGGGGGCGCTTCCATGCGCCTTCAGAGGCAGGAGCGGTATCGGCGCAGGCTGCGCAACCGACTCGGCCACATGACGCGCCGGTACCTCGAGCGACACTTCTTCAAGCCACCAGACACTCTCAGCCAGTCCGCACGCGCCGCTTAACTGCGGCGGCGCTTGAACTGAACTGCTTGGGTCGAGCGACGTAACCCCATGGAACCAGGAGGATTCGCATGCATTTTCGCCCGTTGCACGACCGCGTCGTCGTGCGCCGCATCGAGGCCGAGGAAAAGACGGCCGGCGGCATCATCATCCCCGACACCGCGAAGGAAAAGCCGCAGGAAGGGGAGATCCTGGCGATCGGACCAGGCGGCCGCGACGAAACCGGCAAGCTGGTGCCGCTCGACGTCAAGGTCGGCGACCGCATCTTGTTCGGCAAGTGGTCGGGCACCGAGGTCAAGCTCGATGGTCAGGAACTGCTGATCATGAAGGAGTCGGACATCATGGGCGTCCTCGAGCCGGGCGCTGACCGCAGAATGAAGGCCGCCTGATCGAGGCATACAGCGAGAGGGAGCCACGAACCATGCCAGCCAAGGAAGTCAAGTTCTCAAGCGACGCACGCGATCGCATGCTGCGCGGCGTCGACATCCTCGCCAATGCCGTGAGGGTTACGCTCGGCCCGAAGGGGCGCAATGTCGTGATCGACAAGTCCTTTGGCGCACCGCGGATTACGAAGGATGGTGTGACCGTCGCCAAGGAGATCGAGCTTGAGGACAAGTTCGAAAACATGGGCGCGCAGATGGTGCGCGAAGTCGCATCGAAGTGCAGCGACACGGCCGGTGACGGCACCACGACCGCGACGGTGTTGGCGCACGCCATCGTCAAGGAGGGTGCCAAGGCGGTCGCTGCCGGCATGAATCCGATGGACCTCAAGCGAGGCATCGACCTTGCCGTCGAGACGATCGTCGCCGAGCTGAACAAAAACGCGCGCAAGATCACCAAGAACCATGAGATCGCCCAGATTGGCACCATCTCAGCGAACGGCGACCAGGAAATCGGCAAGTTCCTGGCCGAGGCCATGCAGAAGGTCGGCAACGAGGGCGTGATCACGGTCGAAGAAGCCAGGTCGATGCAGACCGAGCTCGAAGTCGTCGAGGGCATGCAGTTCGACCGTGGCTATGTATCCCCCTACTTCGTGACCGATCCCGACAAGATGCGGGTGGAACTCGAAGACCCCTACATCCTGATCCATGAAAAGAAGCTGAGCACCTTGCAGGCCATGCTGCCGGTGCTCGAGGCCGTCGTGCAATCGGGCAAGCCGCTGCTCCTCATCGCCGAGGAGGTCGAGGGCGAAGCGCTGGCCACCCTGGTGGTCAACAAGTTGCGGGGCGGGCTCAAGGTCGCGGCCGTCAAGGCGCCAGGCTTCGGCGATCGCCGCAAGGCGATGCTGGAAGACATCGCCATTCTGACCGGCGGCACGATGATCGCGGAGGACCTCGGCATCAAGCTGGAGAACGTCACGCTCAACATGCTAGGCCGCGCCAAGAAGGTGGTGGTCGAGAAGGAGAACACCACGATCGTCGATGGCACCGGCCGGAAGAAGGACATCGAGGGCCGCATCCAGCAGATCAAGGCCCAGATCGAGGAGACGACCTCGGACTACGATAAGGAAAAGCTGCAGGAGCGCCTGGCCAAGCTCTCGGGCGGCGTGGCGGTGATCCGCGTTGGTGGTGCCACCGAGGTCGAGGTCAAGGAGCGCAAAGACCGCGTCGATGACGCCATGCATGCCACCAAGGCAGCCGTCGAGGAAGGCATATTGCCGGGCGGCGGCGTGGCCTTGCTGCGCGCCGTGAAGGCGCTGAGGCGCCTGGACCCAGGGAACGACGACCAGAAGACCGGGATCGATATTGTGCGGCGCGCGCTGCAGGCACCGGCCCGCCAGATCGCGCTCAACGCTGGCGAAGACGGCTCGGTCGTGGTCGGCAAGGTATTGGAGAACAACGACTATGCCTGGGGCTTTGATGCCCAGACCGGCGCTTATGTCGACCTGTACCAAAAGGGCATCATCGATCCGGCCAAAGTCGTGCGCACGGCCCTGCAGGACGCAGCGTCCGTGGCTGGCCTCTTGATCACCACCGAGGCCATGGTCGCCGAGCGCCCTGAAAAGAAGACACCGCCAATCCCGGCAGCCGCCGGCGCCGAGTTCTAATGATGCAATCGCGAGGTGGCGGACGGAGGATCTTCGCCCAACCGCCCCCTCGCGTCCATCACGTGAATCGCAGTCTTGGTTCGCGCAAAAGAAAGGAAACTGGAGGGGCCTCTCATGGTTGGCTTTCTCGCTAACATCGCCACGAAGCGACTGACATTGCGGCGCCGCTTCCTTGCAGCGATGCTCGGCGTGACAATGGCGGGCAATTTCGCGCTTCCTGCCGCGGCGCACATGCCGCCTGGCGCAGGACCGCAATTCAATACCCTGGCGCCTATCGTTCAGCAGGCAACGCCGGCGGTCGTCAGCATCGCGGTTCGCGCGCGGGTAAAGGAGGAAAACCCGCTGTTTCGCGACCCGTTTTATCAACGCTTCTTCGATTTGCCACAACGCTTCGAGCGGGAAGTTATGGCAGCCGGCTCCGGCGTGATCGTCGACGCCATGCGCGGCTACGTACTAACGAACAACCACGTCGTGGAGCACGCGACCGCTATCGAGGTAACGACCAGGGACAATCAGCGCCTGCAGGCCACGCTCGTGGGACGCGATCCGGCCAACGACATCGCCGTGCTGCGCCTCCACGGCGGGACAGCGCTGACGGCGCTGCCCTGGGGTGACAGCGACCGCCTGCAGGTCGGCGACTTTGTGATTGCCATCGGTAATCCCTTCGGCATCGGCCAGACGGTGACGGGCGGTATGGTTAGCGCGGTGGGCCGAACGGTGCGGAACGGAAACGGCCGCTTTATCCAGACCGATGCTTCGATTAATCCTGGCAACTCCGGCGGTGCCCTGGTCGACATGGAGGGGCGACTCGTGGGCATCAACAGCGCCATTCTGTCCGCCGGCGGCGGCAACATCGGTATCGGCTTCGCAGTGCCGACCAACGTCGCCCGGCGTGCCATGGAGCAAATCATCCGCCACGGCACGGTACGACGCGGGCTTCTCGGCATTGCCGTGGAGGATCTGACCCCCGTGATAGCGGAGGCACTGCACACGACGCGCCAGCAGGGCGTGGTGGTCGCCGCTGTCGCACCTGATTCCCCGGCGGCGCGCGCTGGCATACGGACCGAGGACATCGTGCTAGCGGTCGACGGCGAGCACGTCACGAGCGCAGCTCAGCTGCAGGAATGGATCGGACTTGCCGTCGTCGGCCAAACCGTCCGCCTGACGCTCGAACGAGATGGTGTGACCCGTGTCGTTGCTGTGCGCGTGGCGGCCCAGAACACGAGCAGAGCAAACTGAAACGACGGGGTCGCAGTGATGTCGAAAAGTCGATTCGGCGAGAGGTGCACGACGTGCGTCAGGAGGCGCTGACGACAATGGCGCGTAGCGGACGAAAAGACCTGCTTCAAGCAAACAGCAAGATCGAAGCGATTGAGCGGCAAGTCGCGATTCAACGGGATCTGATAAACGCGTTGAAGAGTTCTGGGCGCGATACTGCACGAGCGGAGTTGAGCCTGGCGATGCTCTTAGCCTCGCTTCGGCAAGCGGAGCTCGCTCGGGATGCTATGGCTCTTGCAGCAAAGATGCGCGCGCGATGCGCAACGCGACAGTGAACTTATGACGTGCCGGCCGGGCGCAACGCAGACCAGCCAAAGAGCCCCGCGCCCTTGGACTTGCCTTCTATCGGCACACGGCCCCATCGATTTGGCCACGCCCTGCGGCCGTCAAGAGTGATGCCTGCCGACAGGGGCACTTGATTTAATCCGAGGACGGCGTGGGACGGCACGCAACACGCCCATTTTCGCATCGATTCGTGCGTCCTCGGCTTCCCGGCTACGCGAATACTGGACCATCCCTTCGATCGCGCGCCTTGCCGCTTCCAGATCGGCCGGGCCGGCATCCAGCGGTACCTTGGTAAGGGTGTCGCGCAGGGTTAGCATCAGTTCGTGTTCCCGTCTGGTCTCCGGGTAGCTGGGCGTCACCTCGAGCCACATGCTGACAGCGGTCAACGCGCCACCGATCGAATACAGTTGTGCCGGCCCAGGCCCAAGCCCCCAAGGCACAGGTGTTCCAAAGGTCCGCAGCACGCGTCGGCTTCCTGTAAAAATATCCTTGTCCTGTGGATTCGGCCCGTCGGCCGCTGAAAGAGTTATGGTGCACGACTGCATTTTTCAAGGTCTGAGCTAGTAATTGGCGGCGCGCTTGACGTTTCCATTTGTTAACTCAGGCCTTTCACCCGTCGTTGCAGCGCGAGAAGGCGGTCTATGTGACTTACCAATTCCTCAGGTGGAACGGGCTTGTGCAGGAACAGTTGTTCACAAAGGTCGCCGGCCGATGCGACCATCCTTGGGCGCGCCGGAGGCCAAGATTGCCCTCACGTTGGGATGGTTCATGCGTGTCCCACTTCGCTAGGGCGAAACCGGCGCTCGGCGGCGTTTCACGCGTGAGGCGTGCCGCGCGGGGCCTTCTATGCCCCGGGCTTCCAAGTCGTAATGTGCGGCCAGGTGACAGTGCGCGGAAACTGATCCCAATCCAGTGGTGGATGATCACCGATCTGTTTGGCAACATCCGCGCAAGCGAAAATCAGGTTCTCCAAGCCATCGGGATTTAATCGCAGCTCATACTCTTGACCATCCTTGTCGACGGCAACCACTCCAAGGCTCCGATAGCCAGGCGCCGTCGAGTAGGTTTTGTAAGTCAGGAACGTCCTGGGCTTTTCCCGTATCACACGCTGCGTTGCGTCGGGCTTCTCCCTTTGTCCTGGCCGGTCCTCTTCATCAGACCACCACTGGCGCAAGGCCACCTTGGCTTGGTCGGCCGCATCGCCCAACTCCCATAGCCGCGGGTACACCTCGCACACCTCATGGCCGATCTGCACCAGCTCGGGATCTTCGCCGTGATCAGCAAAATAGGCCACCATGCGCAGCGCCAGCTGTGTGCGCCCGCCGTCCAGACTGTTAATGCACTCACGGAAGGAAAACGCCACGTCGCCGTTCCACAGTGACAGGATCAGCTTGGCCAGGCCCGCCGCACTGCTGGTGCCCGGATTGCGATTAATCCAGTCGAGCGCTTCGCGGTACGGCGATCGCACTGCCTGAGCGGTCATGCGATCGACGACTCTGAACCGTTTGGGTTTCTCGCTCATGCCTATGTCCTCATGGTCTACCGATCAGGATATGGGCTTTCCGGCGCACTTCTGAGAGTTCCGCCGCTGAAATCTTGCCTTTGAACCGCGCCTTGCGCACGGTCCAGTCCAGGCTTTTCACCTGGTCGGCGAGCACGGCACCCCGCCGGCGGCCGGCAATCACGACCTCGAAGGGATAGCCCTTGATCTGCGTCGTCATCGGGCAGCACAGCATGAGGCCCGTGCGGCCGTTGTACAGCGCCGGGCTCAACACGGCAGCAGGCCGGTGCCCTGCCTGTTCATGCCCGGCCTGCGGATCGAACTGCAGCCAGACGATATCGCCGGCGTCGGGCACGTACCTCGGCACTAAAATGACTCCTTGCCGACCGCCCGCCCGAAGCTCACTTCGCCATGCAGGTTATCCGGCGTGATGCCATCCACCAATGTCGCCAGCTCATCGCCGCGCAGAGGTTCGATCACGATACGGCCGTCGACCTCGCGCACATCGACTGTGTCATCGATCGCGAGCTTCGTCGCGGCCAGGATGGCCGCCGGGATTCGCACCGAGGCACTGTTGCCCCACTTCTTGACGGTCGCTCTCATTTGCCGCCTCCTGGCGTATCTACATTTATCGATACACTACGTCGGCTCCACCGAGGTTGCAACATCTGTCGATACGGATCATCAGCCCGTCATCGCCTAGCCAGCCGCAAATGGAGCGTCGAACGCGCGACGTTGAAGAGCCTGGCCACCTCGGCCCAGGTTTTGCCCTGGTCCAGCAACTCACGGGCATGCGCCAGCTGTGCCGGACTGAGCGCGAGGGGACGTCCGACATGAGATCCGCGCTTTCTGGCCGCCGCCATGCCGGCACGCGTCCGCTCGATGATCAAGGAGCGCTCGAACTCCGCCGTAAGCGCTGTTATTTGGCCCGTAGCGCGTCGGGTGCCCATGGCAGCAGTTCATCGATGCGACTGATCGGATGGCCGGCCACGAGGCGGCCGAAGACGTCGGCGAGCCAGGCTTGGGGATCGACGCCGTTGAGTTTGCAGGTCTCGATCAGCGATGCAAGGATGGCCCAGTGTTGGCCGCCGCCATCGGAACCGGCGAAGAGCGCGTTCTTGCGATTGAGAGCGATGGGCCGGATGGCCCGCTTGACAGTGTTGGAGTCGATCTCGATGCGGCCATCATCGAGGAAGCGCGTCAGGCCGAGCCAACGGCCCAGGGCGTAGCGGATCGCACCGGCGATCGCCGCTTTCTGCGAGACAGCGGCGAGCTGAACTTCCAACCAAGCCTTGAAACTGTCGATGAGCGGTCTTGCCTTGTCCTGACGCGCGGCACGCCGAGCGCTGGCATCGCGACCGCGGATGTCGGCCTCGACAACGTAGAGTTCGGCGATGCGGGCCAGCGCCTGGTTGGCGATGGGTGCCGGCCCAGCCGCAGCGATCTCGTAGAAGCGCCGCCGCACATGGCTCCAGCAGAAGGCCAGGTCGACCGCGCCGGCCGCGGCCAGCGCCCGGTAGCCGGCATAGCCATCGACCTGCAATGTGCCCTTGAAGCCCGCGAGATGGGCCATCGGCCGCTCGGCTTTGCGGTCGGGCGCGTAGATGTACACCACGCCCGGTGGCGCTGGTCCGGCCCACGGACGATCGTCCCTGGCATAGGCCCAGAGCTGGCCGGTCTTGGTCCGCCCTCGTCCGGGATCAAGCACGGGCGCGGTCGTTTCGTCGGCGAACAGCTTGGTGGAAGCGAGCAGGTTGGCGCGCAGAGCCGCGTGCAAGGGCCGCAACCACCAGGCGGCACGCCCGACCCAGTCGGCCAAGGTCGAGCGGTCCAGCGTAATCCCCTGGCGGGCGTAGATCTGAGCTTGGCGGTAGAGCGGGCAGTGATCGGCATACTTGGCGACGATCACATGCGCGACCAGCGCCTCGCTCGGCAGGCCGCCGTCGATCAGCCGCGCCGGTGCCGGTGCCTGCGCCAGCCTGCCGGGGCACGCCCGGCAGGCATACTTGGGCCGGCGGGTCACGAGCACGCGGAACTGGGCCGGCACGACGTCCAGCCGTTCCGAAGTGTCCTCGCCGATGCGGTGCAAAGTGCCAGCGCAGCACGGACAGGTCTTGTCGGCGATGTCGATCACCGTCTCGATCCGCGGTAGGTGTGTGGGCAGCGCGCCGCGATTGACCTTGCGCCGGCGCGGCGGCAGCGCCCGCGGTGCAGGCGCGGTCTTCTCCTCCGACATCTCGGCGTCCGCGAGCGCCTGTTCCAGGTCCTCGAGCGCCAGCGCCAGCTGGCCAGGATCGAGCCGCTCGGAGCGGCGCCCGAAGCGATGGCGCTGCAGGTGCCGGATGATCGCTTGAAGCCGACCGCTCTCGCTCAGCGCCGCATCGCGCTCGCCGGCAAGCCTGACGATCTCCTCGGCATGCCGCGCCCGCTCGGCCAGCAGCAGAGCGCGCAAGGCATCGATATCGGCCGGCAGATCGGGCATCGCCACCAACGTATTGCACCACAGATGCAGGGCGATCGCAGCCTCAACACACCCGGCGAGTCAATGTGTCGCGCGCCTATTGCGTCGCGATAGGTGGGCGCACGTCCACGGCCTGCACCCGCGTCCAGTCGAGCCCTTCGATCAGGGCCGCCAGTTGCGCGGACGTCAGGCGCATGATGCCGTCTTCGATCTTCGGCCAGCGGAAGGTGCCCTGTTCCAGCCGCTTGGCGAACAGACACAGGCCGGTGCCGTCCCAGGCGATCAGCTTCACCCGATCGGCCCGCTTGGCGCGGAATACGAAGATCGCGCCACAGTACGGATCGGCCCGCAGCTGTTCCTTCACCACTGCCGCCAGCCCATCCATGCCCTTGCGGAAGTCCACCGGCCGTGTCGCGATCAGAACCCGAACGCCGCTGGGAATGCTGATCATGCCGATCTCAACGTCGACATCACCGCTCGCAGCGTGCCTTCCTCGATCCGCCCGCGCACCGTGATGCGAATATCGCCCGGCAACGCGATCTCGATGACGCCATCGCTCCTCGGCGACCCACTCACAGGCTCGTTACGCTTCGTCTGC
>Ga0187894_10001468_pt1 | contig 30194 bp, 26 predicted proteins | sample GBC1701081metaG_FD_136650 | JGI IMG/M metagenome (GOLD analysis project Ga0187894, IMG submission 136650) | White microbial mat communities from a lava cave in the Kipuka Kanohina Cave System on the Island of Hawaii, USA - GBC170108-1 metaG ...
AGTCAGACCGACGTTGAAGGTTTCGTTCCCCTCCACCTTGGTGTCGCCGGTGATCGTGACCGAGATCGTCTGTGTGTTCTGGTTCGCCCCGAAATGCAGCACGTTGGAGGACGCGACATAGTCGCTGTCGGCGACAGTGGCGCTTCCGTTGGAGGTAGCGTAGTCCACATCGAATGCCGCCGTGCCGCCGCTGCGGGTGACCGTGAAGGTCGCCACCTTCGTCCCGCTGTTGCCCTCGCTGATCGTGACGTCGTTGATCGAAACCGAGCCCGCAGTCGCCGCGCCATCATCGTTGGTGATGGTGCCGACACCTTGATTGTCACTGATGGTCGCGCCGTTGGTCGCATTAGTCAGACCGACGCTGAAGGTTTCGTTCCCCTCCACCTTGGTGTCGCCGGTGATCGTGACCGAGATCGTCTGTGTGTTCTGGTTCGCCCCGAAATGCAGCACGTTGGAGGACGCGACATAGTCGCTGTCGGCAACAGTGGCGCTTCCGTTGGAGGTAGCGTAGTTCACGTCGAATGCCGCCGTGCCGCCGTTGCGGGTGACCGTGAAGGTCGCCACCTTCGTCCCGCTGTTGCCCTCGCTCATCGTGACGTCGTTGATCGAAATTGAGCCCGCAAGCACTCCCCCGACGGACGTGCTGATCTGGTAAATGTGGATCGCGTTGCCGTCGGCGAAGTTGTCGGAGAACTGCCCGTTCGTAATAGCTATAGTGCGGTTTTCTCCGATAACCACGGCAGTGCCGCTGGTAATGCCAGCTAGCGTGAAGGTGTCCGTACCCGTATCGGCACCGTTGACCGTGCTGCCAGCAAATACGTAATGCTCGCCACCGTTGTATTTTGCCATTGCCCGCACGGATGAGTTGACCGTGACAAAACCGTCATCGAACGGCGAGTTGAGAACGGGCGCCAACTGCTCGATCAACGCATTGGTTTGCGTAACGGCGGCAAGTTGCGCGGCATAGGCCGGATCGCGCAGGACATTTTGTGTCGGCTCCGGGCCGCCGAAGCTGTGGTTGAAATAGATGATGCCGCGCGCCCCGGCGATGATCTCGTGCCACACCGCTGCCTTGATTTCGTCTGGCAGGATTTGCCGGGCCCCCTGCGCCGCCGTCTCGGTCCACGGCCAACCAACCTCCACAAAACCCCAGACAGGATGAATCACGCCGTCGGTAGCGTCCAATTCGCGCAAGCGGTCGATGGTATAGCCGTAGTTTGCCGCAAGCTGGGTCTGCGCGACCGTTAGCGGCTGACCGTTGTTGAGCAAACTTCCGCCTTCTGATCCACCGTCAATATTCGGATCGGTAAACCAGTAGGCGTCCGCTGACACGACATCTACGCTGTTGACGAACCGTGCGGCTTCGGCATCCGTTTCCCAGAAAAGGACGCCCTTGCCGAAGTTGTTGTAAGTGAAGCGTCCGTCGTTCGGCAGCGAGGCAATGATGGTATTCAGCGTCGTGTAGCCCTGCCCCGGCCCCAGCTGCATGTCGATCTCATCGTACAGCAGCCAGCTGACGGTTGCAGGACTGTTGATGACGGTCTGATTCGTTCTCAATTCGTCCTGCTGGGCAATGACATACATGCCGTTGCTCTGAACCAGCGAAAAATTGCTGTTAGCGGTAATGCCAGTGTATAGGTTGAGCCCCGCGGCCTCATCGAGAGCTACGTCGTTCTGAGTCTGGACGCCCTCAAGCCACGCACTGATCGGGAAAAAGCTCGGATCGGTCGGAAGCGAGTTGGAGAATTGAGCAAAATAATCCGGCCCGCCGTCAATCTCACGAAGCGCCATCGCAAACCCCTCTAATCTTAAGTGGTTCCTCTGTCGCCGACCGGGAGGTTAACCATAAAAAGGTCAGGCTCACAAGCACTCATTTAATTCCCATCCGTCTCGACCACGACCCAATGTTCGAAACGGTGGAAGTGCTTCTGCAGTGAAAGCTGGCTGCCCGGCTTCACCACGATTCGCTTGACTCGGTAGCGTTTGGAAATGTCCACGTCCTGGTAATGGCCCCATGGACGGTAGATGCGACAGTGCTCGACCTCGGCGCGATGATTGTTGGCCTTGAGCCCTTCAACAAATGCCAGACGAAGACCTAGCCGCCCGGTGAGGGATTCGACCCCTTCGACGTCGACCGTCGCGCCTGGAATGTCCATATCGTCGCCATTGACGGTCTTATAGATTGTCCGTGCCAGTAGATTGTCCGTGCCAGCGATATTCTTTGGGGAAGCACTCTTGGAGAGCCCAAACAAACTCGACAAATGGAGAGTTCAATTTTGCCTGCCCCTGGAAATGCTCGTCCGGAGCCCTCGATCCTTCGCGAAATCAAGCAGCCGCACGATCAGCATACGCCATACCCCACCTTGTTCAAATCCACCGTCTTGACACTCCGGTCGAGCCAGTTCGATCACGGCGAGGTCGCTCGTCCTAATCTCTGAACATTCTTTTGAGGCCGGGAAGCGTAATTGAATAGTCGATCGTGAACAATCGCTTTTTCAGGCAGGAAGCGGTCTGATTTTGCCGAGAAGCGTTAAAAGGATCAGACGCAAAATCATTCTCAGCCAGTTGAGGAGAAGGCGGAAGTTATAGCCTGCGGCGGCAAGGACCGCGTTGATGGCGTCGCCCTGTGTTCCTGCGAGATGGTTGCGGCCTGCGGTGTTCGTTCTTGATGTGGCCGATGACCGGCTCGATGGCGGCCCGCCGCTTCATCTCGCGCTTGATCGCGGGCGTCATCCGTCGCTTCTGACCTGAGGTGTAGACCTTGAACCTGTGGGAGAGTGGCGCATTGCGGCGAGAAGGCGCTCGATGCCGTTGCCGATAGTCTTCTCCATGTCGGGTGTGATCTCGGCCAGGGTGTGGCCGTCATAGGGATTGCCGGGCAGCGCCTTGGCGTGGAGGGCGAACTGGCCACCCTTCGAGCGCCTGAGTGTGGTGGCGATCGATACCTTGACGCCGAACTCGTAGGACGCATGCGCCTTGCCCTTGCCGATGCACTCCACTTCCGGCGCATGCAGGCTGTAGATCTTCTTGCCGCGCTGGTTCTGCCTCTGCTCGAGAACACGGCCGGCCAGGTGCAGAGGCCGCCGGAAGATGTCCTGAAGCTCGTCCTCGCCGGCAATCTGCCGGGCGATGTCGCGGATGGTGCGGCCGAGATAGGTTTTGAGCTTGCGCAGCGCCTTGCCGACCCGCTTGAACTGCTTGGGATGGGCGTAGCGCTGATGCTTGATCAACGCCAGCTTGCCCACCCTGGTGTAGCTCTGGCGCAGATCGAAGCCGACCTTCCTGGCTAGGCCCACCAGTCTCTGTCGCGCTCGGTGCACGAGCTTGGCATCGGTGGGGAACCTCACGGCCTTCGGCTGCACCGTGGTGTCGACGATCACCCGGCGCGTATCCTGGGGTGCTATCGCTCCCGTCCTCACCGCAACCGACGGGCTCTCCTGCAGCAGCGCGGCGATCCGCTCCTCGCTTATCCGCTGGCGCCATCTGGTCATCGAAGAGCGATCGAAGGGAAGTTCATGCAGGAAGAACTCTTCGCCACAGAAGTACTGGAAGTACGGGTTCTCCACCCAGCGTGCGCACAGCTCCTCGTCGGACAGATCGAAAGTGTGCTTGAGGAACGCAAGCCCCGCCATCAGACGGGTCGGCAAGGGCGGCATGCCGGGACCTTCCGTATAAGCCTCCCCGCATGTCGTCTCGATCTCCGGCCATGAGATCGTCTGCGCCAGCTTCACCAGCTCATGCTTCATGTTGATGATCTGATCGAGACGCGAGCGCAACAGATCCTGTTTTCTCGTCTCGCGGCGCTCCCGTGACTTCACTGCGAATCTCCTGGCCGATCTCTCGGCCGCAGTGAATCGCGCTTGCAAGCGATCGTGAACCGAATAACAAATCTGCAAGGAAATTGGCCTCAGTTCCAGATTCCCGGCAAAATCAAAATCCAGAATATCGAAAATAATTCAAGTCAATCAACAAGGGAGGATAGTTCACGGGAGACTGAATATCCAAGAGGTGCAAGTTGTGAGATGAGCTCGAGCCCACTTTCTTCCGCATATATGGCGTCGAATGACTGTGAGGTCTGTTGCAGTTTACGCTGAAAGACTTTGAGCTGATCAATCGTTTCTTTATAGGTCTTCGTATTCGATTCGGCGCACTGGAGCTTGGCGGACGGCGTTAGGAAGGTCTTGAGTGGCCTAGTTACAACGGCTGAAGGATTTGGGTCGCTCAGGACTCACGCTGGCGACGCTCATGTTTGGGTTTGTACTCCCTAAGTAGTAGGTTTATCATTAAGGATGATGGCTGGAAGGCCTGGGAAGCCGCGTTTACAACGCATTCCGGGATGGACAAGTTTCAAGAAAACTTGAATTTTAGCCTAATGCCGGCTCAGCTTGCCAGTCACAACATCTCGTGTTTTGAGTTTGCGATTTTTACGTGCGCCATTCATCATCGGTGGCACGTGGCGGGGTGGGCGCAAGCATGACCACGACATCCCACAGGAACGAGCCGTGAGCAGCTTCGACCCCCGTTTCTATTGGATGTTGATGTGGCGCCGGCTTCACTACGTGATAGGCATTGCCTCACTTGTCTCAATCGTTGGCATTGTAATCGCCTGGTCCTTGCCGCCAGTTTTCCGCGCCACTAGCAGGTTGATCATCGAGACAGCCCAGATACCGGAGCAATTGGCTCGTTCCACGGTCTCCGTCTCCGGAATCGAGCAGATGCAAATCATCGAACAAAAGATAATGACGAAAGAAAACCTGCTCGATCTCGCGAGAAGGTTCAATTTGTATAAGGTTGAAGACGGGCATCTGGATTCAGACATCGTAGAGGACATGGCTGCGCGGACGGAATTTGCTCAGATACGTTTGGAAGTTCCGCCAACCAGTGGACTGGCAGGTTTTGCCATATCCTTTGAAGCGGAAGAACCTGGTGTTGCAGCTGATGTTGCTCAAGCAATCACGGCCCAGATTCTCGATGACAATGCGAAGCGCCGAGTAAGCAGTGCCGACAACACTCTTCGGTTCTTTGAACATAGTGTCGAGAACCTCGATGGCGAGCTTGATCTATTGGAAGGCGAGCTTCTGACCTTTAAGAAGGCAAACAAAGATGCGTTACCCGACAGCCTGCAATACCGCCGCAACGAGCAAGCACGCCAGCAGGAGCGGCTTGCGCAATTGGAGCGCGAAGAGGCGATCCTACGGGACCGACGTTTTAGCCTCATCAGGATATACGAGGGCACCGAAACGGTCGTCGGCATCAGTCAGCCGCTTACGCCGGACGAAGAGATGTTGCAACAGTTGCGTCGAACGTTAGCCGAGAAGCAAGGGATTTATACCGAGGACAATCCAAACATATCAGCGCTTCGATCTCAGATCGAGCACCTTGAACAAACAGTCGCATCTCAGCGAACTGGGGCAAAATCCCCAGTCGGAAACAAACGCTTTTCGGAACTCGACATACAATTGGCCGAAATCGATGCGCGCCTTACTCTTATCAAGCAGGAAAAATCCGATATCGCGGCAGTTCTCAAAGAACTAGAGCAAACGATTCTTGCGACACCCGCAAATGAGATTGTTTTGAGCTCGCTGGAGCGGCGTCACAAAAATATCCAAACACAATATGATTCCGCAATTGCGCGAGTGGCGGAAGCGACAACAGGAAAACAGATCGAACAGCGTTTCAAGGGAGAGCGAATATCAATTATTGAAATGGCAACACCGCCCGACAAACCCGTTCGCTCTAAACGATTGGCAATTGCTGGCGGCGGTGTTGCTGGAGGTATTATCCTTGGTTTCGGCTTTGTGGGGCTCTTGGAACTCCTCAACAGGACAATTCGCCGACCTGCAGATTTGGTCAACTACCTGGAAATAAGGCCCTTCGCTACTATCCCTTATATCGCGTCGTCGAGCGAGGTTATCGCGCGGAGGCTAGCAGTCAGCACGGTTCTACTTGCCGCGCTCATTGTTCCCCTCTGTGCTTTCGCTATTTACTACAAATTCGAGCCAATCGGTTCGTTCGTTGAAGGGATCTTCAACCGCGTGGCCCAAGCTAATCATGACCAAAATGGTTGAATAAATGCACGTCATCGTGGGTAAACAGGATCTCGTACCGTCGATTGTAAACACTCTCGAAACGACGAAAGTTACTCGGGATTGCAAGACAGCTTGGTCAGATATGACTCGGTTTAAGATAGACCCTAAGCGCATGCAAAAGGACAGAATCATCAGCTTCAGTCATTCGCATTCAGCGAGTGCGAGCATCGATATGGTTCGAACAAAGATTTGGCATGCGTTTCAGCGTCATAAACGTAGATGGACTACGATCGCAGTATGCTCACCAAGCCCCAATTGTGGAAAATCGATGCTTTGCGCCAACCTGGCGTTCAGCTTCTCGCGCTTGAGTGAGTGTCGCACAGTGCTGATCGATCTCGATCTCCGCCGCCCTCAAATTGGACGTATGCTCGGGCTAAAGGAATTGGATCCGATCGAAAAGTTTCTCAAAGGGGAAAGCTGCATACACCGTTCCTTTGCGCGATGTGAACCAAGCTCCGCCGAAGGGATGCTGGCAGTAGCGACTGCAAGCGGTGAGATCAACACGTGTGCTGAGCTCTTGCAAAGCGAATCGGCAAAGCGTGCAATTGGCCGCCTAAGACAAGAGCTCGAGCCACACGTAGTCCTGGTTGATCTGCCACCTATGCTATCGGGCGACGACGCACTTTCGTTTCTATCCAACGTTGACTGTGCGCTCCTGGTGGTCGCTGCTGAAGAAACGAGCATTCCGCAAATAGACGTGTGTGAGAGGGAGTTGGCGGGCAAGACAAATTTCTTGGGAGTCGTTCTTAACAAGTGTCGATACTCACCGGAATCACATGGGTATTACTAGTCGAGCAAAGGATTTCAACATGCGCTTGAGAATGAGCGTGGTTGCGACACTGTATCTAAAGTGTTTCCTGGTGCTTGCATTAGTGGGCGGAAGTTCGGCGTCAGCGAGCGCTGAAAGCTATCAACTCGCGCCGTACACCAAGCTCCGTCTAACCGTCTTGCAGTGGAATCCCACCAAAGGTGAGTATTTTCGCTGGGATACTATCGGCGGCGAGTATACGGTCTCGCAGGATGGTGCTATTTCCGTCCCGCTTGTCGGGTTCATCTATACCGCGAATCTCGATGGAGAAAAATTGCAACGGGAACTGGCAACGCGCGTTCGTGCGGACCTCGGACTGTCAACCACCCCCAATGTGACGGTGGAAATCCTTGAATATCCGCCCGTTTACATTGTTGGATCGGTTTCCGCCCCCGGAGAATACAGATTTCGGCCGGGCTTGACAGTGTTGCAGGCTCTAGCATTGGCTGGTGGAAAGTTCCGACCTCGCCAATTGGAGGAAACCGATGGCAACATGACTTTGCTCGGTGAAATGCATGGGATCCGGTTTGACGTCGCGCGCGCGAAGGCTCGAATAGCCCGTTTGCAAGCGGAACTCTCGGGTGCCAGGAACATAGACTTTTCGGATCAATTGACGTCAAGCGAAGGTGATAAGAGAATAGCCGAGATCGTCGCGACCGAGCGCGCAATCTTCTCGGCGCGTGAGAACGCCAAAAAACGACAGCTGGCTACGCTGACCGAACTCAAGGAGTTTCTGAGCGCGGAAATTAAAGCGCTTGAAGAAAGAGGAAGGGGCGAGGACCAGGCGATCAAGGTTGTTGAGGGAGAATTCGGCCGCGTTAGTGGCCTGCTCGAAAAGGGGCTAGCGACAACTTCGCGCAAGTCGGAACTGGAATTGCTTTTGACAAGTATGCGCGACAACCGCCTAGGTCGCATGACTGCGGTACTGCGTGCCCGCCAAGGCCTATCCGATGCGGCGCGGAGCGCCGATGGAGTGCGGGATGAGCGACTCATAGCGGTTGCCACTGAACTTCAGGACGCTAAAGCCAGCCTTGAACGTCTCAAATCTCGCGAACTCGTCTTGCGAAGTACCTTTGGCAGCGAGGCAAATTCTGGAGATGAGCCTGCAGATGAGCCACGCATCATCTACACCATTGTTAGAAGGTCTGGCGGAGGTTCGACAGAGGTCGACGTTTCCGAATCGACTCAGGTCAATCCAAATGATGTGGTGAGAGTGGAAGTGGATATGAGAACAGGAGAAAAGACGGCAGGAGTGTCTTGGTCAGCAAGTTTCCGTGACTAGGCTGTGTCCATGGTGGAGTCTCCCCGCCTTACTGTCGTAATTCCGCATTTGAATGAGCCGGAAGATCTTGGCCGCTGTCTTCAGTCGCTCGATGCACAGAGGCGCGATCTCATACCGTTTGAAGTCATCGTTGTTGACAATGGCTCGGGTCAATCTCCCTACACGGTTTGTTCGAACTTTCAGAATATTCGCCTGGAATTCGAAAGCACTCCTGGACCTGGTCCAGCGAGAAATAGAGGAGCAATTCTCGCCCGCGCAGGCATCGTTGCGTTTATAGATGCGGACTGCATCGCCGATACCGAATGGGTTCGCGGCATTGTAGAGTATTTTGATCAGAATAAGGATGTGGATATTATTGCCGGTGACATCGCGATATTGCGTAATGGTGTGCGCGGGGTGTCGGCAGTCGAAGCTTATGAGAGTGTCTTTAGCTACCGCGTGCATCTGTTTGTTCAGCGCGATCACTATGCCGCTACTGGCAATATGGCGGTTAGAACCGAGGTCTTTCGAAAAGTCGGCCCTTTTGGCGGTATCACAATTGCGGAAGATAGAGATTGGGGGCGTAGAGCGACGGCCATGGGGTTTCGGCTTTCGCACGTTCCTGGGATCCGAATATTTACACCTCCCTGTAAAACATTCGATGAGCTTGCGAGAAGGTGGGACAGAGCAATTGCTCACGATTTTCAGGACTTTCACCTGAAGGGCGGTGGAATTCTTCGATGGGCGTTGCGCAGCGCGTTTGTTGCTATTTCCCCGGTGATTTCTATCCAAGAGATCATTCGATCCAACATGATTTCAGGACTTCAAGAACGGTTCCTCGCCATTTCATGCTTGGTTCGCATCAGGCTCTATCGTGCCAGGAGGATGCTTGCACTGCCATTTCGGCTGGACCCTCTGGCGTTGGCCACAAGCTGGAATCGCCAACAACGCGGAGACCACGTCGAATGACCGCACCGTGCAAGCGAGCTCCAACGCCGCAGTCTTCTGTTTCCATTGTTATTGTAACCTATAACAGCGAAGCGGTACTGCCCGGACTTCTCGACTCGCTTCCTGCCGCCTTAGACGGCCTGGACAACGTCGCAATCTTTGTTGTGGACAACAATTCTAGAGACGGCAGCGCGAGGATTGCTTCAAATCATGACCTGGATCCTGTGGTGGTGCAGATGGGTCGGAACGCGGGTTATGCGGCTGGCATTAACGCGGCAATTGCGATGCTGCATGCGCAATCCCATCTCCTCGTCCTTAATCCCGATATTCGTCTGCAAAAAGGGGCGGTTAAAGCACTGCTTTGCAGGTTGAATGACCCGGGCGTGGGAGTCGTCGTGCCGCGTATTCTATCCGAGGACGGTACGACAGCTTGGTCACTGCGGCGCGAACCTTCCATCCTCACCGCGTGGATGGAAGGGCTGATCGGCGGAACACTTGCTGCCAAGGTAGGCGTAGGAGAAGTGATTGGCAAAACGTCACGTTACGACCGCAGAGGAACGATTGAATGGGCGACGGGCGCAATCCTGTTGATCTCGGCGAAGGCGCTCCGTGAGACTGGAAAGTGGGACGAGTCGTTTTTTCTTTACAGTGAGGAAGTCGATTACATGCGGCGCGTGCGTGCTTGCGGACTTGCGGTCCACTATGTTCCGGAAGCACGTGCTCTGCATATCGGTCGGGATTACACGAAAAATACCCGACTTTCTGCCCTGATGAGCGCCAATCGTATTCGCTATTATCGCCGTTATCACGGCGTGTTCGCGACGGCCATGTTTAGGCTAGGCGTAATTGTTGCTGAACTCATACGAGCGATATCGAGCCCAAGCCATCGCGCGGCATTCGTTGCTGCTCTTATGCCCGAAACGATAGCGAGAAGGATGATCGAACTGCAAAAGGCTACGTAACGCGCGGGGGCTACAACGACTAACGAACGGAGATTGCAGAATGAACACAGTCTTTTATGACGCCGACGTGGACGACGTAAGACGGCGGCAGCAACTGTACGACGGCGCGCTCCATGTGTACAGCCCGACTCCGAGTTCCGTGGCGCTCTGCAAATTCGCCCAGGAACTGGCGGACGAGGCGTTCTCGCCACATTCGCCAGAACTTGCTCAGGAACATTTGCCGGTCGAGGAATATGTCGAAATCCTCACGCAGCTGAAGCCAAAGTTTATTCACCACGAGCGGTGTAAGGAGCTGATCCGCGGGTTGTTGAGCGATTTGGGCTGCAACGTCGATGGAACGTATTTCGACGTGCCTCGCCTCCGCACGATGACGAGCGGCAACTATCTGACGGCAGGCCTGGCCTACGCGTTTCACCCGCACCGCGACACCTGGTTTTCGGCCCCACCGAGTCAGTTGAATTGGTGGATTCCGGTTTACGAAATCGGCCCGGAGAACACGATCGCCTTCTTCCCGCGCTACTGGAACCAGCCGATCGCGAACAGCTCGTGTGATTACAACTATTACAAGTGGAATCAGGAGAGCCGCCGGCAGGCCGCGACGCAAATCAAGACCGATACTCGCAAACAGCCACAGTCCCTGGAGCCGATCGATATGGACTCGCAGATCCGCGTTGTTTGCAAGGCGGGCGGCATCATTCTGTTTTCAGGCGCGCATTTGCATGCGACCGTGCCGAACACATCGGGCCGGACCCGGTTCAGCATCGATTTCCGCACGGTCCATCTAGACGACGTCAATCACCGTCGCGGTGCAGAAAACATTGATTCCGAATGCACCGGCACGACACTGCGCGACTTTCTCCGAGCCCGCGATTCGATGCGGCTGGCCGACGAAATCGCCAAGCGATACGATACTCAACCGCCGGTAGAAGGCGAGCTCATTTTCTCGCAGACATAGGTTGCCGCGCTACTGCCATGCAAGGTCTTCGATTTCTAGTGACTGGTGCAGCGGGCTTCCTGGGAACTCGCCTGTGCGAGCGTTTGTTGAGCGAGGGTGTTGAAGTGCACGCCACCTCACGCGCGCGCCGGACGAGCCGTGATCGCTTGCTTCGCTGGTGGCAGACCGACCTGCTTGAGTACAGGGGTGTGCAGCTGCTCTTCGACGAGATCCGTCCCGACGTTGTGGTTCATTTGGCTGGGCAGGTCACTGCGGCGCCGGACTTGTCGCTTGCATTGCCGGCTTTTCATAGTCAGCTGGGTAGCACGCTGAACATTCTGGTCGCGTCCACGAAGAGCGGCTGCCGACGGGTGATAACCACGGGCTCACTGACCGAGCCCGCCGTGGATGACGTTGCGCCGACTCCAGCCTCGCCATACGCCGCCGCCAAATGGGCGGCTACGGGCTATGCCCGAATGTTTCATGCGCTTTACCAGACACCGGTCGTGGTCCTGCGGCCGTTCATGGTCTATGGTCCCGGCCAGCACGAAACGAAAGTTGTACCTCACGTGATCAATTCTTTGCTTCAGGGTAGCCCGCCGTCGCTGTCAAGTGGCGTTTGGGAGGCCGATTGGGTGTTCGTAGACGACATTGTTGTTGCGTTCATGTTGGCGGCGACGCGCGCAGGCATTGAGGGCTGCTCTATCGACCTGGGCTCAGGAAAGTTGACTTCCATACGCGACGTTGTGAACTCAATTGTTCAACTGACGAACGCCCAAATCGATCCCCAATTCGGTGCCTTGCCGGATCGGCCGGGCCAGCGAACGCGAGTCGCGGATACCGATCACGCGCGGGCGACCCTCGGCTGGAGCGCCGTCACTTCGTTGGACGATGGCCTGGCGGCGACAGCCCAATGGTATCGGAACCAGCTCGATGAGAAACGAGCAATTGAAATCTCTGGCCAATCCCGCGCAACCGAACCTGCTTCTGGTGCACAAGAAGGACGATTTGCTCGGTAGGGGCCTGAGTTCTGATACTGAAGTGCAACACCCGGCCGATTTGATATCGGGAAGGTTGTCCAGGACCTTAAGGAGTGTTGTCTGCCATGCTATTACGACGACAAGCGGCAAATGCCTTCCGCCGGACGTCTGGTGGCGTTCGGGATTTTGCAGATATCATAGCGGCGACGTCGTTTGGACGGACCGCGCTTGCAAATTCAGCAATGCCGGCATCAGATAGCGGGTTTTCGTCCCAATAGGACAAGCATAGTGTCTCGCTCGAGGCAAAGCACTTTATTTCTTCGTCCGCCAGCTCGTCTACATACAATCCATAAAGCGTCCACTCCGAAAAATGCAGCTGTCGCGCTATGGCACTCGTCCAGTGAGTTCCTGCGATCGACGACACTCGAGCAAGCATCTGCCTGACAATTCCAGGGTTCCAAGCCATTAATGAGGATATATAGTCGGTAAACGGGAGCGCGATCTGCTCTAACCCCAATAAATTGCGAGCCACTCTATGCCAGGTCTCATGGCGCGGAAGCTGCGCATCGATAGCTTTCGGTAGACGGTAGAAACGAACGATGCCGTCGCGCGCAAATGCCTCGACCCCCGTGGGGCGCAGGAACTCGATGTCGGAATCGACAAGAATGATGACGTCGTCCGTCGACTCTGCTGCCACTGCAAGTTTGATCAGTTGTTGTAATATCCATCCCCGAATTGGCGGGAATGGGTGGGTCAAGTTGACAGTCAATTTGCCGAAAGGCACTCGCACAAATGATGCTGGTAAACATTCGGCTTCGCAGCGAATATGCGTGCGCTGGTTGGAGAGGGGTCGGAAAACTTGCATATCATTCCGGGGCACTACGATGTGATGTTCAACCGTGCCGGGGAAGAAATCTAAAACTGATCGGTTGAGATCGGCGCAAAGTTCAAAGTCTGGCGCGAAACTGGGAGTCAGGATGGTCATTTGCGGCAAGGTTTTGCCCAGGAGCTTATGCAGGGAGCAAAATTTTACCCTAGTTGGTGGACGGCACGGGTGGGCTAGGTGGCTGATTCGGAAGCAAAAAAGTAGTAAGAACATAGCTGAAACGCCGCTGAAAACCTCCCTATTTTTATCTGGTATAATGTCTGTATCCGCGCAGAATTCAATCTTGTGAGTTTTCAGGCGTTGCGGAAGAGCATGAAATTTACTGCGACTAAATTTATCGATGCGCACATTATTCAGCCAGAGCCCCAATGGGATGAGCGGGGCTACTTTGCGCGGACTTTCTGTTCCGAAGAGTTCTTGCATCACGGTCTTGAATCGAATTTCGTTCAGCACAGCACGTCATTCTCCGCAAACAAGGGTACGCTGAGAGGGATGCACTATCAGGAGGCACCACATAGCGAAGTCAAACTGGTTCGCTGCCTGAGAGGCGCGATCTGGGATGTTATTGTCGATATTAGATCCGCCTCACCTACCTATGGCTGCTGGCAGGCATTTGAGCTTTCAGCGTCAAACGGAAGCGCGCTCTACATTCCAAAGGGGTTCGCACATGGCTTCCAAGCTCTAAGTGACAACGTCGAAGTAGGGTACCTCATATCCGTGCCGTACTCGCCCTCAGCTGCCCGCGGCATTCGCTACGATGATCCGACCGTGGGCATTCCATGGCCCATTGCCGTGTCCGTCATCTCAGAGAAGGATCGGACATGGCCCGAGCTTGTCCATCGCCCGCCTGTACAGCGTGACTGCATCGGTGAGACTGGACGGAGTCCGTTCACCCAATGAGGAACCCTCAATGGGCGAAATCAGATCGCCCCCCGATGGCCGATGGTACAGGTTAAACTATGGCCTGACGTTGGAAGCTCCCTTTGATGCAATCTCCGACAGAAGCCCTTGCTCATGAAGAGCCCTAGCCGCGCGACTTATGCTTGAAAATGGAAGGCCTGCGCGTTCGGCAATGTCAAGAAGCGAGTGTTTGCCGTCCGAAAGATTGAGCACCCAGAGCATAGCCATGCGATCGGGAGGTGCCTCGTCACCGCCAATGTTGGTGTAGAGGCCACGCTTCCCTAATTGTGGTTCGCAGTAGGGCGAGGTGTTCTGGAAGAATGCGTTGACCTCGACCAATTCAATTATCTCGCTGATCATCCCATAGGATATACCGAGATGGTTTGCACCGATAGAGCTCAGGTTATCATTGGATGTGTGGTACTCAGGAATGGAAGCGTAAGCGCTTCGTTGGAAGAGCCCAACGGGGAGATTGAAACCCGGAGAACAAAATTGACGCTCATCGTAGCCATATGGCGAAAAGCCGATGATTTTCGGATCTAGACCAGAATGATTGAGCACATGCGCTACCGCGCGATCGATCTCGGTATCGCCGCGACGACTCTTCTTGTAGGTGGGACCCCCACCATCACCAACCATCGCCAAGACTAGCCCGTACTTGATGCGATCCACATGCTCCCGATTACTTGCAAGCCAGGCGATTGCGCCAATAGTTCCCGGAGCCAACAGAAAGCGGTAAGTGAACCGGGTTTTTCGATCCATCAACTGCTTGGCCAATTGCGTTGTGAGGGCCACGCCGGAACAATTGTCATTCGCAAGGGATGGATGACATATGTGAGAAGAGATCAGAAACTCATCGGCCAGTTCGCCGTTGTGGACATATTCCCCATAAGTGAGAAATCCCTCCTTGTGATCTGAGTCGATGTGAACGTCGTAAGTATCATCTTGAAGGCTCAGCATGCGGTTGTGAGAGAGACAAAAGCCCCAGTCGTCATGATAGTAGGATGTCCGATATGGGATGGCATCCGGCTGATCTGGGAGCGTGTGAAGGTGGTTCCTCAGCTCGCTGAGGGTCACTTGTCGGCTTACCGGAACGCTATAGTTCACGACATGCAGATTGGATTCGGCGAAGTCGACTACCTTATTACCTGAAGAATCCTTGATATAGGCATCGCGAATGCTCCATTCCCGTGGAACCACCCAATCGAAGATGGGGGTGCCCGTCGGAAGCTCATGCACCTCAAACGGCACATGTTCTCGTAGCAGTCGTAGGGTCTCTCGAACTCCATCCCCGGTAATGCTGCGGCAGATGGGAAAAATTCGCGCGGCAAGGTCATAAATTTGGGATCCAACTTGATCCCGCTTCAATGTGTATGGCTGAGGCATGCCCAGTTAATCGTTCGCCATCACGCTTTCGCTCTCGCCTGAGCTTTGCATTCGTGACGAATCCTGCCCGCGCCGAGTATGGCGTAGCTGGGAATCAAGGACGTCGTCACTTACCAGTTTTCTGATGTGGGCAATCCGCTGATACCGCTCACCTTCAAACTCAGCGAGAGTTAGCCTGGAGGACTTGTAGGTCTGGTAGAGTTGCTCTGCACCTTTCCGAGCATCCCATCTCGGCTGAAATTTGGGCATGTCACGGCGGATCTTCTCAAAACTGACCCGATAGGAACGCTTATCTGGCCCGGCTCCGGGCGCGAACTCGATATCGCAATGGGGAACGACCTCAGAAACGATCTGGGCAATCTCGGAAATTCGATAATTATGAGCGGTTTGTCCTACGTTATACGCTTGGTTACATACAATATCTTCGGGAGCCGAAAGTGCTGCGATGAAGGCGCGCGATATATCTTCGATGTGAACTATCGGCCTCCATGGGGTACCGTCAGATTTAAGATGTATTCGTCCGGTCGTAAACGCCCACGCGACGAGATTGTTGAGAACGATGTCGAAGCGCAGGCGCGGTGAAACGCCATAGGCCGTCGCTGGGCGCAAATAGACGGGGCAGAAGCCATTCCCTGCCAAGGCGGAAATGTCCCGCTCGGATGCAACCTTGGACATGCCATAGGGTGTTACAGGATTAAGGGGGGCGTCCTCGTCAATAAGAGCATCGGATGAACAACCATAGTTGCTGCAGGACGAAGCATAGAGGAAGCGAGGAACTCGCGCTGACCTGGAAGCCTCCGCTAGCCGCACGCTGGCCAGGTGATTTATGTCGTCTGTCAACTCGGGGTCGAGATCTCCCAGCGGATCATTTGACAGGGCCGCTAGATGAATCACCGCGTCAAAACCCAAAAGGTCGGCCTTCCGTACCTCGCGAATGTCCTTGAAAATGTGTGGGATTGGAGTGATCGCCCCGCCGGGAATATAAGTGCAGCGACTAAACAAGTCGGTGTCAAAGCCGACAACTTCGTGCCCTTCATTCAGCAACATCGGAGTCAGCACGGTTCCGATGTAACCCATATGACCTGTCAGCAAAACACGCACGGCCGTCCTCCAATCGCTCGTTCAGGTGAACAGCAGGTTTTGTAGCACGAAAGGCAATATTGGAGTTAGTTTAATGAGAGGCAAAAAAAAGGCAGTTCTGCGTCATATAAGCCGAAAGGCGTAGCGCGATCCTCCCAATGGCCCGGCTATCAAAACTGCCCCTCAAAGGTATTATTATTTCATCATAGAGAACTTGCGGGCTGTTTCGATGAGCGATCTGCTGAGCAATCTACTAAGCGCGCTTTCCAAGCCTAAGGGAACCAAGCCAAGTCGGGGTGCGCCAGCTCCGATTGCCGGGGTCGGGCTACCGGTGATAGCCTTAGCTGGGGTATATTGGCTGTGTCGACGCCGCAACCGACTGGCTGCTGAGGCAGAGGGGAAAGCCCACGAAAAGGTGTAGGAACACTTGTCAGTCCGTATATGGCGCAGGCGCATCAACCAAACCTTAAGAGACGACGCGACTCGTTGTCGCTGATCACACTGAATCGAAACCAGTTTTTTGTCGGATTGTGGCTCGTCGGCTTCATCAATGGAAGCTTGACACGTTTTGTTAGTGGCCTTCGTGAAAAGTCATTCCTCGACGTTCTTCTCAACACGTTTGAAATCAGTGCAATAGTTTGGGTCGGTATTGCTGTTGGCTGCGCCTACTTGTTCAAGCAGTCGGAATCCGCAGTTTCGCGAAGAGATGTAGGAGTTGCAATTACGATTGGACTCGCATTTCTCATTCCGATCACAGCACTCGGCTGGGTCGCCATCTCCATTCTGTCGACGTACCTGATAGTTACGTCTCCAGCAGAGTCATACGCCAAACGCGGAGCATGGATACTGTTCGCCGTGACCATACCAATGTTCTGGAGCCGCGTTATCTTCTCAGTGTTTAGCGACTATATTCTGCAGTTCGATGCAATCCTGGCTTCCAACCTGCTGGGTACTCAACGAGTTGGAAATACCGTCGCATTTGCTGATGGATCAGGTTATTTGTGGATAGCACCCGGCTGTTCCTCGCTGATGAATGTGTCGCTTGCCGTTCTTTGTGGAACGATATTTAGCCAAATCTGGCCACGTAAAGGGCCTTTACAGAGTATTTCGTTGGTTACTTTCGCTGCCGCGGCCGTCGTCATGATCAACGCCGCGAGACTTGCCCTCTTAGGGGCTTATCCTCAGTACTTCGAGACTTTGCACGGCTCGGCTGGGGCAACGGCGGTAAACTTGCTGACGCTTATAGCAATCGTCAGTATCTGTTCGTTCGGAGTGCGAAATGAGCTCAGGGCAAAGTAGTGGTGTTCTTTTCGCAATGCTGTTGCTGTTGCTGGCGAGCCTCATGATGAAGGGTCCAGTTGTCGCGAGCGACTCCCAGGGGGATGTCAACGAGGTCATGCACCGTATTGAGATCTTCCTGCAAGAGAAGGGCTTTCAAACGGTGCAAACCACCTCCGACGAAGATATGTTTATGGTTTCAGGAGCTGCTGGCGACTGTGAGCTGTCTATTGCATCGCTCTCACTAGAGGGGTGGCACCGCCATATCATACGCAGTTTAACTCCGGTTGATTTTGACCTTCGATTCTTGTTCGATGGAAAGCTCTACTTGGAGCAACCTCTGCTACTCACTCGCAGCTACGACTACTGGAGCCGGCTTTCGGGTTTCATAAGCGAAGACAGTCGTGCACTCCATCTTTATGGCATCGTTGCCTCGTCAGAATGTTCACTGGACAAGATCAACTGGCATGGTCTCAGCAATCGATATGCGGCTGGGTTTTTACCAATTGCCTAGCCGACACCCGGAGCTGGTGATGTGCTGCCACAGCACTTCCGGTGAATGGCAGCGCCGGAAAAATCTTGTTCTTCGATCCCATTGTGAGGAGGATTAAAATGAAACTCCAGCGACAAGTTCCGCAAACACCGTTGCGCAGTGGCGACATTGTCGAAGTGCGATCCGCATCTGAGATTGTTGCCACGCTTGACGCGCTGGGGAAGCGCGATGGTATGCCGTTCATGCCTGAGATGATTTCATATGTCGGACGACGTTTCACAGTGGTTCGCCGAGTCGATAAGATCTGCGATACCATCGCGGCGACCGGCAGCCGTCGTATGCACGACACTCTTTATCTTGAAGATATTCGATGCAACGGATCGCATCATGGCGGTTGTCAAGCCGGCTGTCGAATCTATTGGAAGGAGGAATGGCTTCGGAAGGTTGATGGCTTGGAGCAACCCAATGGCGCCCAGGAACCCCTGGAAGAACTGCAAACAATTGCACATAGGGGCACACGACCCTGTGAAGAACAGGGCAAAGATCCTCATATTTGGCGCTGTCAGGCCACGGAGGCGTTTAGGGCTTCGGAACCCTTGAAGACCTCCGATTTACGTCAGTATTGGCGGGAGATGACAAATGGCAACTTTAATCCAGCTCGTCTGATGGGGCTATTGATCCGAGGGTTTTTCATGGAGCTTGCCAGTCGTTTCGGGTTGCTCAGGCCAACGCCTTATCGAGGACTGGGAAAGCATCAAACAAGTTCCGGGGACCTTGGCGGGCTGAAACCTGGCGATTTCGTTCGAGTTCGCACTCCGGCGGAAATTGCGATTACATTGGATGGAGGAGGGCTCAATCGCGGGCTTTCTTTCGATCGGGAGATGCTTCCTTATTGCGGCAGGGTTTTGCGTGTGAAAGACAAGGTCCGACGGATTATCGACGACAAAACCGGCCGAATGCTGACAATTCCAAAGGATTGTATCATTCTTGAAGGTGCTGTTTGCTCGGGAGAGCGAAGCGTCGGCCGCTGGCTTTGTCCGCGAGAGATCCACACCTACTGGCGTGAATCCTGGCTTCAAAAGGTAGAGAAGGCCGATTGAGCTTTGTGGACGATCCGATGCTTAGCAGTGGAAAGGCAGTTGCGCCCCGTTCGGATGACTTCCTTTATCAGGAATCGTCTCAGTGCGGACTTGAATAGCCGCAATTGAGGCGCTGACGGATCAGTTGCCGCAACCAAGCTAAATAGGTCACGGTAAAGTCCCAGAGGCGTCGATCTAAGTCGCTCGCAATGGATGGGGTCCAATCGGCGACGGAACGCTCTTGGATCCAGGATGGGCTTGTAGGATCGCGTGCGATTAACGAGAGGAGCCTCAAGATGAATGATTGGGGCCTGAAGCGCCAGTTCAGCGGAGAGCAGCCAATCGGTTCGTTCCGAAAGACGGTTCCGTCGTGAGTGTAACAGAAATTCTCGACGGTACGTTCCATAAATCGGGTCATATTTTCCATCGCCAGCGTGGAAAAACCAAAGCATACGCTCGAACCGACGTACAGCATCCTCCGCCGTGGGAAACTCTCCTTGGTAGGTTTCCCGCCAGGCCGAGCCTTCGGATGTGTGAATGGTAAATCCCGTGGTGACGCCGGCGGCGTCAGAGCAAGCTCTCAAGGCTCCAATGCATGCTGTGATGCAACCCGGTTCCATCCAATCATCGTGGCTAATCCAACGAAAGAACTTTCCCTGGGCGAGGAGGAGTACGCGGTTCATGTTTTCGTGAATGCCCATATCGGCGTGACTGAAATGCAGCTTGAGGCGTCGATCAGTCTGCTCCAATCGCCTTAGAATATCCGGCGTCGCATCAGAAGATGCATTGTCGCTAACGACAATCTCATAGTCGATAAAGTCCTGTGACAGGATCGAGTTAATGCACCGCTCGATCGATTCCTCACCGTTCCGAACGGCCAGCCCGATCGAGAGTACGGGTACATCCCTGCACTCCGATTGCTCGCTGGGTTGAATCGAACTGCCAAAAGCCAGAGTCATCTCTTAGGCCCTCGAGGTTGCTTTCAATGACCTGAAAATGTCGAGATAAGTCGACTTCTGATCCAGTACGATCAAGAGCACGAAAGCGTAGACGAGCGCCATTGCAGCGCCGCAAACCGCTAATCGTAGAAACACTGATTCAAAAAAGGCAATGTATGGAACGGCAAAATACACTAGCATAGCCGACGAAAGGCTTGCGAGACTTGGCCGCCACAATGCCATGAGGAGGTCGGCAGGCGAAATGATGGTTCTGTGACAGCACCACAAGATATGGGGCACTACCCACAGAGTCATCGCGGTCGAGAATGCAGACGCGACACCCGCGGGACCATATGGCAGTCCTAGGAGACAAGCGATAAAAACGAGAGGAGCTATCACGAGGGCGAGCTTTAGACTTCGGACCTGTAAACCAATCGATTGCAGGAACCAACCGGTGGGGTTGATGATACCAAATACCAAAATTGTGGGGGCCAAAAGACGGAATAGCAGCACTGCATCATCCCACTTTGGTCCGAGCACGAAGAAGATAATATCGTCTGCGAACAGGAGGCAAAATATCGTAAGCGGCATCGTCAACGCATTTATCAACGAATACCCTTTGAGGAAGTACATTCGAAACCGGTTGGCATCGGTCTGAAGGCGAGATAGAGCCGCGAAAGCAACGCCGCCAAGTGCCGAATTGAGTGACGATGTTGGAATGTCGATGAGCTGAAATGCCCTGCCGTACAATCCCAAGGCATCGGCTCCCCAGAAGCGGCCTAGAAGAACCTTATCGAGATTGTAGCCGAGATAGATGACGAAGTTGTTTATGGTAATTGTACCACCAAATCTCAACAGCCTGCCAATCTCGTCCGATGATTTTGGCTTGAACGGTTTCCACCTGACGGTTGCCCAAACGCATGCGGTCGTGGTGAAACGAACGGCCAGCGTCGCTCCTACCAGCGCCCAAAAGCCTAGGCCTGCAACCGCCATGCTTATTCCAATCCCGACGGCCGCCATCTGCGCGATTGTCTCGATCGCGGCCAATGAAACATAACGAAGGTCGCGTTGGAGGAGTGCCAGATGCTGAACTCCAGCACTGCTTATGATGAATCCACTTGCCAAGGCCGCCGTAATCCAGAGCAGTCGTGGCTCCTCATAGAATGCCGCAAGAAAGGGCCCAGTTGCCAGGCACAGTGAGCTTAACACCGCTCCCACGATAACGTTGATCCAGAACAGTGTAGACACCTGTTCTGCGCTAATCGACGCCTGTTGGACAGTTGCGGCGGACAATCCAGCTGTCGAAAACAGTTCAAAGACGCCGGTAACAACCGTAACCATGGCAACCAGACCGAAGTCGTGAGGGTCAAGAAGGCGCGCCATGACCGCCAGAAAGACAAGGCGAATGAAGAGCGTAATTGCCTGTCCACACAGCTTTGCGATGCTGCCGCGAATTACCTTTGTCTTTAGTCCGTCCAACTCAGTCTCCTAAGGCGTCGCGTCCTCTAGGTTTGATCGGCGAATGTCGGCTCAAGGGTCGCCTTGGGCATGGCGATAGCTGTCCAGAAGTTCATGTGACGGCTTGTCGCAATAAAAAATTTCGTCGGCATATGGACAGCGTTCCGCCGCAGGCTGATCTTCATGAACTGTCCGCCTCTCCCACTTCTTGCCGCGAAAAATGGTGGCCGCCTCGCCGACCACCCGCCGCGCAAACTCCGCGATGCTTTTCATGGCTATCCACCGATCACAGGGTCACTTGTCGGTCAGTTTCCGCAAATCGGATGCTAGATGCAGCGAAAAAATGTGCTCGGCAGTGGAGTATTGCCTCCGCATTTGTGAGTCGACTTACGCCTTTCGGAGGATATCGCGCTCCCAACGAACGATGGAATTGGGCCGCAAACTCACGCAACATCAATTCTATCAGATCCTGAGATCTGGCGGGAGGCTCTGTTTCGTCGATTCAGAGTGGCCCTGTTATGAGAGTGTTGTCGGGAAAGAATGAGCTCAACTGCCGCCGGCTATGCGGGTGACGTTTTGGAGGGTATGTCGATGAGGGCGGAAACACTGCCCAGCTCGATAGTTGAGTCAGAAATACCGCGCTCCGCGCGGTGCCGAATTTGTGGCGCAAGTCTTCAAACCACTGTTGTCAATTTGGGAATGTCTCCACTCTGCGAGAACTTCCTAAAGGCTGACCAATTGAACCAGATGGAGCCATACTTTCCGCTGCACGTTCTCGTTTGCGACAAATGCTTCCTCGTACAACTTCAAGAGTACGTCAGTCCGGAGTCAATATTCAGCGAGTATGCTTATTTCTCATCATACTCGACCTCCTGGGTAGAGCACGCACGGGCATACTGTCGCATGATCCAGGAGCGACTCGACCTCAACTTGAACAGTCAGGTCGTCGAGCTTGCAAGCAACGATGGCTATTTGCTGCAGCACTTCCTACCTCTCAGTATTCCGGTCCTTGGGATCGAGCCCGCCGCTAACGTTGCGAAGGTCGCTTCCGCGAAGGGAATTTCGACAATAGTAGATTTCTTCGGCTTGACGCTCGCACGGCGTCTCGTTGAAGGGGGACGGTCAGCGGACCTTATCATTGCCAACAACGTGTTGGCCCAGGTCCCTGACCTCAATGATTTCATTGCGGGCGTTGCTCATTTGTTGGCGCCCGAAGGTGCTGTGACAATCGAAGTCCCGCATCTTGTACGGCTCCTTGAGGAGAACCAGTTCGACACAATCTACCATGAACATTTTTCGTACTTCTCGTTGATCACGCTTGACCACTTGGCAAAACGGCATGGGCTGCGCGTTTTCGACGTTGAACAACTGTCCACGCACGGTGGATCGATCCGTGTCTACTTGACGCGTCTCAATTCGAGGCACGAGAGGAAACCATCAGTGGATGCGCTGCTTTCGCACGAATATCGTATCGGACTGGACGATGTTCAAACCTACTCTACATTTGAGCCGAACGTGCAGCAACTCAAGCGTGATCTCTTGTCGCTGCTGATCGAGTGCAAGAATGAAGGAGCCAAGATCTGCGGATACGGCGCGCCAGGCAAGGGAAACACGCTGCTAAACTACTGCGGTATTGGAACAGAGTTTATTGAGTTCACGGTTGATCGGAATCCTTACAAGCATGGGCGCTATACGCCTGGAATGCACATCCCCATTCGGCCGATCTCGGCTATTGATGCGGAACGCCCGGACTATCTCGTTCTACTGCCATGGAATTTGCGTTCTGAGATCATTGGACAAATGCGACATGTGGGAAGTTGGGGGTGCAAATTCATAGTACCCATACCCCGTCCGCATATTGTTGACCCAGGAGCACTGTCATGAAGGTGGTGTTGTTCTGCGGGGGACTTGGAACTCGAATTCGTGACTACTCGGAAAACGTCCCCAAACCAATGGTGCCGATCGGCCATCATCCTATCCTTTGGCATGTGATGCAGTATTACAGTCATCACGGGCATCGCGATTTTCTCCTCTGCCTTGGATACAAGGCGAATGCGATAAAGGGATACTTTCGAAACGCGCAGCATTCCATGTATGGCGACTGTCTTATCTCGGATTTTGGAAGGAGCGTGAAGGTAATCGGAGAGACCCCGCCAGACTGGCGAATATCGCTAATCGATACTGGGGTTTGGCGGAATATCGGTGAACGTCTCCTGGCCGTGAAAGATCATGTGAAGAATGAAGACTATTTTTTGGCTAATTATAGCGACGGATTAACTGACGTACCTTTAGACGAAATGATCCATGCTTTTAAGAAGAGCGGAAAAGTCGGCTGCTTTCTGGCTGTGCGACCGCCCTTCAATTTCCACCTTGCAGAGTTCGATGAGCACGGCGTGGTTTCGCGGTTTCGCACAAGCCAACAATGTGACATCTGGATCAATGGTGGGTATTTCATCCTGCGAAACGATATCTTCGACTACATTCAGGACGGCGAGGAGCTTGTCGTTGAGCCATTCAATCGGTTGATCAAAAACAATGAGCTCATGGCGTATCGCTATGAGGGATTTTGGCGAGCGATGGATACCCTGAAGGATAAGCAGGTACTCGAAGAGCTCGTGGAGCGCGGCGAGATGCCGTGGCAGCCGGCAGCCCGGAAAATGATGATAGCGGAGTAAGCGGTGCTTCAGTTGCATCTTCCAGCTCCCGGGAGCCAGCTTTCCTTGCTTTGCCTTGGCGCTCACTCCGACGATATGGAGATTGGTATTGGCGCTACCGTTCTAGGCCTTGTTGCACAAGGACTAAATCTCAAGGTTCATTGGTATGTGTTGAGCGGATCTGAGCATCGTGCCACAGAGGCGAAAGCGGCAGCAGAGGACTTGCTGCTGCCGTTAGAGAGCCCTACCATTGAGGTGCTGGGATTTCACGATGGACTTTTTCCAGAATCCGGAATGGAACTGAAGACCTGGTTCGAATCGATCAAGGCGAAGGTTAACCCTGATATAATCTTCACGCATCGCCGCGATGATGCCCACCAGGATCATCGTGAAGTGTGCAGGTTAACTTGGAATACCTTTCGCGATCACTGCATACTTGAATACGAGATTCCCAAATGGGACGGCGATATGGGGCAACCAAATCTTTATGTTCCGGCTACTCGGCACATTCTCGAGCGGAAAATTGATCTGCTCTTGAGACATTTCGGCAGCCAGAGATCGAAGCACTGGTTTGATGCGGAGACCTTCCGCGGACTCGCGAGGCTTCGTGGATTGGAATGCCGTGCGCCGGAAGGTTACGCGGAAGCATTTTTTGCGCGCAAACTCGTTCTAGGCTGAATGGCGAAGAGCAGCAAATTGTGTTGGAAGTGGATGGGCCGCGCGTCGCTCTCGGCGTTGATTGCGATCGGAATGGTGTTGCTGGCAGGGCCCCCACAGCCGGGCTGGACGAGTGACGCTAGTGAGCCGCCTTGGGGAAAACTGTCTCAGGTCGATGGCGACGTCGACTATTACGGGAAGTTTGCCAATTCACTACCGGTAAACTCCAATTTCTTCCCGATCGGAGTCTGGTTTGAAAGTGTTGTCGATTCTCTTTCTGCGTCAAACAAAGATCTGGGTGTCAACATTTATGTGGTCGTCACTGCGAATAGCAACTTATCAATAATCAAAGATGGCGGCATGTTTGCTATCCTTCAGCAGTCGGAATTCGCCGGCAATGAACCTGCAGTCGCTAATTCGAGCGTAGTAGGCTGGGAGCTCCATGACGAGATCGATATGCAAGTTGGCATCGCCGAGGCCGAGGTCAGACTGCAAACCATTCGTACCGGTCTGCCTGAGGATGGCCGGTTGCGATACAATAACTACGGGAAAGGCGTCATGTTTTGGTTGAGCGAGGATGATGCCGCTCGCCTGGTTAATAGGTATCAGGACATTGTGTCTGCGGATACCTATTGGTTCACAGATCCATATATAGCGGGAGCCTCGGAGGGAGGACAGTTACTCAACAATGGTCGGCCGCTGACAGAAAGCCAGACACGCCGAGCGGCAAACTACGGATACACCATCGATCGGCTGCGGAGGCTCGATGGTATGGATGCGACGCGGCGCCCTATCTGGGCATTCATCGAGGTGGGGTGGCCGTTTAGCGAAGGACCAGGGAAGGGCGGTCGAGCTATCGAACCCGCGGAGATGAACGCAGCCGTTTGGCACAGCATAATCGCCGGCGCGCGCGGGATTGTTTATTTCAACCATAGCTTTGGCGGGCCCTATCCTTCGCAACACGTATTGCGCGATCGCAACTACGCCGAGATTAGAGCCGCGGTGAGAGAGACGAATGCCCGGATTACCCAATTGGCGTCCGTCCTTAACACACCGTTCGTACTCGACTATGTGAAATGTGACGCTGGCATTCGATCAATGGCGAAGTATTATGACAATCGGTATTATGTCTTTAGTGGCAATATGGACAACGAGACTCGTGAGGCGACATTCACAGTCGCAGGCGCGGTAAACGGAGTCGCGAAGGTCATAGGTGAAGGTCGCTCAATTCAAATTGTGGAAGGGTCCTTTACGGACAAATTCGAAGACGGCAACGCTATTCATATCTACCAAATCAATCCATAGATCCGTCATTTTGTTCGAGGCGGCCATCCTTTGGCAATATATAGTCCACATCGTGGAGCGTGAATATTTGCTTCAGCCTGGCCGATACGCCGGTGAAATTTATCGTACCATCGCGCGCCGTGAGACACTTTCGCACCATTAACAGGAAGCCCAGAAATCGAGCATCAATTTGCTGTGTGTCCCGCAAGTCGACGATCAAGTGACGGCTCTTGGAGATGGCTTCGCGGAAATGAACTTTTGCTCTAACCACGCTGTCAGCGGTTGCGTCGCCCGAGAGATGAACGACCGCAGATGTGCCTCGTATCATATAGCTCATTTGCACATCGAAAGGAGCCGCCCGCCGCTTGCGGAACGTTTGTAGCAGCGCGAGCGGGATCACTTTAGTCATGAACAGCCTGAGCAGCATCAAACCGTCATAAAGGTACCGTCGCCAAAGACGCGGTTCTTCTTTGATGCGCCATAGCCATTCAAGACCCAAACGACGGAATACTACAGGTGCGCGTCTGATGGCACATGCCTGAAAGTTCAGCGTGGCTCCAAAATGGGCGCGAACGGGTATGTTAATGCGCATGTGATTGCGATATAGCCATTCTTGCCCCTTTTGAGCGCCAAGTGACACAAGGAGTAAGTCGGCTTGGCTCTCGTTGACCTGCGCTATGATAGTTTCACAGCTCATCGCTTCTACGGAGGTGAAGCCCGGATTTATATGCCCTACGCATTTAAGCCGCGTCGACTCGAGGTTGAGTCTTGCCGCAGCTTGCGCGGCGATGTTCTCATCACCACCAAAGAAGAACACCTTAAGTGGCCGATTTTTTGGCTTGAACTGTTTGATCGACTCAAAAATATCTGACCCAGCGACCCTGTAACGGATTGGAAGCCTCAACAAGCGGGCAATCCAGATAATTGGAGCACCGTCAGCGGCACATAAATCACTCGCAAGCAGGATCTCCCTGAATTCGGGACTTTTCCGGCTGGTGGCGATGAAATTGACATTTGGCGTCGAAAGCAAACAAGGACGTCTGAGGCGTGCGGCGCTATCGAGCGCATTCAGAACCTCATCCATGCCGATGGCGTCGATGGGAATACCGAGGATGGCGTAGACTTCTCTATCGAGATCATCTCGCGGCGACTGGCTTGAGACTTGGGCGTCGTCGTGTAGTGGCATGTCGTCATTAGCCGCCGCGACCCACGGCAAATGGAGGTCCACTGAAGTTGGCTTACCAACCTGTTCCACGGATGACGACGCCGATCGTCTTGATTATGATGGATATGTCCAAGGCCAACGACATGGTGCTCGCATATCTGGTGTCGAAATGGGCTCTGCTGGCGAATGAGCTTTCATTGCGCGCACTGATCTGCCAGATTCCCGTAATTCCAGGGCGCAACGTGAAATAAGCGCTCCCGGGGTATATTGACTGCTGCTGAGGCAACATCGGACGCGGACCCACGAGGCTCATATCGCCAATGAGGACGTTCCATAATTGCGGCAACTCATCAGCTGAGGTGCGGCGGAGAATTCGGCCTAAGCGAGTAATGCGGGGATCTGATTTGAGTTTTTGGGTTGCATTCCATTCATCTCGAGCGGCGGGACTTGCTGCCAAAATTCCTTCAAGCCGCTGATCTGCACCGGAGACCATTGTTCGCAGCTTCCAGAACGTGAATATCCGTCCGTCGCGGCCCACGCGCTTTTGGTTGAAGAAGGGATTTTCACCGTCAAGTCGAATTAGAATTGCGAGCAACGCGACGAGCGGCAGTGCTATCGGTGCGCTCACAAGGACGACAACAATGTCTATCACGCGCTTGAGGATCAAATAGGGTCGTCGAACCTGCTGAGATCCTGCATCGCTCTCAGTTGACGAGAACTCTGAGAGAAAATGTGTTGAGGTATCATTGGGAGGAGTAGCCATTGGGGAGGCACCGCCCGGTAAGTTGCCGTTGGGTTAATAGAACGGCAAATGCCCGATAGCTGCAGCCTAGCCATTTGGGAAAACGGTTCACCCGAAAGGAGTAGACCAGTGAGCGTTTGGAGGGGCTGACTCCCAATGCATGAAGGAGCTGCAAATGTATCTGCCTCTGGCGCTGAGTTGGCCTCGCGCTGCTTGCGTCCCCGAGAGTTGCGCGCGCTGAATCGTTCCTCATCACAGGGAGGCGATCTGTTGTGGATAAAAGGGACAGGGCAGGATTTTTTTTGAATCTGTCGCGAAGCTGATTGCGATTGCCATGTGGGGCGAGACGGGAAGGTTCGCTTCTTTTCGGTGAAATCGACGCCTCGTCTATAAGCTAAGCATGCGCCGGATATCCGACGGATCGCCATCATGCCTGATTGTGTGCGTCTTTGCACAAAGCCGGCTCGGCGGGCGGGAGTCGTTGAGTCTCGACCTTCATCGACCAAGCTTATGGGACCAAGCCGCTTCCGATCCATCCCTTCGCACCGTGCTTGAGTGAACGGGGGAAGGCCTCTCCCGGCCTCACCGGCCGCCGGCTGGTGCCTTCTGGACCCTTGGCGAGTTTCCAGGCCCGTCGGCAAGATGAGTTGCGGCTATGATAAGGGCGAGGAGCTCGCTACTTGGCACATTCCTTGCTTTGGCATTCGTCGGTGAGACGAGCCTTTTGGAGAACGGGTATCGTCGAGCTGGCCGCGCTTATCTACAATACCAAAAGCGCGGCCCCCCAATTTCGAAGAAGGCTCACCAATGCGAGTATTTTCCTGGCGCCTTGGCAGGGTGCAGCGGTCGCGCTGATCCTGTGTTCTCGCGCTGTTCATACTCCTTAATGGTTGGGGTCCCGCAAAAAAACCTAAGCCAGAACAACTTCCCAACTCATCGTTGGCAACTCTAGTCTACGCCATAAGGGCATAGTCGCCTGCCCGATGGCCGGCCACGTAGGCACATGGTCAGGCAATACGGATTGGAAAACTAAGGACGTACAATGGAAGCGGAGCGTCTGAGAGTTCGCAAAGACGGCTCGCCTTTAAGAAGACGTGAAACGGTTCCGCTCAAGCGAGCGTCCAACTCTTCGACCCCTGTCCGACCGCCAAATAACGATGAGATGCCCGGAAGGAAAAAAGGACTGCCATGGCCTGTCTTTTTGTTTCTTCTAGCATTGATAGTCCCATGGTTGCTCCCCATCGAGGCGCTGCGGCTAACGCCATATCGGATCGTCCTGGTGGTGATGATCTTGCCATGCCTCTTCATGTGGCTGACAGGAAGGGCCGGACGGATTAGGCTAACGGACGTTGTATTGTTATTCTTTTGTATATGGGTTTTTCTTAGCCTCTTCATCAACAATGGCCTCTCGCGTTCTATCGAGCCATCAGGAATAATCTTCATTGAAACCTTTGGCGCCTACCTGTTGGCGCGGTGTTACATTCGCGGTCCGGACGATTTCTACAACATGGTTCGAATGTTGTTTTTGATTAACTTATTCCTATTCCCATTCGCGCTGATTGAGTTGGTCTTAGGCTACAACATTCTGCACGACCTGTTTTCAGCGGTCTTGCCTACATTCGACTATCCTCCCGCGACCCCTCGATTGGGCTTGAGCAGAGTGCAATCCATCTTCGATCATCCGATTCTGTTTGGAGTCTTCACTGGAAGCATGCTTGCCCTGGTCCATCTGGTTCTTGGTCATGGCGACAACATCGCACGACGGTTTACGAGGACTGCGCTAGTTGCGAGTTTAGCAGTGATGTCATTGTCTGCCGGACCGATCATGGCGATAGCCGCTCAAGGATTTGTAATAGCGTGGGACGGCGCGCTGAAGTTTCTTAAGAGCAGGTGGAAAGTATTTCTCGGCCTGTTGGCACTGGCAACAATAGCAACTGAATTAATGGCTAAGAGATCGTTGCCGGAGATTGTGATTTCGACCTTCACATTCGATCCCCTCTCATACTGGTTTCGCAGGCTGATATGGTCATATGCATCGGTGTCGGTCTCGAACCATCCTTTCTTTGGCGTTGGGTTGGACGAGTGGGACCATCCTGACTGGATGCCTGCGAGCATAGACAATCTGTGGCTCTTCTACGCGGTCCACTACGGCTTGCCGGCTGCCGGCCTATTATTGCTCGCGACTGTTTTTGCCATCTGGGCAGTGGGCTCG